>Ga0209749_1001028_pt1 | contig 28833 bp, 24 predicted proteins | sample EPASupsiteSAE347_FD_187267 | JGI IMG/M metagenome (GOLD analysis project Ga0209749, IMG submission 187267) | Bioremediated contaminated groundwater from EPA Superfund site, New Mexico - Sample SAE3-47 (SPAdes) (version 2) | ecosystem: Environmental > Aquatic > Deep subsurface > Groundwater >...
CCCTACGACCTTGCCGTGAGTAATGACGTCGATCCGATAGTTTCCTGGCATAAACCGATGAACAACGAAGACGGTTCGGAAATTTTCGATGGACTGAATCCGACGTTGGACCTTGATGCCTATCTGATCTTTCGCGCCAATACGAACGATCGTTTGTTTTCATTGGTCGGCATCATCGAAGACAACGGAACGGCCAACTTGACCCAAACTTTCAAGGATGTCAACGGAACTTCGTATAATCTTTTCGCCGTTCGTGCGATTGACCGGAACGGCATGATAAGCGGTCTCAGCTCCATAGTCACGCAATCTTCCGATGCGGATATCCCGGCGATTCCTACCGGCTTGAATGCTTGGTCGTCTCAGGCGACCGAATCCGGAGTTAAATTGTCATGGAATTCGGCAAAAAATGCCACCAGTTATAATGTCTATTTTTCCACGATCGCCGACGGCGGATATACGAAAATGTTGACCGGTCAACCCCAATGGACCGAGACATCGGCTTACGTCATTAATACCTATCCGAGCAACTTCCAGCAGTTGCCTGAAAAGAAAGGGCAAAAGCTTGAATTTGGAATTCCCTACTTTTTCAAGATTTCCGCCGTGAGCGCCTCCGGAAAAGAAAGCGATCTCAGTAGTTACGTGAGTGCTTATCCCGGCGCTCTCTGGGTTGGAATACTTGAAGGCGAGAATCCGAACTGGTATTTCGAGCCTCGCAGTGCGACTACCGGTACTTTATATGGTCAATACCTGGTTTACAACAACAAGGATTATTCGAATATCAATTACTATTCGGGCGCGGGCGTGGCGTTGTGGCTTGCGAGCATAGTCGGAGAGCCTGGTACGGGGCAAGCGCTTGAGTTTGGAAACAGCAGCCTGCTGGCAAACGAATATTTCCATTTGCCGGTTCCTACGTCCGGAAGTTATCGATATAATGTCTATGCATACTATTATCCGCACACTTCCGGCGGCAACTGGAGATTCAGAATTTGGCAAAACGGCATTTTCAACACGACTCCGTTGTTGCAGAAAGATCTGAGTTGCTATGGTTCCATTAATCGCGGAAGAACACAGATGGCTCTCGGACAAATATTAGTCAGTTCCACTGATGCCGGCGTCGATGTGGACGTAACCGCCATTAATGCCGGAGCCGGTGGTGGAACCAGTCTGTTCATTGACTCCATTGTCTTTGTAAGAGCTCCCTGAAGATCTTATTCGTCAGATAACCCGCATAAAACCTGCCATTTGGCAGGTTTTACATTTTAGTCATTTTTTCCATTATTATTTTTTTCTCTATTATCGAGCATTTAAGGTATGAAATGGTTTGTTCTAAAGCTTACAAAGCAGATTACGTTAACCATTGAAAATGACGTACGTTGGGTGCTATACTTCCTGAGTTTGACAAACTAACATTGGAGGCATTCATGCTTACTACTTTGCGGCGCGGAAGCGCCGTGTTTCTATTTGTTTCACTTTTGCTTTTCATGAATCACGCCGCTTTTTCGGCCGATCTGGCTTCCCCGACCACCGGGGAAAAAATCGCGGACGGCAATGACGTACTGGCGATTATCGGCGATTACTCTCTTACTCGCACTGAAGTTGAAAAAGAACTTGAGAATCAAAAAGGGGTGACGAATCCCCAGCAACGAGCTAAATTTGATACAAAGGAGGGAAAAAAAGATTTTTTAAAACAACTCATTGAAATTACGCTTTTGGAGCAAGAAGCCAAGAAGAGGAAAATTCTCGACAAAACCGAGCTTAAAGAAGACATCAAGGAAACGACGACCGGTTTTCTTGCGCAAGCTTACATTAAAGATTTGGTTGAAAAAATAAGTGTTGCGGATAAAGACATTGCAGCTTATTACGATTCCAAAAAAGAAAAATTTTCAGACCCGGCGAAATATCATCTTCACCAGATTTCCTTGCCGGATGAAAGCGCGGCCAATAAAGCAAAAAAAGAATTGGACGAAGGAAAATCGTTTCAAGATACGGCTAAGGCGGTTTCAACCGATAATTTCAAAAGCTCCGGAGGAGACAGGGGCTTTGTGACGGTAAACGAGCTTCCTAAGGATGCGGCCGAAGCTCTCCAGGCTCTCAAACCGAATGTGATTTCCGCGCCGATCAAATCGGAAAGCGGTTCTTACCTCTTATTGAAATACTCCGAAAAACAGGAAGGTTCCATCAAACCTCTCGAAGCGGTAACTCCTCAAATCAAAAAAGAACTTCTTGAGGAAGCTCAAAAAGGCACGTACTACAAAAAGATGGAAGAACTCGAAAAAGAGTATTCATTTAAGCTGGCCTCCGAAGGAATTGATGTCCTCAAGAAACCGGAGATCTCTCCCCAGGAAATGGATAAAACTCTTTTCACCATAGGAACTCAAACGTTTAAAGTCCTCTCGATCGCTCCCGAACTTGATCGCATTCCGGCGTTTATTCGACCTCATCTTCTTCAAGGTGAAGGACTGAACGATTTTGTAAAGCAGTTCTATTATCGCGAGTTGATTAAGAAATATGTTGAAAACAATTTTGATGCTTTGTTCAAGCAATATCCTGAAGCTGCCAAATCCGCCGGTAGGCGCGTGGCCTTAAGATCGTTGCTTGACGAAAACATCGGGAACAAAGTCTCTCTTTCGGACGATGAAATAAAGGGATATTATTCAAAGAATCTTCCCGAATTTACGAAGCCCGAACAAGTCAGAGCGCATCACATTCTCGTCGATACCGAAGAAAAAGCGAAAGCGCTTTTGGAAAAAATCAACAAACAGGAGAAATTCGAGGATTTGGCCAAGGCCGAATCTAAATGTCCCTCGGGAAAAGAAGGCGGCGATTTGGGCTTCTTCCAAAAGGGACAAATGGTTCCGGAGTTTGACACGGCTGTCCAAGCCGCTGAAATCGGAAAAATCGTAGGGCCGATTAAAACCAAGTTCGGTTACCATCTTATCAGGGTGGATGAACGACAAGCAGGCGGCCCGGCTCCGCTGGAAGAAGTAAAGGACGACATTCGAAAGAAACTTATGCCGGAAAAGCAAAAGGAAGCTTTCGACAAATTTATTGCCGAACTGAAAAAATCGTTCGCGATACAAGATTTCTCCGATAAACTCTAATTTGATGAGCGAAAGTCAAGACTCGGCTCCTCTAATTCCAGGAGCCGAGAATTCGAAAATTCCAGGAGGCTACGAGTTACCCGCCATGGATTATATAATATATTTCATAATGTGTATCATAGGCGGTCTCGTAGGGTTCTTTCTAAACCGGATCCTTGCCCGGAAAACGGGCGATGATATTCTGTCTAAGGCTGATGCCAAAGGGAAAGAGATCCTAGACGAGGCCAAAAAACAAGCCCAAAGCGAGCTGGAGCAAGCTCAAAAACGGGCCAAGGAGATCAAGGAAAGAGAACTGCTTCAGCGCAGGAATACGGAAAAAGATGCGAAAAAGCGTAAGCACGAGCTTGATAAGCTTGAGGCGCAACTCTTGTCCAAAATCGAAAAGGTGGAATTGCGGTCTGATTTATTGGAAAAAAAGACCGATTCCCTTAAAGGAAAAGAACAGGAACTGGATAAGCTGAAGATCGAGGCCGACCAGCTGTTGGAAAATCAAAAGCGAGAATTGGAGCGTGTTGCGGGGTTAAGCCCTGAACAAGCTCGAGAACAGCTTTTGAAGAGAGTGGAAGAAGATATTCAGTATGACATCGCGTTACGCATCAAGGATGCGGAGCAAAAGATCAAGGATTCTGCGGATAAAAAATCACGGGAAGTTTTGGCGGTAGCAATCCAGCGATGTGCCACCGATCATTCGATCGATCCTATCGTTACCGTCGTTGAACTTCCAAGTGAAGAAATGAAGGGGCGAATCATAGGCCGCGAAGGTAGGAATATTCGTGCTTTCGAAAATCTTACGGGTGTTGATGTCATCATAGACGACACTCCTGAAGCGGTTGTACTGTCGGGCTTTGATCCGATAAAGCGTGAAATCGCCAGAGTAACGATGGAGATGCTTACCCTTGATGGTCGTATCCATCCGGCCAAAATCGAAGAAATGCATGAAAAGGCAAAAAAAGAAGTTCAGCTTCGCATCAAGGAAGCTGGAGAGCAAGCGATGCTTGCTTTGGGTATCCAAAGCATTCATTCCGAACTGGTTGAAATCGTCGGAAAGCTGAATTTCCGCACTTCTTACGGACAAAACGTGTTGCAGCATTCCATCGAAGTCGCCAATTTGGCGAGCAATCTCGCCGCCGAAATCGGCGCCAATGTCCAGTTGGCTAAAAGAGCCGGTTTATTGCATGACATCGGAAAGGTCATCGAAAGCGAAGAGGGAAACCATGCTTCGGTGGGTGCGGACTTCGCCAAAAAGTATCAGGAAACACCTAAGATAGTCAATGCCATCGGCGCTCATCATGAAGATCTTCCTTTTGAAACGGTTGAAGCCGTTTTAATTGCCGCGGCGGACGCCATATCGGCTTCCCGGCGGGGGGCTCGCCGAGAGTCCCTCGAAGCATACATCAAACGTCTTGAAGACTTGGAGCAAATCGCTAAAGGTTTTCCCGGTGTCGTTTCCGCTTATGCCATTCAAGCCGGTCGCGAAATTCGCGTCATGGTTAAACCCGAAGAAGTGGACGATGTTTTGGCTCCGAAGCTTTGTCGGGATATCGTTAAGAAAATCGAAACGGATATGGAATATCCCGGGCAGGTGAAGGTTGTTCTTATTCGTGAGGTTAGAAGCGTCGAAGTCGCCCACTGAGTTTTCACGGTCGGTTTTAATTGAACATCAGAATTTCCGCGATTTCGCGGAAATTCTGATGTTTACGAGGTATAAAATTGCGCGTTCTTCTGATAGGTGATATTTACGGCCAAACGGGCAGAAAGATGATCGCCCATCGCATTCCCTTGCTGAAAAAAAAGCTGCAGGCCGACTGGATAATCGCCAACGCTGAAAATGCTACGGGTGGAACGGGCGTGTCTCCAAAACACAGAAATTCCATTTTGGCTTCAGGAATAGATATGCTTACCGGCGGTAATCATATTTTCGCTCGTCCCGATTGGCGGGAGACGCTCACGACTTCTCCGGCACTTCTCCGTCCGCACAACCTTGGGGGCGATAATCTGCCGGGTAAAGGTTGGGCGATTCTCAACGGAAAAAATGGTCCTGCCTTGGCGGTAATATGCCTTGCGGGCAGAATATTCATGGAGCCGGCCGATTGTCCGTTTCAGTGGGCGGATAAATTGCTCGCGAGGCTTCCTCGTGGAATTCCCGTTTTCGTTGATTTTCACGCCGAAGCAACTTCCGAAAAAATCGCCATGGCGTGGTATCTCGATGGTAGAGTGACCTTTGTTGCCGGAACGCATACCCACGTACAAACTTCCGATGAACGGATTCTTCCACAAGGAACCGGAACCATAACCGACTTGGGCATGACCGGACCTAGGGACGGCGTCTTGGGTGTTGAAAGAGAAACGGTGATATCTCGCTTCACTAAGGGATATTCCGAGAAATTTCTCGCTGAAAGCGGTCCCGGAGTGCTTGAAGGCGTTGCGGTGGATGTTTCTTCCGAAAATCTGACGCAATCGGTCACCAGGATTCGAGTCAATGAAAACGAATCATAATGAAGCGGGACGCGAAAAAATTCTATTGTTTATCCGCGATTGCCGTGAAATACGATCAAGCATTTGACTTAGAAAAATCTAATTGCTATGCTCTCTAACAATTACCGAACATTCGGTTGTGTTTTTGTGAAATGACGTTTCGGGGCTTTTAAATGAGAAGAACATTGATTGTCCATGCTCCCGCTAAAATCAATATCGGTTTATGGGTGAAAGTCAAGCGTGCGGACGGCTATCACGAGATCGCCAGTTTCATGCAAAGCATCTCGCTGAGCGATACGATAACGCTCAATGAAACTCGTGAGGAAGGCATCGCCGTAGAGTGCAATCATCCCGATGTTCCGTTGGGGATTGACAACATTGCCCATAAAGCGGCCAAATTGGTTTTGGAGAAGTTGCAAATTTCGCCGGCGCTGAATATTCAAATCGATAAACGCATTCCCGTTGCCGCCGGATTGGCGGGCGGAAGCACCGATGCCGCGGCGGTAATGCTTGGAATCGCCAGAATGTTCGATAAATCCGTTACACCCCTGGAATTGATGACGCTGTCGCAGGTAATCGGGTCGGATGTTCCTTTCGTGATGCATGGAGGCTTGGCCCTTGCCACCGGTAGAGGTGAAAATCTGATGTTTCACGATTCGCCCAAACCTCCCTACACAGTGGTCATAGCGGTTCCCAAAAATGTCGGAGTTTCGACAAGATGGGCTTATGAAAATTGCCGTCCGGCGGAAAATTCGCGAAAGGACGGAGCTTTTTCCAAAATTCTTACGGCCTATAAAGACCACGACATTGCAACCCTTCGAGAACATGCTTTCAACGATCTTGAATCGGTCACATTGCAAAGACATCCCGAAGTGTCGCGTATCAAGGAAACCTTGGGATGCGATAAAAATGGATTTATACTGATGTCGGGAAGCGGCCCATCAGTGTTCGGATTGTTCAACGATAGAAAATCAGCGTTGGATGCGGCTTCCAAACTTGATCCGAACAAGGTCGACCTTTTCATCGAGCATACTACGCGAGGTATGAAATAGAATCGGCCGCTGCGGCATAAAGAATTCAACGATCTTGGAAGCATAAGACAAGTCGATTGTTAATTTATCAAATATCTCAATGGTCGATCGGAGTAAAAATGCGGCGTATAGCTTTACTGGGGTCCACCGGTTCCATCGGAGTAAACACTCTCGATGTAGTGAAAAATCATCCCGATAGGCTGACGATTTCAGCCCTCGCGGCCGGATGCAACTGGAAAAAGCTGGCGGAGCAGATTCGGGAATTTAAACCTAAAATGGCTGTCGTATATGACCCTGAAGCTGCTCAGAAGCTGAAGACAGTCGTTGATGATAAAAACATCACCATCCTTTCGGGAATGGAAGGCTTGCTCAAGGTCGCGCAAGACTCTGATTCGGACACCTTGGTTTCCGCTTTAGTGGGCTCAATAGGGCTGAATCCGGTTTTGAAAGCTATCAATGCGAAAAAAACCGTTTGTCTGGCCAACAAGGAAACTCTAGTCGTAGGAGGGCGTTTGGTGATGGAAGCAGCCGGACGCAACGGTGTCGAGATTTTGCCGATCGATTCTGAACATTCGGCGGTATTTCAATGCCTTGCCGCCGGCGATAGAAAACAGGTAAAACGCCTTATTTTAACGGCTTCAGGCGGACCATTCCGAATGAAGGAACTTTCGGCGCTTCATGCCGTGACGCCGAAGGAAGCATTGAAGCATCCGAACTGGGAAATGGGCGGGAAGATTACTATTGATTCGGCAACCTTGATGAACAAGGGTTTGGAAGTAATTGAGGCGCATTGGTTGTTCGCAATCGATTTCGATAGAATCGAAGTCGTCGTTCACCCCCAATCGATAATCCATTCGATGGTTGAATTCGTCGATGGATCGATATTGGCGCAAATGGGAACTCCGGATATGCGGCTTCCTATTCAATACGCTTTGAGCCATCCCGAGCGCTGGGAAGCCAGCGGCGCGAGGACCGATCTGTTGAAAATCGGAAAGTTGACATTCGAAGCGCCGCGTTTCAATGATTTCCCCTGCTTAAGATACGCCTATGAAGCCGGCAGAAAAGGCGGAACTCTCGCTTGCGTGATGAATGCCGCGAACGAAATCGCGGTGGATGCTTTTTTACACGGAAAGGTCGGCTTTCTTGAAATTCCGGCAATAATTCGCAATTGCATGGATCAAATGCCGTTCCTGGCGAATCCGACGCTTGAAGAATTGCTGATTTGCGATGAATCTTCCCGTGCTCTTGCTCTCAAACTGGTTGATGAAATCAATGCCACCGGTTAAAATAGATTCCGAAAGGTCGAATCATATTAATATCAATGATCGTGTGGAAATTATTGTCTATGCATATCCGAAAAAGCACGCTGTCCGGGCGTATTTCGGGTATCTACGCCATCCGTGGACGATATACCCGAAAAAGCACGCCATCCAGGCGTATTTCGGGTATTTACGCCATCCGTGGACGATATATCGAATCTTGTCGATGTTTCGTGCTGAATTTCACGGGATAAGCGAATAGATATGGTTGATATCAGAATAGGAATCGGCCATGATATTCATGCTTTTTCTCCCGATCGCGATTTGTGGTTGGGTGGAGTAAAAGTTCCATTTGATAAAGGACTTCTTGGGCATTCCGACGCGGATGCGCTTCTCCACGCCATCATGGATGCAATGCTGGGAGCGCTTGCGCTCGGTGATATCGGCAAGCATTTTCCCGACACTGATCCGAAATATAAGGGCATTTCCTCCATGGCATTATTGAGCCGGGTCATGGATAAAATCCGCGATTTAGGCTTCAAAGTTGGCAATGTAGATTCCCACATTCTTTGCCAGCTTCCCAAAATCGCTCCTTTTCGCGATGAAATGAGAAAAAACATTTCAATCGCCCTTAACGTATCCATCAATAAGATATCGGTTAAAGCCGGAACAAATGAAGGCTTTGACTCTATCGGCCGTGGGGAGGCTCTTGCCTGTCAGGCCGTGGTTCTGCTCCAAAAGGATATTTAATGAAAGTATTCATAGCCGAATTTTCCGGATTTTGTTACGGAGTCAAACGGGCCGTCGACATTGTTCGAGATTTGATTAAAAGTCGAAAAGGCCCGATACACATTTTAGGAAATCTGATCCATAATCCAACGGTCGTTGAGGAGCTGTCCAAAGCCGGCGTGATCAAGGTTGCTTCGGTTTCCGAGGCGAAATCCGGAATTCTTGTTATTCGATCACACGGTGCTACCAAGCAAATATTGGATGAAGCTCGCGAAAGAAAACTGACGATCACTGATACGACCTGCCCTAATGTCAAGAATGCCCAAGTCATTGCCCAAGATCTCATCGAGCGGGATTTTCAGGTCGTCATCGTCGGCGACAAGGGGCATGCCGAAGTCGAGGGTATTCTCAGTTATACGCTTGATCGGGCAATCGTCGTCGATGGCGTGGAATCCTTAAAAAAATTCGATAAAGATCTCGAAGGCAAGATCGGCGTAGTGTGTCAGACCACGATACATCTGAGCGATTTGAAGCAGGTGGTCGAGTATCTTTTGGGAAGAACGCGCGAGCTTGTCGTTCACAACACGATTTGTGATGTTACCACAAGGCGACAGGCGGCTACCTTGGAGCTAGCGAAGCATGTCGACGCCATGATCATTGTCGGCGGAAAAGAATCTGCGAATACCGCGCGCTTGGCGGAAATAAGTTCCCAAACCGGAGTGAAGACATATCAGGTTGAGACCGAGTTCGATATGAAACCCGACTGGTTCCAAAAAGATATGGTCGTAGGATTGTCGGCGGGAGCTTCGACTCCGTCGGATATAACGCTTTCCGTTCAGAAACGCCTGGTAGCATGGGAGGAGGAAGGAATAATTGCCTAAGGAAGAAAGAGGGTCCTCGAATCTCGTCATCAGCGTCGGCTATCTCGTAGTTGCGATTATCATTCTCGTGAACTATATCGGGCAAAAACCCGAACCGCAGCGATCGCGCCTTCCTCAAATCGTAATTCCCCCGGAATCCGTAAATCCCGAGGTGGAAGCCTTGCAGATGAAACTTGAGGAAGAGCGAAGAAAGAATAAGGACATGCGAAAATATCTCAAGGAAGTACAAGATATAATGGGAAATTCAACCGTGGGAGGCGAAATTAATTCGGCTCTCCCTGAAATCGTTGTTGACACTGAAGACGTCTTGAAGCATGGCTTGCCGACTGTTCGCAATGATATCGTTTCGTCATCGAGTAAACAAAATCCGTTCATTCCTGGTAAAAATCCCTTTCTTCCGTTCGATCACGGAAAAAATCATTTTGTTTTCAAGCAAACCTTATTGGCGCCTAGTGGTTTCGGAATTCGTTCTGATCCGAAGATTCCGTTTCTTATAAAAGGACATTGGATTCCGACCGTTGTGGTTGAAAAGAAGTCCGCGAATACGAATTTTTCCGTCGGCATAAAATAGCAATGAAACGCATAAAAGCTAACCAATGTGGGACAAGAAAAAACCGCAGGCGCGGAGGCACAGAGAATGGCTGTTAGATGTGTTTTCTTCGCTTATCTGCGCCTGGTGAAAAATTCCCTTTGATTTTTTCGTCGGCTACTTTGGTATGAATCATTGTAAGATAGTGGTTCCCGAGAGCGTATTTTCCGCCCGTCCTTTAAAGCGCGAACGGTGATTTTTATCTTGATGCGGATTTCAAGAATGATATGGGCTTAGCTATGAGTTTATCGAAGCGGCGAAGTAATATTTGCCGGAGCATTGCTTCCCTGAAAAGCTTGAAGAAACACCGATTAATGCTTAGAGCCTGTTAGAAAATAACCATTACAAATAGTTGTTTTCTTACAGGCTCTTATGGCCGGTCGATGAACGAAATTTGTTACAGTTATTTATTAACAAGGCATTAGAGCGGTCTTGAAATTGAAGAGTTGGCACTTTATGTCCTTTATTCTAAGCATGCTAAGAACTAACGCCGCGGATGTCGATAATGTTCTCGGAACATAATAACTTGCCCCCAAGGAGACAAAATTAAATGAGGCAAAAAATCCGAATTCTCGGGTTATCCCTCCTTTTCGTCGCACTGGCTTCCGGCTGCTTTGCGGAAATTATTCTCGGAGGCTGTATTCTCGAAAAAACTTCAAAGTTTCTCCAAAGCCGGTCGGCGGGAGATAAAAAAGAAGTAATTCTCGCGCATATATTCAACGCGGACTCGGTTCCGCTGAAAAAAGGAATATATGAAATCGGGCTTGAATTTCAGGGTTTAAGCGGGAATAAAGTTTACAAGCTCAAACCTCAGGTGGATATAAATCCCGGACAACTCAAGACCGTACGCATGTCGTTGCCGATTACGAAAATCGAACGAAGCGGCACCTTCAGAGTTTTCAGCGTAATGTCGGGTAAAAAAACTTTTTCGGACAGCTATTCCTTAGCGAATCGTAAAATTGACGACAAAGCCGGCGATATGACGATGTTGTATACTGAGGCGCCTCCGGAGCCTGGGAAGAGCATTCCTCCCAAGGAAGTTCCGTTTGAGGACGATGGATTTTCTCCTCCCGCGAAGAAAACGCGGATTCGGCAATCCGCAACGACTGTGACGGCAAAACCTCTCGCGCCGAAAATTACCCCGGCGGCTCCGGTAAACATATCGGAAAAACCGCGATCGATCAATCTTGCCGAGTTTAAAAAATTGCGAACGATAGATGAAGAATTGGTTATCTACGTAATACAAAAAGGAGACTCCCTCAAATCGGTTGCGGAGAGGTATTACGGTGATCCGCAAAAGGAGAAAACGGTTGCCGAATTGAATTTTATCGATAATCCCTCTTCGATTCGCGCGGGAGAAGAAATCATCGTTGATGTTCATCCGCTCGGCAACGCCAAACCTCCTTCGGTTTCTTCCGATAAAAGCAAGAAAAGTTCAAAGAAAACCGTCAAAGCTCCGGTCATATTAGGAAAAACACCGCTTGTTGAAAAAGCGACCGTCCAACTTGCCGATTCCAATCAACGCACCGGTGAGGCAAGTTCCTATGTCATTCAACCCGGCGACACTCTCGCCGTCATTTCCAAGCGCTTCTTTGGAAAAAGAAGTCTGGCGGCAAAAATTACGAAAGCAAATCCGGGGATAAATCCGAGAAACCTCAAAGTGGGGACGAAAATTTTAATCCCCGCTTTTGTCGCTGATAAAGCATGAATTTAGAGCAAATTTCAAAACGGGGGACAAACGTGAAATCGCCGCTAATACAAGTATCAAGTGTCCGCAATGATGGTCTGACGTTTAAAGTTAAGGGAAAAGCCTTTCAAGAGGGATATCTTTTTCTGTCTCCTGAAATGATGCATCTTTTCCCATATAAAGACGATTTGAGTTCGATTACATTCATTGATGAAGATGAGATCATACATTCGGCCATATATCACAAGGCCAGGGGGTATATGGTTTGCCTGTCATTCGGGGAATGGTGGGAACGACACGATCTCAAGGAAAGCGATCTTTTGGGAATAGATCTGATAAATCCTGCGCAGAGGCAATATCGTCTGCGACGGGTTGCTCAGGATTTCGTCAAGGAAAACCAAGCAGGTTTCGATATTTCCTTGGCATTGCGCCCGGTCGGAGATTCCCCAATCGCTTACAACTTATCCAATCTTGAAGTGTTGAAGAAACTGATTGTCGGCGACTTTTCCCCCTTTTATGAAACCTCGTTGATTTTAAAGGGTGAAGAGTTGAACGTTAAAGGTGATTTCGGTGAACTTCACTCGCTGAATACTTGTTTCGGCGTGACCACGTATGAACATCAAATTCAAACGGTCAGATCGGTTATCGGGGAATTAAACGGCAGAGCCTTATTGGCGGATGAAGTCGGGTTAGGGAAGACCATCGAAGCCGGCTTGATTTTGAAAGAATACCTTCTCCGTGGAATGGTTAAAAAAGTACTTATTTTGACACCTGCCTCATTGATTACGCAATGGCAACAAGAACTGAAAAGCAAATTCGATCTTTCGTTTAAGAATCACTCGGAAATCGCGGATTGGGGCGATTCGGATCTTGTGATTGCATCGTTGGATACGGCTAAAAGCCAAAAAAATCAGAAAGCTGTTCAGAAAATCAGCTACGATCTGTTGGTAATTGATGAAGCACATAAATTAAAGAATAAAAAAACGCAGAACTGGAAGTTCGTCAATTCGATCAAGACGAAATATCTGTTGATGCTGACGGCTACTCCCATTCAAAACGACCTTCTTGAATTATTCAATTTGATCTCGATCTTGAAACCCGGTCATCTCTCGACCATGCAGAAATTTAAGACGGAATTCCTGACTGAACGCGACAAGCGTGTTCCAAAGAATTCAACGCGACTTAAGGAAATGTTGTCGCAGATAATGATTCGTCATCGGCGATCAGACACGCTGATCAAGTTTCCCCAACGCTTTGTTCATACCGAACCGATTCACTTGAACAAGGATGAAGCGGAACTGTATTACGAGCTTACGGAATTCATCAGACGAAGGTATTTCACCTTACCGACGCACGATAATCCGAGAGGCATCAACCGATTGACGTTGATCCTTCTCCAAAAACTGATGGGAAGTTCTACCCAGGCACTGGAACGGGCTCTTTCCAAAATGATTTCAAGCAATTACTACAAAGACGCTTTCGATGACTCGCTGAGAAAATTGCTGACAATGGCAAAAAACACCGGTATGTCCAAGAAAGCCGAAGTATTGATGAATTTGATGAAGGATTTGAAGGAAAAAATAATCATCTTTACTCAGTTCCGCGGAACACAGGATTATTTGACTCAACTGCTGAGAGGTCATGGTTATTCCGTTTCGGTATTCAACGGCCAGCTTTCCCAAGTGGAAAAAGATGCCTGCATCGAGAGTTTCCGAGGTCCCAAACAGGTTCTGATTTCAACGGAATCAGGAGGTGAAGGTCGGAACCTTCAATTCTGTAAAGTTCTGGTCAATTATGATTTGCCCTGGAATCCCATGCGGATTGAACAACGGATCGGTCGTATTCACCGATTGGGACAAACGGAAGATGTTCATATTGTCAACTTAAGCGCTCAAGATACCATCGAATCATATGTGCTTGAATTGCTTGACAAGAAAATAAATATGTTCAGGCTCATCATCGGAGAGCTGGAAATGATATTGGGAAATCTGCATTCCAAGAAGACGCTGGAACAGATCATCATCGATATAGTCACCATGTCGCCCAATCAAGAGGCGATGAAGAGAAAGTTCCAAAGCCTTGGAAACAAACTCGAGAAAGCTCTCAAAACCCACACCGACATAACCCAGGCACAGGAGGAAATTTTCAATGGAGAAAAATAAAATTCAAGAATTGGTATCCTCCTTCATGGATAAGGTGGGCATTCAATTGGTTTCCGAAGACGAAGGTGTGTGGAGGGCAAAAATTCCTGAAGCGCAACGTAGTTTCTTCAATGGTTATGAAGATTTGCAGTTTACTTTTGACCGTGAAACGGCTGAAAAGCATCGTGAAATAGAGTTGATCTGCGAAGGTTCTTACCTTCTGAGGAAGATAATCGATAGGTTGGTGGAAATTCCTAAAGTCAGCCGCCTTTTCGGAGTCTCCGCTCCGGAGTTGCCATGTACTGAGCCGGGCAAAGGAGGCGAATTAAGAGTGTTGACGCCGGGGAAGGTTCATTATCGGCAACAAGTGGCGTTTAATTTTAAGGTATGTTTCAAGTCGGATCTTCGTCAGGAAAAGCTTTACACGGCTCTTGCCGATCCGGCGATAAGTGAAATTACTCTTAAGGAAGGTTTTTCAGATCTAAACCTGGCAAAATATCAAGAGTCCCCCGATCCGGCAATTCCGATTGAGCAATCCGACGAAGAGATTCTGCGTTTATATTTGCAGGCATGTCGTAAACTCGAGTCGATTCTCGAAGATGAAATTCGGGTAATGCAGGCATGGGGAGAGAAACAATACAAACAGGAAATGGTCAAGGTTCAGGAATATCTTGAGGAACAAAAACGCGAGCTTCAGAAAAAAAAGGAATCGGTTTGTTTTCATTTGTATTTCTTTCAAAAGGAGGAAGAAATCGACCGTGTCATCAGCGATCTCGAAGTCGAACACACGAGGAAGATCGAGGAAATCCGGGATAAATTCAAACTCAAAGTTGAAATCAGTTTGATTAATGCGGTTGTTCTTTGCATTCCGACTTGGGGGGTCGCCGCGAGTCAGTTTGCCAAGAAAAAGCGGGAAGCTGCATCACCTCGGTTTTCAGTGGAAATTCCCAGAATGGGAGTCGGCCCGGCGATATAAATTAAAACTTTGACTTTTCCACGGAAGGGAAAGCGAAGTATAATTAATATATAGGCAATCTCTATCAGCCGCCTGACCGCTTAGTATGAGTTCAAGGAGGAAGTAGGAATGTTTTTCAAACATATTCTCGTTGCCTTCATAATAATGGGAATACTTGGTTTCCTATACGGAGACCGGGTTTTTCTTTTTCAAGCCCAGTTGATGGAAGGTTGGATGTACGACTTTCCGGCATACGAAGCGTATGAAAGAATCGTTCATTATTACCCGAACAGCCCATTTCGCCAAGAGGCTTATAAGAGAATGGAGCAACTTATAAAACGCAACCGCGATCTCCAAAGATATCTTGAAACGCGCGACAAATCGGTGAGGCAGCTCGAAAAAGATAGGGCGAAACAGGAGTCGTTTCGTTGAAATCCTTAATATCGGTGAAGCCTAATGAATCCTGAGAGCTTGTGTGATTTCCTCGAATTGATTAAAACCCGCCGAAGCGTGCGGCGCTTTCGTTGCGAGAAAATCGATTCGGAATTGATCAAAACCGTCATGGAGGCGGTGAAGTTTTCACCGACACCGACTAATCGTCAATGTTTCCAATTTCTGGCCGTATCCGACCCTCTTTTGCTGAAGTCGATGAGGCAAGAAATTCTTGTTAAGATCGACGAGATATCGAAAAACTTGAGCGAGGAAGCGGCAACGGCGTTCAGGGAATATTCCCAATGGTTTACTTTTTTTGACCAAGCGCCGGTTGTACTATTTGGGTTATATCGAATATTCGTTTCACGATTCCCATCCGGAAAAGACAGCGGGAAATCTCTTGAAGGCATGGCTGAAATTCAAGCATTTGGAGGTGCCGTCAATTCTCTTTTGTTGGCGCTTCATGCGCAGGGCTTAGCCGGCTGTTGGATGAGCGGTCCATTGATTGCCGAAGAAGGAATTGAACGCATTCTCCGCATCGAAAGTCCTTGGCGCTTGGGCGCCGTCATTCCGGTTGGTTTGCCGGAAAGCATACCGCCTGTTCCAAAAAAACCAACATTGGATGCCGTATTTTCGTGGTTTCCACCGCATGATTTCTGACGTTTATTCTTCCATTGCCGAATTAAAAAACCCTTGAATTCCAAGTGATGAATTCAAGGGTTGGATTGCTTCCCGATGTTTTTTAAAGCCTATAAAGAAAATAACCATTACAAACAATTGTTTTCTTATAGCCTCTTATGGCCGGTCGATAAACGAAATTTGTTACAGTTATTTATTAACAAAAGGCCTTAGTCTAATGCCGCCAGAAGTCTGATCGGGAGTTTTGAAGACGACCAGATACTGATTCGCAAAAGATGTTTGCCTGGATTGATACAACCGGCTTTGTCTTTGAAAAATTCGGAAGTTTCCGGGGGTGCAAAAAGCGCGATCAAATCGACGCCGCCGAGTTTTTTCAGTTGCCCGGTCAGTGTAATTTTCTTTTCATTTATCGTCAATTTGACCTCAAACTGACCGCCTTTTTTTCCGGGTTTTAATACGATTTTTTCGGATTCCTTTGCCGTTCGGTATTTCCCGGGATTGGTTTCGACGGCTACAATTTGATATTTTCCGATCCATTTTAGAGGTATTTCCTTGAGATTGCTTTTATCGAACTTCTTTTGAAAATATTCCCGTATTCCGTTCCATGGACTGTCTTTCGTATTGGGACCGATTTTGGGAAATTTCCTCGCGACGGCGACCGCATCCGCCTTACCGATATGTTCTGCGGTTTCACGTCTGACAAGTCTTCTGCGTCCGCGACTCCAGGATGTAACCGAGTCGTAGGAAACATCACAAAAAATAGCGAATTCGGCTTGACTCATTCCCCATGTGTGCATGAAACTTCTAATCTTGGAAACCGGCCAAGGTTTCGCCAGTCGAATGTTCTTACGACTCTCTTTTAGAGCTTTCAAAGCAAGCTTCTCGATAGCTATCTTGCGCGCGGCAGGTATTTTCTTCTCAAATTTCTTAAGTCGCGCCAGCATCGTCGCGCTGATTGTTTTGCTGCGGCCGGAAAGCCAGGCCCGTAAGGCTGAATGGGAAATCCCCATCATTTCAGTCAGCCGTGCTTGCGATATCGCAAGATATTTGGCGAGTTTCACTATGTTTGAAGGAGTCCAGGGTGGGATGGGACAAAAATCTACGCTTTTGGTTTTTGTTTTGTTCACGATTTTTCCTCAAAAAATATTAATGAAAAACATTTTGGACCGGTCTAATGTTTCAAGAAAAGACCTAAATTTCCTAAAAAATAGTATATGGTACAAAATATGTGGAGTCAAGTATCCTTTTTCTAAAAAAATCAATGGTGATTATCATAAACAAGACAAGATTGAATGTGTTCTAAACCCATTGCCGTCGAGGATTAACAACCCAGCCGTGTTGAAGGCTGAACTAAATGGTCGCGAATGTTGCCTCAGTGACATTGCCGAAAAAAAAGAATAAAGTACTAGCGGTAAATGGGAGGCATTGTTTGAAATGCCGAAAAGATGATTTATGATCCTGACGACGATTCCGTGGTGAAAACGTAATCCTTGGAAAAGGTTTGTACCGATTCTAAACAGTGACGACTGGATATGATGCGAAAATGATAAGAAACGCCGGGACGTAAGGAATTGAGTTGAATTCGATGTTTTTTCTTCAATTCCGTATCGGTGTAAGTCGAATAGCCGTAAAGCGCATCAATTCCATACTCGATGCTGCCGTCCGATTCGATATCGGTTTCCCATTCGATGACCGCGGAATCATGATAAACCAAGGGAACTGAAACCGAGATTACCGATGGAATAGGGACCAATGAAACATCTAAAAGGCTGATGGTAAGATTGTCTTCAATAACGATCGATTTGTCGATCAATAATATGGAGCCGTCGGCGGTTTTCATAAGAACTTGGTAAACGCCGGGTTTCAGGTTTACCGAATATTTTCCGTCTTGATCGATCGGAAGTGATAATTCCTCTCGATCTTTTCGAACGACGATTCTTGCACCCTCGCTATATGGTACTTGGCCGACAAGGAGCCCGGACGATTCAACGGCGGCCGGCCCTGTGTCGCTTTGACAGCCGCAAAGCGAAGACAAGAGAAACATGAAAAGCATCAGATAAAAAGAATTGGAGATTCTTGCTTTAGTTTTCATATTTTTTATTCATTGCTTATAAGCATCCGTATTTGTCGGTCTCAGCCGACAATAGCATTTTCATTTCGCGAGTTTCAAATCTCGGGAGGAATCAAAAAGTCCAGTATCCAGAAAAACAATAACCTGGGACTTAAAATAAATTCCTTGCATAGTAACCATTTGGATTGATTTTCGGAGCACATCAAACCACCTCTTTCAGCGGACAGGTAAAACTTCGGTTCATTCGTTTTATTCATGGCTGTTTCTCGGTTTCTTAATATCGATGTCCGGTCGGAACAATATCAACCTTGGTGATCGTAGTCTTTCCGTATCCGTTTTTGCTGATTTCGAGATCGTACTTCCCTGCGGGAATGTTGTATATAATGTATTCTCCCATCGAGTCGGTAGCGGTTTTCATGCCGGTATTCAACAAACGAACGGCGGCGTCGACGATGGGTAGACCGGATATTTCGTCGATAACGCGTCCGCGAAGGATTCCCTGTCGAAGATCCACGGCCACCTTCATTCGCTGAAAGAACATGCCTTTCGCCTTTGATTTGATTCGATATTCCCCGTCTTCGAACGAAATGGTCATCAATTCCGAACCCAAATCTTCATAGCGATAATTCCAACTTCCCGTTAACGCCGTAAGACGGTAGTTCATGTTGACTTGTACAAGGTCACCCTTGAACTTGAAAGTGTGAGGATGGAGAATCAATCTGATGTCACGATATGATCTGAGCGTGTCGTCGATGGTTTGGGTGAAATCGAAATACGTGTTGCCGTACCAGTCCTTATATTCCCTGGAAATATGGTCGCGAAAAAAGATCGTATCGCGACGGCTGAACGCGGTAGACAATCGTTCCAAGAAAACCTTGATTTCTTCAATCTTTCTGTGCCGATTGAATACTACGAAGCGGCTTTCGAAAATGCGTTCACGGCGACCGAGAGAGTCGATGTAATGAATTTTAATGAAGAATTCGGGAAAGGTCGGCAGGGGAAAGTTGACTTCATGGTAACCCTCTCGGCCTTCCCGAAGCGCGTATATCAGATCTTTGTTCAAATAAACCTCGAATCGATCTTCCGGGCGGGGATAAGGTGTAACTTTTAAACGAAGATGAATCGACTTCGGAGCCGGTTCGGCGCCCGGATCTAGAATTCTATACCCGTCGGCATCGACTTCCAGATTGCTGACGAATCGCTCATTCATCAATACCGAGTCTACCTTGTAATTGATTTCGCTCGACATTATTTTATGAGTGACGTCAAAGTTGCTTAAATACGTATTAAAACGCCTGAACGAATCATATTCCATGCGCGTGTCGAAACTCATTAAAGCCGATAAGGCGCTTTGATTGTCGACCTCGATTGCCGAGCCTTCAGGAATTTTAATCGCTTCAGCAGATCCGACGGCACGGAATAAACCTGTTCCGCGAAGAGTTTTGATCATATCGTGATTCTTGTTGGACTGATATGTTGCTTCTCCCGTGCATACCCATAAAGTTCCCTGCCGGCCTTCAATTTGAATGCTCTGGGAATCACGTGTTGAAAGGAGCATGGTTGCTTCGCCGACCCGAGCCAGAACTCGCGGTGATAGCTTTGGATCAATCACGAATCTGATTCCGGATTTCGGTTTTATCAACAAGAGATTATCGGTGGAATATGAGAGAACCGCATAGCCGTGATTTCCGGTGCGGATAGCATCGCCGTCGATAAATGTTTGCCTGTCGTTTACCGGTTTCCATTCCTTTCGACCTTGATGGTTGAAGTAGACCGGACCATCCAGAAACACGGCGACCAGAGTATCTTTAACGTAGCCTTCCTTTGAGATGATCGAAGTCAAATCGGGATCAGGCGCTGCCGTAACGATTGCCGCGATCAAAACGAAAAAGAACACCGGAAAGATTCTATCGGTTCTTATCAAAAAGCGTTCTCCCTTCGCTAAAACGATTTCAAAAACCGCAATTTGGCGGAGAAATCGGCGAAATTTTTACCCGTAGCAACAAATTTGTTGTCGCTGCCTTCGAAGCTTAAAATCATTCTTGAAAGGTTATTGTATTCCTTCGTAAATGAGAAATTAACCCGATCATGAGTCGAATCCGACACCGTGGCGGTTAAATTGTCGGTTTCATGCGTATAATCAAGATTCAAAGTAACATCTTCATGAAATTGCGATTGTCCTCCCAATCCGTAAATAAGAGTCGTGTCTTGCCCGCCCGTGGTTACATAGCAATACTGTTCGTTGCTGAAAAGCCCGTATATGTTGTTTGCCATGTCGTAATCCCACGTCAATTTCAGATCAAATTTGTTGATGTTGTGGTCGTTTGAAGTCGTAATTTTATCCTTGTCGATCGTGGAGCTGAATCCGGCGAAATAACGAAAAGCGCCCGCTTTGTGATTGAATTCCGTCCATAGGAGATCCCGATACCGATCCACATATTTTCCATTATCGGAATATTCATGCAGGGGTTGATAGAAAAAGTCCATTCGCAAGTCGCGGTAATATTCGCTTGGTTTCATCGTAACTTGAACTTGAGGTGTGTTCCTGACCAGTGTGGCCGTTTTGTAACTGGCAAGGTTGTCGCGTGAGGTTCGCGTTCCGATTCGTGTCGAAATGTAGCGGTTGAGTTCGTAAAAGAAATTTCCGAAGAACGCTCTTTGATCGCGAAGGCTTTCCCCCAGTGGGGTTAAAAAGGCTGTGCCGGCCGATTCTACGCCGCCTGAAGCCTTGAAATTCTCTCTGCCGTATTCCGCTTTGGCTCGGTATGCAGTATCTTTCTGATTACCGGCGCCGTGTCTGCGGTCAAAGTCCGTGTCACTGCCGGCATATTCCCCTGAAACATAGATATTGTCCGTTGGTTTAATCGAGACATCCATCGAATATACGCGGTTTTTTATTGTCGGAAGATCTTGATCGGAACCAGGATTTTCGTGAACATCATTGGTTGAAACCGCATTTAATCCGATGACAACGGCTTCATCATGCTTATGCTCGACGCGAAATCCGCCGACTCTTCGGGGATTTTTCAGATCGTCCTTTTCCGCGGCTTTGAATCCGGTAAAGCCTTTCAATTCGGTATTGCTCAGTTTTTGAGCTCCGTAGAAACCCATTACCTGCTGAGTAATGGTAAACTCCGAAAATTCGGGATAAGAGTGCCCGAATACGAGTGAGGATTTAGGCGTACGCGATTCGAGACTAAGTTGGTTCAGGGCGAATCCTTCCTTGTATTCGCTGTTGTTGTTGGTATGCGTCGTATCAACGATCAGCGACAATGAATCTCCGTTGCATTTTGTCGTATATAGATCGTAACGAAGATTTTGTTCATAGAAGCCTTCTTTGTTCTTACTGGAGAGAGCTTTGGCTTTCGTGACCCAGTTGGCGTATATGGTGGTATCGGTATAGAGGTTTGAACTATAAACCAGATCGTCTTCCTTCTCGTTTAAATCGGTGTAGCCTGTGGGCATCCGATCTTCAAGAGGAATACTGGTTCCGTAGGCGGCCGGTTTAGCTACAGATGCTGGATAGAATGCGACTCTATGCGGCCCATAGGAGTCTTTTTGGGAAGGTTGGGGAATTAACTTAGCGGTTTCCGGTTCGACATCCGGGGTAATTTGCGTTTGCTGAAGTTCCGGGATATATCGTGGGTTGAAATTCATGAAAACGCCCGGCATTGAGGCAGGCATGTTCTTGGGTTCCCTATCGAGAGCGCTTTGCCGATTTGTTGTTTTGGTGCTGCTGGCGGAATAAACCGAACCTAAAAAAATTAGAAATGCGGCTAAAATGGAGATCGTGATTCTGGCCGGAGAAGAATTGACCGCGGTAATAAAAAACGGGTAATTATTTCCGCGCTGCCGCAAGCCGGAAAAAAAGCTCAACAAGCGACGCGCAAGCTTTTTCATTTTGAGTCCAGGCCGACTATTTTCGACTATCGGCTCCTTCTTTTTAAAATCTATTCAACTATGGAATATTTGGTTTCAATAAACTTCATTTCCCGTACATCATGGGAGACGGATTGATGGTTTTTCCGTTTCGGCGAATTTCGAAATGAAGATGATTTCCGGTGGCGGTTCCTGTTGCGCCGACTCCTCCGATAATTTGTCCGGATCTGACTGCTTGTCCTTTTTTAACCCGAAGGCTGCTGCAATGTCCGTAACGGGTTGATAATCCGTTGGGATGGCGGATGACGACTAGTTTTCCGTATCCTTGCAACCATCCGGCATAGACGATGGTGCCGCTCATGGCGGCGGAAATCGGTGTTCCCCGCGGTGCGGAAATATCGACGCCCGCGTGAAATAATCGGCGTCGCCACACCGGATGAAGGCGCCATCCGTAGGAATCTGTAAGTCTTCCTCTAACGGGAATATTAAGCTTCGTACTGACATCGGCCCGCTTGCTGGTAACTTGAAGAACGCGATAATATCGTTTGTTGACCGGAACTTTTACCTGCTGGCCGACTTTTAGATTTGCGCTGGACAATTGATTGTTGGCGACTATCTGGGAAATGGATGTCTTATACATTCTTGCCAATCCGCCAATGTTGTCACCGCTTTTAACGGTATGCACGACGATTTTAATTTCGTCATCCGTCGCCGGTTTAGTGATTACGGCATCCGTAGTAATAACGGATTCTTTCGCAACCGGTTTGACGTTGACGATGTTTGTAGCTTTAACGGATTCCTTGGTTGATTTTTCAACGACGAGAGTATTCTGCGGATTTGCGGAAACAGGTTTTGCATCGGATTTCACTTGAGAATCCTGGACTTTGTCCTCAGAGTTGGTTTTTATCGTAGACTCCGTGGGAATTATCTTCAACTCGGGTTTTATACCTTGCGGATTGACCATTTCAGGGGTGAGAGCTTTAACGATCGTTAGATTCTTTTCCGGCTTTGTCGTAGAACCGATTGTGGTTACAATTGAGAGATTCTTCAATAGAGCCTGACTTTTGTTGTCTTCATTCTTAACAACTTGAAGATTTTCCATTTTTTCCCTGATTGGTATGGATAACTTCTGGTCTTCCATCAGATCGTGATTTTTCAGATTATTGGTTTTAACCAATTCTTGGATGGTTACACCGAATCGGCTTGCGATCTTGGTCAGGGAATCTCCTTCTTTTACGGTGTAAATCATCTTGGACGTTGTAACCGGGACAATGATTTTCTGTCCTGCTTTGATGGAGGAATCGTCTTTTAAATTGTTGGTTTTTCGGAGCGTGTCGGAATTTAAACCGAATAGCGAGGAGACGGCGGCTAGAGAATCCCCTTTCTTGATTGAATACTCAATCCATTTATCCGGTAATTGGGGTTTAGTTGGAATCTGAGCGGGTGCCGATGCTTTGTTGACCGATTCCGAGTTGCGTGTGGAAGCTTGTTGCCTGTTGCCCGATGAAACGCCGGAAGATTGGGATATTATTACAGTGGGCGTAATCTTGGGTAAATGGGCGGGGGCCATGGCCGATCGTGCTTCCGCCAATTGGAATCTTTCAATATAAGAATTATTGCGAAACTTTCCCTCAATCTGAAATGCATAGTCTTCATTTTTAGTTAGAAATCGATCTATGGCTATAGCCGAAGTCTCAAGAGTGACGATTACCAACAGAATGAGGATCGAATAATGGCGGGCTCTCAATTTATTCCACACGATGCGCTCCTTGCTTATAGAATCATCCGGTTGAGCCGGAGTTTCGGTCCGCCTGGACTGAAAACGCATCCTTGCGTTTCCCGAACGGCACAGCTATGTAGTTATTAAATCGACAATGGAGCGGAATAAATTTAGTCATTCAGGTAAAAAATGAGATATTGGGTCTCGATGTTTTTTGTAACAGCAAGCTGGACGAAAATTAATTCATTGTGGTATGGTTATGGCCGCGAATTAGTACCCTTAAATCGGGAATCATCCAAGGAGTTTGCGTTGTGAGCAAAAAATCTCCGGTGTTGACGTGGCAGGATAAAGCCATTCTGATTGTCATTCCTCTTGTCGTTTTTGCGATTTTTATCTTCGCTAATTATTTAAGCAAGGATTTGACTATTAATGATGTTTTCACGCAAAAGCTTGATAAAGCAATGGTTCGTGACAGTGGAACGATTACCGAGCTTTTTTCCTCCGCAGGCATTGCGTCTCCCACGCAAAAATGTCGGGTACGAAGCCGCGACGGAGAAACCGATTTTACTTTCGTTTATCATATTCAAGGATCTGATACCATGAATTTACAGGTCGGCAGATTGATTCAATTTTACGGCGAATATAGATATGATAATCAGGGCGGCATGATCAATGTCCCCTTCAAAGGTAAGAGCGGGAGACACACAGGATGGGCGGTATATGAAAATAAGAGATACTTTGCCCTCGGGGAGGAAAATGATAACCTGTAATAATTGCGTCAACCGGAGACGAGCCGCAAAGCGACCGTAGCCGTTCCGTTCGTCAAGAATCCCAATTCTGATGCGGCTCTTTTTGAAAGATCGATAATTCTTTCAGTGTTTGTAGGGCCGCGATCATTTATTTTTACCGTAACTCGTCTTCCATTCGTCTGATTTTCAACTTCCACGTAGCTTCCGAAAGATAAAGTTCTGTGAGCCGCCGTGAGCTTGTTCATGTCAAAAATTTCGTCGGATGCGGTTCGAAGACCCTGGAAATCCTCGCCGTACCACGATGCTGTTCCGCTCTCAAAAATCGTCGGATCTGATCCGGAAGGATTTTTTGAACCATTGCTGCTTCCCGAACATCCTGTAAGCAGGAGTATGGGAATAAATAGTAACGTCATAATTATATTTCGATTGAATACAGCCTTCCTTGCGATTTCCATCATGTTCGACCTCTAAACAATTCGGTGAATTTACTTGATCCGAGAATCGTATTTAATTAAAGAATCAGACACAGAGGTGACAGAGCGAATTTAAAATATTCGTAACATTGCTAGCGTTTGGATAAAAGTCATCTTTATGCTTATTTCAAGGCATTTATCGGTGATTATCGGCGAATTTTAAAATTTAGTGAATTGCTAAATCCGGATTTTTATCGGTTGATTGATGAATATATTATGAGTTCGATTGACAAATATTTAGTCATTGGTTAAGATAGCGTTGATCTTTGTCGTTCAATCCTTTTGCGAGGAGGAATCATCTTGACCCAACGTAAGAATTATTTTATCGCCAAGGGTATGCAGAGCAAATTTGCCGGCACTATCCTTCTGCTGGTTTTTTTGATTACGGTAATTACCGCCTGCAATATTTACGTTCTTGGCTCCTTTTTCCTTTCAACTCAGGCTACGCTTACCGAGGGGCAAACGGCTGAAGGTATGATGAGGCATTTTGTTATGACTCTTTGGCCAAGGCTGTTGTTGTTGGTATTGGTGAATGTCATTATTATTTTCATCGTCAGTATCATGTATTCTCACCAAATCGCTGGTCCGGCTTATAAGCTTGAGAAATGTATCCAGAGAATTGCCAGCGGTGATCTGACATTCGAAATTCATCTCCGAAAAAATGATAACCTGAAAGAGCTTGCAGCCGCCATCAACAATATGCTCGGGAAATTTCGGGATACTCTTACCAATGCCAAGACCCTAAGCGATGATATTGCATTGAAGCTCGGTTCTTTAGGGCAAGATGAAAAATTTTCTCAACTGGCGAAGAGCGCAACTGCTCTTAAAGAAAGAATTTCCCAGTTTAAGATTGTTAAAGATGCTGAACCCGCCTCTGAAGGTGAAAAAACAACCGCCTGATAAATCGAGAAATCTACAGCCCCTCTTGTTTTCGAGAGGGGCTGTTTTTATCATAAGCCGTTTTTTTGATCCCTTTAAGAAACCCTTCAGGCATGTTCAAAGCACATTTATATAGTCGAGGGAAGATGAAATAACTTGCTTTTATTTGATTTTAAACTTGGCGTAAGGATCGGATTGTGGTAGAAATGTTCGATAAACTTTTTGTAAAAGGAGCAGTAACATGTCGAGGGGCTTTACCCATCGGTTATTGACATTTTGCCTTTTCATTTTTCCGACGATTTTTCCGTTTCAAGCTGAAGCCCTTGAAATAAAAGTCATCGGTCAAGTTGAATCACTCTACCAAAACCGCGTTTCTCTTCGAATTCTCGATGTTCCGGGAGATGCGTCGCAGACTTCCCCCCTCAAGATCGGTTCCAGAGTCAGTTTTAATTTGCCTAAGGCCGATCGCAGTAGACAGAAGCGACAAATTGAATTTGGAAGCGTTATCGAAGCCGATTTGGATGGAAATGTCGCGACCGAATATTCCGCAAAGCAAGATACGGAAACTCCACTGAAGGATGATGCCGTCCTGGCCTCGCAGCCTGTGCTTATATGGACGGCCAAGCGGACGGATCGGGTGAAAAATCCCAGGAAATATCTTTCCGATCCGGATGAGAAAGAGAGTAAAGATAAACGAGGAAAGCGGAAAGGTAAAAAATCGAAAGAACCACCCCAAATATGGACTCAAGAGGAAACGGTTAAAGGTAAAGTTTTCGTAAAAAATCAGCGAATATTCATCAAGGAAGAATCGCTCAAGCCTCGCGATCTTGGCCTCGATGTAACCGAAAAAGAATGGATGGATAAGCTTTTACCTTACGAAGGAAGGACCGTCGTTGCTTTCGGAAAAACTCACCGAGTTTCCATTTCTTCCGGTACAATTGAGTTGAAAAACCTGATTAAAATTTATCCCAAATAAACGCCGAATAGTAAAATCCCCAAATTAATGTTGAATATTCGCTTATCTTTTCCTTACACTGCTTTACTTTACTTTTTTGCCTTTTTGTTTGTTGGCGGCATTTCGGTATCCGAGGAAAAAATCGGCGTAGGTGCCAAGAGCTGTCCGAATCTGGAAGACACGGTCGTTGCCTTCCTTAAAAGCAATCGATTCAACCTTCCATCAACAAATGATATCGCGGATTTTTATTCACCCAGTTTCAAGAACGATGAACTCGATCAATACAAGAAATGGGTTGACGGCATTGATGACCAAACGAGAATCAAAAATGCTCTTGCCTCCATATCTTTCGATTTTGCCGTTGTTCCTTGCGATCTTGACGGAGACGGCAACAGAGATCTGCTTGTCCAAACGCATGCCTCCGACGGCTTTGGTGCTTATCTATTCACATCCGCCGCCCGGGATCCCTTCGTATTCATACATAATCCGCTTCCCAGATCTTTTCTAATGGAATATCAGATGGAGGATCATGCCCTTTTTTGTTGCTATACTCCGGAATCGGATGACGTCGGATGGATCGGTCTTGCGGAAGGACAATTGCGCAATGTCGATGTCGACCCTTATACTGAGATGGATGGTCCCATCTATGGCGATCCTACGAGTCATGATATGAAGATTATTTCAAGCGATTCGATTTGGTTGAAAATCGGCTATAAAGATGACAAGGGTCTGCCCGGGGAATTTTTTATGTCGCAGCGTATTTTTGAACATGTAGGTTTTAGTTGGGCGGATAAAATCGATGTCTGGGATGGTTTGGGCAAGGATAATAAAAGCAAAAAAGTCGTCAAGGAACTCCAATACGGGCAAATGGTAAATATTTTAGATCATCGAGATGGATATTTCCGTATTCCTTCGAAGAATGCCGAGGACGAGGATATTGCCTCCGAAGCGTGGGTAAGTGATGAATTCATCAAACATCTTCCTCCACCTCACAAGGAAATGGAAATTCCGTCGGATTAAGCTGATTTTCCGCGATTGATTTTTGCGACGGTAACTTCGCGATAAATGTATGTTTTCGAGGCAACCTTTGAAATTTCCTTCTTTTCTGATAAATTCTTAAAGATTTGAATTTATTTTTAATTGAACGATGTCGCCAGTCGAAACTGATTTGAAAACTCTTAAATACGAGGATTATCCCTCGGAGATGAAAGAGTTGTTTCGCTTGGCTGAAAAAGGAAATGTGGCGGCCCAGTTCAATCTGGGTCTCGTTTTTCAGCAGGGAAAAAACGTGCCTCGTAACTTTGCCGAGGCGGTGCGTTGGTGGAAGAAGGCGGCGGAAAAGGGCGATCTTGATGCTCAATTCAATCTTGGAATTCTATGTGAAAAAGGGCAAGGATTGCCGAAAGATCCGGTTGAAGCCGTGAAATGGTATAAACAATCCGCCGAAAAAGGCTTCGCTAAAGCCCAAAATAATTTGGGCTTGATGTACGCCGAAGGGAAGGGAGTCGGGCAAAATTTCGCCGAAGCGGTGAAATGGCTTCAGTTAGCCTCGAAGCAAGGCAATCTTGATGCTCACGCCAATCTCGGACAGTTGTATGAGAACGGCAAGGGAGTTGCTCAAGATTATCAGAAAGCCATCAGTTTGTACATGCAAGCCGCCGATCGCGGATATTTTTGGGCTTTGAACAAGCTTGGACATTTGTATATTCAAGGGGTGGGCGTTGCGCGAGACTTCAATGAGGGTATTGAATGGTTTAAAAAGGCTTCCAACCGAGGTGACCCGGAGGGAATGTTCAATCTGGGAAAGATGTATGAAGGAATTCGAGACCGCGAAGCATTGAAATGGTATCGTAAGGCGGCTGAGCTGGGACATCCTCGAGCGCAGTTGCAGCTTGGAACATTGCTTTTTAAAAACAAGCAGGCTCTTACTGCGAAAGATTTCATCGAAGCCAGATCGTGGTTCATATTGGCATCGGAAAATCAGAGCGATGAAGAGGCTGCCCAAAAAGGCAAAGCATCATGTGAAGAGATTTCCGGAATCATGACTGACCGACAAATCAGCGAATCGGATAAGCTTGTTCGGGAATGGAATGCAAGAAAAGGCTGAGCAATTATTGATGATTGCAGAATGAAAGGCAGGATTTGGGTAGCCGGAGGAGTTGGGTAGGGCGGATTAGGCGCTAGCGCC
>Ga0209749_1001029_pt1 | contig 28813 bp, 34 predicted proteins | sample EPASupsiteSAE347_FD_187267 | JGI IMG/M metagenome (GOLD analysis project Ga0209749, IMG submission 187267) | Bioremediated contaminated groundwater from EPA Superfund site, New Mexico - Sample SAE3-47 (SPAdes) (version 2) | ecosystem: Environmental > Aquatic > Deep subsurface > Groundwater >...
GCACCTTCTTCAGCTAACCACACTTCAATTTTCACATCCATTCCAGATTGTCCTATCATAGGAACTTGTACTTCTACCATCATTTCTCCTCCTAAAATTTGTTTAATCATTATGACAATGTAATCTTAGCATCACAAACGTTTGCAAACATCCTTCCAGAAGATGGTTCAATTATTAATTGAATACTACTTTTTTAAACTCTTCTAATACTTCTCATCCTTTTCTCATCCTTTTTTACATACTAAATATTAATTTAACTAATCCATAAGTTACTTTGTTCTTAGCAGAAAATTTCACCGAAATAAATAATTATCAAAAAAAGAACGACTAAACTATATTGTCTAGTCGTATCATCCCCTTCTTTATTTATTCTGCATAAACTATTGACCAATAATAGTATTCGATCAATTATTTCACTTTATATTATAAATATTAAATATATTTATCAAAAAATAAAAAAAGCGATCAGATATTGCTATCTAATCGCTTTAATATTTCTTTTATTTCATATTTGGTGGAGGCGAGGGGAGTCGAACCCCTGTCCGAAAATCCATTCACAGGAGCTTCTCCGAGTGCAGTCATTGTTTATTTTCTTATTCCCCTCTTTCTCCAATGACATAGAAAAAGAGGAACCAGCCTCTTGATCGTTAATGGTGCGAGGCACTACCAAAAACGGTTCCCTGCTTCAATGAACGCCGAAACCCAAAACCACAGGTTGAGATGGGAGGCGTGCAGCATTAATTATGCTGCGAAGTCTTAGTATTAAACTTTAGAGCGTATTACGCTGCTAAAGCTAACCCGTAACTTTTTTCTGTTTTTGCGTTTATATTTATGCGCCACTTTTTACGATGATCAGCAACATCGACTCGCTACTCAAGCTTCAAAACCCCCGTCGAAACCAGTACGCCCCCAAATAATTAACTAGCCACTATGCCGCATACTTTTTTGAATCCGTCGGTCAGAATCCCGCTCGGCGATGGCGTGACGCTTATCATAAAGCTTCTTGCCCTTGGCCAGAGCCAGTTCCATTTTACACCGGCCATCCTTAAAGTAAAGGGTCAGTGGTACCAGAGTGTAGCCTTCCCGCTGCTTCAGTCCGATCAGTTTGGTGATCTGCTGCTTATGCATCAGGAGCTTACGGATGCGCAAAGGGTCTTTATTGTAAATATTCCCCTGTTCATAAGGATCAATATGCATCTGATAAACGAAAATCTCACCGTTATAAATATCGGCAAAACTTTCCTTCAGGCTGACTTTTCCGGCCCGGATCGACTTTACTTCCGTCCCCGATAAAACCAGACCCACCTCATAGGTATCTTCAATGGCAAAATCATGACGCGCTTTTCGGTTTTTGGCCACAATTTTAATATTTTCTCCCATGCGCAACTCCTCTGTTTCTTCTCTAGCACCACATTATAACACGGATTTCTTAATTAATCCATAGGTACAAAATCAATTTGTTTTGCACTTATATCGGCCTTTGCCACTTTTATTCTGATTTCCTGGCCCAGTCTGAATATTTTGCCCCGATGTTCGCCGATATGCTGATGCAGCTCGGGATCATAGTTATAGAAATCATCCTTGAGATCCTGAAGCCGTACCAGACCTTCGATGGTGTTTTCCAGTTCCACAAAAAAGCCGAAGGAGGTAACACCGCTGATCCGGCCGGTAAATTCTTCCCCCAGATGGCGGGTCATATACTCGGTCATCTTGAGTTTAGTAATTTCCCGTTCGATGTTCTCCGCCTGACGTTCTGTTTCGGAGGCATGTGATGCCACCGATTCGATGTTCGCCTCCAGATAATCCATAGCCCGCTTGTTGATTTTTCCAAAAATGGCTTTGGCCAGATAGCGATGGACAAACAGATCCGGGTAGCGCCGGATGGGCGAGGTAAAGTGGGTATAAAAGTTTGCGCCCAAGGCATAGTGGCCGAGATTATGGCCTTCATAAACGGCTTGCTGCATGGTCCTTAGCATCAGCAGGGTAATCACCCGTTCTTCATTTTTGCCCTGGATGTCTTTAACCAGCTTTTGAAAATCTTCCCCGGTGGGGATCTGGTCATCATTTTTCCCCAGCTTAAATCCGTAGCGATTGATAAAGGTTCGGAAGGCACTCAGTTTTTCGGGATGCGGTTCGGGATGGTTCCGGAAAATAAAGGGCGCATCCAGTTTGGAAACGTGTTCGGCAATGGTTTCATTGCAGACCAGCATAAATTCTTCGATGATCTTATGGGAGACCAATCGTTCTTCGATGGTGATCTGATCGGGAAAACCGGTTTTGTCCAAAGTAATCTTCGCTTCGGGAAAATCAAAGTTAATCGCCCCGCGATTCAGACGTCGTTTGACCCGCAGAATTTCATGCAATTCGTTCATCATGATCAGCTCTTTTTTAAAAGGTTGCAGCCGATTTGGGTGGCTGTCATCGCCTTCTAACAGCTCGGCCACGAGACCATAGGTCATCCGCGACTTTGAGCAAATGATTGATTTGAAAATGCTATAGTCCACTACTTTGCCATTGCCATCGATTTCCATCTCGCAACTAAAGGTTAAGCGGTCTTTGTCCGGGACCAGACTGCAGACGTCATTAGAAAGATTAAAGGGCAACATCGGCACGACCCGATCGATCACATAGACACTGGTTCCCCGTTCCAGAGCTGACTGATCAATGGCGTCACCTTGTTTCACATAATGACTGACATCAGCAATATGAACGCCCAGGACAAAGTGACCGTTGTCCTTTTGGTGAATCGACACGGCATCGTCATAATCTTTGGCGTCATCGCCATCAATCGTGAAAATAATTTCATCCCGCAGATCGCGACGTTTTTCCAGATCTATATCAGTAACTTTAGCGGTTAATTGCTCGGCCTGTTTTTCAACTTCGGCTGAAAATTCCATCGGGATATCGTATTCTTTTAAAACCGAGAGAATATCAATTCCAGCCTCATGTTGATTCCCCAATATTTCGATGATTTCGCCTTCCGGGTTCTTACCCCGATCTGACCAGCTGCGGATTTCAGTGACAACCTTATCGCCAGTTTTGGCCTTATTGCCCCGCCGTTCGGGAATAAAAATATCTTTACAGAGCCGATCATTATCGGGGATCACAAAGCCAAAGCCCTTGCCTTTTTCGTAGCGGCCGATAATTTTTTTGTGGCCCCGTTCGATAATTTCAATAACCTCACCCTCCGGTCGCTTTTCCCCCGGTTCGGAGATAATCCGGACGCTGACCTTATCCATGTCCAGGGCACCATAGAGATTCTTTTCGTGGATGTAGATATCTTCAGAAAAGATGCTGTAATCGGGAATAACAAAACCAAAGCCGCGTTGGTTGCCTCGCAGCACCCCTTCGACCTTAGGTGAATCGTCGTTGCTGCTACTGCGCCGGCGCTCGTCGTTACTTGGTCGATTGCGATCTTTGACCAGCTTGGTTGGTTCTTTGCCTTCTTTGGTTTTGATATTAAGTTCTTTAAGCACATGGTTTAGCATCTGCCGGTCTTTCTTTTTTGAAAGATCCATAAAAGCGGCCAATTGATCAAAGGTCATTTGCTGGTATAGTCTTTCCTTCATCAATCGCTTGACGATTTGTTTGCATTCTTTGGTTTTCATAGATTCCCCTATCACCTTAGTTTTTTTCGTAATTGATCAATGACATTCATCACTTCAATGGGACTCATTTCATCAATGTTTAATTCTCGGATGGTTCCTAATGCTGACTCTTCTTCCGCGGTCATGCCTTTTGCCACATCAAAGAAATTTAACTGATTACCTTTGCCCGCAGATAAAACAGTCGGTTCTGCCACCAGCAACTCCTGCCGGTAGGTATCTTCGCCAGATTCCAGATGGCCGAGAATTTCCTGGGCCCGGCGGGTCACTCCCGCCGGAAAACCGGCCAGTTTGGCCACTTCGATGCCGTAGCTCTGGTCGGCCGGACCGGGAATGATTTTTCGTAGGAAGATCACCCCATCGGGGGTTTCTTTGAGCCGGATGCTGAAATTTTTGATTCCTGATTTCAGGGTCTCCAGTTCGGTCAGCTCATGGTAATGGGTGGCAAACAGGGTTTTGGCCCCGATACTGTCTTCGTTATGGAGATATTCCACCACCGCCCAGGCAATGCTGATGCCGTCAAAGGTGGAGGTCCCCCGGCCGATTTCGTCCAGAATCACCAGACTGCGGCTGGTGGCATTTTTTAAAATATTGGCCACCTCGGTCATTTCCACCATAAAGGTACTCTGACCGCTGGCCAGATCGTCACTGGCTCCGACCCGGGTGAAAATCCGGTCGACCACCCCAATGGCTGCGGCATCCGCCGGAACAAAGGAGCCAATCTGGGCCATCAGGGTAATGATCGCCACCTGCCGGATAAAGGTGGACTTACCGGCCATATTGGGCCCGGTGATGATCAGCATCCGCTGGTCATCCTGATTGAGCAGACAATCGTTACCGATAAAATGGTTGGTGCCAATCATGTCCTCCACCACCGGATGACGGCCGTTTTGGATCATCAGGGTGTTATCTTCCGTAATTTCCGGGCAAACGTAGCGATTCTGCAGGGCCACAGTGGCCAGCGCATAAATGGCGTCCAGCTCGGCCACTTCCCGGGCTTTCTGCTGAATGCGCGGGATTTCAACCAGCAAACCGTCGCGGATTTCCTGAAACACCTGAGTTTCACAGCGGAGCAAACCCTCCTGGGCACCGAGAATCTTGCTTTCCATTTCTTTCAGCTCCGGGGTAAAATAGCGTTCGGCATTGGCCAGGGTCTGTTTGCGGATATAGTCTTCCGGGACCTGATCAAAATTACTTTTGGTTACCTCGATAAAATACCCAAAAATGCGATTATATTTAACTTTAAGGTTTTTAATGCCGGTGCGTTCGCGCTCCCGGCATTCCAGATCGCGGATCCAGTCCTGACCCTTTTCAGCCGCTTCCCGAAATTCGTCGATTTCCTGATGAAAGCCGGTTTTGATCACATGGCCGTCTTTTAATACAATCGGCGCCTGCTCGTCGATGGACTTGTCAATCTGCGTCCAGACATCGGTGAGTAAATCATCGGGATCAAACAGACTGCGCAATTTTTCCGAGCCCAGCAGCGCCACAAACTTCTGGATCAGCGGCAGTGCCCCCAGCGATTGTTTCAGCGCCAGTAAATCTCGGGGATTGATGGTCCCAAAGGCCAGTTTACCGCAGAGCCGTTCCAGATCATAAACCTTGGTCATAATCGTTTTAAACGCCGGCAGATGAGCGGCGTTGCTGTAAAAAGCTGAGACGCCCCCTTGTCGTTCCAGGATACTATCGCGATTTAACAGCGGCGCCTCCACCCAACGGCGCAGGGTTCGTCCGCCCATGGCGGTGATGGTTTTGTCCAGCACGCCCAGCAGGCTGCCCTTTTTTTCCAAGGTTCTGAGGGTCTGGGTCAGCTCCAGATTGCGCCGGGTCGATAAATCCAGCACCATATAGTCTTTGCTGTTATAATAGCGGATCGTTTTTATATGGGTCAGGGCCCGTTTCTGGGTTTCATCCAGATAGAGCAGCAGCGCCCCGGCGGCGGCGATGGCGTGATCCCGACGCTCCAGATCCAGGGCGCCAAGGGCAAAGACCTGAAACTGATCGGTGATCCGCTTGCTGCCGTTTTTAACCGAAAAGTATTTTTCCGGATAAAGACTGGCCAGAATCCCAAAACTGTTTTCAATCATCGCCAGGGCCTGAGTATCCTTAAATAGTGCCGGATTGAGGATTACCTCGGCCGGCAGTAACCGCCCGATTTCATCGGACAGCTGGGACAGCCATTGTTCCCGGGTCTTGGCCGCGATCTGGGTGACATAAAAATCCCCGGTGGAGACGTCCAGACTGGCCAGGCCCAGGGTATTATTTTCCAGAAACAGCGCCATCAGATAATTGTTTTTCTTGGATTCCAGTAATTTCCCTTCAGAAATGGTGCCTGGCGAAATGACCCGGATAATTTCCCGGCGGACAATCCCTTTGGCTTCTTTAGGGTCTTCCATCTGCTCACAGATGGCGACCTTGTAGCCTTTTTCAACCAGACGGGTGATGTAATTCTGGGCCGCATGATGGGGTACCCCGCACATCGGCGCCCGTTCTTCCAGCCCGCAATCGCGGCCGGTCAGGGCAATTTCCAGCTCCCGGGAGGCCGTCAGAGCATCATCAAAAAACATTTCATAAAAGTCGCCCATACGAAAGAAAAGGAGGGCATCGGGAACCTCCTCATGAATTTGCAGGTATTGGGTCATCATGGGTGTCAGCTGCGCCATGGGTGTCCTCCTGTTCGATTTTTTCGCCATCCAGACTAAAGGTTTTGGCAGCGGTGATCTTGACCATCACCTGGGTGCCGATATCTGTCGGATCACCGGGAAAATTGACCAGCTTGCTGGTCCGGGTTCGGCCGGTCATCCGTTCGGGGTTGTTGCGGCTAGGTTCTTCGACCAGCACTTCCACCACCTGACCTTGATAGGTTTGATTAATATCGTGGCTGATCTGATGGAGCACTTCCAGACAGCGGTTGATCCGGTCATGTTTGACCTCATCGGGAATCTGGTCGGCCATGGTGGCGGCCGGAGTGCCGGTGCGAATCGAATATAAAAACGTAAAGGCTGAATCAAATTGACACAGTTCAATGACTTTGAGGGTTTCCAAAAAATCCGCTTCGGTTTCGCCGGGAAAGCCGACAATCAGATCGGTGGTGATGGCGACACCGGGGATTTTTTCGCGGACGGCCCTGACCCGATCAAGAATATCTTCCTGGGTGTATTTCCGGTTCATCGCTTTTAAAATCCGGGTGCTGCCGGATTGGATCGGCAGATGAATATAGTTGCAGACCTTATCGCAGGCGGCAATGGCATAAATGACCGCATCGCTGAGATCTTTGGGATGAGAGGTCATAAAGCGGATCCGCTTGAGGTTTTCGATGGTATTGAGTTCTCGCAGCAGACTGGCGAAATTGACCGTTTCGTCGAGGTCATTACCGTAGGAATTGACGTTTTGGCCTAACAGCGTCACCTCCACGCAGCCATCGGTTACCAGCGCTTTAACCTCGGCAACTATCTTGTCCGGCTGGCGGCTGACTTCCCGGCCCCGGGTGTAAGGCACAATACAGTAGGTACAGAAATTGTTGCAGCCATTCATAATCGTCACAAAGCCCTTGAAGGGATATTTCCGATCCACTGGCAGATCTTCCACTATGGTGTCTGAATCATCCCAGACTTCCACCAGCCGTTTGCCGTTGACCATGTAGTTATTGAGCAGCTCCGGAAACTGGTGAAGATTATGGGTCCCAAAAACCAGATCAACCTGGGGATATTTGCTGACAATCTGATTGACTATTTCCGGCTGCTGCATCATACAGCCGCAGACGGCCAGAATTAAATCGGGATTGGTTTTCTTAACCGTTTTATAGGCGCCGATATTGCCAAAGACCCGTTCATCGGCGTTTTCCCGGACCGAGCAGGTGTTAAGGATGACCAGGCCGGCTTTGTTGACGTCCATTTCTTCGACATAGCCCAGGGCTTTTAACATCCCGGAAATCTTTTCCGAGTCGTTTTCGTTCATCTGGCATCCGAAGGTTTTTATAAGAAAGCTTTTGATAAGCTTAGGTTTACGGCTGTTTGTTTTTTTGCTCATATCTATTTAAATTTCTCCTAATTAGCTGTTTTAAAATTTCACTCTACTATTATATACTAAATAAGTCAAATGTGAATGTTAATATTGAAACGTGTGTTAATAATTAAGGTTCGGGATTAACCCGGACCTTTTTCTTCCACAAAAATAGGACCATATCAGAAATATGGTCCCGCAAAACGGAAAGCAAATTGCAGTATGCTGTTGTTTTCCTATGGCCAACCTCATTTATGCATGAATCAGTGGCCCGGTTGGAACGATTAACTGAATTATACCATAAAACCACCAGATGTTCTATAAATATGGCTTGATATCACGTTTTAACAGGTCACTTATTACCTGCAAGGGATAAAACTGGTTAAAACGCAAATATGGGCGATTTATCGAAAACCTGTGCTTATATGGCGCATTTTCGTTAAAAAAGCATCTATTTCCTTGTTTTCGTTAATGAATCTGCAAAACAATTATCTGCCCATCCTGCAGTTATTATTGAATTTGAACAAAAGGTCTCGATGTTGCACCTGGCGCAGGATCTCCTTTGGGTACAACCGAGATTCTGATTGCTTCCAATCGATACCCAAATCCTGCGGTTCCGGCGCTATCTCCATTCTTGGCCCAATCCAGCCACCCGAAATTTTGCGCATGGACTTGATAGTAGATGTCGAATTTATCTGAATCATCCCCTGTCAGCCTGATTTTAATTGCTTCCAGTCTTAACCCATGATCGGTCGTCCCCGCCGTTCGGCCATTGCTCACTTCGGCTTGCCAACCAATATTTTCTACATGCGTGGAGTAGGAGACGCCTAAATCGAAATTGGCATCATCTTCAAAATTGATGCAGATACCTTCAAGTCTATATCCCATGCCTTCTGTTCCAGACATTCCCCCCTGTTGGACATCATCTTGCCAGCCAATATTTTGAACATGGGTCTGATAGGAAATGATTGGTCCTTGCGTATTTTCACCTGCTTCCAAATCAGCAATTCTTTTTTCCAATTCTTTCAAATTATCAAGGTTATTAACTAAAGTTTTTTGCATGGCCGTTAATTTATTATAGGCTGTTCGCGCTTCGGTTACAGCCACTTTATCGGTCAATTTTATACTACCAGCAGCCGGTAGTATATTAATCTGATCATACACTGCTTTGGCTATTTGATCGTCTTTAATAACTGAAAATTGTATACCTTCTTCATTTGCATAAGTTTCTGCATAAGAGCCGTCAAGACCATAAATAACAAAACTTTCATTGTGTTCCTTAAATACAAGACCGCTAATAGAAGTAACGCTCTCTGGGATTATTATACTATTCAGCCCCGTGCAGTATGAAAAAGCGGCCCACCCAATGGAAGTAACGCCATTGGGGATTATGATGCTAGTTAACCCGCTACACTGCGTAAATGTATAAGAACTAATAGACGTTATACCTTCCGGAAGAGTAATGCTGGTCAATTTGTCGCAATGATCAAACGCACATTCATCAATAAATGTTACTCCTTCAGGTATTTTTAATTCTGTTAATCCGCGACACTTTAAAAAAGCTTCCTCGCCAATAGAAACTATACTGTCAGGCATCACAATGCTTGTTAAATCATCGCGATATGAAAACGCTGAATCGCCAATAGCTATAACTTTTCTCCCGCCCAATATATCTGGGATCACTACATCTTTACTGTAGCCAGAGTATTCAGTAACAGAAACACCGCCACCAACAATTTCATATGTAAAATTATTATCGGTATGATAGGCCATAACACCAGGCGATGCTATCCCAAACAGTATAGACAATACCGCCAACATATAAAAACACCTTTGAATACTTTTCCTCACAATTTCATCCTCCTTCTCATTTTTATCCTTATGATATCGATTATACGCCTATCGATGAATAAAATTCAACAGTAATTATTAATCAATTATATTGCTTATCTGGATGAAAAGTGCTTTAATTACTCCAACAGGATAGAATGCAACGTGTTAGAACGATTTGAAGGAGTAAATTGTGGATGAAAATTTATCAAAAATAACCGCTATTATTGGGTCGATGGAAATAAGCCCATCTGAAGTGGATACGGTTTTATGGTTGTCCGAACAAGATCCGGAACACGTTGACGATCTGTGCCGGATTATGAAATATTTGAAAGAGTATAAAGACATCTAAAACTACACAAAAAGCCCGGGCTAAACGCCTGGGCTTTTCGCTTCAACAAACCACCGTGGCTCCTCATAATACAGCAGCCTTTCTTTCCCACCTATCTTGCACTTATACCTGATCCCCAATCCACCGACTGCGATTGATGCCGCTGGCCGGACGTCGATGATTCGATCCACGCCAAAGATCCGACCGTCGGGCCACTGGATCGATAGCGGGGCTATGCCATCCTCGTCAAATTTTGCAACCACTCCGACGAACTTCTTTACTAATTTCATTTTACCACCTCATGATAGAACGTTCGTTTTATAGTACACCTGTTCGGTTGTGAGGTCAAGAAAAAAGAAGGTGCTAGACCAGACTTATTCTATATTTTTTTCTATATCGTATTCTTCTATTAACCGTTTTAGCGTTCTCGTTCTATCTAAAGGCAACATAACCAGCAACTCATCAACCTTCTTAATTTCTTCATCCGTTAAGGCATCAGTGTAATTTTGATCTGAATGATTGAACCCTTTTGTAATGATATTAAACTTTTCATTATCTAACGATCCAATCTTTTTTTCAATAGTTACGTCTTCCTGATTCTCGTAAATAGCATCAGCACGCCATGAGTTTATTCCATCCGCATAGATCGTTACCTTTTTAACTCCGATGATCCCCGAGCAAACTCTTTTTAGTTGGTCATCTATTTCATTGCTTTCATCGGCGTTATAAATAAAAATGTCTTTATTCCCGCGCCCTATATACTCATCCATAGCCCTCGTTAAATCTAAAAACCTTGTTTGCATAATTATTTCCATCTTATTCATAACATTCACACTCCATCTTTCAAATTTATGCCAATTATAACACGCGTTTTTCAGATAGTCTAAAATATTCAAGAAATAAAAAAAGCCACCCCAAGAGATGGCTTTTTAAGCATTATTGAATTATTCTTTTCCGGTACTCTGCCTTAACTGTTTCCGTGTCCAGCGTCGCATAGATCTGAGTGGTCCCGGGGTTTGAATGGCCCATCAGCTCCTGCAGCACATTCAATGGCATCCCGGCTTTATGTCCCAGGGTGGCGAATGTATGTCTGAGTAGATGCGGGAAAACCACCTTGTCAAATCCGGCCTGTTCGGCGATATGGCCAATCTCTTTTTCAACGGCCCGGTTTCCCAGTCTTCCAAACGGCTTTTTCTGGGAAACAAATAATGCATCATTGGTCATCTGGTTTGCCTGACGATCATTGAAGTATTTCTGCAAGTAGATCTTTGCCTTTGGCGAAAAATAAATTGTCCGTTCCTTGTTGCCTTTTCCAATGATACTAACGGATCGATCATTCCAGTTGATGTCCTGGATGTTGATCTGGGTGATCTCTGACAATCGGCCACCGGTGCTGAAGGTAAATTCCAGCAGGGCCCGTTGCCTATTTGTATTGCATGCATCCCGCATCAGTTCCAGTTCTTCAGCGGTCAGTGATTTTCTCACCCGCTTTTCCACTTTTGTCGACTTGATCTTTCGGGTTGGGCTCTTCACGATATAATCCTCATTTTCCAGCCAGACAAAGAAGCTCTTGAGAATTGATTTCTCGGTTTCCAGCGTTGAGTTTTTAATATTCTTGTATTTCACCAGATCCGCCAGAAACATTCGGATGTCCATGGCCGTGATGTCAGCCACATTCTTTTGAAAATAATTTGAGAATCGGCGCAAGTGCAGCGCATAATTTGCCAGGGTCTTGTCGCTCAGGCCGTCCAGTTTCTTTGTGGCCAGGTATAACATAATCATTTCGTTCATGTCTGACTGCACCACCAGGGCCGTGGACTTTGGCTGGATCTCATAGTTATAGAGCGCTGATTCGATAATGTCCCTCAGAACATTTCCATCCACCTCTGGGAACTGATCCGTAACTTCTGCAATAATCTTCATCGTAATTTCATTTTCGTGCATAAAAATAATACCTCCTATAGTATTATCCTAATTTATAAACAGTGGAAAGAATGGTTAGGATACCATCTTTTCGCTCCGTCGAGCTATTCCACTTTTTTCATTTTATCATAATTGGTGAGTATACTCAAACAATATTAAAAAAAGACATAAAAAAAAGACCACCCGAAGGTGGCCCGAAAACTAAAAGTGACAGGTGATCAAGTCTGACAAAATTTGTTTTTAAAAAATGTGACGCTATTCCTACAATAGTCGCCCATAAAAAACGGTCTACCGTTTTATTTATGCATCAATTATATCATGATTTCCCGACGCCGGCAAATCATGTTTTTAAAACCAATCATATATCCCCTGGGCGATGACTTCCCCGAACGCTGGTGCATTCGTCAACAATCCGATGTCCGGACGAATGCCACCAGTTTCGAAAATACATGAAGTCATGATCGTGTCGGATACTTCCCAGTCATCCCGCTGGATGATTCCTCTGCAGCCTAATCCGATCCTGGCTTTTGCCGATGCAATTAAGCAGTTCGCCAGGCGGATCCCGGCGTCGCTTCCTGGGTAGACAATCGGCAATGTTCCGGATGGTGCCTGGTTGTAATCACAGTGCAGGCTGATATAAACATCAGCGCCCCAGTTATTTGCCTCCGGAACGCAAACGGCGATATTCTTATCGTTATCACTATCGGCGTCGCTCATGACCGTGAATCCCATGTTCCGGAGACGGGCGACCGCTTCTTTGCCGATGGCCAGCATTAAGCCCGCTTCGGTGTGATCGCCATCCACACAGCCGCAATCCCATGATCCGTCGGAGCTGACGCCGTGGCCAACGGCCAGATAAATCTTTCCGGACTTTTTACCCTGGGTTGGTGCTGCAGGCGTGGGTTCGGGAATCGGGATCGGTGCCGGGGCGATGTTTATTCCGGACAGCGCATCGTCTACCGCCAGCGATTCCGCTGAGTTTAATAGCTGGATTGCTTCGATCCGGAGGCCGCCGCCAGTTGTTCCGGACATCTCACCGTCTCTGGCCCAATCCATCCAGCCAATGTTTCGAACATGGACTCGATAATTAACATCTTTGCCTTTAATCTCAATCGCTTCGATCCGTAGGCCTTTGCCTTCTGTTCCGGCAATTTCTCCAGCTTTTACCCATGGACCCCAGCCCTGATCCTGGACATGTACCCGGTATTCGTCGACGCCTTCAATGATGATGGCTTCCAGGCGCTGGTTTTTCCCGGTAGTTCCGGCGAATCTTCCCTCTTCCAGCCAATCGGTCCATCCTTCATTCTGGACATGTACTTTATATTTCATCGTCTTTTTCTCCTTCGACTTTGTTTTCTGTTTTATTTTCCGTGTTCCCAATTTGTTTTAACGCTTTTTTTAGCACCTCCGGGATCGGCACACCAAGGTTCCCGGCGTTTTCTAATAGGCTTAACCCTTCGTTTGCGATGAATAGTAAACAAACAATATTCTTAAAGTATGCGCCGCCCTGGCCGGTGGCCATGTCAATTTGCACGGCTGTCATGACCACGAACAACTCCGCAATCTTCTTAAAAAGACCTTTGAGCCCGATCGACGACGACAGCGTCTTTGTTTCAAAAGCGACCATCAGGCCGGTGATGTAGTCGATGGCCATTAAGGTCACCAGGACACACATCAGGATGTCCCACCCGCCAAACACCCAGGTAATGAATCCTACTACTGCCGTAAAAATTCCCGATACAACCGGGTTGTCTGCCAAATATCTCATTTTTTCTCCTTAAATTTTTGAATCAAAAAAGACACCGGTTAAGGTGCCTTTTGGCCGATTTCTTCTTTTTCAGTTGTTACGCAATATCGTCCGATTGTTAGTTTATGCCAGCCAATATTTTATTCACATACATATTTTTTAGCATGATTTTACCTATTGCGTTTGGATGTAGTCCATCTTTTAAATATCTTCCGTTTGATCCAACAACTTCAAAATCTCGAACAATACCGCTCTCTGAATTCCCATCAATTATTTTAAAATTGTATCGCTTCGCCATTTTTGTAATTGCGTCTATAATTATTGACGACGTTTCGTTGGCGGCGTATTGTAATGGTATTGTTGCAAAACAAATAGCATAGTGAACGCCATCTTCCCAATATTTTGTGATATAGTGATGCATCTTATCCCCTCCTTCTACTTTTTTGACTTATACTTTGTCCAAACCCTACCACCTGGTGCCGCTCATTCTGCAAAGGCAACCCGGCTTCGTTGCTAAACTCTTTATAAAACTGCTTTTGTCTCTGGAGCTTTATGCTGGCAATCGTAAAGGCCTCTTTGTCGCCCATCGCATCATAGCCGATTAATTCATTTTTGCTTTGTCGCATGGCCGTCTCGATCTGCCTTTGCTTTTGGGTTGCTTCATAATGGTTATAAGTATTGCCTTCATACTCAAATGGTTCCGGGTCGATGCTTTTCAGTTCTTTTTCGGAATATGTCGGGGCTGATATCCCCGGGAAGAATGCATAGTAATTATGGCGGCAATTCCATCCGCAAAGTCCCGGACCGGTACCTAAGCCAGTAGTTTTCACTAAATTGGGATACCCCTTTGAGCTACCATGGATCTTAAAGACTTTCCCTTGCCATTCAGCATGATCGGGCCTTGCGCCAGCATGGGCCGTAACTTCCACGTAATCAGCATCCAAATCTTTCGCAACCCTATCATTCAGCTTGCTTGACATCTGATTAACGCCGGTCATCACCGCCCGTCTGGCGGCCACATCAACCCGGTTACTCCAACCAGATTCATAATCTACCCACCGCAACCCGCTTTGAGCGATCTGCTTAACTGCATTCCGGGTGGCTGTGGTGTAATCAAGCACCCCTGTTGACACCTGAAATTGTGCCAGATCCAATGCTTTGTTGTAAAACTCAAACATGGGAAGATATTCGATTTTTCCACCTACCATTCTGGCAAACCCTAAAGACTGGGACATATTGAATAGCTCACCCTTTGTCTGTTCGGTGGCCGCCGCTATGTAGTTTTGCAGTGCGTTATTTTTGCCAATATCCGGTGGCTTCTTCCCCAGCTGCTCATAGATCGGCGCATCATTCTGCAAAGACAACGCTGCAACATCATTCATCAAAGCATCAATTTCGCTCTGAGACAGCTCTGTGACCCGTTTTATTTCTTTTTCGAGTTCAGATAATGAGGCGCCAATTTCTTTAGCCCTGAGTGCTTGCCACTCCGCCGATGCGGTAATTTTACCAGCTTTGGCAACCCGCCGGGCAAAGTCTTTAATAACAAATGCTTCCAGATCTTGGTAAAGGCCGACCATACCGTCAGGTATTATCTTTAATTGTTCCGGGGTTAACATTATTCAGCACCCTCAATGATTTTTTTAGCTTCTTCTTTACTAATTCCAATAGCTACAGATATGACATTAATTGCTTGCCCTATCGTTAATTCACCAGCCGCATACTGCGATAAGATCGCAATTAATGACTGTGTTTGAGCTCCGTTTAAAGACTTCCCGGCGACATCCTCAACAGTATCTACTACTTCTGATGTGCTTGCTTTAGGGGCCCCTTCCGTAGATGCGGTATCAAGCGGGTTTGTCTCAAATAGCGAACTTGCAGCCGGCATCATCTTAAGCGCTTCTTCTTTGGTAACACCATATTTCTTGGCAATGTAAATTTCGGGTTTAATCAACCCACTGGCAACGTCTTGTTGCATGGCCAATAGTTCAGACTCCTTATCGACAATATAGCTGTCATCAAAGATCACCTTGATTTCCGGGTCTTCATCTAGCACAATTCCGCAAATTTTGTTTCCTGCCCACATAATTGATCTGACAAGTGTTTTAAGCGACCGCTCAACGACGATGTAGTTCTTACTGGCATTCTGCATCAGTTCTTGTTTATCACCGACGTACTGAGTCGCCGTGATAATCGCTCCGGCATTAAATTGATAATGCTTGGTCCCAAACCCGCACTTAAAACTCAGGTAGTCCAATTGGGCCTGTAAGCCATCAATGTTTTCCTGCACCCTCAGCGACGGGTTGAACTCTTGAATCAGTTTGTTGCCACCATTCTTATCAAGGAAGTCGTCGCCGAACTGAATGAACAGCTGTTGGGCCGTATCATCCGGGGTGATTTTCTCCCCGCTTTCGGTGGTTGTCACCAGCGAATCATTGATAAAGACCTTTTTCCCGCCCAGCTTAAAGTCGCGGTTGAAGTTGTTATAGCAAAGATCCACGCCCTGCAGGTTATCGATTGAATTTGCAAACACCGACATTCCCAGTCCATTGGCGCCATCAATTGTGTTGACGATGTTCGGCTTGATGATTGAAAATAACGGGATGTCTGACTGGGTCGAGAACCCCTCAACCATGCCTTCCGGTAACGGGATCGCTTTCAATGTTCCGGCATCTTCTTTAAAATACCGGTTCGTAACCTCATATCCTGTGTCAGTCAGAATATGTGTTTCGACATAGACATAGTTTTTGCCTCCCAACATCACATCCGAAACAAAGGCTACATCAACAATATTCCCATATTTAATCGATAAGGGGATGATGTTTAAGGCGTTCAGGAATTCAATACGGATCTCTGTATTCTTGTCGCCGATTGCTTTTTCACCAACCAGCTTAAGGTTTTCAAAACGCAAAACAAAAGCGCCGGTGCCTGAGTAGAATGTTTTCTCAATTAACTCATTAGCTGCTTGCCAGAAATTGTTGAGCTCAAAAACAGAATCAACAAATTCGTTGTTCTTATTCTTATCAACTACTATCTCGGTTTTCTCATTAAGCAGAATACTGGCCCAATCTTCACAAACTTTCTTCGCCATTTTTAGGGAATAGATCTGGCGCTTTTTCGTTTTCCCGCTGTACCCAGTTTCGGTGAAATCATGGAACGGTTTATAATACCCCTTCCACCAATCCTCCCACTCTTGAATGTAGGCATAATAGCTGGTCGGCACGTCATAGCCGTTCGCTTTATTTAAATAATCTACTACTGCGTTTATGTTCACGGTTAACCTCCAATCAACTTATTAATAAACTGCTCATATGAATACTCAAAAGCATCCAATATATCGATGTCTGAGCTAAAGTTATCCAGCCGCACGTCTTTACCAGCGTCACTGGCTTTCTTGTCCCAGACCGCCGATGACAGCCCGCCTATTAAGGCAGTGCAGCAACTAACGATCTTAATTCGTTCCCGGTTCAATAAAGTGTTGCAGCATCGGATCCGCTCAACAATTCTGATCTTAGCACTATCCCCGATTTTAATCGGTAGCCCTGCATTCTTGCATGCCTTATATAGTCCATTAATCAAATACTGAGCCTCATTGTCAGCAAAACAATATCGGATAGGGACGCCTGGGAAAAGCTGCTCTAACTCCCGGTAGAACGTAATAAACTCCTGATTGACTAGATCGCTATCAATGTCACCCTTTTGGCCTTTTATCGCATGATCAGCCAAAACATAGACCGATCTAAAGTTATGAGTAAAACCAGTGGCCACGAAAGTTGTCAGGGACCGATTCCCCCCAAAGTCCATGCCAATTGATATAAACTCAAGATCACGCCTTAATTGCTCTTTTAATTCGTCGGTCAGTTCAATGATGTACTTACTTGGGTTGTCGGCGAATTGCCGATATATAATACCCTCAGCTGCTTTCCAGAGGCCAAGTATATACCGTTCATAAAAAACACCGCTGTACATTGAGCGGTATCTGGCTTTTATCTTTTCAGTTAGGCTAAGATTATCATCCATTGTGAAATGGAGATAAATATACTGCTTTTCGTCTTTCTTATCGATCCAATTGATCTTAAACCAGTGTTGCGGATTGCTCGGATTGCAGTTAAACCAAAACTTTGAGCCTTCAACCGAACAACGACCAGTGGCCTGATTGACAAACGATTCCGGCATCAGTGCGACTTCATCAAAGAAGATCCCGGCCAGTGTGATACCTTGGATCAGGTCCTGCGACCGTTCATCTTTCCCGCCGAATACATAGAAATAATTCGTTACGCCTCCGCGGGATACCGTAACCAAGTTATCAGCCCGGTGATCCTGTACTTTATAGCCCCGGGACTTAAGCATCAATTTCAGCCAGAATAAAACGTTCCGGCGGAATGAACCAATGGTCTTCCCGCACATCCCGAAGTTTTGGCTATTAAATGAAGCCATGGCCCATATCACGAATGACAGTGACATCGACAGCGTTTTCCCTGATCGAATGGCGCCATCGGCAATAATTCCTTCTTTGTCGTACATTGGGCTCTCTGGCATCCACCAAGTCAAGACCCTCATTTGCTTCTTAGAGAACGCCTTAAACTTAAAGATCGCTTGTTTTATTCGTCTTCCCATGCTTCACCGATCTTCCCAGATAAAGCTTCGATGAAACCGTCATCTTCAAACACTTCTCCACCATCGGACATTTTTGCAACTTCGGTGTTTATCTTATTGATTTTGGCCTGCTGCTCTGTCGTTGCAAGGTCCATATGATCAGACAACCATTGGAGGGCTTTCATGCGGTCAGCCAGTTTGATACTGGCACCGTCTTTGCCCTGTTTAACTTCGGCGAGGATTGATCCGTCCACTTCGGACGACTCCCGAAACTCAACGACGTTAATTTCTTTCATGAGCGGGACTTCTTTTCCTGCTTCATTTTTAACTTTTACAGGGCCAAAGGCTCCCATGACTTGAACTTCACGGCGGCCGAATGATAAGAAGTCAGTGATATCGGCAAAGGCAATGTCCCAGTATTTCTGGAAGATGTCTTCCTCGCTGATGAAGGACCGCACATAACGCTCTTGTTTGAGCTTCATGATTTCATCTCTTATACTATCTTTTACGAGTAACCCAGGTCCATTCGCATTGGCCGTTAAATAGTCGCAACCATAGGCCTTCTGATAACTCCTAGTCGCATTAAACGACTTGCTGTAATACAAGCAGAAAAGTCTTTGCTTGTCAGTTAGATCGGGGTTATTAACAACCGATTCCACCTCAGGCACAGACGTTTTTCGTTTGACACGTTTCTCATTATTTTTGTTTGCAACGTTGCGTTTTTTATTTGCAACGTTGCAATCCCAATTGTATCTTTTTTTCCAGCTACGAATTGTCCCTTCCGGCACATTGAGAGCGGTTGAGATTTCAACCATTTTTTTACCTTGATCAAATAATTCTTTTGCTTTTTCAACATTTTCATTCGGTGCTCTTGGCAATCTCACCACCTCTCATTCGTTTGTTTTGGAATTCCTACTTCAACAAATACCACTCACTCTCAAAAATCCAACAGTTCCGAGTTGAAATATCGCCATCGCCCTCTTTGATGATATAAGTACCGTCATCAATAAAGACATCACCCTCAGCTTCTTCCCCGGTTCTCATGAAAAGCCCTCGCCCTTTCATAATAATCCGCTCACCCGTCATAATCGCATCGTATAACCATTCTGGCATTTTCTCAGTTATATCACCGTTCCATTGAAAAGCTTCAATCGTTTGTGGTTTTCTCGCATAACTAGCCATGGCTTACCTCCTTTGTTTTCACCTCATAGTCCCAGCCTTTATATCCGCAAATAAAACATGCTTCCTGAATCTTCTGCCTCGGATCAACCCGCCTAATCGTCTGAGCTTCATCCTCCTGGATAACATCGGCGCACCGATTGCAGAGCGTCATAACCTCAACTTTATGGGTCGTCATGTGTACACCCTTTGCAAATCAGGCACCCTGTTTGCTTCGTTGGGTCTTTTAAGGTCTGTTTATCTAAGCATTCACCGTCTCGGCAATATTGGCATTCTTTTTTATCGCATTTATTATCTAGCATTGGTTTCTCCTTGAATTTTGAGTATAAAAAAGACGCCCCTTCGGACGCCTCTATTATTTCGGTTAAATGCGGCTTAATTGGTAACCTCCGCATTATAAATTATAGAATAGACTTTTCTATATTAACAGCAAGTCTTTTATATTTTTACCTGTTCCACCGCTTTATTGATTAATTCTCTCACCCATTGAGTCGAACTGTAATCCATCCTTTCCGCAATTTCTTCCTGGGTGATACACTCAATATAATTCAGCTGCAACACCGTCCGCAATTTCGGCATTTTAACTGTGTCTAGATACTTGATTATTTTCCGTCGTTCCTCCACGCATTTAAGGATTTCGCGCTCTATTTCTTCCTGAAGCGGTATCCACTTAATGACATGATCCCCAATATCCAGGCTTTCCCCGCCCCGTGGCATATCGGTAATTGTATTTGTCATTTTTGTGGCACCAGTCATTAGTTTTTCTAAATCATTTTGGAGACTTACCGCCAGCTCCATTTGATACTCATATCCCCTGAGTATTTCATCTTTCCGCTTATCCTTCGGCCGACAAACCGCTTTATTTGACATCCGCTTCCCCCTCTGATAAAATAAATTTGCAAAGTATTCTATCGGGGCGAAAGCTCCTTTTTTTATGTCTTAATGTATCAACGGGGTCCCGTCCTGTTCGCAAAGCATTGTTAACCCAGAAACACTGTAAAGTTGCCCTCGGTAATCGTAAATGAAGGCATACTCTATATTTGTTTTAGTATCAACGTAAATTTCAATGCTCTTTCCGTTTACATTTTCTTCTTGTGTTAAAACAAACCGTTCTAAGCTTTGAGCTTCGACCGCTGCTGACTCTCCGTTGCAACCAAGCGTCATAAAAGCGACAAGACCTAAGATCGTTATCAAGATAACAAGTTTATCTAGTTTTTTCGACATTTCAAAACCTCCTATAATTCCCTCTATCCCCAACACAAAACATCATTTTTCGGTAGTTCTGCGTGTACCCATAGTTTTTCACATTGCTTTTTATCCGGTAATCAGCCTGGTAGATTTTCTTTTTCTCAGTGGACGAATAAAAATCGAAGCTGTTAAAGATCGTTTGATTTAGATATTCGATTGTTGGTTGAAATCCTTTTAAAACAGCTTCCCATGATTCTAAAACAACTATTCCAATTATTTTTAAAGCTAAATTCATTTCTGAAAACTGATTTTTGTTATACCTGAATAGCTCTTTGTCAGTGACCACGGTATGCTCTGTGACGAATTCGATGATAGTTTTCACTGCGTCACCTTAAACATCACTTCATGGCCCGGGTTTTCCTTGATTAGCAACTTCTTGCATTCATCCACGGTCATGTTGTTATCCAGCGCTGCCTGGATAACCTCAACCAGCTTCTTGCCATCAATGTATGCCCAGATTTTCTTTTGCTTTCGCTTCATATTCTCACCTCCTAACTGGCCTTTGGCCCTTCTATTGAATCCAATAAATGCTTCAATTCCACACCAAGCGCATTTGCCAATGACAGGCAGATTGTCACTTTGGGGATGTACTTATTTTGTTCCACATCGCTGATACTCGTTTGTGGTATCCCTGTGATTTTACTCAAGTCCGCCTGTGACATGTTTCTTTCAAGGCGTAGTTTTTTTAATTCAGTCCCTAACATATCTCGCTCCTTTCTTAACGTTTTATCGTTAATTAATTATATATCGTTAATTTCGATAAGTCAACTATATATCGTTAATTTTTTCTAAAATAATATGTTATCCTTTAGATAACGATGTTTCGGTAAGGTGGTAATTTTATGACAATCCGTGAAGCTGTAGCTAAAAGAATAATGCTCCTGTGTGATGAACAAAACATCACGATCAACAAGCTTTCTACCAAGGCTGGGGTAACCCAATCAACGGTTGACAGCATCCTCAAGGGGAAGAGCAAAAACCCTGGTGTATGTACGATTAAAAAGCTTTGTGACGCTTCCGACATTACGATCATTGACTTTTTTGACCACCCTTTATTCGTGAATCTAGACATCGATTTGAATTAAAGGGAGAAACCAAATGAACCCAATTCAGTTTTTGATCTGCTTTATCGTTGTTATAATTTATAAAGTGTTTTCTAATACCTATTACTATTTTCAAAGCATCAAGCTTTCTAATGATTACAGTGATTTTCTAAAAAATGAAAGTTCAAGTGTCTTTTCTAAAAAACAAGATATCCAAAAGCTTTTTTCAAGAGCTCACATCAAAAATTCATATGTACCAGTCACTCAACCAGTAGGCTATGGTTATCTTCAGGCCGCAAATTACCCAATTATTGACAATATGTTTGTAAAGGATCAGCGTGTTGTAAGTGCTATCATTGGTATGTTTGAAGAAGCAACTGGTGTATATCGACGCCGAATATTTGAATCATTCAACCCTATTTTCTGGGTAGAAACAATTATTTATTTACCGAGATCAATCATTGCTTACCTCGGGTTATCAACGGACGTGATCGCAGTTAAGATCATCCAGGTGATCTGGTGGATCATCGCCCCGATGGCCATCATCTATCGAAATAGCCTCATTTCTGTTTTTCAAAACCTTTTCAATTAGCCTGAACAATACCTTGCTCAAATAAGCATACTTTTTAGGATCGGTTCCTTCTTCAATGCCCATCAACCGATGTGCTTCGATCATGTTTTGAAGCACTTCCTCTTTTTTAGCTTGTGCGACATTGATTACAATTTGTTCGTTCATATCGCCTTCCCCTCAATATCTCGCTCAATCAGCGGCAATATCCCCTGCTCCTTCAATTCCTCATAAAGGAACATCCGCCCTTTCTGCGTCCATTTGGTATGCATGGTGGTATCCGGTCTACCGTCGCTTCTTTTAAATGAAATTGTTTCAGAATGGACATATCCGAACTGTTTGTGCTCTTGGTATAAGATCCACTGGCCATTGCCGCCTTTATATTGGATATGCAGTTCGTGAAGCGTCTTGTTTAGCTTTTGGGCCGACATGCCGTAGTCCTGCGCGATCTGCTCAACCGTGACCAGTGATTTGTTGTTGAGTATTGTTTTGACGTAGGCTGCCAGGGGCTTGAGTTCTTCGATTTGCTTTTCTTGGGATCGGACTGTAAAATCGAGCTTTTCATTTAATTCCCGTTCCTGCTTTAATTGGGTTGCCAGATTAATAATTACATCCGGGTTAAGAAGCACTTCCTCAATTTTTGCGGGCGTCATGTAGGCACCATGTTTTCGGATTGATGGGAGGACTTCGTCGAATACCCAGCTTTCAAAACGTTCAGCGGATGGAAGTTCGCTATTGGTAACGAGTCTATACATGTCACCTTCTGGGATCACATTGACTTCTAAAGTCTTGTTTTCGCTTTGAGGATGGGGTATATAGTGTTTTGCTACCCACCTGCAATGTTGCTTTATTGCGTCGGTGGTATTCCGATATCCTAATGCTTTTGCAATATCCGATGCCACAAAATACGGTTGACCATCTTTCTCGACTGTTCGGATGTTTCCAAACTCTGCATTTTTGAAAATTTGTAAATTGTTCATTGTTGTTCCTTTCCGCTATTCAGCACATCAACAAAAGCAAATTCATCTGAACCGCGTTCTCTGTACAAAACTTGACGATGCATCATTTTGTAATACTTGTTGTAAATCGGAATCAGCTCATTTAGCATCTCAACAGAAATGCGCTTTTGGTATCTGGTCAAACTTTCTATTTTTGGCAACTGGCATTTGCCAATGCTTCGTATGTATGGCCTGCTGGGGTAGTGGCAACCGGATTCGTCCATAAAGAATTTCCAATTTTCACGGTGGATTATTTTTGATAAATTTAGAAAAATCGTCCATGTATCGCCACCAAGTGTTGAATATTCAAATATCGGTTTTTCATTGGTTGAGTTACGAATATGTTCTATTGGCAACTCCGCTACCAGTTGTTTTATATTCTTAGTGCAATAACTTTGATCTTCGATTTTGTTAATTTTTTCTTCCAATTCGGCCAGTTTGTTTTTCATTTTTAGATATTCATCTTTACTGATCTCCATGTAGTCATCGTGTTTTGCGTATATCAGTTGCTCCAAGTAAATCACTCCTTTCAACTTGCTTTTGGTTTTTTATCTGATTCGGATAACTCATAGTCAAAAAAAAGATCGTCCATGGTGCAATTGAGCATCTTTGCTATAACTGCTCCTTCAAGAACGTCGATTTTCACAGCCCCGGTTTCCTTTTTGTAGTAAGCTCCTTGTGTTTGCAAACCCAGCGCTTTTGCCATTTCTGTTGCATTAATCCCTAGCTTTAATCGTCTTTTTCGCAATTCTTCCAGCATTTTTTCACCTCATTTCTTTTATCTGATTAGGATAAATCAATTATATTATCTTAATCAGATAATGTCAAGTGAATTTTGAAATAAATTTTCTGATTAAGATAATCGTTTGATTATCCAATTTGGATAATCTATAATATACTTATATAATAAAAGAAAGGTGGCATACCTATGAACAGAGTAAAAGAACTTAGAGAGGCCATGGGCTGGAACCAAACTGAGCTAGGTAAAAAACTAAATGTGAAAGCCGCCGCAATTTCTAAGTATGAAAAGGGTGATGTTTCGCTAACCGATGAAACACTCAAGTCATTGGCGTCAATCTTTGAAGTATCTACCGATTACATTCTTTGCCTTACTGACGACCCCATCCCAGTCCGCAACCTAGATCAGGATCTTCGCGACGAACACAACTACACTGAAGAACTGGAAGCACTCATGGCTGATGAACCACTTCGAACCGAGTTTCAGGATTACAAAGATTGGCCCGAAGAAGATAAAATGTACTTGCTGAACTTTTTGCAAGGAAGAAGAGCGATGCGAGAAAAAAATCAGGGGAAATAACAGGCTTATTCAAGTCTGTTTTTTATTTTGTCTGCTTTTATTGAAAGTTTGACATATGTAAATAAATTGGAACTTTGGAGGAGAAAAATTAGTGGAGAAGAATATTTGGTATTACAAACTTGTCGTAAGTGACAGAAAAAATGAAAAAACAATACTCAGTGGCGACGAACTAAAGACGCTGTTTGATCAGTTGCAAAAAAGCAAATACGCCAAATACAATAAAGAGAAAGACATCTATTCAATAAAAATACCTAGACACAAAAACGTCAAGAATGATGACGCAATCGACAGAAAAAGCGCTATATTGGACATTTATGTAAACAACGACGACTATTTGTTCGGGACAATTTCAAATGAAAAGGACCCTAATACAGCCCAAAAAAGAAACAACAGCAATCTTGAAACATCAGATATTTTATTGGAAGATGAAAAAAGCCTTGCCCATTTCGAGATTTTTTCTTATTTCATGATCCATTACAAAACGTCTATTATTTCATTTGTCAAATCTGGTGGCGGCCCGGGCGTCACAAAATTTTGCGACTTAGTTAATATCTTAGAAAAATACACCATCGCAGTGCCAGCGGTCATCAGGTCCGACACAGTTGACATGATCTATGCTTCGGATCACATTAATCAACTAGCATTTTCGACAGTTACGCCAAGCATGTCAGCATTAGGAGCGCTTGGCTTATCGGACAATCAACTCAGTGAATTGAATGACTCCGATATAGGGGACATCACAATCACGATCACTGCAAATAAACTCAGAACTTTTACGGGGTCGCCAATCATCGGCGGGTTAGTTGGGCTGTACAGGGAAAAGAAGTTAAAAAAAGCAAAATTCTCTTGTAAATCAAACGAAAGCCAGAGGTACCACAGCCATAATCTGTTTTCAGATAAATTCTGTGCATCTGTCGAATTTTTGATCGATCACACCAGCAATACTGAAAATGTTCGAAATGAGATTGAAAACACGCTCATTGACGTTTATAATGATATGGAGGATACACTTCTTAAATCGATAAAAAAATCATAAACACGGAGGAAGTTAAGAATGATTATTAAAAATTACAGAACAAAAACGATCATAAAATACAGTGTTTTTTACTTAGTTCCGATAATCTTCTTATGCTACCTCTATTTAACAAACAAGATAGACTTAACAAAACTCATAGGCGATGACATTTTGCAATATCAATTCAACATCATTACCATAAACTCAATATTTGCAGGATTTTTATTTACCGGCTTATCAATTATCATCGGGGTGTCCGACAAGCGAGGGATAAAATTTCTATTCGAAGCTAATAGAATGGGCAAGATTTACGGAAATATTTACTTAGGTATTGTCGTAAATCTTATCTCGATGTTGTTTTGTATCTTGATAATCGGACAAATCGCTTTATTTGATGCACCTGTATTAATTTTTGCAGAATTAACACTTATCATAATTGGTGTTTTATCATTACTGGTATCAATCCACCACATACGAAAGCTTACAAAGTACATTAGCAAAGACAACTCTAAATAATGAGTTGTCTTTTTTTTACATATGTCAAACTTTCGATGAACTTTAATAAATCATGATGATTTCATCTAAAATTTGCACGTTCTATCGATTTACAAGGGCTAAGCAATCAGTATATACTTTAACTAAACTAATTGGGAGGAGTAACAGAAAATGGATGAAAATGTAAAAGTTCCTTGGTGGCAAAAAACGTGGGTAGTTGTTCTCGCTTGTATCTTTATTCCGCCGGCTGGGCTCGCGCTGTTGTGGGTCGGGCAAAAGGGCGGCATGGTCACGAGGGTTGTCTTGACGGTTATACTGGGTTTCTACTCACTTGCGTGGTTTGGTGGAATCGTCGGTGGGAGCGCATCAAGCGATAACGAACCAGTCGCAAAGACGGAAGTTGTTGCCGAAGATAAAGTTGCAACTGAAACCGTCGCTGAGGAAAAGAAACCGGCCGCACAAGAAGCAGTGGCGCAACCGGCAGCAAAAACAGGAATCAACGCAGAAGCATTTACTTCGTCGGTTAACAGCTTTGCGGCTGCTTTCAACGAGCAAGATGCTGGTCTCGCGATCTACCCAGAAAAAATTAACGTCACAGATACTGGCATTACTGCAACTGTCGACTTTGCGCTTAGCGATCTTTCCGCTTGGTCGGTTTCTGACGATACCAGCAAGAAAGAGTTTATCAATACAATAGGGCAAACGATTAACACCATGGCTGTGGCAAATTGTTATGACAACAAAAGCACCGTCGGCGCCACTGTTGTCTTGACGTCGCCGAGTGGGTTGAAGCTTGGTGAATATACAATCTGGGGAAATGTTAAGCTCGAAAATTAAACTCATATTTAATTTCTTTTACATCTGCTAAAAATAACCATATTTTACCCGGGGAGATACTTCTCCCCATCTTCTTTCAAATTTCTTCAAACAATAATTTACTCTTATTCGCTCCCAAATCTTACCGTTTTTCTGCTACAATAAAAGAACACACGTTCTATATATTCATTGCATTGATAAACGGAGGTTCAACATTGTATAAAATGACACAGAAACACGTAATCAAAACACTAAACAAATATCCTATCTTGACGTTGCCGGTCCCAATCCACGCTATCGAGGAAATTATTACCGATAAAGGCTTTTCTCTTATAAATTGCTCAGAGATCAATCGGCCATGCATTTTTAGAAATGAGCTGATATTGCCACGGTTTACGACAACTTCAGACCAGCGATTCGCCTTGGCGCATGAGCTTGGCCATATTGTTTCCCACGGGCGGAAAAAGGCCGCAATCGATACGCCAGGCAGGCACGAAGCATCAGCGAACGCTTTTGCGCTTTATTTCACCATGCCCCCATACTTATTCGAGAAAGATATAAAGCGAATGAATGAGTGGGATTTAGCTGAAAAATATGGTATGCCAGTAGAGCAAGTGCTTAACCGGGCGAAGCTGTGCGGCCATTACCAATACCAGTAGAAGAAGGTGTTCCCATGTCCAATAAAAAAGCAGCACTCTATATCCGGGTGTCCACAGCCATGCAAGCCGACCGCGACAGTCTCCCCCTGCAGCGTGATGATCTGGTTAATTACGCCAGGTATGCGCTAAATATTGAAGACTATGAGATCTTTGAAGATGCCGGCTTCTCTGCCAAAAATACGGATCGGCCCAAATACCAGGAAATGATGGCGCGTGTCCGAAATCGTGAGTTCTCACACATTCTGGTCTGGAAGATCGACCGGATCAGCCGGAACCTGATTGACTTTTGTGAGATGTATGAGGAAATTAAGAAATATGATACGGCCTTCATATCAAAAAATGAGCAATTCGACACCAGCAGCGCCATGGGCGAAGCCATGTTGAAGATCATTCTGGTATTTGCAGAGCTGGAAAGAAAGCTGACTGGGGAACGGGTTTTGTCAGTTATGATTGATCGGGCATCCAAGGGCATGTGGAACGGCGCCCGCTATCCGCTGGGATATAATCAAGCGGATGGCGAAGACTTTCCTCAAATTGACGATGATGAAGCTAAAACGGTCCAGTATATTTTTGATCTATACGAAGAACTCCGCTCATCAACTAAGGTCGCGCGGGTTATGAAAAAAGAGAATTTCAGGACTAAGCGTGACGGCGAGTGGGGGTCGAAAACAATTGCCGATATATTGAAAAATCCTTTTTACGTGGGTGACTATCGGTACAATTACAAGCAATCTGCCCGAGGTAAAAAGAAAAGAGAAGATGAGTGGGTGATCGTAACAGACAATCATCCCGGGATTATCGCGAGAGATCAGTTTGACCGGGTCCAGGGAATACTGTACGATAATTTTAGGGGCGACAGCCAGAAACAGCGTGAAAGTGTTAAGACCTCTGTTTTTTCGAAGCTTATTGCTTGTGGCGAATGTGGTCGGCATTATATTGCCGGATCAGACAAGATCCGAAAAAACGGATTAATTCCCTCCCGGTACCGGTGCGTTGGGTATCATCATGGCGAGCCATGCAAAGGAAGTATTGGCGATGTTGTCATTCTACCATTCATATTTAATTACCTTGCAAATTATTACAAGCTCACTGAGATGATTAACTCCAAAATGAGAATTGGGACCATCCGCAAAATACTTTTGTGTGGCGTGCCATTTATCCGAGTGATGGATATCCCTGATGATGATATTATCGCGATTAAAGAATACTTAATAAAAGCAAATGAAAAAACAACGCCGTATCAGCACGAAATTAAAAAGAAGCTGTCAATCGTTAAGCGTTCTGATCCCCTGGAAGCGGAGTTAAAGAAACAAGAAACCGCTCTGGTCCGGCTGCAAGAACTTTACCTATATTCAGCTGATTCGATGAGTCAGAAAGATTTTGTTTTGAAGAAAACAGATATTGAATATAACATAAGCAGCCTAAAATCACAGATGGCCGAAA
>Ga0209749_1001031_pt1 | contig 28794 bp, 25 predicted proteins | sample EPASupsiteSAE347_FD_187267 | JGI IMG/M metagenome (GOLD analysis project Ga0209749, IMG submission 187267) | Bioremediated contaminated groundwater from EPA Superfund site, New Mexico - Sample SAE3-47 (SPAdes) (version 2) | ecosystem: Environmental > Aquatic > Deep subsurface > Groundwater >...
CGCCAAGCTCGCAACTCGCCAAGCTTGGCGAGCCGCGAGCTTGGCGGGGACGCAACCCCGCCCTACCGTTCAAGGTGTCCCGCCTTATGTGGGTAGCCCTTTCAGACACCAAAAGGAACCTTATGAAGAAGCAGGCTCCCGCGAAGAAACAGATATCCTATGCTTCTTCAGAAGTCCGTACAATCGAGCCCTCTGAACTCCCGATATCTCGCAGGCCTTTTCGATGCTGCCTCGGGTGTGAGTCATGAGATTCTTGAGATATTCCTTTTCGACCCGGTCAAAGGTCGTTTTTCGAAGCTCCTTTAGCTTCGGGAACATTTCATATGCCCCGGCTTTCGCTTCGTTGGCGGCTGATTTGTGCCCGAGGGTGGCGGACCATGCCACTTGCGCGCGGATGTAGCCGGGCAGGTGCCTGGCAAAAAGAACGGGCTCGCCGGGTGTGGATACGAGAGCTCCTTCCAGGGTATTGATGAGCTCTCTCACGTTTCCGGGCCATGGGTAGGTCATCAGAACATCGAGAAGCTCCTGAGAAAGCCCCCTGGTTGGGACGCCGCTCCTGTCGCAATACCTGGTCATATAATGAGTGAGAAGATCCCGTATATCTTCGTTACGGGCTCTGAGCGGGGGAAGCTGGATGGACATCGAGCGTATGCGAAACAGGAGCTCCTCCCGAAATCGCCCTTCCTTCATCATATCGTCCAAACTCCGGTTGGTGACCGATACCAGTCTGAAATCGCACCCGATCTCCTGCTTTCCACCCAATGGCCGAAAACACCGCTCCTGCAGGGCTCGCAAGAAAACCTTCTGCCCGGATAGGGAAAGCTCTCCAATTTCATCGAGGAACAGGGTGCCGCCCGAGGCCATTTGGAGCAATCCCTCGGTGGTCTTGTCCGCTCCGGTGAATGCGCCTCTGCTATGCCCGAAGAGAATGCTCTCGGCCAGGTTCTCGGGCAGCGCCGCACAGTCAACCGCTACAAAGCTCCTGTCCGCACGGCGGCTATTCTCGTGAATGGCCCTTGCGAAGAGCTCTTTCCCGGTGCCCGTTTCGCCGGTGATCAATACATTTACATCCGAGTCCGAGGCACGGGCAAGAAGCTCGAGGCATGTCTTCAAGGAAGCACTGCTCCCGACGATGGCATCCCGCTTCAAATTGATGAGGCCATTGCCCCGGCTGTTCGCCTTTCTCTTTTGCTCCCGGTACTGTAAGGCGCGGTTGAGAGACAGGGTGATTTCCCTGGTGGATGCGCTTTTCCTGAGATAGTCCCAGGCCCCGCACTGCATCGCCAGCTCGGCTCCATCAGGATCACTGTAGCCGGTGATAATGATCACTTCAGGGGATGATGAAGTTGCGACAATTCTGGAAAGTATATCAAGCCCACTTCCATCGGGCATCCTGACTTCGAGGAAGATGATATCGAACGGGTTGGAGAGCAATTTGGCGAGTCCTTCTGCCACCGTGAAGGCACAATCTACCTCATGGCTCATGTTCTCGACCATTTCGTACAAGGTTTCACTCATTAACCTGTCGTCATCTATGATCAGAACTCTTGCCATAAGACCTCCCCGGCATCCTTTATAACAAGAATTCCGAGTGTGCATCGCTCCAATTCTCTTGTATCCTGCATCCGCTCGCTCCTGTTAGCTCACTTCTACCTCATTGTCTTTATGAGGCCACTCTATTATATGAGAGTTAATTCAGGCAGGCAAAGACTTATGCTTCCCCCCCGAGGGAAGGCACTCGTTGCCTGTTGGTCTGTTCCGGACCGAAACGCCATGCTGCAGGATAAGGTCATGAAGACAAGAATCTTGGCATGTGTTATGCCGGAAAGCTCAAGGGGGGCAACCGGCCACCGGTAAGGTTAGGAGTGAGTAACATACATGAAACGATTCGGAAGACGATTCTGGCGTACAATTCAAGGCAAGCTCATTCTCCTCATTCTTGTCTTGTTCATTCCAACTCTTATCATCCAGGCCTGCATCTATCACGATAGACTGGAGGCACGCAGCACCGAAGAGCGCCAAGCCAACCTGGAGATCGCCCGAGCGGCGGGAAGAGCCTTCGAGACCTTCGTGCAGGACGTTCTCCATCAGGAGCTTTCAATCGGCCTTGCCATCACCTCTTCAAAGCCGATGGCTTCCGAGGACATCACCAGGCTTCTGGAAAAAAGCGACCATGACAACCTCGCCATCCGCGATTTCTCCTGGATGAGCCCGGCCGGTATTGTTCTCCTTTCAAGCAATCCTGCCCTGGTCGGCACGGATAGGTCAGACCGGTCCTGTTGCCGTGACATTGCAATGGGCCGTAAATGGGCCGTAAGTGAGCTTGTAATTGCAAGGAGTACCGGAAAACCGATCTTCAGCATTTCTCGCGGCATTCGCGACGACAAGGACGTTTTGCTTGGAATCGTCGTCGCCACGGTCAGTCCCGAACGGCTGGATGCCGTGCTCTCGGTCGAAAGAGCCAAAGGAGGAGGAATCAGCATCGTCGACAACAGGGGCATGCTGGTCTATCGCTACCCTTCCGTCCCCCTTACGTGGGAAGAGCGCGACAGGATGAAGGTATTTCCCCAATGGAGAGAGGCTTTGGATGGAAAGGAAATTACTGCGACCATTCCGGGAAGCTACGACGCCGGGAATAACAGGATAATCGCTTCCACTCCCATCGCTTCCCTTGGCTGGGGCGCCGGGGCCGGCAGCACGGAAGAGCGCGCAATGGAATCGATCACCTCGGGGCTGTTGTCTCAGGCAATTCTCTTCCTCCTCGTCACCTTGGCTGCTTTCGCTGCCGCATTGGTCTTTTCCCGCTTCATCGTCACCCCGGTCAAACGGCTCAGGGATCATGCACTGTCGCTGGGAAAGGGAGAGACGCACAAACCGGCGGTCGCCAGCGGGCCGGCCGAATTGGAGGAGCTTGCCGAATCCTTCAACATAATGGCTGAGGAGCTTCGCTCCCGTGAAGCGAGTCTCAACGAACAGCGTGAGTGGCTGCGGGTTACGCTCACAAGTATAGGCGATGCGGTAATGACTACCGACACGGAGGGCCGGATCACCTTCCTCAATCCCATCGCCGCGGCCCTGACCGGCTGGTCCATGGAAGAAGCGACGGGGAAGCCTGCTCTGGAGGTTTTCCGGATCGTCAGCGAAGAGAACCGCGGGCCGGCCGAAGACATCATCGGCCGCGTCCTGCACGAGCAGTGCGCCGTCGCCCTTGCCAACCACATAGCTCTGGTCGCTCGTGACGGGCATGAGATTCCCATCGAAGACAGCGCGGCACCGATAAGGGACGCTACCGGCAAGGTGAGCGGAGTGGTGCTCGTTTTCCACGACGTCACCGAAAGCCGGCGCACAAGGGAGGCGTTGCGCCAAAGCGAGGCCCAGCTTCGCACAACTCTCGAGAGCCTCACGGAGGGTGTGGTTATCTCCGACCTTGACGGTGGAATCCTATACTGGAATCGAGCGTGCCTCGAGATGCACGGCTATGCCGACCAGGAAGAGCTCCTGCGCAGACTGCCCGAATTTAACGACACGTTCGAGCTCGCTACGATGAAAGGAGAGCCCCTGCCTCTGGAGCAATGGCCGCTCTCCCGCATCCTGCGTGGCGAGACGGTGCGCGACTGCCCGCTTCGCCTCCGCAGACTGAACGACGGCATGGAGAGAATATTCCTCTATGGAGGCACAATCGCCCGCGACACGGAAGGCAAACCGGTGGTTGCCTTCGTCAGCGTGAAGGACATCACCGAGCGCAGGCGAATGGAAGAAGAGCTCAGAAGGGCACGGGACGAACTGGAAGTGCGAGTACAGGAACGAACTGTCGAGCTTCAATCCTACATGCAAAGACTGGAGCAGAGCAACCAGGCTCTCAGAGAGTTTGCCTATATTGCCTCCCATGATCTGCAGGAGCCGCTTCGCACCGTATCTTCCTTCGTTCAGTTGCTCGAGCGGCGCCACAAAGGAAAGCTCGGCAGCGACGCCGATCAGTATATTTCCTATGCGGTGGACGGGGCGAGGCGGATGAAGTCTCTCATCGACGATCTCCTGCAGTATTCCAAGCTGGACACCCAGGGAAATCCCTTCGAGCCGACGGACATGGAGCGCGTCCTCAAGAAGACCATTTCGAGCCTGCGGGCCGGAATCGAGAACAGTGGAGCCATCATCTCTCACGATCCCCTGCCGACTCTCCCGGTGGACCCGTCCCAGATGGCCCGGTTGTTTCAGAACCTGATTGGCAATGCCCTCAAATTCCATGGTGTAGAACCTTTGAAGATTCACGTTTCAGCTCAGTCACGCAACGGCGAGTGGCTCTTTTCGATCAAAGACAACGGCATCGGAATGGACAAAAAGTTTTCCGAGAGAATTTTCAAGATCTTTCAGCGTCTTCACACCAAAGAGGAGTATCCGGGAACCGGTATCGGCCTGGCCGTATGCAAGAAGATAGTGGAGCGTCACGGAGGAAAGATCTGGGTTGAATCGGCACTGGGAGAGGGCGCCACGTTCTATTTCACTGTACCGGTGATACGAGGCGACATAGTATGAAGTGTTATGAACTGTGCGAAGCGGCTTACTCTTCAGGCCGGCATCGGAAATAGGAGGTAGCGTATCGTGTATCGAATTCGTTTTCACGGCCGGGGTGGACAGGGTATGAAAACCGCGAGCCGTATTCTTGGGACGGCCTTCTTTGTGGAAGGCTTCGAGGTACAGGACGCTCCCCGTTATGGAGCGGAGCGGCGAGGGGCGCCTATTTTTGCCTACGTGCGAGCGTCCAGGAATAGCGTCAACGAGCGTGGAATCATTCGACGCCCCGACCTGATCATCGTAGCGGATGAGACCCTGGTGCGCATCCCCGGAGCCGGCGTCATGTGCGGGGCAACGGAGCGAACCGTGCTGCTCGTCAGCACCGGCGAAACCGCAATGGTGTGGGGGGAGAGGCTGAGCTTTTCAGGCCCGGTGATCCCTTTGCCTCTCGTTGCGGAAAGCGAGGACAGGCTCGAGGCTCGATACATCGGAGCCGCTTGCGCGGGTGCGGCGGCAAGACTGGTGGGCGACATTTCGCGGGAAGCCCTGGAACGGGCCATTCGCGACGAACTGGCATCCCGAGGGGAAAAGGTGGTCCGCAGGAACCTGGATCAGGCTCTGGAAGCTTACGATCTCATGGCGGCCCATGCCGGCTGCGTGGCGCAAGGGGAGGAGGTCTCGCCGGAAGCTTATAAAAAGCCCGACTGGATCGATCTGCCCTTCGAGGGCGCGCGCCTCTCGGCTCCCGTCATCCACGGAGCGGCTACCAGCGAGGGCGTGAGGACCGGCCTGTGGCGAACCATGCGGCCCGTCATAGACTACGGCCAGTGCAACCGCTGCTGGTGGGTCTGCAGCACCCTGTGTCCCGACGGGACCATCTGCGTCAACGAGGAAGGTTATCCTCAGTTGGACTACGAGCACTGCAAGGGATGCATGATATGCGTTGCACAATGCCCGTCTCACGCCATTCGAGCGGTACCGGAGCATGAGGCGGCATCCGATGAGGCAGGCTCGGCGGCGAGCCGTCCGTCATCCGAAGGAGGCCGGTCATGAAGCGTACACTATTGACGGGGAATGGAGCGGCAGCCTGGGGAGCACGGCTGGCGCGGGTCGAGTATGTCCCGGCTTTTCCCATCACTCCCCAGACTGAGATAATCGAAACCCTTTCAAAATGGATCGACAACGGGGAAATGGACTGCCGCATGGTAACCCTGGAATCCGAGCATTCCATGATGACCGCGGCCGGAGCCGCCGCGGTGGCCGGGGTCCGCGTGTTCACGGCGACCTCCAGCCAGGGACTCCTCTACGCCCTCGAAATGCTTTACACCGTCGCGGGCTGGCGCGTACCCTTCGTTCTCGTGAACGTCTCGAGGGGACTGTCCGCCCCCATCACGCTCGAGCCCGACCACAACGACATACTGGCGGCGCGGGACAGCGGATTCCTGCAGATTCATTGCAGCACGTGCCAGGAGGTGCTCGACAGCACCCTCATCGCCTATCGCCTGGCGGAGCACGAGCGCGTGCGGCTGCCTGTCATCGTGAACATGGATGGGTTCTATCTTTCCTTCACCCGTGAGCCGGTGGAAATCATGGATACCGAAGCGGCGGGCCGCTTCATTGGCTCGTATGATCCCGAAAACATTCAGTTCCGTGCGAGTATGCCCATCAGCCAGGCGGTTGCCGTCATCGGCGGATCGCCTTATTCATATTTTCGCTACGAAACACATTTAGCAGCCATGAACGGTCTCGGGGTCTACGACGAGATCGCCGAGGAATTCACACGCACCTTCGGAAGGAGCTATGAGGCTGTCGAAGCCTATCGTACCGAGGATGCGGAATTTGTTTTTTTCATGATCGGATCGTTCGCCACCAAGGCAAGGGACGCAGTGGACCGGCTGCGCGAAGCCGGATGGGCCGTCGGACTGCTGCGGCCGCGCCTCCTGAGGCCCTTTCCCGAAGATCATATCCGGCGGGCCCTGGCTGGAAAGCGGGGCGTTGCGGTGATCGATCAGAATATTTCCATGGGAAAGGGAGGGGTTCTGTACATGGAGCTGGCTTCGGCGCTTTGCGGCCAAGGAAAGACTGCTCCGGTTCTGGTCAGCTTTATCGGAGGTCTCGGCGGGCGAGATATCAACCTTGAAGAATTCTATGAAATAGCCTCCGTCACGCGAAAGGCTGCCGACGAAGGCCGGGTTCCTCCTCCACGGCTGCTCTACACCGCGGAGGAATTGAAGGAAGTGAGAAAACTGCAGGCGATCGCTCAGGTGGAGCGACGGGAATTGGGAGGAAGATGATGCCGGATACCAAATTCCATCGAAAGAAGGACCTTCCCTCCACGCACCTGCTCGGAACCGGAACCCCAATGTGTGCCGGATGCGGAGGGTTGGAGGCCGTTCACGAGATCTACGACATTCTGGGAGAGAAAACGGTGTTCGTGAACGCGGCCGGCTGCATGACGCTGCTGTCGGTCTACCCGTTTACACCCTTTCGGGGCTCATGGCTCTATACCTCCATGGCTTCGGCGGCGGCAGGCGCTCAGGGGGTGCGGGACGCTCTGGACATTCTGCTCGCGAAAGGGCGCATTACCCCCGAAGAGGATCTGCAGGTGGTGGTGCTGGCGGGAGACGGCTCGACGTACGGCATGGGACTCTCCGCCGCTTCGAGCGCCATCGAGCGGGGCCTGGACTTTATCTACATCTGCTACGACAACGAGGGTTATGGCAACACGGGCCAGCAATCCTCGGACGCCACTCCTCATGGAGCGAGAACCGCAACGAGCCGTGGATCGCGCGGCTTTCCCGGCTACAAAAAAGATCTGTTTTCCATCTGGACGGCTCACAAGCCTGCGTATGCCGCCACCGCCGTGGGAGCCGAGCCGCTGGACCTGGCACGCAAAATCGAGAAGGCCGGGGACTTGAAGGGACCAAGGCTGATTCTCACCCTCGCTCCGTGCCCCACCGGCTGGGATTACAATCCGAGGGAGTCGGTTGAAATCGGTAAACTGGCGGTGAAAACGGGCCTGTGGCCCTTGAAGGAATACATCGACGGCAAAGTCGTCCACACTCACATTCCAACGCAGAGGCTGCCCGTCGAAGAATATCTGAAAAGACAGGGGCGCTTCGCCCACCTTTTTGCCCCGGAAAGGAACGAAGCCATTCTGAGCGAGCTTCAGGCCATGGTCGATACCTATTGGGAGGAGGTTTCCACGGGTCTCGAGTCAGGAGGAAAAGGCTCCTGCAAAGAAGGATCAAAATGATCACGTTACCCATCCACAACAAAGCGGAAGCATACGTCGTCAATCCGACAAAGATCATAGCACTCGGGCTCAACTACCGCAGTCATATCGCCGAAAGCCATTCAGTGAAGGTGAGAGGATTTACCGATGAAATCCCCGAGGAGCCGATTCTCTTTCCCAAAACACCGAACGTGCTCATCGGTCCGGAAGAACAGATCGTTATTCCCCGATTCTTGAAGGAATACCACTTTGAAGAATTGAGGACCGACTACGAAGCCGAGCTGGCCATCATCATGAAGGACCGATGCAGGAACGTAAGCCCGGAAGATGCGCTGAGCCGCGTCTTCGGGTTTACCTGCATGAACGACGTGAGCCAGCGGAATCTGCAAACGAAAGATCGCTCCGGGTGGTTTCGGGGAAAGTCCCTCGATACCTTCGGCCCCATCGGTCCTCGCGTCGTAATGACCGAAGACGTGGCGGACCCGCAGAACCTCAGGATACAATGCCGCCTGAACGGAAAAGTCGTCCAGAGCTCGAATACCAGCCATATGATCTTCAAGATACCCGATATTATCGCTTTCATATCGAAGCAATTCACACTCATGCCCGGGGATATCGTTTCCACGGGAACCCCAAGTGGTGTGGGACCTCTCAGGCATGGCGATACGGTGGAGGTGGAGATCGAGCAAATAGGCATCCTCCGGAATCCCGTCATCGAAGAGTAATATGGAAGACCCTGAATTCGATCTCATCAGAGCTATCGCGGATGGAAACGAGGAAGCCTTCGAGAAGCTCGTAAGGCGCTATCAGAATCCGGTTATCACTTTCATCTACAAGTATCTCGGAGACTTCTATTCGGCTCAGGATCTTACGCAGGAGGTATTCCTGCGGGTGTTTCAAGCGGCACCGAGGTTCAAGCCCAGCTCGAGGGTTTCCAACTGGGTGTTCAGGATCGCCTACAACCTTTCTGCAAACGAGCTCAAACACCGCAAGCGCATGAATGGCTTCCATGCCCGAATGTCGGAGGAAGGCCTCGACTTTCGAGGAGGGCGGTCCGCAAACCTTACGGAGGCAAGGAACAGGGAACAGGAAGAGCGTTTGACGGCCGCTGTGGGCCAGCTTCCCGAAAACCAGAGGGCAGCCTTACTCCTCAAGGTGGACGAAGGATTGTCTTACCTGGAGATCAGCACGATCCTGGACGTTTCCGTCGCGAGCGTCGAATCCCTGATCTTCAGAGCACGCCGTCGGTTGAAGCAGCTCGTGAGGGCTTCACCCGGAATTCCTCCTTAAAAGTGGAGCAAACCGGCTCGATGATTCTTTCTCGTGTGCTCTCTTTTTTCATGTCGTTCTCCATGAAACGACAGTAGATCGGTCGTCTATTCACTTCATTTTTTCTTCTTGCCGGCCCGGCTGTCTCGTGAATGCAACGAATCCGATATGGGCTACGTTCTCAAGAGAGTAGAATTAATTATTGTTTAACGATCAATTATGATCGCATTGCAATGTTTTTATCTTGACTCGATCACAGAGCTCCTGTAAGCTCCGTTCATCCCAATAGGCGTTTGTACAGTACAGTCGACAGTCGATTGGGAGAGGATCATTACACATAGATGTCAAACAAAACAAAGGAGCATGTCTACTATGAGAAAGTATCGACTTTTCTTGGTGCTGGCGGGTATTTGCATGTTTTTGGCCATGGGCTGCGCATCCACTAAACAAACGTATCAAAGGGGCTGGATAGGGGGAAAATACCTGGAATCCAACGCTTCATTTTTTAAACAACTATATGCCAATTATTTCAAAACCAATGATGGAGCTATTCCTGCTTTACCGGAAGAGCTAAGAAAGCAACAGACAAGTGCTGTATTCGTGTCGAGGGTCTATGATGACACACCGGCAATGAAGGCAGGGCTAAAAGAGGGAGATCTTATAATTGGCGTAAATAATGAAAAAATTGAAAATATAAATGAGCTTAGAAAACTAGTAGAGAAGAGCGATCCGGGGACTGAGATTAGAATATCGACATACCGTAATGGAACAATCATGAAGCTGCCTGTAATCGTAGGCAAAGAAACATATCAAGAATGGCATTCTATTGAGCTTGGGCTACGATTAGGAACTGAATTCGATCCCGTTCCACATCCTGAATTTGATATCCTCAATATGGTGAGCTATAAGATCAACGATACAAGGCTGGAGCTGCAATCTCCTGAATATAAATATTATCGGAGTGTATCTCCAAAGGAGCAGGATCAGAGAGGTCATCAAAAAGTCAACTGGGAAGGCTGGGATGCATGGTTTGTGATATTGGGCTTTTCCGGCAACAAAGTGATTCTGAGCCAGGAAATTGCGGGCTCATAAGAGCTCGGTCGACGTGGAGCGGACAGAGCCATATCCATCATGATGGTTACGGCACATCTATCAAGGGGGGAGGAATTGGGCCATGGAGAGCTCTCAACGTATCGCAGCTCTGAGCCTCAAGCTGAGGCGGGTCTGCACCGGACTGATTTACTGCCTGCCGGTAGTATGCGGGCTCATTTGGATCTTTTTCAACCGGCTCTATGCCATAGCGCCAATGATGCCCCTGCCGGTTCATGTGACCCACGATCTCCCCGGCCTGACTCGTCTCCATGCATTTCTGGCCGATTTGATTCCATTGGGTGCCATGATATACGGTCTGCAGAAGCTAAGGATTCTGTTTTCTCTCTACGAAAACGGATTGATATTTACTGAGCAGAACGTGAGATGTTTCCGCAGCCTGGGGCGTGCTCTGCTCGTTTGGGTGGCCTGCGATGTCGTTAGAACGACACTGTTGAGCGTTATCCTCACTATAGACAACCCACCCGGCAAAAGGATAATCGCCGTGATGTTCGATTCGGGAGACTTCACCGGGATATTCGTAGGCGTTGTCGTGCTCATCATCTCCTGGGTAATGGATGAGGGGAGAAAGATCCAAGAGGACCAGGCGCTTATCGTTTAGGAAGGGACATGGCCATTATCATAAACCTGGACGTCATGCTCGCCAAACGGAAAGTCAAATCGAAGGATCTGGCCGAGTTTGTCGGGATAACCGAGCAGAATCTATCGCTGATCAAGACGGGAAAAGTGAAAGGCATTCGCTTATCGACTTTGAATTCCATCTGCAAATACCTGGATTGCCAGCCGGGAGACATTCTCGAGTATCGGGACACCGATGCCTGAGGATGCCTGATATACTTTGCTTCGCACGGGCATTGACCGGGCTTTTCACCGCAGAGGCGCAGAGCGCGCAGAGAAATTTCACAGGAAGGCTATGAAGGAGTAGAGCCGTTTTCAGCCTCGCGTATCCCGAGGGCTCTCATTTTGCGGTGCAAATGGCTTCGCTCGACTCCAATCTGGGCAGCCGTAAGGGAAACGTTCCAGTCGTGCTCTTCTAGCTTTCGCAGGAGATATTCCCGTTCGAAGCAGCAGCGGGCTTCCCGCAGGGTCTGGTAGTGAAAGGGATCGTTGACCACCTGGGCTTTGGGGATACTGCTCAGGAAAGTCGGGGGAAGATCTTCGGGCTGGACGATCTGGCCGGGGCTCATGATTATGAGCCTTTCGATGAAATTTCTCAGCTCCCTCACGTTTCCGGGCCAGGGATATTCCTGCAGCAGGGAAACTACCGGGGAACAGATCTCCTTCCGGCCCATTCCGCTCTCGTAGGCCATTTCGTTCAGGAAGTCCTCCACGAGAAGAGGTATATCTTGCAGGCGCTCGACGAGGGGGGGGACGTGGATGGGGATGACGTTCAAGCGATAGTAAAGGTCCTGCCGAAAGCGGCTGGCTTCGATCTCCTTCTGAAGATCCTTGTTGGTGGCGGCAACGACACGGACGTCCACGCGAATGGAGCGCGAGCCTCCGACTCGCTCGAAGATCTGCTCCTGAATGATTCGAAGGACCTTGGCCTGAGTCTTTAGGCTCATGTCGCCGATTTCATCGAGGAACAAGGTCCCTCCGTTGGCAAGATCGAACTTGCCCTTACGCTTTTCATAAGCACCCGTGAAGGCGCCCTTTTCATGACCGAAGAGCTCGCTTTCGATGAGCTCTTCGGGAATGGCCGCACAGTTGACTTCAATCATGGGCAGGTGGCTCCGGCGGCTCAAAGTGTGAATCATTCTGGCCACCAATTCCTTCCCCGTACCGTTTTCGCCCGTGATCAGCACGGTGGCATTCGTGGGAGCCGCCCTCCGGATTTGCGCCCGCAACGATTCCACGGCCGGACTCTCGCCCGTTATGTGGGAGCGGCGGTCGATCTTTTGCCGCCATAGGCGATTTTCCTCTTTCAGGCGGCAGAGCTCCAGGCCGTTTTGAATGCAAACCAGAATCCGCTCGAGGGACAGGGGCTTTTCAACAAAATCGAAGGCCCCCATTTTCGTCGCCTTGACGGCCGTTTCGATATTTCCGTGGCCGGAGATGATGATGATCGGGATTTGCGAATGAGATCGCTTGAGCTCCGCAAGGACAGCCAGTCCATCCATCCCTGGCATCCAGATGTCCAGAAGGATTAGATCGGGGACATCCCTCCTGACTTCTTCGAGACCCTCTTCCCCCGAGGCCGCAAGGCTCACCTGATAGCCTTCATCCTGCAAAACCCCCTTCAGGGACTTCAAAATGCTGACTTCATCGTCAACCACAAGGATCTTCGGCTTCATCATAACACCTGGCTCCTGACTTCCCTATCCGGGCAGCTCGATAATAATTACGGTTCCCGCGGGAACATTGTCCCTGACCCTTATGAAGCCGTTATGATCGGCGACTATACTGGCTACAATGGCCAGGCCGAGGCCGGTGCCTTTTTCCTTGGTGGAATAATAGGGCTCGAACATGCGCAATTTGTCTTCAGGAGAAATACCGTGCCCGCTGTCGGCGCATTCGAGTCTGGCGATCTTCAGAATGGGATCATGGAAGAGCCGTACGGTTATGGCTCCCTGCTCGCTGTCCAGGGCATAGAGCGCGTTGTCGAACAAATTGATCATCACCTGTTTGAACTGTTCCCGATCCAGCTTCAACAGGGGAAATTCTCCATTTCTCTCCAGCTTGAAGCCGGCATGAGGAAAGGTATGTTGATAGAGAGCCAGGCTTTCTTCCACAATCGAGGGCAGGTCGCAGGGAGCCAACTGGACGTGTGGAAGCCGGGCGAATCTCGAGAATTCGTTTACGAGATGCTTCATGTGATCCACTTGCTGAATGATGGTTCGCGTGCATTCATCGAAGATGGAATCCCGGGCTTCCACCAATTCGGGATGTTTGCGGCGAATTCGCTGGGCGCTCAACTGAATGGGGGTGAGTGGGTTCTTGATTTCATGGGCAATGCGGCGGGCAACCTCGCGCCAGGCGGCCATGCGCTGAGCTTTCTCCAGCTCGGTAAGGTCGTCGAGGACGACCACCACGCCCATGTACTGATCGTTTTCGTCCCGAAGAACCGAGACCTTGACGAGGAGCACCATGGGACGGTTGCCCATCATGACCTGGGCCTGTTGCTCCAGGTAGGTGCTTCGGCCCATCCGGTAGGCAGTCATGAAGCACTTGACGAGCTCGAGGTGAGGCGGTTGGAGGAATTCCGAATAAAGGCGCCCCTTTGTTTCTTCGGCCTGGAGCCCGAAGGTTTCCTCGGCTGATTTATTCATGGTCATGATGCGTCCCGAAGCGTCGACGCTTACCACTCCGGCCGCGATGTTTTTCAAAACGATTTCCATGTAGCGGCGGCGATCTTCCAGTTCCACGTGGCTCTGTTTCAAGGCGTAATAGGCATTGGCCAGTTGTTCGCGGCTTTCCCGAAGATCACGCACCATGTGGTTAAAGGAAGCCATGAGCATCCCGACTTCATCGGAGCGGTCCGAATCGAGCTGTACATTGAGGTCACCGTCAGCGATGCGCTGGGTGGCGGAAACCATGGCCTGGATAGGCACCGTGATACTCTTGGCCAGGAAGAAAGCAAACCAGATGGCCGCAAAAATCACCAGGAGCGTGACGATGGAGAAGGTCATGAAATGGCTGATCTTGAGGGGATTGTGGAGCAGTTTGAGCTGCAGGTAATCTTCATAGCCGGTGGAAATGGCGGCAAGCCTCCCGGTGATGTGGGCCGGAAGAAGGCGGAGCACGATCAGTAGGCCTTCCTTCTCCTGAGAGCCCTCGCCGAACGGAGGAAAAGGAAGATATGTGAACAGACCGTCTTGTTTGCTTTCTTTGGACTCGAAGGTGATCGTCTGAGGATTCGAAGGGCTTGCCGATTCTTTGGTCACCATATCGTGGAGGCTTTCAGGATCGACCGGGGGCAAACGGCTGCTCTGCATCTGGCAGAGCATGTCTCCGTTGGCGTCGAAGAAAAAAAGTCCGTCCAGATGATACTGATCCGGCAAAGACGCGGAAGGCTGCTCCGCTTGCATGTTCGAAGGATTCTCGATCCAGGGATGCTTTCGGAGCTCTTTTGCAACCATCTCGCAATCGAAAACCAGGTTCCTGCCCTCCTGCTCCAGGTAATCCTTGGCCAGATTGACGGATTGTTCCAGAGATTGCTCCACCTGCCGGCTGAACCAGTAGTCGATACTCGAAAAGATAAACTGGGTTGCAAGCCAAAAAAGAGGTAGGGTAGGAATGAGCGTGAGCCCCACAAAGGCACATACCAGCCTCGTTCGCAGCTTGTGCCCAAGGATGTTGCGCTTGCGCTCGAAAATCAGTTTGACGATATTTCGCAGCAAGAGATACGTGAGAAGCAGAAGGAGAATCACATTGAGATTGATGAGGGCAAACAACAGGACGTTCCCGAAGAGGGGCAGGTCGGACTGGAGCTGAAAAAACCACCCTTCCAGGAATCCGAAGATGCTGGTCAGCATGAGAACCAACACCACCCAGAACCGCTCACGGCGGCGGCGTTGTTCTTTGGAAATGGGCACCTGAAGGCTCATAGGAAATGGTTCAAAAAGAAAAGGTCACTTTATGCCAATCGGTTTCAAAATCCCAAAGGGAAACAAAGAAAAAAATATACCGCAAGAAGAAAGGCAACTGCACTTTGGAGAGCTCGGCCTTCAGGCTCAACTGGTATTTTTGATCCTTCTTGAGACGCCACAGGGGAATCACGGGTAGCTCCTTCACGTCACTCATCCAGCGCCTGGCTTCCTCGAAATCCTTCGTGACGCGTACGCGCTCCGGATACTCCGGTAACTGAACGCGGTATTCATTCTTGAGATGGTCGAATTTAACGGAATGTTCGAGCACAAGATCCAGAACCTTCGACTGAAGAAGGGAAAATCCCGGCTTTTCCAATACCACAAAGATACGAAAGGTGGTCCGGACCCCACTCCGTATCGCTTCCTCCATATTGGGTGTGAAACAATTTTGTATATCGAAGCTCACTTCCAGGTTTCCCCTTGCCTGGCTCACCTGGATATTCGCCAGGTCAGCCTTGTTCTTGGCCATGACCGGCAGGACAAGTGGAGTGAAAGCAGTCGAAAGGAGACAAAACAAAAAGGCCGGGACACATCTTCTCTTCATAGTTTTCAATAGCACATAGGCACTCGGTTATCGTTCTGTGTGGGATGGCCGAAATGGTAAGACTTGGCCGGAACCTGCACTCACACGGTGCGGATTCTAGCCAAAGGCAGGTGTGATGACAAGCGGTTTCTGCGACCAACCGGATATGGCCGGTTGGCCCCCTTCCGTAGCATTACGATGCAAAGGCGCTCATTATCTGTACTCCGCATGGGCATCGGCTGATGCTTTTCACCGCGGAGACACAGAGAGCGCAGAGAAACTTTACCGGAATTCCAGTATCTTCTCTGCGTCCTCTGCGTCTCTGCGGTGAACACAAGAGCGCAAATAGATCATTCGAATTATACATTCTAGACGTGCTTCGGCATGGCCTGGAACGGCTCCATGAAGCCCGGAACGGCTCGATGCGGAAAAAATTGAGCCGGGATGCACGCAGAAGGCACCATGACCGCCTGCGACGCGGCTCTGGCTACGAGCTGCTTCAGGAACTGGTTATGTAGCGCGTGACCGGCCTTGAAGGCCTCGAAGTGTCCGACCAGGGGCACTCCCGCCAGCGCCAGGTCGCCGACAAAATCAAGAATCTTGTGACGGACGCACTCATCGGCATAGCGAAATCCGTCCTGGTTCAGAAGCCCATAGTCATCGAAGACTACTGCATTGGCAAGAGAGCCCCCCCTCGCCAGGCCCATGCTCTGCAGCTTCTGAACATCCTTGAGAAAACCGAAGGTCCTCGCTTGAGCGATATCGCGGCCGAAGGTGTCTTCGCTGAAGAGCCATGACAATTCCTGCTTTCCCACCATGGGATGAGGAAAGTCTATGGCGTAGCGCACCTTGAAGTGGTCGGACGGAGTCGCCTTGATATAGGCATCCCCATCTTTCAACAAAAACGGCCTGTCTACCCTAAGACACTTGCGCGAAGCATTCTGTTCCCTCAGACCGGCTTCTCGAAGAAGATCGAGATAAGGTGCTGCGCTACCATCGAAAATAGGAATCTCGGGACCATCCACCTCGACCAGAACATTATCGACGGCACTTCCTGAAAACGCCGCCATCAAATGTTCTATGGTGGAAACCATCACTCCGTCGAAACCGATACTGGTAGCAAGAAAAGTGTCCACGACATGATGATAATGCGCGATGATCGTAGGGTGATCACAGATATCCATCCGCCGGAACCTGACTCCATAACCCGCCGACGCAGGCTTGAGCCTCATGGAAACCTTCGCTCCGGAGTGCAGACCCACCCCCTCACACCACACTTCTCGCCCGACAGTGTGCTGCTTAAGAAAATTTTGATTCAAGCCCCTTTTCCTCCCCAACGCTTCTACAAGCATCAAACATGCCATCGGCACGCCACCCCGGTCTCTCCCGGGAAGCTCGGGAAAGATTTGCTTGCGTGAAAGGTCTTTTACAGCGATTCAAATTCCAGGTCAAGGCATGGGTTCAAGTCCGAAACGGGCTCATCGAGCGTGGCGGAAAGGACACAGTAGACATTGATTGTGTGGCATTTTCGCCACACTTCTCTCTCACGGCACTTTGATGCTTGATATTGGATTCCGTATGGCTGATACTCACGAATCAAGCTCCGGCCGAGGCGGCACGGATCGTGATCAGGGCCGTTTCAACGCACGGATAGCAAGGGATACGTAAGGATCTTGGAGAAATGAAGCGGTGAAGCGTGGCTTTGCCACGGTGAATCAATAAGAGAGACTGAGGGAGTCAGGCTTATGAAAACCGATCAATTCCCATCGGAAATTCAGCCACATCTGGTTCCAAAGCCAGCGGGAGAGTATATCTATCATTGCCTTGAATGCGGAGCGGAGCTCGGCGTGGAGAAGCTCCTCTACACCTGCCCCGGATGTAAAAGCGTTCTCATGATCAAGGACCGCGGCTGGGAGCGTCTCAAGTCCATTCCCGGACCCTTGTGGCGCAAAATCTTCGACTACAGAAGCATGTCGACGGTACCGGGCCTGCGCGGCATCTATCGCTACCATGAGCTGATCGGCTCCATCATTCCGCCGGAGGCAATCGTTTACCTCGGGGAGGGACATACGCCCGTGGTGGCGGCCAACGACAAGCTGCGCCAGTGGGCAGGGATGCCTTTTCATTTCAAGAACGATGGTCAGAACCCCAGTGCTTCCTTCAAAGACCGCGGCATGGCCAGCGCCTTCAGCTACCTCAACTTTTTGATCAAGGATCAGGGTTTGAAGGACGTTCTGGCCATTTGCGCCTCGACCGGGGACACTTCGGCCTCGGCGGCCCTGTATGCCTCCTACATCGTAGAGGGCGTTAAATCCGCCGTGCTGTTGCCCCACGGCAAGGTTACCCCTCAGCAACTGGGGCAGCCTCTTGGCAGCGGTGCAAAGGTAATCGAGATTCCGGGCGTCTTTGACGACTGCATGAAGATCGTGGAATATCTCTCCGAGAACTTCTCCGTAGCCCTGATGAATTCGAAAAATGCCTGGCGTATTCTCGGCCAGGAATCCTATAGCTATGAAATCGCCCAGGTGTTCGACTACGACGTCGGAGATCTGGTGATCGTGGTACCCATCGGCAACGCGGGAAACATCACGGCGGTCCTGCAGGGTTTCATGAAGCTTCGGGATCTGGGAATCATCACGGCTCTGCCCTCGGTCATCGGTGTTCAATCCGAGCACGCCAATCCCGTGTTCCTGTATTACTTAGAGCCTGAAGTCAAGAAGCGCCGGTTCCGACCGGTCACCGTTCGGCCGAGCGTGGCTCAGGCAGCCATGATCGGCAACCCGGTTTCCATGCCTCGGGTGATGAGGCTGGTCGAGCAGTATCGGGACCTGGCCGGCGAGAAGGCTTTTCAGGTGGTGGAGGTGACCGAGCAGGAGACGATGGATGCCATGCTGACTGCCAATCGCAATGGACACATCGCATGCACCCAGGGCGGGGAGTGCCTGGCGGGACTGAAGAAAGCCGTAGAGGCCGGAAAGATACTGAAAGATCGCGTGGCAATTCTCGATGCCACCGCTCATGCTCTGAAATTTGCCATGTTCCAGGAGAAATATTTTTCAGACTCCTTCGAGCCCGAATTTGAAGTCGTTCCCAAGAAGGAGCTCCAGAACGCTCCTTCTCTGGTAACTCCTCCCGAGGGGATGCCTTGCCCGAAGCCGGGAACAACTCTGGAGCCCGTCGAATTCAGGAATTTTGTGGAATACAGCGCCGGGGCAATCGCCGAGATGCTGGGATTGAAGAATCGCTAGACCATCTGCGGATGGGCGAGGTGGAGGTAGAGATGACAGGCGTTTTGCCTTATAAAGGTATTTTCCCGAAGATCGAAGAAAACGTTCTGATCGCACCCGGAGCCTGGGTGATCGGGGACGTGGTCATTGGCAGCGGGAGCAGCATCTGGTTCAACACGATTGTACGCGGAGACGTCCATTACATACGGATCGGTTCCGAAGTCAACGTCCAGGACAGCAGTGTTTTGCACGTGACGGCGGGGAAATTTCCCCTCGAGATCGGGGACCGGGTCACCATCGGACACCGGGTAGTCGTTCACGGATGCATTGTGGAAGAAGATTGCCTGCTCGGAATGGGCGCCCTCATACTGGATGGTGCCAGGATCGGAAAAGGCTCCCTGGTGGCGGCGGGCTCCGTCGTGACTCCCGGCTTCGTGGTGCCTCCCGATTCGCTGGTCATGGGCGCGCCGGCGGTGGTGAAAAGGAAGGTCGATGAAGACGAGCGCCGGCTGATTCAGGAAAGCGTATCCCATTATCTGGAGCTCGCAAGAGAGTACCTGTATCCCAGCCTGCTCGATAATGCCCCCAAAATCCGAGGTTTTCTTGGCTGACAGTCTGCACGCAGCCCGAAGCCCCAATGCCCTCCACTAACTTCCATCAACTGCCGGGGCTTTCCGCCAATTGCCGGAAAGCCCCGGCAAGCTTCGACGGCACAGGGGGCTTCGGACGGACTTTTCCTGGTCCGCGTGCACTCAAGCCCATTTGTTGCTGGGATTGATCCGCAGGAGCTCCTCATCGCCAAGGGCCTGCCCCGCCTGGATAACCCCGCGTCGGACCAGTTCCTCAGCCGCGTTGAGCAGCTCTTCGTCACTTCCGCTCCAGTTCACACGCGCGCGACCGAGAGAGGGAGATTCGCCCTGATCCAGCAAGGCACAGATGAGAATGTAGAGAGAGGTTGCTTCCACGCTCACATTCAATTCAAAAATGGCGCGATCCATGTGCATAGGTTTGTCTCCTGTGTCGTTAATGCCTGTCGGGTGGTTACGAGCCATCGGGAGCTTGACGGATTCTCTCGATGTCATCTCCATTTTCAGGCTAAACGGTAACAGAGACGAGAACCGGAGTCAATTGCGGCAAAGCTCGATCATGAGATGGGATGAATCCCTGCATTCTTGCTATTTGCTCACGTTGTGTGTATTAGAGAAAAGTGTTGCATTGCATAGCTTCCTTATGCCAGAAAGAAAAAAGGTATCCGGGAAATCGGCCGCTGTCGAAATTCCGTTTCCGGCTCACTCACTGAAAGAAGCGATTACGGCAAGTTGAAATCCGCCGACCTCACGGAGACCTTCATTGTTCTGTTCGACCAGGCTGACTATACAGGGTATCTGCCATTCTATTGAGGAGACCACATCATGATTCTACGAGGCAAGCTCTATTCGGAGTCACCGATCTACAGAGGAAATGCACGGAAGACTCTCTTTACCAGGGACGGTGACGGGGCTCAGCGGCTGGTGTCTCTGGCGGGAGAAATAGCCGGCACCGCCGAGGCACTCATGGACGCTTTCAGCGGCAAGTCGCGCAACGGAAAGAACATCGGGCTCCTGGAGCAGATGTGGCTGCGGCTTTATGGCTCTCCCATGCCCGATGGGCTCGTCACGGAGGTGACGTGCCGCTTGCAGGAGAAGAGCTATCCTCGGGACCGCATCTTCGACGTGCGCATGGGGATCAAGCTGGACGAAGATCGCTGGGCCGCGGAATCGAATGCCAATTACAAAATGGAGACACTCTACCGCAATTCCGTTTTCGACTTCACCATGAACGTGAACGAGGCGCTCCTCAAGCGTGAGGAAAACATGGCCCGGCTCTACTGCGTCCTCGATGAGCTGAAAGAAGGCCGCTTTTGGTTCGGCGCGGGAAAGAGCAAGGGCCTCGGGCGATGCAGGCTCGAGATGGATCTGCCGTTTCAGGCGCCCCAGACCCTGCCCAAGGTGTCTCCCAAGGCCAATCAACTGACGGTACACCTGAGCTTCGACACCACCAATCCGGTCCTGGTGGGATGGCACTGGGGAAAGGTCACTCCCGAAATGCCGACCTTTGCCGCCATCGAGGGACGCCAGTTGATCGAGGCGATCCAGGGCATTCCCGAAGCGATACGAAAACGCCTCGAAATGACTATAGGCGGTCCCATTATCAGCCCCGAAGACTGGAAGAAGAAGCTCACCGACTTTCTCCCGAGAATCATCGCCATCTGGCTGATGGACCGTGCCAGTAAGGAAGAAGAAACCTGGTTCTTCCCCTCCGATGCCGTTTCCGCCCTCTCCAAGGGCAAGCACGCTCTTGCCCCGAAGTTGATGGATAAAATCGTACCACTGACCGACAAGCCCTTTCCGACCCGCGAAGACGCCGAATCCGCGCTCAATGAGGCTCTAGGCAAGAAAGCCAACATGGGAAAGCGCGTCCTCGACGCCCTGAAGCATGAGCGCAAGGCAGGCAAGAAATTCGACCGGGAGTCCTGGCACCAGGTCGCCTCCGCCATGGGGATGCCTGAAACCCTGGCACCGCGCCTGGCCGATAAAATCCATGATGAAGCGGCCCTGGTGAAGCTCCTCTCGGAAGAGTGCTCAAAGGTCCTGCCGCGCTTCTATCAGCAGATCGACTGGCGCATCCGGCTGGTTCAAAGCGATACCTGGGTGGATGAAGAAGTCGCCAGCAGGCAGGAGCACCTGCGAATCAAGATCATGCTGCGCGACGGCAAGATCGAGGAATGGCAATGGCTGAACCCCGACTGGTTTCCGGAAGGAGTCAGGCCTTCGACCTGGCGGGAATTCATCGACGCTCACCGCCGCGTTCAGTACCGCCATATGCTCAATCCGAAAAACCTCAAGAAAAGTATCACCAATGACGAAAATCTGATCGCCTTCCTCAAGAGCTACCGGGACCGCACGCGCCAGGAGCTCGCACAGCCCGAAAACACGGATTTTCGTGCCGGCGGAATCGGCAACCGCGAAATATCCCGCAAGTACGGGAAGCCCTACGATACGGTCTTCATGCGCATGCTTTCGTGGTCTCCGTCCAAGCAGGAAGGAAGCTGGGAAGTCTATATTCCCGGTGCGACCGTCAAGGGCGCCTTCCGCAAGCGGGCTTCACAGATTTTGAAGACTCTCTGGGGAGAATCGAACAAGACACGTGACGTTCTGGACCGTCTTTTCGGAATCCAGGGGCAGAGAGGACTGATCTTCTTCTCCGATGCCTACCTCGCCGATCCGAAGGTTTCCGCCCAGGCATGGTGCTCGATGGACGGAGTGAGGATGGACCCCGCCACCGGCCGTCCCATCGAGGAAGCCAAGGCTGATTATCTTTTTGCCTGTGGAGAGAATCTCGTTTTCGAGCTCCGCATGGACGCTCAGGGAATAGACCCGAGGGACATGGAGGCCTTTTTCGTCTTCCTGTGTCTCCTCAGTGACTTCCAGCAGGGAGATGTTCCCCTGGGCGGCGAGAAAACCTGCGGCTTCGGCTGGGTCCAGGCCGGCATTACGAAATTGAAATGGATGACCACCGCGGCCGAAGGCTCCGACGAGATCGGAACGAAGCTTTTCGGAGCGCGGCCTCTCGGCCGGGAAGGAATCTGGCGGGTTCTGAACCTGGAAGGGAAAGAGGCGGCGAGTGCCCTCAAGCCCGGAAATATCTCGAGTGCCGTCGAGAAAAAGGCCACCTCGCTTCCGCCAAGAGCCAAACAGGGCTTTGTCTCCCATCGGGCCTTCGGCGGCTACTGCGGCGTTCTGTCCGTCAAGGGAGAAGTCCTCACGCCCGTCAGTGTCAAGGAAAGCGGTGAGCCCTCCTTCGTGCATACCCCCGAGGACATGTCTCAGGGCATGATCAACGGCTGGGATTTCTATTCCATGACGCCCCCCGAAGCCGCGATGCGAGCTTCCGACCGGGTTTACGCTCTGCCCAGCAAGAGCATCAAGGGAATGATGCGCCACATCTATACCATCGCCAGCGATTCCCGCAATGCGAGCCCCGATCTCGGCCGCCTGAATCCAGCCGACAGTCTGTTCGGATGGGTCGGGACCGGTCCCAATCAGGCCCTCATGGGCCGGGTTTCCTTCAGCTTCGCTCCCTTCGACGCTCCGAAGCTGGGCTGGTTCAAGGTGCCCTACCCTTACGGAAACTGGTACTTCACCAGCAAGGGCTGGGAGCATATTCCAGATCGCAAAGCACAGCCCCTGGCCGTTGCGGGAAGGTGGAGGCTCTTTCCCCATGCCCCTCTGGCCCCTTGCGTGGAAGCGATCGAGGACTTTCAACCGGATACGGCCAAAGCGGACTACATAAGGGCCATCCTTCCGGGCTCGAGCTGCCGGTTCACCATCCGCTTCTGGAACCTGGAAAAAGAAGAGATGGAAAGATTGCTCTGGTCTGTGGTATTGGAGCGTGACCTTGGCCATAAATTGGGAAAAGGACGTTACCTGGGGTTCGGGAGCGTGCGGTTGCACCTTACCGATGATAGTTTTCTAACGGATTGGGAAGCACGGTATTCGGGCCGGGACGATAAAGAAAAGGCCTGGCGCCTGCCCATACGTTTGGAAGAATGGCTCAATCCCAAGGGGATTCAGCATCACGCTGAATTGCGGAAGGCGTTGGATGCTACGAGGATTTGATTGGCTGCGGCGAAGCCGAAGCGGCTCGGAGCTATTGGGTACCTTGAGATACCTTGCTGAAAAGCCCGATCTCACCGGCGACGGGATGGAGATCGGGCCTCCTCATTCCGCCCTCGGCGGACCCTGCCGGCGGTGCTGGGTCTATCCCCGGCTCGAAGACGATATCCATTGCAGGCATTGCCGGGAAATCCTGTATCGAGGCAGGGGGCTGTCTACCTCATCCCGCCATACCTTGCTCGTTTGGGGCTACGTGAGCGAATGCCCCAGGGAGCTTTTTCGGGAGCGCGCGAGGACTAACAAACACCGTGCCCTCGATGTGTTCGTTCCTGACGAGAATCATTTCCTGATCGCCCTGGACCGCTACGAATTGAAGCCATGGATTCAGGAGCTGGTGGTCTACTATGGGCACGATCTTCGAGGCCTGCTGCAAATGTTCCCCACCATGGGAGGGGGGGGGAACATGGATATGGGCGACATTCTTGCCCGGGCCGTTCACCACGAAGCGAATTTTCCCATGGACAGAATGCGCGTTCGGTATTACTCCTCTCCTCAACAACTGGTGAGGCCTCACCTGCGTGAGCGGGAGGGCCTGCTGACCTTCGAGCTCTCCGAATTTCTCAATCTATTGGAAATGACGGAGATGGTTCGTACCTTGCTCCGTCCCGATGAGCAAAAGGAGCTCTATGAGCTGCGGACCATCCGGGATGTCAAGGAGCAGCAGTTCTACTGGGGCCGATTCCTGGGGCGCCTGGAACAGCGAACCAGGGACATGTTGACGTCGTGGGGCATTCGGCAGTGGCCCCCTAACCGAATTGAGCTAATATTTGAGCTTTTCGACCATGTATCCTTCATTCAAGAGCGTTAAGCTCATTCGTTACCTGCTCGTGTGGAAGGTCAATACTTCGCTGGCCTCCATACCGCGATGTCTTGCCTCGGAGATTTCACCCGTCCTGGGAATGATAATCTCCAAGCGCCTCTCGAGTCGTGAAGCCAAGCCCTGGGTGAAAGCCCTGGCTCCGTGGGATGCCTTTCTTACTCAGCTCGCGGCAAAAAACAAGCCAAGGACGGATTCCCCTCCCGATATATCCTGGCCGATCGAAGCCTCGGTTTTCGTCTATCCGGGCAAAGTCACCTACGGACGGGATGAGCTTATCCTGTGGGAGCTCAAGCTCTTCGGCGATAGCGCGGACCACGGCTTTTTTCTCGAGACCGTTCTTCCCGCCATGGAGGAGGCGAGCTATACCTCGGATGAGCGATGGAACCGCACGAACAAGCTGTGGGGCAGATTCGACATCCAGGCGGTCTATGTAGCCCGCGGGGCTCGCTGGGAGCCCCTCGTATCCGAAGGGAGTCTGGATTTGCGCTATCAGGCGAGTCCGACTCAATGGGCCGAGGGATTGACTTTTACCGTCCCCCCGGCCTCCAATTCCCGCGAGATGACCTGGATTACCCCCTTCGATTTTGAAGGTATCCCGGGTGCCGATCCGGCCGATGGGCTGTCGAAGGCGGCAAAAAAATCCCGCGAGAGCGAGGCGCCGACGCTCGAAAACATTCTCCATGCACTGATCTTCCGCCTGGGGAGCCTGCTTCCCGGCAAGCACAAGGCTGCTCACAACCCCTGGGATTGTCTGAGCCCCGAGGAGAGGGTACTGTTCGAGACCGCCGTCGAGGAAGCGAAGGGAACGTCCATTCTCTTCGAGGACATGAAATTCCCCCCCCGCAGTTGGCCGGGCGGAAGAACCGGATCGCAAACCTTCACGCCCATTCCTCCGTCGGTTCTTTCCTTGCTGGAGCTGGCGTCGATTCTGCATGTCGGGAAGAAAACGCACTTCGGATGCGGCACCTTTATGCTGACCTGACCGAATACTCACACATACAGTAGATTTGTGAAAGAAATGAACCTGTTTGAGCTGCCCACCCCTCTTCCCGGCAAAGAGCTTTTCGAGCCGATTCTTCCCGACCGTGGAGTGCTGATCGAGCGGATCGTGTCCACGGGCCAGGCCACGCCGGAAGGACAGTGGTACGACCAGGAACGGGATGAATGGGTCGTCCTGCTTCAGGGAGAGGCGACGCTTTCCTATGAGGACGGGCGCACGCTGCACCTGAAAGCGGGCGATCACGTGCTCATCCCCGCGCACGAGCGGCATAGGGTGGAGCGAACGAGTGACTCCCCGCCCTGCATCTGGCTTGCCGTGCACGGCAGCCTGGCTTGAAAGAGCAGTCCAAATCAAACGTCGGGAACATTACGATGCTTTTGAAATTGCCCTCGGGTTTCAAAATCTCCATTCCACCGGTCTTTTTTTGGGAGCGTCGTCACGCTCGCCTCAGCATCCGGAGCAGGAGCGTTTTTCACCCCGATCACATCACCTCCAGGCTGTGCCTGGAGCTGCTGGACCGGCACCTCAGCTCACTGCCATGCCGAAGCCTGCTGGACATCGGCTGCGGTTCGGGTATTCTCGCTCTGGCTGCCTCCCGCATGGGAGTCCCCCTTGTAGCCGGGGTGGATATCGATCCCAGGGCCATTGAATTGTCGCGGGAAAACGCAGTAAAGAACCAACTGGCTGATCGAGCTCATTGGGTGTTGGGAAGCACGGCCGCCCTTCGAGGTCCCTTCGATTGCCTTGTGGCCAACCTCCCCTATGGAGTGATAGATGCCGTCGCCGATGACTTCCCGAGGCTGCTCGATCCCGAAGGGCATCTGATTCTCTCCGGATTCCATGACATTCAGTGGCATGAAGTCAATGAAAAGCTTGCTGCCGCAGGCATGGACATCGAGCATACCTGCTCGGGAGACCGATCCTTTTTCGGCGAGCCTCCCTCGGGTAGCTTCACCTGGATGGCGATTCGGGCACGCAAAAGACACGTTGCAACGAAAACAGGCCCGATTTCCCGAGAAAGCACGTGAAGGAGCGGTTATAGTAAGCACAGCGTGAGGAGAGAGCTCACCGAATACTTGAAAGCAATGGGGAGGCAAAGCGCATGTTTGAACATATCCTGGTTCCCACCGATCTCACGGAAAGAAGCATGGTGGCTCTGGAAGTCGCCATTAAGATGGCAGTCCACGATGCGAGCAAGGTGACGTTGTTGCACGTCATCGAGACCATTGTGGATACGGAGTGCGAGGATTTCGATGACTTCTACAAGAAGCTGGGAAAACGCGCCGGCAAGAAGATGGACAAGATGATCCTTCTTCATCAGAACAACAATGTAGCCGTCCGCAAGGAAATCACCTACGGCAAGAGAGTCACCGAGATTTTGAAGTATGCTCATGAGCACGCCATCGATTTGATCGTCTTGAGCTCTCACAAAATCGATTCGGCGGATGCGACACAAGGCTGGGGAACCATCAGCTACAAGGTGGGTATCCTTTCCCAGTGTCCCGTGCTGCTGGTTAAATGAGGGATCGAGGGGAAATCCGCATGTCTCAATTTCTCAAAGTGAAAACGGCGGAAGAAGTAATGGCCATCGTGCGGCAATTGCAGCCTCCGGGTATCGAAACGGTGGCGCTGGAGGATGCCTGCGGCCGCGTGCCGGCCGATGGGGTGTGGGCGCCGGAGCCCGTTCCGCATTTCGATCGCGCGGTCATGGATGGCTATGCGGTAATTGCCCGGGACACCTTCGGAGCATCGGAAACGCTGCCTGCTTTGCTCGAAATCGCAGGCGAGGTGTCCATGGGAGAGGCGGTATCCCTTAAGATGGAGTCGGGTAAAGCCGTCGCCATCCCGACGGGGGGAATGCTTCCCGCCGGAGCCGATGCCGTTTCGATGGTGGAGTATACTTCCGCCCTCGATGACAAAACCATCGAAGTCATCAAACCGGTGGCGCCAGGCGACAACGTGCTCCGGGCAGGCGAGGACATCCGGGCAGGGGAAGAGTTGTTCCGGGCGGGCAGGCGCTTGAGACCCCAAGACGTTGGGGTGCTGGCCGCCCTCGGTATCACCACGGTTTCCGTCTATCGTCGCCCCCGCGTAGCAATCCTCTCCACGGGAGATGAAATCGTACCCGCCTCCACCACCGTGCTCCCTCCCGGAAAGATCCGGGACATCAACACCTTTACCATTGTGGGACAGGTGAAGGAAGCCGGAGGAATGGTCGGGGAAAAAGCCTTTGTCCCTGACGATCTGGAGTCCCTTGTGGCGGCATGCCGCAAGGCCCTCGCCGACCACGACGTGCTGCTTCTCTCGGGGGGAAGCTCCGTGGGCATCCGGGATTTTACGCTACGGATTCTGGATGACTTCCCCGAAGCCGAGCTCCTGGTGCACGGAGTTGCCCTTCGACCTGGAAAACCCACCATCCTTGCCCGGATCGGGAAAAAGATTTTCTGGGGCCTTCCCGGCCAGCCCATGTCCGCCATGATGATCTGCAAGGCCTTCGTGCTGCCTTCACTGATGATCCTCGAAGGGGAAAGCCACGCCGAAGCCGCCGCTCTGCCCGCTGCAACGGCCAACTCCGTCAGCGCCCTCTTGAGCCGCCAACTTCCTTCCGTACACGGCCGCACCGACTACATTCCGGTAATTCTTTCCACCTCGGAGGAAAAGACACTGGCAACACCGGTCTTCGGAAAATCCGCTATGATCAGCACCCTCGCTCGCTCCGACGGCTATATCATTGTTCCGGAACACGTGGAAGGCCTGGACCGTGGAGCCCGCGTCACCGTGCATCTCTTCTCCCGGTGGCACGGATGAGGGGAAAGAGCTAAGGCGCCAGGCCAAAAAAGTATTACTGATTCCCTGAACACGTTGTTCCAAATTGGAAATGGAGAAGGATCATGATGCAGATCAAAATGACCTTTGAATTGCCGGCAAAAATCACCAAGAAAAAGAAATGGTATGTGGCCAATTGCCCGGCCCTCAACGTGGCATCCCAGGGCGATACTCCCGAAGAGGCTAAGGCTCATCTCGAGGAAGCGGTTTTGGTTTTCCTTGAATCCTGCCTGGAAAGGGGTGTTCTGGAAGAAGTATTGCGGGATTGCGGATTTGGACTTTCCTTGGCTGGCGAAGTGGTTGATAGCGTAGTATCCGCCCCCGCTGAAGAGAAAATCAATGTACTGCTTTACCTTCTTGCCAAACATGCCAGTGCCGGCCAATGTCACCACGCATAACCCCTGTTCACTGGAAGGTTCTTGAATGTATATTCCTGAAGGCTGGTTTTGTTTTTGATCGGCAAAAGGGAGACCATCGGGCTTATGCAAGAAAAGGATGTCGCCACCCCGTAGTCATTCCCACCTATCGGGAAATCGACGCCGATATCATCCACGCCAACATGCGAACGGCCAACATGAGCCGGGAAGAGTATTTCTCGTACCTCAAAGAATGTTGATTCTTTTTTCATCCCCAACACATCCTTTCAGCAATGCCTCGATTTTGCGATGGAGGCGATTCATGCTCCTTCTTCGATTCTCCGGCTTGAGGCGAATGAGCTCGGGAAAGATCCGCATTCCGAGAAAGCTCAGCCCGTGGGTTGAACGGTTGATCCAGGTGGCTCCGGGCTTCAGCCTGAGCCGCAGTCGCTCGGAGAGAAACTCCTCCATCACGGGCCGCAGGTACAACAACCGGGCCTTCGAATAACCGGCTACCCACATAAGGCGGGACACCTTGAACGGTAGGGCGGGGTTGCGTCCCCGCCAAGCTCGCAACTCGCCAAGCTTGGTGAGCCGCGAACTTGGCGGGGA
>Ga0209749_1001032_pt1 | contig 28783 bp, 21 predicted proteins | sample EPASupsiteSAE347_FD_187267 | JGI IMG/M metagenome (GOLD analysis project Ga0209749, IMG submission 187267) | Bioremediated contaminated groundwater from EPA Superfund site, New Mexico - Sample SAE3-47 (SPAdes) (version 2) | ecosystem: Environmental > Aquatic > Deep subsurface > Groundwater >...
CCTCCAGCCGGCCTTCGATGACCGCATGCCTGATGCGGGTCGAACTTACGGCATGGCCTGCCCAAAGCACGGGGCCCACAATCTCCGCCTCGATGTCCGTTCCCCGGCATAGTTCCGCCAGGGCTTCCGCATCCGTATCGTTCCTGTATCCGCAGCGAAAATCCGGGCCCATCGCGAGATATGCGACGCCGGATTCCCCGAGCGCGTGAAGGAATTCAACGCCCGAAAGTGTACTGAAATCGGCCGAAAAGTCAATCAGTACACAGAAATCGATACCGCAGCCTTCGAGAGCCTCCAGTTTGTCTTCCAGGGCGAGCAGGTCGCCGTGGAAAGAGGAAGGCCGCAAAATTTTTTTCGGGCTTTCCCTGAAGGTCAAAACCACGCTCGCCATCGCAGGATTCTTGGACCGCACCTTTTCGATCAGGGTTTTGTGGCCTATGTGCAGCCCGTCGAATACGCCCACCGTGGCGGCGAAAGGTCTTTCCGCCAATCCCGAGGATCTTTGCGCCGTTTTCCAGCCCTTGAACTCGGCCCAGGACAGAATCTTCATGTCCGGACCTCCGCAGGCGTCACCATGACATAGCGAAGCGACGCCTCTTCAATGCGGACTATGCCCAGGAATCGCGCCGCGCGGTCGAAGGCGGCCAGCACAACCCCGACTGGCGGACAGGACTCGATCCGGCGGGGAGAAATTTTCTTGCCGTCGAGAAAATCCGAAGCTGCGGCATCGTCCAGCACGGCGACGGCAAGGCCCAGACCGCGCGCCGCATCCGTGTCGAAGTCGCGTATATCTTGGTCGGGATCGAAAGCCCCGGGCGCAACCGCATCTTCGACGACAAAGGGACCTACCGAAAGGCGGCGCAACGCCGCAAGATGCGCCCTTGAACCGCAGGCGCGGGCAATATCGCGGGCGAGCGAGCGGACGTAGGTCCCCGAAGAACAGCGCACATACAGACTCATGTCCGAACCTTCGAACGACTCCATTTCGCAGGCATCGATCCTGACCTTGCGCGGCGCCATCTCGGGCGCTTCCCCGCGCAGGGCGAGCCTCCAGGCCCGTTCTCCCCCCACATGGATAGCCGAATATTCGGGCGGACGTTGCATGATATCGCCCTCGAACGAAGGCAGAACGGCACGGACTTCAGCTTCGCCGGGCAGGTCCGAAGTCGCCACGACCTCGCCCTGCGGATCCAGGGTCGCTGTTTCCGCGCCGAAACGGACCAGCGCCCGGTACTCCTTGTCGAGACCCGTGAACCATGGCGTAAGTCGCGTGCAGTTTCCCGTCACGGCGACCATGAGACCGGTCGCAAAGGAATCGAGCGTGCCGGTATGCCCCATTTTTATGCCGGGAAGCGCCTTTTTCAGGCTTCCGAGCACCGTAAAGGAGCTGAGACCGGCCGGCTTGTCCAGGAGGACAAAGCCGGATCTGTGATTCACGGGATGAGACCCTTGATCCTTTCGGTCATTTCAAAACCTTCACGGATACCCTTGTCGGCTATGAAATGCAGAACCGGTGTCAGCCTGAGCCTTACCCGCTTGGCGATACGCGCCTGGATGAATCCGGACGCGCTTTGAAGGCCCTGCGCCGCCGATTCGATGGCCGCGTCTATCCTGGCGTCGACCGCAGGGTCGCCCACCGCACCCGCGCCGTCGGCCGCGAAACTCGACACGTAGACTTTGGCATGGGAACCATCCCGCGCGGCCTCCACTCTCGTCACCGAGACGAAGGGGCCGACGCGGGGGTCCTTAACCTCACCCTGCGAAATGAGGAGGCTTATCTCTTCCTTGAGCTGTTCCTCAAGGCGTCTGAGCCGGATTTGATCCATTGTCCTTTTCCGTCGACTGACTGAGGGTCCGGGCGATTTCCACAGTTTCGTACACCTCGAGGATATCGCCGACCTTCAGGTCGTTGCAGTTTTCTATGCCGATACCGCACTCGAAACCGGCCGTGACTTCCCTGGCATCGTCCTTGAAGCGTTTGAGCGAGGTGATCTTGCCCTGGTAAATCTCGACTTCCTCGCGGATAACCCTGACCTGGCTGGTACGCCGGATGACGCCCTCGAGGACGTAGGACCCGGCGATGATGCCGATCTTGGGCACTTTGAAGGTTTCGCGTACTTCGACCTTTCCGATCTCCTTTTCCTTGAGTTCGGGAGCGAGAAGGCCTTCCATGGCTTTCTGTATTTCTTCCTGGGCCCTGTAAATCACGTTGTACTTGCGAATGTCTACTTTTTCACGCTCGGCAAGTTGTCTGGCTGCGGGGCTCGGACGGACGTTGAAGCCGATGATGATGGCGTCCGAAGCGGAAGCCATCATGACGTCGTCTTCGGAGATGACGCCGGCCGCCGCCCGGATCACGTTCAGGCGCACTTCCTTGGTCGACAGTTTTTCGAGCAGACCCTTGAGCGCTTCGACGGAGCCCTGAACGTCGCCCTTGATGACGACTTTGAGTTCCTGCACTTCACCCGCGGAGATCGTGTCGTAGAGGTTGTCGAGCGTAACTTTCTTGACGTTCTTGCCCTCTTCGTACTTCTTGAGTTCCTGGCGCTTGTCGGAGATGGCGCGTGCGTATTTTTCGTCCACGACGACTTCGAAGGGATCGCCCGCATTGGGTATGCCCTCGAAACCCAGTACCTCGACCGGAGTCGAGGGGGGAGCTTCCTCGATGCGTCCGCCCTTGTCGTTGAACATGGCGCGCACTTTGCCGGGGAATATACCCGCCACGAAGGAATCGCCGATCCTCAAGGTTCCGCGTTCAACGATCACCGTGGCGACAATACCGCGGCCCTGGTCGATGCGGGACTCGATGATCTTGCCTTCCGCCGGCCTCTCGTGGTTGGCGGTGAGTTCGAGCACCTCCGCCTGGAGGAGGATGGCGTCAAGAAGTTCCGAAATACCTTTCTTCTGCAGAGCGGAAATATCGCAGAACATTGTGGTGCCGCCCCAGGCTTCCGGTATGAGACCGAGCTCGGAGAGCTGCGTCTTGACCCTGTCGGGGTTGGCTTCGGGGAGATCGATTTTGTTGACGGCCACGATGATCGGAACGTCGGCCGCCTTGGCGTGGTCGATGGCTTCCCTGGTCTGGGGCATGACGCCTTCCGTCGCCGAGACGACGAGGACGACGATGTCCGTAACCTGTGAGCCGCGTGCACGCATCTTGGTGAAGGCCGCGTGACCGGGAGTATCCAGGAAGGTGATCTTGCCGCGGGGCGTGTCCACCTGATAGGCGCCGATGTGCTGCGTGATGCCGCCGAATTCGCCGGAAACCACGTCGGTCTTCCTGATCGCGTCGAGCAATTTCGTTTTGCCGTGATCGACATGGCCCATGACGGTAACGATGGGAGCGCGGTGCGTCATCTCGTCGGGTTTGTCCGCGTCCTTTTCGATCACGGTTTCGTCGAAGAGACTGACGATATGCACTTCGCAGCTATATTCCGCGGCGAGTATCGTGGCCGTCTCCGCGTCGATCTTCTGGTTGATTGTAGCCATCACGCCGAGCGCCATCAGCTTGCCGATGAGTTCGGCCGGCTTGATGTTCATTTTCTTGGCGAGATCGGAGACGGATATATTCTCCATGATATCGATATTCTTGGGTATGGCGAGAGCGCGCGCTTCGGCTTTTTTCTTGAGCTGCAGCGCTTTTTCGGCTTCATCCTCACGCTTCGAGAACGATCCCTTGCGTTTGGAGGCCGGTTTGCGCATCGGGCCTTTCCCGGATCCGATCGGAGGGGGTCCGCCCGGTCCGGGCCTTCCGCCCATGCCGGGTCCGCCCGGTCTGCCGGCGCCGTAGCCGCCCGGTCTTCCGGGGCCGCCTGGACGGGGGGCGCCGTAACCGCCGGGTCTGCTGGGGCCGCCTGGCCCGCCGTAACCGGGTCTGGGCGCGCCGTAGCCGCCCTGAGTTCCCGGACTGCCCTGACCGTAGCCGCCTTGCTGCCCATAACCGGGCCTGGGCGCACCGTAGCCGCCCTGGGCTCCCGGACTGCCCTGGCCGTAGCCGCCTTGCTGCCCGTAACCGGGTCTGGGCGCGCCGTAGCCGCCCTGGGCTCCCGGGCTGCCCTGGTAGCCGCCCGGGCGCGGAGCGCCGGGGCCGCCTGAACCGCCATAACCGGGTCTGGGCGCGCCATAGCCGCCCTGGGTTCCCTGACTGCCCTGGTAGCCGCCCGGGCGCGGAGCGCCAGGGGCACCTGAACCGCCGTAACCGGGTCTGGGGGTGCCGTAGCCGCCCGAACCGCCATAACCTTGCTGGCCGTAACCGCCCGGACGCGGAGCGCCGGGATTCTGCTGGCCATAGCCCTGGCCTGCTGCGGAATCGCCCTGACCGGCGCCATAAGGCGCAGGCGCGGGCCTGGGACCGTAACCGCCCTGGGGATACCCTTGGGGGGGACGTGCAGGATAAGGACCGGAAGAACCTGGTCTGGGTTGCCCGTAACCGCCCTGGGGTCCGGCATAGCCGGGTCTGGCCTGCGGGGCGCCGGAAGGACGTCCATCACCCTGTCTGCCGTCCGGCTGCCGGATGTCGCCGGGCCGGGATTCGGCACGCGGCGCCAGACCTGCCTGATCGGCGGGGCGGACAATCTGTTCGGAAGCTTTGGTTGCCGCGGAAGCTGCGACGGCCGGTACCGAGTCCGCCTGAGCCGCCTGAGAAGATGCGCCCGACGACGGGGCCGCGGCCGAAGACACGGCCGCAGAGGCTGCGGAATCGACCTGAACCGGTGCGGCGGTCGCGGCAGAACTGCGCCCCGTCGTCGAGGAAACCTCGGCGGACGAAGCCGGCGCGACAGACTCGGATGCGACTGTTTCCTCGGCGGACTGCTGGCCTTCCTCGTGGTGAGCCACCACGCGAGCCTGCGGCTTGCGTACGACGACCTTCTTCTTTACGACGACGACCTTACGCTTTTCACCCAGCGCATCGGTGTCGGGAACCGGCTGCAATACCGGCTCGACCGCCTGCACTTTGGGCTGCTTGATGAGATTGGCCTTTTTCTGGGGGCTCTCGGTGTTCTCCGTCATACCTTCCCTTTAAACTTCCTGATCGTCCTCGTATTCAAAACTGAGCTCGACGCCGCAGTTGGGGCACCTATCCATGTCGGGAGTGACGCGGGTGCCGCAATCCGGGCACTCGTATTCCTCCGCCTGTACGGTTTCCGTCTCTTCAACGGGCCCCGCTTCCTCGGCTTCTTCCACGATCTCGACGTTTTCTTCGATGATCGCCTTGATGGACGCTACCGCGTCCGGGTCGATGCCGTCGATCTTGGCGATTTCCGCTTCCGAAAGCTCGAGGAAATCCTCGATACGCTCTATTCCGGACGCCTTGAGAGCGTCGACCCACGCTATATCCACGCCCGGAAGATCGGCGATGAATTCGAAATCTTCTTCCGCAGGCGCTTCTCCGAACAGCTCGGAGACGGCGCGCTTCATGTCGACCGTGCGGTCGAGCTGGAGGAATTGCTCTTCGGTCTTGACGTCGATGCTCCAGTCGCAAAGCCGGTTCGCAAGCCGCACGTTCTGGCCAAGCTTTCCGATCGCAATGGAGAGCTGGCTGTCGGGCACTACCGCGAGAGCCATGTGCCGCGATTCGTCGAGGATATACACTTCCTTGACCTCGGCAGGCGACAGCGCGTTGCGTATAAAACGCTTCGAATCGAGCTCATACTTGAGGATGTCTACTTTTTCACCCTCAAGCTCCCTGATTATGGACTGGATGCGAATGCCCTTGAGACCGACGCAGGCTCCCACGGGATCGATATCCTCGCGCTTGGAATAGACGGCGATCTTTGTCCTGTAACCGGGCTCGCGAACGATTTTGAAGACTTCAACAGTGCCGTCGTAGATCTCCGGAACTTCGAGTTCAAGAATCTTCTTGACGAATTCGGGATGCGTGCGGGACAGGATTATCATCGGCCCGGTGCGACCCTTCTCGACTTCGACGATCATCGCCTTGATGCGGTCGCCGACATGATAGGTTTCGCGGGGTGACTGGTATTTCTTGGGAAAAATGCCCTCGATCTTGCCGAGGTCGACATAGATGACGCCGTTCCGTTCGCGCTGGAAATAGCCGATGATGATCTCGCCCAGCTTGGTCTTGTATTCGGCCAGAAGCGTATCGCGGGATATTTCACGCAGGGACTGGCGAGTGGTCTGCTTGGCGAGCATGACCGACTGCAGGTCGAATTCCTTCGGATCGATGGGGAGCTCGAGTATATCGCCCACTTCGGCTTCGTCGGAGTATTCGCGCGCTTCTTCCAGCGTGATCTCGAGCACTTCATCGTCGAGTTCCTCGACGATGGTTTTCTTGGCGTAGACGTCGACGCCTTCGTAATCTTCCCTGAAGCGGATCACGGCGTTTTCGCTCGTGCCGAACTTCTTTTTATATGCCGCAAGCAGGGCTTCCTCGAGGGTCTTGAGGATCAGCTCTTCCGAAATGCCTTTTTCGTTGATCAGCTGACGGATGGCTTCCGCCATTTCTGAGGCCATTGTCTCACTCTCCCTCTTTGGTGGAATCAAGGCGGGCTTTCATTACCGCGGCGATGTCGAAATCGAAGGGGCCGTCGGCCTGAATCAGGCGGCCACGCCCTTGCGCCGCGGCTTCAAGGCGCCCTTCGCGCCAGACTTCTTCGTCCTTCATGAGAACCCGCAGGGCTCTGCCCACAAAGGCGTACCATTCGGGTTCGGATTTCAGGATCCTATCTATACCGGGGCTGGAAACCTCGATGTCCGCATCCTGGACACCAAGGAGTATCTGAAGACGAGGGAGCATGAGCCTGGTCGCTTTTGCGCACTCATTGGTGCCGGTGCCCTTGGGGGAATAGACTACCGCCCTTACCCGAACCTCTCCGCGAGGGCGGGAAAGCGAGAATTCCAGCAAGCGCAAACCGGCGCCCTCGAGCGTCGATTCTATATCGGCTTTGAGCCGTTCTTGATCCTGCATTCGATCGATGCCCACCCGTCCGAAATATCGCGGCAGCCACGGTCCGGCAGGCGCCGGACCAGCCGGCGCGTTCGCGGAACGAGGCGCCAATAAAAAAAGAGTCGCCTAAAACGACTCTTCTTATCGCTAAGGAGAATCTCCGTAGTTTTTACATTTCGTATTGTATCGTAGCGTTTTATGCGGTTCACGTCAATAGCGCGCAACAGGAGCCGCAACCTGCGCCGGGCGCCGCAGTTCAGTCGGCGGCCAGTACCAGCGCGCACACCCGGTCGGCGCCGCCGGCCTTGAGCGCCGCGGCGCAGGCTTCTATCGTCGCTCCTGTCGTGAACACATCGTCCAGCAGTACGACTTCCGCGGAAAGCTCGGCACCGGGCATGAGGGAATACGCCGCCCGGGAATTGGCGAGCCTCTCTTTCCTCGACAGGCTTTTCTGCTGGGCGGAGGGGGCGCGCCTCAACACTCGTGCGATCAAAAAGCCGCGGGCTTCAAGCTGGCGAACGAGAAGCTCGATCTGATCGATCTCCCCCGCCTTCGCTTTCTCGGGTCTGGGCGGCACAGGCACGATACAGCGCCCGGGCCAGCGGTTGCGGAGCTCTCTTTCCAGCAGCTCGGCCCAAAACGCAGCCAGGCTCCTTCTGCCACCGCTTTTGTAGGCCGATATGAGGGTCGCCGCATCGCCTTCGTAGCGAAACAGGGGCAGGACTTCGCCGCAGGAAAACTCTTTGCCGCGGCAATCCATGCAGAGGCCTTCTTCCGAAACCAGAGTCTTGCCGCAGCGGGGACAGCGCGGACCGGAAAGACTGCAAAGCGAGGCGGCGCAGCTACGGCAGAGGGGGTACGCTGCCCCGCCAGCCTGGGCGATGCGCCCGCCGCAGAGTACGCAGTCCCGGGGAAACAGCAGATCGAGCGCGGCGCGGACACCGACGATGTCGCAAATAGAGCGCATACCGATGAAACGCCGGGAATGACCGATGGCGATTGAATGGCTGCGAAACTCCCCTTCCGCACCCGCTATTTCTTGCCGAGTGTTTTCTTGAATTCCACGAGAAGCCCCAGCGCATCCAGAGGGGTGAGCCTGTCGGTATCCAGCCCCCGCACCCGTGCGGCAACGAGTTCTTCCGGCCCGAACAGTTCGCCTGTCCCGGCTGGCGCAGACGCTGCCGCAAGCGTGGAGGCTGCGCCCGGCGCCGCAGCGGCGGCGGCAGCCATCGCGGAGACCGGCGCAACTGCAGGCATATCGGCCGGCGCTTCGGCCGCGTCAGAGGACAGCGCCCCCGCTTCGTCCCTGAGACTGCGCTCGGCCTTCGAAAGACGGCGCTGCAGTTCGCGGGCGCGGGACAATACGGATTCCGGAATGCCCGCAAGACGGGCGACATGGATGCCGTAGGAACCTGCCGCCGGCCCTTCCTTCAGACGCTTCAGGAACACTATCTCATTTTCGTTTTCGAGCACTGCCATGCTCAGATTCACGAGACGCGGATGACGCATCGCAGTGAGTTCGTGGTAGTGCGTCGCGAAGAGCGTGCGACAGCCCACGCCGTCGAGAAGCCTCTCGCTCACCGCCCAGGCGATGGAAAGCCCGTCCAGCGTGCCCGTGCCGCGCCCCACCTCGTCCATTATCACCAGGCTCCGCGGTCCGGCCGTATTGAGGATATAGGCCGTTTCGTGCATTTCCACCAGGAAGGTGCTTTCCCCTCTCGCCAGATTGTCCTGTGCGCCCACCCGACAGAAAATCCTGTCGATAAGCCCGATGCGCGCTTCCTCGGCGGGAACGAAGGACCCCGCATGCGCCATCAGGGCGATCAGGGCCGTCTGGCGAAGCACCGTCGACTTGCCCGCCATATTCGGACCCGTCACAAGGGCGAAAGCGCGATCGCGCGCATCAAGAGAAAGATCGTTGGGCACAAAAGCGCCCTGGGGCAGACATGTTTCGACCACGGGATGCCTGCCGCGGCGTATGTCGAGGATCGGTTCCACGCAGAGCTCGGGGCGGACATAGGCGTTCGCCGTGGCGGCACGGGCGAAGGAATGGATGCAGTCCCTGGCCGCAGTAAGGCGCGCAAGAGCGAGGATCGAGGGAACCGCGGACTTCACCTTTTCGCGCAACTCCACAAAAAGTCTGCGCTCGGTTTCGACGATCCTTTCCGTGGCACCGTTGATCTCGCTTTCGAGCTCGCCCAGACGCACTGTCGTGTAGCGCTCTCCCGTCACCAGGGACTGGCGCCGGATGAAATGGGCCGGAACGGATTCCAGTTTGCCTTTGCTCACTTCGAGGAAGTATCCGATGATGCGGTTGTAGCGGACCCGCAGCCCCTGAATGCCGGAAGCCTCGCGTTCCTCATGCAGATAGGCTTCGAGAAGGGCGCCGGAATCGCGCTTGAGCCCGCGGAGCCTGTCCAGCCCGGCATCGTAGCCGTCGCGGATCATGTTGCCCTCGGTGAGGAGGATCGAGGGATCTTCCTTGATGCCTCTGTCTATGATCGAGGCGGCTTCAATGCATGCCGCGACCGCGTTTCCGCCCAGCCGGTCGGCATATGCCGCGGGCGCGCCCGCCCGTTCCAGAAGTCCTGCGATTTCCATGGAAGCCTGGATCGAATCGCGCAGCGCGAGAAGGTCTTTAGCGTGCGCCTTGTCCATGGCGACCCTGGACGCGAGCCTTTCCGCATCCAGAACGCCCGACAGCAGGCCTGTGAGTTCCCCCAGGAGCAATTGGTCGCGATGGAGGAAAGAAACCGCGTCGAGGCGCGCGGCGATAGCCCCGGGATCACGAAGCGGCTGGAGAATCCATTGCCGCAGGAGCCGCGAGCCGCCCGCGGTGCGCGTATGATCCAAAACGGACAGCAGTGTGTCCCTTTGGCCCGAGTCCGACAGATTCCGCACAAGTTCGAGATTGCGGCGCGAGGATTCGTCCACGACGAGAAATTCATCCCTGTCGAAGGGCTGGAGGCGCGTCAGATGTGGGCTCGCCGTCTTGGCGGTATCGTCGAGATACCGCAGGAGTACGGCGGCGGGAGCCAGCTCGGGCGCCGTATCCTCGAATCCGAAGCCCTTGAGCGAGGCGACCCCGAAGCGCCTTTTAAGCTCGTCCGCGGCGGCCGCCGCGTCGAAACTCCAATCCGGCTGCCGTTCCACGAAAAGCGCTTCCATTTCGCCGACGGCGGCCGCCACTCCGGGCCTCTCGAAAAAGGATTGCTGGATGACGAGCTCGCGCGGCGCGAGCCTGTACAGTTCCGAGCGGACCAGTTCGAGTGTTTCCGCGTCCCCTTCGTCGGGACGGGAATATGCGCGGAATTCGCCCGTCGACGCGTCGAGGTAAGCGACGCACAGGTGCCTCTGCAGGGCGCAGAAACTCACCAGATAGTTGTTCGCTCCATGTTCGAGGAAGTCCTCCTCGACGGTGGTGCCCGGCGTGACTATCTCGACCACATCGCGGTCAACGAGGCCTTTGCCCCCCGGAGCGCTTTTCTGCTCGCATATGGCGACTTTCCTGCCCGCTTTCAGAAGCCTGCCGATATAAGGTTTTGCGGCGTGATAAGGTATGCCGCACATCGGAACGCCCTGCCGTTTGGTGAGGGTAAGGTCGAGGAGCGCGCTCGCTTCCTTTGCGTCCTCGAAGAACATTTCGTAGAAGTCGCCGAGGCGGAAAAAAAGGACAGCGTCGCGGTGGCGGGCCTTGATGGAACGATACTGGTCCATCATCGCGGGGCGTTCGGGCATAGGGATTGAAGTATACCCTCCACAGGGATAGCCTACAAGGACGGATTCCGCCGGAATCCGTCCGAATCCGCCGGAACCTGAACGACCATGACCGAGGAGTTGCCATAACAATGCGTGAAGAAGCGGTGTATATCGACGATACGGGGCCGGACGTACGCATCGCCGTATCGGGTCATATGACAGCCAGGCTCTGTCCCGCGCTCAAGGCCGCCTTCATGTCCCGCCTCGCTGCGATGGCGGAAGCGGCAGAAGCGGCGCCCCATGCGGTCCGTATCGACCTTTCGAACTGCGAGTACATGGATTCCAGTTTTCTGGGCCTGCTTGTGCAGTGTTCGAAGGCGTCCACGGCAGCGGGTTTCGGCCGGCCGGTCCTGCATCGGGTCGGAGAGGTCTGCATGGATCTTCTGTCAACGATGGGAATGACGCGGCTCTTCGATTTTTCCGGCGAACCCTGCGTTCTCGGATCGGCACGATCCATAGATCCGGAAGGCGAACTCGGCGCCAGGTTCCTGCTGGAAACTCACCGCGAACTCGAAATCCTGTCGCCCGAGAACCGTGCCCGCTTCCGGGACTTGACCGCGATGCTCGAAAAAGAGAGCGCGGCCGAAGATTCGCCGCTCTGAGAGTTCCGCCGGGAAAGGTCGTCACGACCGCACAAAGTCAAAAAGTCAAAAAGGCCGGAAATATCAGCGCGACGCTGTCGTCATCGCCTGTATCACCCTGTCGGTGATGTCGACCGTCGAACTGAACCAGAGCACCTGACTCGCCGAACTGTCCGGCTTCAGATTTATGACGAGCGAATAGCCTTCCGTTTCGGCAACCTGCTTTATCTGCTGATCGAGTCGCTGGAGGAAGGTCGCACCCATACCGAGGGCCTTCGCCATTATGTCGAGTTCCGCCTGCCGGGCGCGCACATATTCTTTGAGGTCGGTCGTCTTTTTCGCGGTCTCGGCATCGAGTGAAGCCGAGAGGCTTATGTCTCCGGCCGAGTCCGCGGCCGCCTTGCGCGACTGCAGGGCTTTGATTTCGGCCACCCTGCGGTCCGCTTCGGCCTGGACCTCGGCTTTTTTGGTATCGAAATCGCGCAATGCCACGGTTTCCTTGGGAAAGGCCGCAAGCACTTTGGGCAGATCCAGAACCGCCACGCGGGTGATCTGTTGCGCACCCGCGCCGGCAAGGGCGACTATCGCGAATACGAGAACAGGCAGGGTAGCCCGTAAAGATCTCATGATCCCCTCCTCCCGACTTTCAGTACGGGTTTCAGTACTGATTTCAGCACGGCTTTCAGTACAGCGGCTGGGTGATGCTCAGGACGAAATCCCAGCCTGAGCCGGAATTCTGCCAGGTGAGCGCCGTTCCGTCGGTGGTGAAACGCTTCACGAAGTAGAAGCGGAACGGGAACTGCGGAATCACGAAGCGAAGTCCCAGGCCGGTGCTGAACGCCATATTGCTCCAGCCCAAGTCTCCGAAACCGGGACGCGCCGGATCGGCTATAGGGCTGGCGCGCGTCATATCGACCATACCCGTTTCAGTCCGGACGGCACCGCCGTCCACAAAGAGATCGAGCCAAAGCACCTGGTCGACGATCGGGAAGCGAAGCTCGAGCGAGTTTTCCCACAGCGAGACGCCCTCCGTCCCATACAGCGAACGCCATCCGCGGGCGTTGAAGGTACCGTCCAGGCTTACCCAGTCTTCGGTGATCTTGAGATCCGTGCCGGGCTGGGCGAATAAAGCCTGGAAACCGCTGTGCAATCCCAGGATGCCCGAGAATTTCCAGGTATCGGTTATCGGGAAGGAGAACATCGTCAGATATCCGTCGAGCCTGGTTTCTGATTTCAGGTAATGCTGGAATTCCGAAGGCAGAAGTCCGGTCCAGGTAAGCCGCTGGCTCGCATAATACCCGTTCGTCGGGTTGTACCAGAAGTCCAGATCGTTGATGTACGCTCTCGCATAGAGTTTGTTGTAGAGCCGCCAATCTCCGTTGGCCTCGCGCAGGTCGAAAAGATAGGGCCTGTACTGGTCCGCGTCGAAGGACCTCATGCCAAGGCCCGTCATGACGCCGCCGCCCAGCCCCAGATCGCCCACCATGGTTTTGAGCGTATAGCCTGCGTTGAATCCGAGGCTCATGTTCCAGTTTTCGTAGGGCATGAGGTACTCTGCGGGAATCGAAGACAAAGTGCCGTTCCACTCGCCGGAAGCCGTGCCCGATGCCGTAAAGGGGTCGGGAATGTCCTCGGAAGCGAAAATCGGCGCGAGGCTGTCCTGACCGGTCGAATCGGACTTGTGGGAGAAAGACAGCGTCAGACCGCCGTTGATCCGCTTACCGAAAAGCCAGGATTCGCCGAACGAAAAAGCCAGGGACTGCTCGGTCGGCGATGCCGTGAGGTCGGCCGACAGAGTCTGCCCGCGGCCGCCCAGGTTCCTGTCGTTCCATTTCACGAAACCGGAAAGCGGGAATACGCCCGGCTGTCCCAGGCCGCTCAAGGTGACGCCGAACTGGATGTCGGCGGTACTCTGCTCTTCCACAACGACGACGAGATCCATGAGGTTTTCGCCGCTGCCCTGCGTCATCCGCGGCTCGACCGCCGAGAAATACTGGAGATTGTACAGATTCCGCAGGCCGTCCACGATTTTGGCCTTCGAGAAAATGTCGCCCGCCTCGAGAGGAATTTCGCGCTCGATGACATAGCTTTTCGTTTTCTCGTTGCCCTGGACCGACAGACTTTCGATGTGGGCCCGGTCGCGTTCCTGGATGGCGACAAGGTACGACACGGCCGCCGACGCCTCGTCCCTGGTCTCTTTCATTTCTATCGAATTGAAAATATAACCCGATTCGTAATAGAGGTCGTCGATCTTCTGTTTGTCCTGGACCAGCTTCTTGTTGTTGATCGGAGAACCTTTTTTGAGCGTAATGAGCTGCTGGAGTCTGTCGGTCGAGAAAACCGTGTTTCCCGAGAAACTCATGCCTCCGAAGTTCCACTGGCGGCCTTCAGATATCGATACCGTGAGAATGAGCCAGTTCTTGCCGCTTTTTTCGTCTTTTTCATAGGACCGGAGCACATCGGTTATCTTGGCGTCGAGATAGCCCTTATTGCGGTAATAGTCGACGATCGCCAGGTTGCTTTCTTCGAGCTTGGCTTCCTGGAATGCGCCCGACTGGAACAGCGCCGCTTCTTTCAGGGTCATCTGCCCCTTGAGCACCCGTTCCGAAATCGAAGCGTTTCCGCTGAACCGGATCGCACGTACGCCGACCTGCTCGCCCTCGGTGACCGCAAACTTGAGGGAGACCGTCGTACCGTCCCCCGAAACATCGGCGGCATGCGTCACGACGGTGCTGGGATACCCTTTTTCGCTGTACACACGCTTGATTTCGAGGTCATCCAGGTCCGCCCGCGCAGGGTTGTAGATGGTGCCCGGTTTGGTAACGACGACATCGAGAAGTTCGGCGGTTCTGACTCTTTCGTTGCCCGAGATTTTCACCGCAGTGACCGAAGGTTTTTCTTTGACGGTAAAACGGAGCACCAACTTTGAATTGGACGAATCCGAAGGCAGGGCGACGGATTCGATCGTCTCGAACCAGTCGAGAGCGTACAGCTTGGCCTGCAGGTCGAGCCACAGTTCTTCAGTAAAAGCCTTGCCGGTATAGTCCTTTATGAGGGAATCCAGCTCGTTCGCATCGGCGCCGTGCAGACCTACCCACTGCACCGAGGCGATGGGTTTGTTCCAGAACCAGTCCGGATCGGCCTGGGCAAATAGCGCCTGAGCCGCAATCAAGAAAAGAACAGGGATAAGCGCTGATCGTTTCATTGTATTCCCCGCAGGATGGTATTCGAAAGGATGGTATTCAATATGAGATTCTCCAGCTTAAGCTGAGTGCTTGCCCCGCGACCAATGCGGCGTCCCCTATCGAGGGCGACAGGCTATAGGTGAGCATGCCCCAGGGCGAATCGAATTCGATGCCGACTTCGGAGTCTAGACGCAAGTGACTTGCGGCAACAAGAGGGTCCTCTTCGAGCCGGACCGATGCATGGATAAAGGCCGAATCGCTTAGATACTTGCCGACGTACAATTCAGTATTCGCAAGATAGCTGGCGAGCGGATCTTCGGGATCAGGGGAGCCCGCGGGTTTGGAAATATCGAGGAGCCAGCGCTGGAGGAATGTGGAGCGGAGGTAGATCATGTCCACTCCCAATGCTTCGCGGACTCGGCTTTCGAAGGCCTTGAAGACGTTGAATTGGGGGATGAATTCGGATGAGCCAATCACCGCTTCGCGGACGTCCAGGGAACCGGATGCGCTCGTCGTAGAGAGGATTCCACCGCCCAGCAAGGCCAGAAGCTGGGATTGGGCCATCGGTGGCGTGGAAGTAAGACGCGGGTTCAGGTTCGAAAGAGGGGCGTTGTCGGTCTCGAGCGTTATGATGACCGGCCCCTCTTCATTGCTTTCGCGCAGTTCGGCGGTGACGTCGATCCTCGGATCGAATTTTTCCTCGGTTTCGGCGAAACGCACTTCTCCGCGTTTTATGAAGAAATTTCTCAGATAATAGAGAATATAGCCGCTCTTGATGGACAGAGTGCCGTCGAGGGCCAAAGCCCCGCTTCCCGAATCGAATTTCAGCGTGAGCGCGCTCGACGGATCGGCCGAACCGTTCACGAGCGGCAGATCTTTCGAAGGCAGATAGAATTGCACCTGGCGGCCGAAGCCGATATCGGCCCTGATGCGGAATTCGCCCGCACCGCTCTCTTCGTTCGCGGGCGCGGCATTGGCGTCTCCCGCTCCCACCATCACCTCACCCTTCTCCAGAAGCAGCGAACCCCCGATATCGAGGAAACCGTCTTCGACCGCCATGTCGAGAGCGACGCGGGCCTTGCCGCCCGCAACGGTGATGCCGAGTATCGATCCGTCGATATCTATCGTACTGCTCGCTCTGGAGCTTGCGGCGACGGAAATGTCCAGGAGCTTCCAGTGATCCAGACCGGCTGACGCGGAAACATCCAGGGAACCTCCACCGAAGGGCATCAGATTGGGGCCAAGCTCCACAGACTTTCCGGAAAACACCAGAGGTATGTCGAAAGGTCCCGCACTTACCTTGACGAATTGGTCTATATCGATTTTCGCATCCTTGATGATCAGGCTGCCGTTGATTTCCGGGTCGGCGATCGGCCCCTTCATGGTGATATCGCCGCCGAGCCGACCTTTTTTCACGATGATCGCCCCTGTCGAGAAAAGAGACCCAATCTGCGAAAGGTCGAAATCGATGGCCGCAATGGCCGCGTCTATGTTGCCTCCGGCCAGAGTACCCGCCGCCCTGGCCTTGATCGGGAAGGGCGCGGCCAGCGACAGGTCGAATTCGCCATCCTTTCGGTACACGAGCACCACCGAATCCTCACCCCCCCTGAACTGCAGGCCTTCTTCCGAATACCCACCGGAGAAACCCCAATCTTTCAAGATGGTTTCAGAAATCCGCAGACTTTCGAGCGTGCCCTGGAATTCGAAGGGGACAAGATCACTTTCACCCAGGCAGGCCAATTCGACTTTCAGGTCGGCGGAAACGCGTTCCCCGCCGAAGACGGTTTTATACGTCCCGTGTACGCTCGCCTTCCGGTCGGTCAACGATACTTCGGCGCCGATGTTTTCGAACGAATGGCCCAGGTATGTTGCGGCGAAATTTTCCAGTGTCAGGATGCCCTTATCGATACTGCCCGACGTCGATGCGGTGATCGGCATCGACTTGTATTCTCCGTTCGCAAGCCTTGCCGTGAACCGGATTGCGGGAAGATGCCCGAGATCGAGTGTGGCGAAGTCAAAAGCGCCTTCGACGGCGATATCGGCCTCAAGGTCGCCTTTGACGGGAACTCCCTGGAATCGTTCGACGGGAAGACCGGCGACTTTCGCCCCCCCGGACACCATTCCGGCCGAATACCGCAGATCGAACTGATATTTTTCCCTTTCGTTGTCATCTTTGAGGAATTGTCCGGCTATCGTCAGGAAGTCTCCGCCTTCTCCGGAGCCGTATCCCACGACCACCGGTCCGGTAAGCCCGTATCCGGGGCCCTTCAGCGCGAGGCGGCTGAAAACCGCTTTGCCGGGACTCAGTTCGGCGATTCCCGAAAGTTCCGGCAATGGCGTTCCGCTGCCCTCGTAGCGCGCACTCACTCCGGCGAGATGCAATGCCCAGTCCGTCCCGCTCCGGTACTCCCCCGTCGCCTTCAGTCCGGCCACCAGCCTCCCCGTACCCACCTTGACCGGAAGTCCCTCCGCTTCCAGCGTCAACCCGTACCCGCCGTTTTCAAGCGCCGCTACCTGCGCGAAAAGCCCGTAGTCTCCCGTCAGGTTCAGCATTCCTTCCGCATAGTCGACCGACAGGGCGTACTGCTCTCCACCGAACCCCAGGCTGCCCTTGAACCCGACAGTTTCTCCATATGTCGCGGTTCCCTGCAGAGTCGCCTCCTGTCCTCCGTAGGCGATTTTTAGGTTCTTGACCCTGGCTTCGGACAAGTTGCCCGCCAGACTGGCTTCGATACGCGCTTCGGCTCCATTCAGAGGTATGCGGAGGGCTATTTCCGGCGCGCTCCATGAAAGCCGTTTCATATCCGTCTGTCCGAATATATTGGCGCTCAGGATGCTTCCTGCGGGAAGCGCAGGCAATCCTTCGACACCGAACGCCTTTGCGAGCGAAAACGCGGTCGCAAGGTCGATCTCTTTCAAATCGATACCGAAGTCCGCTCCCTCGAAGCCCTCATAGCTTCCGGAATGGATTTCAGCGTGCAGGGGCGCGCCCGAAACGCCGTTCCAGAGACGACCGTCGATGGAAAAATCGAAGGACTTGCCGTTCAGAAGCGCACGGATATTCATGTCGCGCAGTTCAGCCGTCCCGAAGGTCAGGGAATCGCCCGAGATCGCATAACTCCCCTTGCCACCGTCCACCCGCACCACGCCGCCGTCCGTACCGTGCTGTACCTTCACCGCTCCCGTCACCCCCAGATCCGCGTACCGCACTACCCCTTCGTAGCTCCCTTCCCACCCATCCTTCCTCACCGCCGCTTCAAGTCGCCCCATTCCCTCGGCATCCCCCTCGAACGCGACCTCTACTCCCATCCCTCCTACCGATACTCCTCCCACTTCCTGTCCCGCTTCCCCCGTCGCCGCCAGTCTCCCCCCATACCGAACCACCCCTCCCGTCACTCCCCCTTCCACTTTCCCCGTCAACCCTATCCCCAACAGCTCTTTCCATACCCCCGAACCCGTTACCTCCACCGCACTCCCTGGCTTGAAACCACTAAGTTCCGCTTCAATCCCCACTTCCCCGCTCGTCACCCCGTACCGCACCCTCAGCCCCAGCCCGTCCTCACCCTTCCGCTCCGCTATAACCGTCCCTCCCGCTCCTCCCGCTCCTCCCGCTCCTCCCTCGTACCTCACCCCAAACCGCTGCTCCCCCAGACGCAAACCGCCCGTCGAAAGATCGGCGAGGAGCTCGGCGCGGAAGGAGGAAAAATCCTTGGCGGCATCGCCCGAGAGGCTCAAGAATCCGCTGAGGACGCGCGCAGAAGAGGCCGAACCCGCAGGCGCGGCTGACGATGAGCCGGTCTGTGAGGCGGCCTGGAGGGAAGGCTGTGCGGCAGGCGAAAGCGGCAGCGTTACCGAATAGGAGGAGCGATCCAGTACGTATTCGGGAATTCCGCTTGCGGTCGAGAATCGAAGGGAAGGAATATCGACGGTGGCAGAGAAGGCGTCCGGACTTTGCACGCCGATCCTGAAGGAACTGAGCGAAACCTGGAAGGAAGGAAGCGACGATGCTTTGCCGCCGCCCAAAAAAGAGGAAAGCTTGTCCATGATGGCCGCATCGCGCGGCAGGAGAAGATCGAGTCCGCCGCCTTCGACGCTGATGTCCTGGAGCACACGGTCGAATTTGCCGCCAAGGGCCGCAAACAAGTTCAGTTTGACGACGAGCGCATCTATGGACAGCACATTCCGGGGAGCGGTTTCGGCGTCGCCGGGATCGACGAGGCGGACGGCTTCGCCCTTGATGATTCCGCCCGGAGCCAGCGCGATCGCATCGTAGGCGAGTTCCAGACCGGTCGCATCGCGTACGGTGTCGCCGAGAGAGGAAATTACTTCGCCCACCTTTCGGTCGATGACATGTTCCACTTGGGGGATTACGAGCAGAGCGAGAAGAGTGGCGAAAAGCAGGGCAGATGCGACTGCCGCAAACTTTCCCAGGCGGGTACGTATCATTCCTGTGAAACCTGCGTGGCGCAAAATGAGATCATTAGATATACTACCACGCCATGCCAGCCAACGACAGCGACATTGACCTGAAAAACTTCATTGTCTTCGAAGGAATCGACGGTTCGGGAACGACGACACAGCTCGGGAGGCTTACGCACGCCCTCGAAGCCGCCGGTATCGACCATTATGCGACAGCCGAACCGACCTCTCGTCCGGAAGGCGCTCTTATCCGGAAAATACTCTCGGGAGCGCTCGATGCGGCGCCAGGTACCGTCGCCCATCTTTTTGCCGCCGACCGGTACGAGCACCTGTACGGCGCCGGCGGTATCCTGGCCCATCTCGCAGCAGGCAGAACCGTGATCTGCGACCGCTATGTCCTTTCCAGTCTGGCGTATCAGGGCACGACCTGCGGCCCCGACCTGCCGAGATTCCTCAACTCGCGTTTCCCCGCTCCCGGTCTCACCATCTACTTCGCCATAGACCCCGAGCAATCGATGGCGCGCCTGGGTACGCGTGGAACTCTCGAAATATATGAAAAAATACACATACAGAAGTCGGTCTGTGCGCGTTATGCGGATGCAATTTCGGAAGCACGCGAAGCAGGCTGGAATATAATCGAACTCGATGCGGCCGCGCCTGCGCATGAAGTCACCGAGGCTTTGTTCGCCGCGGTCGGTTCGCACCTCGGAGTACGGCTCGCACCCGCCTGATTCCAGGGTTGGACGTTAACGGACGGGCGTCAACAAGATGGACGTTAGCGTATTGGACGCTAGCGGATCAGCATCGCATCGCCGTAACTGAAGAAGCGGTATCCCAGCCGGACCGCTTCAGCGTATGCGTCCAGGATTTTTTCCTTGCCCGCGAATGCGGAAACCAGCATAAGCAGGGTCGACTTCGGCGTGTGAAAATTAGTGAACAGTTTGTCCACGGCACGAAATCGGTACCCGGGATAGATGAAAATGCTGGTGCTTCCCGTCCCCGGCCGTATTGCCGTACCCGGCTGTATTCCCGGCGAAAGTCCCGGATCTGCCGAAGCATCAACCCAGGCCGATTCAAGGGTTCGCAGTGACGTGGTACCGACCGCGAGAACCGGCCGGCCCTCGCGTTTCGCTTCGTTGACCAGGGCCGCGGTTTCTGAAGAAACCGTATACCATTCCTCGTGCATCCGGTGCTGTTCCACGATTTCGGTGCGGACGGGCAAAAACGTGCCCAGCCCCACATGCAGGGTGACCGTCGTCCGGCGAATGCCCCGGGCGTCGAGAGAGGCCAGGAGTTCTTCGGTGAAATGCAGCCCGGCGGTCGGGCATGCGGCCGACCCCACCGTCTTCGCATAGATGGTCTGGTACCGTTCGGCGTCCTCCGCCTCGTCGTTCCGCTTTATGTACGGCGGCAGCGGAATATGTCCATAGCGTTCCAGATAGGATTCATCGGCCGGCGGATCGAATTCCACGATGCGTTCATCATCGACTTCGGCGGCGATGCGCCCCTTTACACCGCCGGGAAAAACATAGGTCCTGTCTTTGCGCTGCCGGCGCGTCTTTGCGCACAGGGCGCGCCAGAACCTGCCCGTACCGGCTCCCGTTCCGGTTCCGCCGCTCATCCCCCGCAAAAAGGGCCCGGAATTAGTTCCGTCCACAGGCGACGCAGGTCCCAGAAGGAGGAATTCGACTTCCGCTCCCGTGTCCTCCGCCCTGCCGATGAGCCTCGCTTTCCGTACCTTCGAGTCGTTGAAGACCATCAGGGTTCCCGGCTCGATGAAATCGGCCAGCGACGCCACCGACGAATGGCTGCGGGAATCGTTGTTTCTGTCCAGTACCAACAACCGCGAAGCGCCGCGCACTCCCGTGGGGTGTTGGGCTATCAGCGCTTCGGGAAGCTCAAAATTGAAGTCGTCCGTCTTCACGCGGCATCTCCAGTCCGAGGTGTCTATAGGCGGCCTGTGTGGCGACGCGGCCGCGTGATGTGCGGGCAAGAAGCCCCGTCTGAATGAGAAAGGGCTCGTAATAGTCTTCGAGACTGTCCACGCCCTCGCCCACAGTGATAGCGAGAGTTTCCGCACCGACCGGGCCGCCCGCATATTTCAGGATCACGGCTTTGAGGATTTCCCTGTCGAGGCGTTCCAGGCCCAGCATGTCCACTTCGAGCCTCTCAAGCCCTTCGGTGACGATTTTTTTGGTCACGGTACGCGAACCAGACACCTGGGCGAAATCGCGCATCCTTCTCAGGAGCCGGTTTGCGATGCGCGGCGTCCCCCTGCTCGTCGAAGCAAGCAGAACTATGGCGTCGGGTTCGATGTCCACATCGAGAATGCCCGCCGATCTGGCTATGACAAGTTCCAGCTCCTGCGGGCTGTAATAGTCGAATCGCAGGGAAATGCCGAATCGGCTCGCCAGCGGGGCCGAAACCATGCCCGCTTTCGTGGTGGCTCCCACCAGCGTAAAAGGCGGCACGGGCACACGCACCGTCCGTGCGGACGGGCCCTGGCCTATGATCCAGTCGAGCTCGAAATCCTCCATGGCGATGTAGAGCATTTCCTCGATGGCCGGCTTGAGCCTGTGGATTTCGTCGATAAAAAACACCGATCCGGGCCGCAGCGTCGTAAGTATCCCCGCCAGATCCTTGGGCTTCTCCAGGGCCGGCGCACTCGTCGGCTTGAAATCGGCCCCCAGCTCGGTTGCGGCCACCAGGGCGAGCGTCGTCTTGCCGAGACCGGGAGGTCCCATCAGAAAGAGATGGTCGAGCGCCTCCCCCCTTTCGCGGGCCGCGCGGATGAAAAGCGACAGATTTTCCTTGAGGCGCGATTGCCCCTGGAATTCGGCAAGCTTGTGCGGCCTCAAGGTGATTTCGCGTTCATCCTCGCCGGGATCGAAGGCCGGGTCCATGGATCCGCTGCGTCCCGCTGCGCTTTCACTCATTTCGAACCTCCGGCGGAGAGTTCCATGAGCACTCTGCGGAACAGTTCGCGCTCGCGGTCCGGGCCGGAGGGAAGTCCTGCGACCTTTTCGCGCACGGCGGCTTCGGCGCTCTTCCGGTCAAATCCCATATCGACGAACGCGCGCACAAGATCGGCCCATTCTCCGCCCGGGGCTCCCTTTTTCAGCATTTCCGGCGACGCTTCGACCAGGCGGCCTTTCAGCGCGAGTACCATTTTCTGCGCCATTTTCGGACCCACGCCGGGAATGCGCTGCAGCGTCGCCAGATCGCCCGCATCGAGCGCAGCCCCGAGATCCGAAGGCGATATGCCGGACAGGATTTTAAGCGCCTGCTTGGGGCCAATTCCCTCGACTTTCATGAGTGCGAGAAAATGTACCCGCTCGGACCTGCTGGGAAATCCGAAGAGCCGCATGCCGTCTTCGTAATGATGCAGCCATGTATAGACCGTCGTTTCGGAACCCTGCGGGCCAAAATCATCGATTGCCCTGACCGGCACGGAGATGTCCCATTCGACTCCTCCCGTGCGTACCCAGATCGAATCGACGCCCCGCCCCGTCAGAAGCCCGGTTATGCTATTGAACATATGGTGTGCAGTATAGCAGAAAGTGATGCGGAGTGAATCCCGCCTGTCAGAGCACCGAAAGCCCCGCGGGGCCCTCGTGGTGGATACGGCAGATCGCAGCGGCCAAAGCGTCCGCCGCATGATCGGGTTTGGGGACCTCGCGCAGCCCGAGAAGGAGACGAACCATCTCCTGCACCTGGGCTTTGTCGGCGCGTGCGCTGCCCGTGACGGATTTCTTGATATCGTTGGGAGTAAATTCGGCCAGGGGAATACCCGCGTGTTCGAACGCGAGGCGGATCACGCCGCGCGCTTCGGCGACGGGAAGGGCCGAAGTCACGTTTCTGAAAAAGAAAAGGGATTCGATACCGCCGCACTGCGGCTTCCAGCGTTCGAAAATCGCAATGATTCCCGAATAGATGACCGCAAGACGCTTGCCCGTGGGAAGCGTCGAAGCGGTGGAAATACAGCCGTGGTCGAGGCGCTCGAGACTGCCTGAACAGTCGCGTATCACGCCCCAGCCGACCGAAGCCAGCCCGGGATCGATGCCGACCACGACTCGCGGTGCGGTCTCGAATGCGCCGATCCCGGACACCGTCCGAAAACCTTATTCTTCGTCGGTTTCGGGAAGCTCGACATTGTGGTAGACGTTCTGCACGTCCTCGCACTCTTCGAGCCTGTCGATGAGCCTCTGAACCTTGGAGGCGTTATCCGCGTCGGGAGTGACCCAGATATCCGGCACCATCGAGATTTCGGCACCGAGAGTCGCAAAGCCGGCGGCGTTCATCGCATTGAGTACGGTTTCGAACGAAGCGGGATCGGTGTACACGGAAATGCCGCCGTCCTCGCTGACCACATCGTCGGCTCCGGCCTCGAGCGCCGCCTCGAGGATTTTGTCCTCGGTATACTGCTCGCCGTCGTAGCTCAAGACGCCCTTGCGCTTGAACAGATAGGCCACAGAACCCGTGGCGGCGAGATTGGAGCCGGTACGGGTGAGAATATTGCGGATTTCAGCCGCGGCACGGTTTTTATTGTCGGTCAGGACCTCTATGAAGAGAGCACCGCCGCCCGGAGCATAGGCTTCGTAATTGAGCTCTTCATAGTTGACGCCCTCGAGTTCGCCCGCGCCTTTCTTGATGGCCCGGTCGATGTTGTCTTTGGGCATGTTCGCCGCCCTGGCCTTGAGCACCGCGGTGCGCAGGCGGGGGTTTGAGTCGGCATCACCGCCGCCCATACGCGCGGCTATCGATATTTCCTTGATGAGTTTGGTAAAAGCCTGACCGCGCTTGGCGTCGGCTAGTCCCTTCTTGTGCTTTATCGTGGCCCACTTACTGTGACCGGACATACGAGCTCCTTTGCCCTCGAAACGGCTGACGCAAAACAGTAGCATAGGCCGGAAAAATCTGTCAACCGTTTGACCCCTTAAGGGGTTTTGTCGCAAAATGCGTCTTTTGCATATATATTGCGCATTTTACGCTATATTGCTGCGTATTTCGCGCCAGCGCACATTCGGTACAATCACTTCAGACGTACTACCGTCTTCCCGTATCCGCCTTCTTCGGGTCGGGCAAAATGATAGTCCGCCACCGCCGGATTGCCTTTCAGATAGTCATGGATGCCCTTGCCGAGAATGCCTTCCCCCGTACCGTGGATGATCGAAAACAACGACAAGTTCTGCAGGGCGGCGGCGTCGATCTGCTTTTCGGTGGCGACCAGGGCTTCCGCGAGCCTGAAACCCCGCAAGTCCAGTTCGAACACGGCCCTGGCCGCGCCCGATTCGCCGCGCGGCGCAAGTTCGACCTGATATTGGGGTACGGAGGGCGAATCGGGCGCGGCGGCGCGGACCAGCTCCTTTTCGGAAACGGTGAGTCGCAGCGACCCGGCTTCGACGAGCCACTTCCCTTTCCCTGCGGCGCGCAGAACCGTGCCCTTGCGCCGCGCATGCCCTACAAGCACGGAATCGCCGGGCCCAAGCGGTTTTGCAGCCGCTTCAACGAGAATTTCCGCTCCGGAGCGGGCGCCGTCGCGGGACGGAGTTTCGGTTTCGTCGATCGCCTCCGCGCCCGCTTCCGCGACGCTGTCTTCTATACCGCCCAAAAGATCGCGTTGGCCTTCCGCCGCTTCGGCGAGGTCGGCAAGAAAGCGCTTTACTTCCTTGGTGCGCAAGGCGTCGGCGCCCGATTCACGCAATTCGCGCACGAGGTTTTCGAGGGTTTTGCGGCTTTCCCCCAGCAGTTTCTGCAGGTCGGAAACGCCTTTCCGGCGCAACTCTATCTCCTGCCGCCGCACGCGCAAACCGGCCAGATCGGCCTTGCGCTGGTCTTCGACCGCCGCTTTAAGCCGCCGCTTCCGTTCGCGTTCCATGACGTCGAGTTCGCGGTGTTTTTCGTTCAAGCCTTTGATGAGTTCGCTTACGTCGGTGCGCTCGTCACTCAGATATCTTCTGGCCGATTTGACGATATCGGGCGCGAGCCCGTTCTGGGCGGCGATATCGAGGGCACGGCTTTCGCCCGGCACCCCCATCACGATGCGATAGGTGGGCGAAAGGCTTTTGGCGTCGAAATCCATCGAGGCGTTGAGGCAGCCGGGACGGGTGTACCCGTAATTTTTCAGAATGCCATGGTGCGTCGTGACGACGGTGAGCGAGCCTCTGTCGATGAAATGGTCGAGGAGTCCCATCGCAACGGCGCAGCCTTCTTCGGGATCGGTGCCCGCCCCGAGTTCATCCAGCAGGACGAGACTGCCGGCTGTGGCGCGATCGGCAATCCGTCCCAGCACCCGCATATGGCCCGAGAAGGTCGACAGTGATTGGTCGATCGACTGCTCGTCGCCTATGTCCGCCCATATTCCGTCGAACACGGCGAATCCGGTTTCGGAAGCGGCAGGCAGGCCCATGCCGAACTGGTTCATGAGGGCGAACAGGCCGATGGTTTTCAGAGTGACGGTTTTGCCGCCCGTGTTGGGGCCGGTCACGATAAGGGTACGCGATTCTTTCGGCAGGTCCACGTCGATGGGGACCGCTTTGTTCCCGAGGAGGGGGTGCCTTCCCTTGATCAGCGAGAAGCCCGATTCGAGGTCTCTGGCCATCACATTGCCGCCGCGCAGGCAGTGAAGCGCACGCGAAAAACGGGCGTCCATCGCGGCCAGGCGTCCGGCCGCTTCGCGGATTCCGTGTCGCATCGCGTGCAGTTTTTCCGTTGTTTCCCGCAGGATTCTGAGAGTTTCCGCGCGCATGGCGGCGTCGAGCTGCACAAGTTCGTTGTTTTTGTCGACAAGGGCGGCCGGTTCGATGAACACCGTCTGCCCCGTAGCCGAGACTTCGTGCACGATGCCCTTCACCCTTCCGCGGAAATTGGCGCGGATCGCAAGAACGGTACGTCCGTCGCGCAGGGTCGGTTCTCCGGACTGGAGCGCCGGCTTCAAGTCCGGGTCGCGGAAAAACGATTCGGCCAGGGCGCGCAATTCACGGTCTGCGCGCTGAATGCCTTCCCTGATTTTTCGCAACGCCGGCAGGTCCTTCAGTTCGCCCTCCGGGCTCAGTACCGCGAATACCGTCGAAATGACCGCATCCAGACGCGGAGCGCCTTCGATGATCGCGGCGAGCCTGGCGCGGGCCCATCCATCGGGCTCTTCTTCGGCATCCGGCGCATCACCAACCGTTTCACCAAGCGTTTCACCAACCGTCTTTCCGCCTTTCGTCTTTTTGGGCGCCCCGCCCGGCATCCAGGACAGGAGGGCCTCGTATGCCTTTGCCCAAAGCCCCAGGTCGTACAGCTCGGCGATTTCGAGAACCGTTCCTTCCTTGGACAGTATCCGCCGACCCTTGGCCGCGTCGGGAAAGAAAAGCTGGGGGGGTTCGCGTTCGCGCAGTTCGGCAACGAGGAGGGACACGTCTTCCTTCAGGGTTTTCACGAGCTCAGGGTCGTCCGAAGGGAGACTGCCTTCCACGAGCGCGGCGCCTTCCGGTGACGCGCAATACCCCGCCAGAGCACTGCGCACGCGGTAAAAATCGAGCAATTCGAGACTGTGCGTTTCGTCGATGGCCATACTCTGCTCAGGCGGCTTACTTGAGTCGCCTGTCTCCCTCTCCGGCATGTTCTTCCGGATCATCGTCGTCCTGATCGAAGGTGGACGATTTATGCCGCCGCGAACGGGCCGATGCCGTTCTTTCCTTTCTGCCCGGGTCTCTGTTGCCGGATCTTTTCCAGTCGACGGCGCTTTCCAGCTCGTCGCGAATACGCAGGAAACTCTCGTACCGGTCGGGATGGACTTCTCCGCGCTCCACGCCTGCCACGATCCCGCAGTTTTCTTCGTCGATATGCGTACAGGACAGCCCGAATCCGCACTCGCCCACGAGGCGGCGCATTTCGGGAAAATATGCCGCAAGGTTCGAAGGATCGAGTCCCCTCAGCGCGAGCCGCCGCATGCCAGGCGTATCTATCACTCTCGTGCCTGTGTCGCCGGGAAGCATCATCTCGGCCAGGGTCGTCGTATGTTTTCCGCGATCGTATTTGATGGAGACTTCGCCGGTTTTCCGGTCGAGCCCGGGATAAAGCACATTGAGCAGGCTCGACTTTCCGACGCCGGACTGTCCGGTGAGGACACTCGTCCTGCCTTTCAGCGCTTCACGCAACTCTTCGATGCCCTTGCCCTTTTTCGCCGAAAGCACGGCGACGCCATAGCCGAGGCCGCGGTATCCTTCAAGCCTCTCGGCCGTTTCCGCGGGTATGTCGAGGTCGGCTTTGTTGAGTACGATGAGCAGGGGGCTGGAGGCCGCTTCGGCAAGCACGGCGACCCGGTCGACGAAACGCGGCCTGAAGGGCGGCAGGTGCGGGGAACTCACGCATACGACGAGGTCGATGTTGGCCGCGATGGCCTGTTCGGCCCTGCCTTTTTCGTTGAAACGGCCGAATACGTTGCGTCGCGGATTCAACGCAAGAATGAGACCGCGGCCCGAATCTGTCGGGGCAAGTTCGACCGTATCGCCCGCGGCCAGGCTGTTGTAACTGCCCGTGAGGGTGCTGATGCGTTTGCCTTTGATTGCGCAGAGTCTCGTACAGCCGTCTTCGCAGAGCACTTTGAACAGGTTGTTCGTCGCCGAAAGGACTAGTCCCTGCACTTGGTTCCTCAGAGCCGGACCGGACCGGCAAGTCCGTAGCGGGCGGCCCAGCGGGCGTAGACCGGATTGTGGGGCGGTTCGCCCGAGAGAAGGAACAGCCCTTCCCGGCTCGAGCTTCTGCCGTTTGGCCCCAAGACTTGAACGAGCCGCGATACGACCCCCCTGCGGGAATCGATCACTTCTATTTTGTCGCCATATAATTCGGCCGCACAGGCCGAGATATCCTCTTCGAGATGGAGAAAATGGGTGCATGCGAGAACGATGCGGTCGGCTCCCCGGTCGGCCAGGGCTCTGACATGACCTTCCACGGCGGCTCTGCGCTCGGCCGGCCCCGCATCCAGGTATCGATGTTCGACGAATTCGACCAGATCCTGGGCCGCGCGCCGTATCACTTCAACGCCCGGAGCGTGGCGGGCTATCAAATCGTCGAGGTAGGGATCCTCCACCGCGCGCGCCGTTGCGAGGACACCGATGACTCCCGTCCTCGTGGAGGCGGCGGCCGGTTTGACCGCGGGAACGGTGCCTATCACTTCGAGATGCGGGTTGGCGTCGCGTACGTCGGCCAAAGCGGCCTGGCTCGCCGTATTGCAGGCGATGACCAGGGCTCGGGGCTCGAACCTGGCACGCAGCCGCCTGACTCTGTCCAGTACGATATCCGATACCTGTCTGGAGCTTTTCAGACCGTACGGGAAACCCGCATCGTCCGCGAGATAATGCAGGGTCCGTCCCTGAAGCTGCGCACGGGCAAGCTCCAGGTACGGCAAACCGCCCACCCCCGAATCGAGGAAGAGGATGGGCCCTTCGTTTTCAGTTGCTGGAATCATGGCCGCCGAATAGTCCTTCAAAACCGCGTCTGGCCTCTTCGGCGCCACTGCGGTCCCGGACGGCGCCTGCCGTCTTGCCCAGGAAACGGGGTGCAAGGGCGAACCAGTCGCAATGATTGCGTCTGTCCTTGTCCAGGACGGTCTGATCGACTATCTCGGCGCAATCCCGATGGGCACCCGGCTTGTAAAACGCACAGGCGAGACAGACGTGCAGATCCTTGCCGCAGATGCCGCATGTCTCGTTAAATCCGGGTTTCGGTGTGCGGTCCATCGCTTCGCCGCAGTAATGGCACATGGGTCGATAGTAACGAGAGGAGCCATGGCGCGCAATAGATCGGGCCGTCGCTCCCCGTCGCTCCCCGCCGCCTGCGCTTGCCTAAGCGCCGCGGCTGTTGTAGGCTCGAAGAATGTTCCGCAACGATCACTGCGGCATTCCCGGCTGCCTGAATTCCGCCTTCGCCGGCACCGGCCTCTG
>Ga0209749_1001033_pt1 | contig 28780 bp, 21 predicted proteins | sample EPASupsiteSAE347_FD_187267 | JGI IMG/M metagenome (GOLD analysis project Ga0209749, IMG submission 187267) | Bioremediated contaminated groundwater from EPA Superfund site, New Mexico - Sample SAE3-47 (SPAdes) (version 2) | ecosystem: Environmental > Aquatic > Deep subsurface > Groundwater >...
CGATGACGTGGCAACGCAAAATGGATTGCTCATGAGCCGCAACATGTTTGCAAAATGGTTTAAACCCTTCCTCCAGACGCTCATCCGCGCGGCGCGCGAGATCAAACCGGACATCCTTTTTTCGTTTCACAGCGACGGCAGGATCAATGACCTTGTTCCCGATCTGATCGAAATCGGGGTGGATATCCTGAATCCAGTTCAACCGGAATGCGTGGACCATCGTTGGATTCAGACGACGTATGGAGAGCGTCTTTCATTTTCCGGCGGTCTGGGTGTTCAATCCATTCTGCCTTTTGGCACGGTGAAAGAGGTGCGCGAGCACGTGCGTGAAACCATTGAGGTACTTGGCCGCAATCATGGACTTATCATAGGTCCTGCCCATATCCTTGAGCGGGACATTCCGCCCGACAATATCAAGGCCATGCTGGCGGCAATCGATGAATTCGGCGGAACCTGAGGAAGGTTCTGAAAGTATACTGAGGTGCAATTATGTTAAACCGACAAAGTAGATGCCCATCCTGTCCGGCTGAAATCGCGTGCCTCGCGGTGTTATTGCTGGCGGGTGGATGCTTAACACGAAATGAATCAGCGGTTAAGATAGTAAAAAACGGCGAAAGCGTTGCCGAAATAATCATCGAAAAAGATATGCCTCTTTCAACGAACTATTTTACCCTGGTGCGATATGCTTCCGAAGAGCTGCAAACATATATACGGAAAATGAGTGGATCTGAACTGCCGATAGTTGAGGTCGAGCCCGGCGCGGAAATAAAAATTTGTAATGACCAAAGCTATATTTTTGTGGGAGAAAGCGCCTACACTCGGAAACTGGGCATAAAAACAGATGATTTGAAAGATGATGGGTTCAGGATTATTGCGCGCGATAACTGGCTGGCCCTCGTCGGACGAGATTATAAGGGACCGCCATTGCATAACATGTGGTACTGGGGATCGCCGGGAGATTTCACCTATGACCAGACCAGCGGTCATGACATATACGGAGAGGCAGGCAGTCTTTATGCGGTTTATGAGTTTCTCGGGCAACTTGGCGTGAGGTGGTATATGCCGGGAGAAATCGGCGAAGTTGTTCCTAAAGTCAGGGAAATAACTGCGGCGTCGGAGGAATTCCGGAAAGAGCCGGATTATGAATACCGACAATGGGGAGCGGCCTTTTACGCGGCAAAGGACGTTGAGGCAATGAAATGGTACAGGCGGATCGGATACGGGAGCGCCTACCCTATGATGATCTGCCATTCGTGGCATTTTTTCATCGGTCGGCATGCCAAGGAACATCCGGAATGGTGCGCGGTGACGACCAACGGAATGCGTTTGACCGAAGCAAGCAATAAAGGTTCATTATGTTTGTCGGCGCCCGGCATCTTCGAACAGTACGTAAAGGACATTCGGAAATATTTCGACAACAATCCCGGCCAGAAAATATATCCGCTGGAGCCAATGGATGAGATGAAGGATGAGCAAAAATGGTGCCAGTGCGAAGCCTGCCGCAACCAGTATGAAATGGACAGGGGATATTACTACGGCGGCGGCGCGCACTCAAAATATGTCTGGGGATTTATAAACCGCGTGGCAAACGAAATCGGCAGAACGCATCCCGGCAAGCTGGTCGGATGTTGCGCGTACGAGGACTATACCGTCCCGCCCAAAGGAATAAAATTTTGTGGCAATGTGGGGGTAATGATAGCGCCGATCTGCCAGCGCAGGGCCTGGCCCTGGCGGCATGATCTCTTTTACAAGATTCTGGATGAGTGGCAAAAAACAGGCATAACGAACTTATACGTTTGGGAATATTACAATCATTATGCATGTTCGGGCGAGGACGCAAAAAAGCATCCGCTTGGCGGAATACCGGTCATATTTACACGAATAATCGCCGATGATTTGAAGAAATTAAAGAATGTTTCGCGCGGGGAGATTATCGAGTCGGAAACCACTGGATATTTCGGGAAGGACGGTTGGACAATGAAAGCGGGCGCGAGGCAGGAATGTGGGTACTATGCCTATGATATCGGCAAGACTCACTGGAACTTGTATGTGGAGGGAAAGCTGCTCTGGGACAGCAAACTTGACGTGGATGTGCTGCTGTCTGATTACTGCGACAAGTTTTACGGACCGGCAAGTGGGGAAATGGCGACGTTTTACCGCCGCGCCGAGGAAATTTGGTGCGGCAACACGAATAAGGTTGTCGACTACACGAAAATGTATCCAGATTATGTTGTGCAGGAACTGCTCGGGTATCTTGAAAGTGGTATGACAAAAAGCGGCGAAAGCATTTATGGCCGGCGTATAAAATTGATGTATGACGAATGCAAGGAAATGTTGTCTCTAAAATGACCTCACAGACTGTCAAAGGTATAAACAGCTTCCACGGAATCGGCGGCGCGTTTTTCCCTGAACAACAGCCGAGGTCTGCCTGGCGCGAGTATGTCTCGTTGATTGCCCGAGCCGGACTTTCGTTCGTACGTATGGGTGAATTCGCATGGGACAAGGAGGAACCGCGTGAGGGTAAATACGATCTGGCATGGCTTGACGAAATCATGGGAATGCTCGATAAAAAGCATGTCCGCGTGATTCTTTGCACGCCTACGGCTGTACCGCCGATATGGGCTTGCGAACGATATCCGGAGATGTTTCCGGTGCGTGAGGACGGCAAGCCGTATGGATTCGGCGTCAGACGCTACACCTGTCCTACCTCGCCAGCCTATCATCGCCTCTGTGAGGGGATTGTAGCCCGTCTGGCCGGCCGCTACGCAAAAAATAGGCAGGTACTGGCCTGGCAGATCGACAATGAACTGGGCCATCCGTTTTGCTTCTGTCCGCGTTGTCTGAAACACTTCCGGGAATGGTGCGCCAAACGCTTTGGCACTATCCGGCGGTTTAACGATTCGCTCTGCACGCATTTTCTCGGCCAAACCTTCGGCGATTTTTCCGAAGTTCCGTTTCCGACAACGTATCCGCACGCCGGCCTCTGGATGACCTGGCAGAAATTCTTTTCCGAAATGACCATTGAATGCTTCTACAAACAGATCAGGACGCTCCGGTCGAGCGGCGTCACTGCTCCGATCACCACCAACTATATGACCACGTGGTTCGGCTATGACCACGAGGCCATGTCCGCGGAACTGGACGTCACGGCCGGAGATCATTACAGCCTGAACGACGAGATTCTTTTCGGCGACACTTTTCAGCACGACATGTTCGCGCATGCGTATCTGCGCGGGATGAAGCACGGCGGCAATATCTGGTTTCATGAATACCAGTGGGGACGCGCCAGGAACATGCCGCTCCGTGGTGAAACCCGCTGGAGCGCCCTGACCCAGATCGGCAGGGGGGCGGATTTGATCAATTTTTTTCGCGTGGATACCTGCCCGAACGGCATTGAGCGCGATGGTTACGGCCTTGTGGGCGTGCATCGCCGGCCGGGCCGGATATTTTCCGAAATCAGGAAACTCTCCGGGGATGTGGCGAAAATCGCGAAATCCATTGAGGGTTCGCTGCCGGTTCCATCAAAGGCGGCCTTCCTGTTTACCTTTGAAAATCATGTGGACTTTGCCCGTTATGCGAAGCATGATTCATTCAGCGGCGGAGCCGGCAACGGGTATGCAGCGCACATGTCCCGCCATTTCGGCGCCCTGACGCGCTGCAACATCGTTTGCGACATTGTCTACCCAAACGACGATTTTTCTAAATACGAAATCATTGTGGCACCTGGGCTTTATATCCTGCCCCGCCACTTGGCTGAAAAATTGAGAAGGTTTGTCGCCGGCGGCGGAACGCTTGTGATGAGCAGTATCTCCGGAATTGCCGACGAACATGCGAAAGTATGGGATGTTCCGGCGCCGGCAAACCTTACCGACGTTTTCGGCATAGAAATGCGCGATTACGGCGCGCATTACTGCAAGGCCGGCGTCGTGGGTATCGGCGGTTTTGCCGACGACTTTTCGTGCGAACCTCCCGGAGAGGTTCAATGGATCGATGAAATCAAGCTGATGAAACGCGGCGTAAAAATACTGGCGCGTTTTGAAAACCGCTTTTTTGACGGCATACCCGCCGTCACGGCCGCCAAATACGGAAAAGGCAAAGCTATCTACCTCGGCGCCATTCTGGACCAGATAGGGTATGAACGTTTTTACCGGGCGCTCGCCGCTTGGTTGAAACTGGAGCCGGAATTCGAATTGCCCGAAGGTTTGTTTGCCACCGTGCGGCAAAAAGGGCGCAAAAAAATAATTTTCATTAACAACCCCGGTCCCGAAAGCCGTTCATTTTGTCCGCCGGGCGCGTATCTCGACCTGTTGACCGGCAAACGGCTTGAAGGCACCGTAACATTGAAACAGTTTGATGTTCTTGTTTTGGTAAAATGTTTTTCATAACCTGAGCAACACACGTATGCCCAAAAAAACAATCGTTTCGCTGAAGCAGGCCGCCGAGTATTTCCTGGAAACATACGCCGAACATCCGGATCGTCAGTACCAGCCATCACGAGAGGCCGCCTACTCCGGTAAACCATGGAAATATCCTGTTTTTGCAATGATGCACCTGGCAGTCCCCGGCGATCAGGCTCGCGGCGAAGAGGCGCCCGTTTTCCCGGAAGTACGGATGGCGGGGAACGGCGTCGAAGCCCGGCTTGCCCGTGAGCTTATGGCCAGGCTGGAACCGCTCAAGCTGCTGAATCCGGTCAATATTGCCTTAAGCCCGGGCGGCGTGAATTCCTACGCGCTCGTGCCCTGTTTCGGCATCCCGCTCGACAAGGACGCCCAAAATACCCCCGCATTTACGTTGAGCATCGACAAATTCCTAGCCATGTCCTCCCCCGACCCGGAACGCGCCGGACCTCTTCCGGACATGCGCGAACGGATAGCGCTAATCATACAAGAATTGCCTTCCGCCTTCAAGATTCAACTGCCGGACATGCAGGGGCCTTTCAATCTGGCCCACGCCCTCTTCGGCAACGAGGTGTTCACTGCGCCGCTGGACGACGATGAAAAATTTCGTAAAGCGATGAAAAAAATCACCGATTTTTGGATCGAACTTTATCTGAACTTCAGAAAATGGATCGGCAAGGAGCGTTTTTCGTGGGATTTGAAGGCAGGCCTGCCACATATCTGTGAATGTTCGGTTAACATGGTGTCGGAGGAGTTTTACAAAAATCATGTGCTGGAACATGACCTGCGCATAGCCGGCATTTTCAACCAAGTTTCAATTCATCCCTGCAGCGGACCGCATGTTTTCAGGGCGACGCTCGAAAACCTTCCGGTCAAGGTCAGCGAGGCCGGGTTTATTTCCAAAACCGCGAGCGGTTGCACCTCAATCGACGCGGCGCTCGCCATAGCGAAACAGGCGGGAAAATCACCGTTTTTAAAGATCGGTTCCGAGCTGCCCGAAAAACACGAATACGAATGGATCAAGGATGATATTGACCGGAGCGTGAATGACAGGAGCTTGATTATCGAGGGATATACCGGCATGCATTGGCGCCGCAAAGACCGGCCCTTCATCAGAGATCTTCATCGCAGGCTGGACGACTATTGGGCCGTCAAGTTTGCAGGATGAATTTAAAATCACAGCGCGACAATCTGATTTTGCTCAATAGCGAAGAAATGCTTGTAAACAAAGGAAAGGTGACACATGGCTGCAGCACAAAACGATCCATATGATTTGCTGGAAAAACATTACAGCGCCGACCGCGTTCTGGCTCACGCGGCCGTCATTTATGAAAATGACCGCTGGAACAGATTCAGCGGGTATAAAAAGACCGCCGACTATCTGGAAAAAAAAATTAAATCCTACGGCGCCGACGATTTCGAGCGCATTTCCATCCCCTGCGACGGCAGGACGAAATTAGGCGACTGGATCCTTCCCTTGGCCTGGGAGGCCGAGGATGGCCTATTGGAATTGCTCGATTCGACAAACATTGCGGTAAACGTTCTAGCCGATTATAAAGCCGTTCCCAACGGCCTGACCAGGTGGTCGCCCCCCACAAAACCGGAAGGGGAAATCCGCGAATTGGTTTATATAGCCGACGCGCGCGATGAGAAGGCGTGGAAAGACACGCGCGGTAAAATGGTTTTTACGCATTCCGGTCCCGGCGGATTTGTCTATGGGCTGGCGGTCCGGAACGGGGCCTCAGGAATCGTTACGGATTATTCCACGGCGCCGGTGGAATATGCCAAGGAAACCCACTGGTGGAACACCTGGACTTCCTTGTGGGGATGGGGATTGACCAAACAGGACAAGCCTCTGATCGGGTTTGTGCTGAGCCCCGAAAAAGGCAGGGAGCTGGAGAAGGTAATCCGCGGCTCAAAAACTCCCCTAAAGGTACGTGTAAAGATAGACGCACGGACTTATGAAGGGACAACGGACGTTGTCACGGCAACCATCCGCGGTAGCACTCATCCGCAGGATGAAGTAGTGTTTTACTCCCATCTCTATGAGTGCCAAATTGACGACAATGCCGTGTGCGCCGGCATGCAACTGGAGATGATAAGGATAATGAAGAAACTGATCGCCGAGGAACGTTTGGCCCGGCCGCAAAGAACGATCAGGTTCATGATGGGCTGGGAATGGATAGGCTCGCAATACTACGCCTTGCACTGTAAAGGCCGCAAAAACTGGGTGGCCTCCCTGTGTTACGATGGGGCCGCTACAAAACAGAAATACACCAGACTACCCTTGTGCCTGCACGTAAGTCCCGGGTTTCAGGCTTCATTTGCGGATGTTTTATTCGTACAGCTCTGGAAAAAGCATTTTGCCAAACATTTACCCATGGTTGCCTGGCATACGGCGCCATGGATGTGCGGCACGGATACGATCTGGGTCGATCCGACCCTGGGAAATGTGTCGAATGTATTTCCTTATCAATCGGTCGGCCGGACGTGGCACAAATCGCACAGCACTCTCGAAATGATAGACCCAGATGTGGTCCAACATAGCGCCCTGACCTCGCTGACCTGGGCCTTACTGATTGCATGCGCGTCCCATGACGATCTGGAATATTTTCAAAAAATCAGCGCTGACCATGTTGAACGCGAGATAAGGAAATACGGTTCTTCATTTGATTTCAACAAGGACAGTATCGCGGGCTTGAGAAAGCGCCTAGACTTTGATATGAATTATCTGAGGCAAAAGGCGGAAAATATGAGGCAAAGCGTCGCGCGTTTGGGAAGAAAAAACAGAGGCGACGAAAGATTGCCAAAACGCGTTAAAAATGCGCTTTTTGAAGAACAACGTCGTCTGAACAGGATGCTGGCCAAAAAGGCGGCCGGACGTGATAAAACAATGCGTCAACTCGGTCATGCGCAAGACCGCGATGAATTGGCTGCCGACAACATGGTGCCCGTACGCCTTGTCAGCGGCGGATTGTGGTCGCAGTGCAAATTTTCCGCCAGGGAACGCAAAAAATTTGTGGAATTTGGTTTTTCCCAACTCTGGCTTTTCTTGTGCGACGGCAGAAGATCAGTTTGGGATATTGCGCGGACAGCCGAACATGACAATGCGCAGGCGGTCAATCTCCGCCATATGATCAATGCCTTTGAAATGCTTGCCAAGGCCGGCTACGTCAGGTTAAAATATAAAAAAAATCAGGCATAACTGAAAATTACCACAGACACTCGCACGACTAATTAACAACTTAAACATATTGAAATAAAGAAAGGGGGGACATGACGTTATCACCCAACAACAACCGAGTTAACACTCTGGTACTGTTCATTTGCCTTTTGTTTTGCATTTCTGTTCAGGCTGTGGATCGTTATGTGTGGGCGAATTCTCCCTCCCCGTCCGCCCCGTATACTAGCTGGAACACGGCGGCCCATGATATTCAGACAGCGGTCAACGCGGCCTCTCCGGAAGACATCGTCATTGTCACGGACGGGGTTTATTATGTTTCGTCGCAAATTTCAATAACCACCAACATCACGGTCAAAAGTGTCAACGGTCCGGAAGCGACCATTGTGGCCAGAAATCAGGCGGGATCATATAGAATATTTTATTCGACCGCCGCAAATATAGTTCTTGACGGCTTTACCATAACGAACGGCTATACATCCTACGGCGCCGGAATATATTTGACCTATGGCGGAACGGTTCGGAACTGTCTGGTGGCGAATAACCTGGCCACTGACAGCGCAGGCGGAATATATGTCGCGCCTCCAAATTACGCGGCCTTGATTGAAAATTGCCGGATAATCAGCAACATATCGCTGAATTCTGGCGGTGGCGGTATTCTTTTTTATAACCCCGACACGGTTATAAGCAATTGTACCATAAACTGGAACAGCACAAGCGGTTCCGGAGGCGGGGTATTGATGGCCGGCGGGAAAATCGCCGGTTGCAGCCTGCAGGGAAATACGGCGACAAACAGCGGCGGCGGACTGAGTTTCAGCCTGGCCACAACCGTCGACCGATGTGTTATCGTCAGCAACACGGCAAAGAACGGCGGTGGATTTTACACCTCAGGCTCTTCCGCTGGAAATACTGTACAAAACTGCTGTGTCTACGGCAACATAGCCACCAACAACGGAGGCGGAATAAGTTGTTATAATACAAACGTGGTGCGGAATTGCACGATCGTGTACAATTCCGCATCAAATAGCTGCGGCGGAGCCTTGCTGGATTTTCACGGCCAGCTTGATAATTGTATCGCCTATTTCAACACGGCCTCAACCAATCCCAACTTTTCGTTGACCGCCTTTTCCACGGGTTCGTTCAATTGCGCATATCCGGCCATGACCGGTAGCGGCAATATCACCAATGACCCGCTTTTTGCCGATACCGCTTCCGGCAATTACCGCTTGAGCGCCGGCTCCCCCTGTAAGAATACCGGCACCAACCAGGACTGGATGACCAATGCCGTGGATCTGGACGGTCAGACCCGCATCTGGAACCGGATCGTGGACATGGGCGCTTATGAATATTGGTCGCCGAACGGCGCCATCTTTAGAATTCCATAAACGTGTAAATCAAGGAGAGACAAAAAATGACTATAAATGACAGACGGAATTCCGGCGATAGGCGGACAGCGGATATCAGGATCAGGCTGCCCGGCAAAAATATGGCTGCGGTGTTTTCCGGCCGGAGCGGCAATCTGATTGAAATCGGCATTAAAAACGGCAAACCCTGGAACGCATGGCCGGCCGGCTTGATCATCGAGGACAAACTGACAAACCAAAGTTTCAACGACATGCTGGACGATTTTCGATTGAGCCGGAAGGTTTATAACGACCACGCCGGGAAAACAATCGAAAACGAAAAAAACTTTTCAGGAGCCGCCTTCACGGCCAGGGAAAGCTGGCGGATGGATGAGCGCGGGCTTTCATGGCGCATTGAGCTTGAGTTGAAGGCCGGCGAAAAAGACCGGGAAATCGTTGTCAGACAATTTATCCCCTACCCCAAGTCGGCTTATGGATTGAACGTGTGGTCGGCCCAATCCCAGTTTCCGGCCAAGCTTGAACGCCTGGGCGGATTAAGACTGGCGTATGGAGACGTTTGTTATGGCACGATCATCCCCATGGTGTCGTTTTACAATGACAAAGCCGGCTTAAGCGTGGTGAAGCCGCTGGGAGCGCCGTCGTCCAAACTGGAGTTTTGTTTCCAGGATTACCGCTCCGAGGGAATGACGGTCGAATGGTCCCTGCTGGGACTGCGGCGGAACAAGAAAACGGTTGTGGAACTGCTTATCTTTACGCACGAGGCGTGCTGGCGGCCTGCCTTGAAACGCGTTGTTGACATGCATCCCTCGTATTTCAAGCCTTCCAATCCGAACGTGCGCGATATCGAGGGCGGTTACCTCTTTTCGCATCCGTTCGTAAAAGAAAGTGAAATCCAATCGGTCGCGCAAAGCGGCGCCAAGTGGGAGGAATTGCACGCCCATTTCCCATTCTACGGCAATTATGTTCCGCGCGAACCGGAATGGGATAACCTGGCCCGAGTCCTGGACCTTAAAAATTATCACGAGTTCAAGAAGTCCGGCGGGAAAGTGTCGCCCAAATTAATAGCCGAACATATAAAAATGGTCCACAAGCACGGCTTAAAATCCTTGTTGTATTTCCAGTCGACCGGCGACGGATATCCGCCCTATGTCAGTAAACATTTCAAGGATTCCATCGCCATGGGAAAGGACGGCAAGCCGCTAACGGCCTGGAGCGATCAATACCTGATGAACGCCGACCCTTCCACTCCGTTCGGACGCGAAATCAGGGACATGTTTGCCCGTATTTTCAGACAATATCCGGACGCGGACGGAATATTCCTGGACCAGGTGTGTTATGGCGGCCTGGACGTTGCGCATGACGACGGGCTTACCATGTCCGGCAACAAACCGGCCTACATGATGCGGAACTGCTATGTGCGCAATGTGCCGGAGATAACCTGGCAGGCGCAAAAACAGGGCAAGCTTGTTTTCGCCAACGGCTGCCTGGATATCGAAGCCCAGCAGGGGGTTGACGGGCACATGGCCGAAGGCTCATCCTGGATTGCGGATGTTGTGAAATATGCCTGTGTCGAAAAACCGTTGCTGTTTTTGTCCTATGATTTCAATCGCGACCCGGCGCGCGTGGAGGAAATGATGCAGAAATGCCTGATCTCCGGGGCATCGTATTCGTTGTGGCCGTTTCCTTCGAGGAAGGTGCGCCGGGTGCTGGATTGTTACCGGCCCCTGGTGGAATTGCTGATTGGCCGCCGTCTGCTGCTTGAGCCGGATCCGGCCCGCCTGCCCACCGGCTATGCAGGGGATATTTTTTATGGTCCGTCCGGAGAAATGCTGATCACGCTGGTCGGGCGAAAAGCCAGCATCCTCTCAACGAACCGGATTGACCGCAATCTCCGAATATCGGTCAAATTCAAGGGAATGGCGCGCTTAAAACGCGCCGAATGCCTGGGCACGCATTATCGCGGAACCAGACGCGCCAGGATGACAAAGGCAAAAGACCGCCTGATTGTGAGCGTCCCCGAACATCAAACCGCAACAGTGATAAGGTTGATGCCATGACACAAGAAGCTTCTGTTCCGTGCCTGACTATCAAACGTTTAAAGTCAAAAAAAGGCGTTGCCGGCAAAACCGTAAAAAGTTTCTTTGCGCTGAAGTCGGACGCGCCGGCATCGCCGCAGACCGCGCTGTCCATCCGGTACGACGCTAAAAAACTGCACCTGCGTTTTTACGCAAAGGAAAAGAACAGACATCCGGACACGGTTTATCTGCGGAACAACATTGTCGAGGCTTTCCTCGACGCCAAACACGATCATGGGTCCTACTATCACGTGCTGGTGAACATGCTCGGCGAGTGTGACGTGGAACACGTGACGCCTGGCAATCGCGCGGAAGCATGGAACCCGCGCCTGAACACAAAAGTCCGTTTCAAAGCCGGGGAGTGGATAACCGACCTGGAAATTCCCCTGGCCGATCTTGGCGTTCGAAAAATACAGCCGGGCCTGATCTGGGGCGCCAACTTTGTCCGCACGAGCTTCTCAGGGTACGGCAACTTTCAATACAGTTCGGCCCATCCCATGCTACCGAGGTTTCGATGCCCGGAACTTTACGGTCATCTGGCGTTTGAACGGTGTCCAACCGGAGGACCGAAGCATGACCATATCCGGCCGCCGGTTCAGCCGCTGATAAAAGTGACTCCTAGCCGGTATTTCTATCGCGATCGCGAAACACCGTGGAAAGCCAAACTCAAAATCGGCCTCGAAAGGAAAGATTGGCCGCGCCATGAAATAACGATCAGAATCATGCCGGCCGGCAAAGAGACTGCCGTCGGCAAATGCCGGATAGCGTCGATCACCTCGGCGACGCTTTTAAAAACAATTCATCTGCACCCGCCGGCACCCGGGAAATACGAACTGCGCGCAGCTCTGCTGGAAAAGCGCGGCCAAAGAGTTGTCGCCGCAGATACGGAAAGTTTTTACAAGACCTCTTCCGTTGCCGGGGCATCTGCCGGCGGAGATAATTTCCCCCTCATCATGCGCGGCATGGAAATAAACCGCTGTTTCGGCCGTCTTGACGGGGTCTTGATCAAGGAGGGAAAGAATGCTCTGAAAATTCTTTGCCATCCGGACTGGTTCATCGGCGCAACGGCCAGAGAAATCATGCGGATGAACGGTTTCGCCGCCATGGAAGTCTTCAACCTCACCGGCAACACGGTATGGTCCGAAAAATGGGATTATCTGCTGAGCCACGGAAGCAAGGTATGGGCAATAGCTTCCGACGATTCCCACAACGTGTACAGTAACGCCGGGAAAGGATGGATCGTCGCCAAGCTACGAAAAATCACCCCGCGCAGCGTGATCAGAGCGCTCAAGGCCGGAAGTTTTTATTTATCGAGCGGTCCGGCGCTGGAAACTGCATTCCATGATCGCGCATCCGGTCTGATCACGGTCCGTTTGCCGGCAAACGCCGGAAAACATCGGATTAATTTTATAGGATTGAACGGAAAGATTTTGGAAAGTGTCACAGGAATACGGGCGTCTCTTCCGGTTGCAGGGCGCAGAGACTACATCCGCGTGGAAATCGTCGACTTGAAGGACAAGAACAAGAGGGCCTGGACGCAACCCTTCTTTTTGAAGAAAGGACTAGTTTACGATCCGTACCGCGTTGCCGGCTCATGGGTCAGGGGCAACACTCACACGCACACGACCTGTTCGGTTAACGACGGCATGACCAGCCCGGCTGAAACGGCGGAATGGTATTGGCGGCATGGTTACGGCTTTCTGGCAATCACCGACCACGACGTTGTCACCAGATAATTCAGCGGCGCAGGGCGTTTCGGACGATCTCCTCGACCGAAAGGTCTTCCCCGCCCTTGCCGGCGGCGGACACCATGCGCGCGGCCTCGTTTTGTTTGTAGCCGAGCGAAACGAGCGCGAGGATTGCGTCGGCCATCTTCACGTTTTGTCCGGCGGAAGCCGCGCCCGGTCCGGCGTTTTTCAGAATATCGGCCGAGGCGAACTTGTCGCGCAGTTCCACCACCATTCTTTCAGCGATCTTTTTGCCGATGCCGGAAATGGAGGACAACCGGGCAACGTCGCCGGAAACAACGGCGTTGATCAGGTCGGACGCGGCCAGGCCGCTCAGAGCGCCCATGGCCAGCCTGGGCCCAATGCCGTTCACGCCCATGAGCATCGTGAATATCCGGCGCTCGACCTCGGTCATAAAACCGAAAAGGGAATGCTGGTCTTCGCGGATATAATCGTAGATCAGAATGCGGAAAGCCTGGTTTTGCGCGGGCAGCCGGTCAAAACTGCTGAGCGGAATAAAGACCTCATACCCCACCCCGCCGACGCCGACCACAATACGGGCCGGAGATTTTTCGACCAATATGCCCTCAAGAAAAGTAATCATCTGTTTATTTTCGATTTCACCACTTGCGCGTTAATCGCGCAGCAAGACACGGCAAATTACAACTTTTTTGCATTCAGCATATTCCAGCGTTTCGCGGCGTGCGCGTGGCAAATGGCGATTGCCAGAGCGTCGGAGGCGTCGCAGTGAGGCTCCTCTTTCAATCGCAGAAGGGCCATCACCATTTTCCTTACCTGGCCCTTGCCGGCCGAGCCGTAACCCACCACGGCTTGTTTCACGCGCCGCGGAGAATATTCAAATACCGGGACGCCTTGTCGGGCGCAGGCGGCTATGGCCGCCCCCCGCGCCTCCCCCAGCGTCACGGCGGTCTTGAAGTTTTTGCAGAAAAATATTCCTTCGATTGCCGCCACCTGCGGACCGCATCGTTGCAGGATTTCCGATACTCCGCCGAAAATGTTTTTCAGACATTCGGAATGCGGACGGGCGGGCGGATTCTTGATAACGTGATATTCGCATGCCTCAAGGCCGGCGGCGCCGGACATCTCGATGACGGCGATGCCCGAAGAGCGCAAGGACATGTCCATTCCCATTATCCGGGTCATCTCCGCCTACTTCTGCTCCAGTTCCTTCAATATTTTTTCGTCGATATCCATGTTGGAATAGACGTTCTGAACATCGTCGTTGTCCTCAAGCGTTTCGATGAATTTCAGGGCATTTGCGGCGGTGGCCTTGTCGCTGATGGTGACGTAGTTGTCCGGGATAAGCGTTATCTCCGAACTGGCCGCCTTGATACCGGCCTTTTCCAGCGCGTCGACCACGGCCTGAAAGCCGGCCGGGTCCGTGGTAATGTCAAAGACGCCGTCATCCGGCTGCATATCTTCGGCTCCGGCATCCAGGACGATGCTCATCAGTTTTTCCTCGTCCACGGTCGAAGCATCAACCAGAATTTGCCCCTTGCGTCTGAAATAGCGCGAAACCGCGCCCTGCGCAGCCATGTTGCTGCCGAATTTGGTGAAGATATGGCGGATTTCCGAGGCCGCCCGGTTTTTATTGTCTGTCAGGACTTTTATGACCAGCGCGACGCCGCCGGAAACGAACCCCTCATAAGTCACTTCATCGAGTTGTCCGCCTTCGAGTTCGCCGGTGCCCTTTTTGATCGCCCGTTCGACGTTATCCGCCGGCATGTTGGCGTCTTTGGCCTTGGCGACAATGGTGCGCAGGGTGGCGTTCATGGCCGGATCGCCGCCGCCGGCCCGGGCGGCAATGGTCAATTCCTTGCTTAGTTTGCTGAATATTTTCCCGCGCTTGGCGTCAGCCGCGCCCTTTTTGTGCTGAATGGTTTTCCATTTACTGTGTCCGCTCATGTTGTCTTTCCTCTAATTTTTGATTTTGGATTTCCGATTTTCGATTTTAAAATTTCTTTGTCTTCCGCCTTTTCTTCCATGGCCGGCATATTGAAGCCGACCAGCTCCGAACTTGTCCTGTCGTTATAATCCTGAATCCATCCGTTTACAAATCCTTTTTCCTCGGCTGCGCTGCAGACCCGGCCATATTCATCGCGCGAAATCACCCTGTTCCAGCCGGGCATATTTTCCGCCTTGTAAGCCGGAGTATACTGCGCCATTAAGCTGAGCGCAATATCAGTTCCTATCTCTTCTGCCAGCCAGCGGACATTTTCGCAGGCTTCCTCGGCCAGCCCCGGCAGAACCAGAATCCTGCATATCGTGCCGGAGACCGCGATGCCGGCCGGGGAGGTTTTCAAGGCTCCCTTTTGCCTCCACATTTCCAGCAGGGCGGCCCGCGAATTTTTCACATAATCGGGGGCCGACGAACCGTTCCGCGCGGTATCCTCGCTCGCATAGCGCAAGTCGGTCAAATAAATGTCGACTGTGTTTTCCAGCGCCCGCAGCGTCTGCAGGCTTTCATATCCGCTGGTATTGTATACCACCGGCAGCGATCGCCCGGCGCGCCTGAGCTTGCGAAGCGCAGGATAAATCATCGGCAGCCAGGGCGTTGGGCTGACCAGATTCCAGTTATGGCATCCTTGCAGGTACAGCTCGTTCAATATCGCCGCCAAACCGTCGCCATCCATCCTGCCGCCGGCGCCCTCCTGACTCCAGGGATAATTCTGGCAATAAAGGCAGCGGAGCGTGCAGCGGCTGAAAAAAATCGCGCCCGATCCGTTTTTCCCGCTGATGGGCGGCTCCTCGCCGTGATGAGAAGCGCAGCGAAAAATTTCCACGCTGCTTCCTGCGCGGCAAAAGCCGGTCCGGCCTCCCGCCCGGTCGACGCCGCATTGCCTGGGACAAAGAACGCAATGTCGCAACATTACGCTGAAATCAACGGCTTTCATAAAACCCGTCAGCCGACATAGAAACATTCAAATTCCAACCTTCAACATTCCCAGATAAAAAAGTGATCCCCTTTCCTTCTGTTGAACGTTGGGCGTTGAAAGTTCGATGCTTTTTCTTTTTTATTCTTCTTCCTCCTTCACCTTTTCGGCGCCGGCTATTACCTTTTGCGCGATGTTGCTGGGCACAATATCATACCTGGCAAAACTCATTTCAAAGGAGCCCCGGCCGCCGGTCATGCTGCGCAACTCCGAGCAATAACGGAACATTTCGGCCATGGGCACCTCGGCCGTTATGACCTGCATGCCGTCATCGATTTCAACGCCCAGGATCCTGCCGCGCCGATGGTTAAGGTCGCCGTTAATGTCGCCCATGTACTGGTCGGGAACCGTTACTTTCGCCAGCATTACCGGCTCAAGCAAAACCGGCCTGGCCTTGGTCAAAGCCTCTTTCATAGACCTTGAGGCGGCTATCTTGAACGCTATTTCAGAAGAATCCACGTCATGATAAGAGCCGTCATAAACAATGACCTTGACGTTCACCACCTGATAGCCGGCCAGAACGCCGTGCGGCATGGCCTCCAGAAACCCCTTTTCGCAGGCCGGAATGAAATTGCGCGGAATCACGCCGCCGACCACCTCGTCAACGAACCATTCGGTTTCCTCGGGCTTCTTCGGCGCAACCTTGCAGTAAACTTCCGCATACTGCCCGCGGCCGCCGGACTGTTTCTTGTGCTTGTAATGTCCCTCGCCCAGCGCCGTGACCGTTTCCTTGTAAGGCACCTTGGGCACGCGGTATTCGGCGTGCACGTTGCTGCGCCGTTTCATGACGCCCAACGCCACGTCAAGATGGGCGTCGCCCATGCCTGAAATAACTACTTCCTTGGTGTCAACCCGCCGCTCGACCTTAAGGGTCGGATCGTCCTCGGCAACGCGCGTCAGAGCCATGCCGATCTTATCCTCGTCGCTCTGCTCCTTGGCGAAAACCGCCATGGAAACAACCGGGTGCGGAAATACGAGCGGCTGAAATTCAACCTTCTGTCCGGCCGCGCAGAGCACGTCGTTCATGGACGTATTCTTCAGTTTGGGCAGCGCTATGATATCGCCGGCTTTCGCGTCAACGCCGGCCGCCGGTTTTTTTCCTTGCGGCACAAGCAGGGCGCCGATGCGTTCCTTGGAGCCCTTGGTGACGTTCATGACTTCCATATTTTCCTTCAGGGTGCCGCTGCAAATGCGCAGGTACGCCAGCTTGCCGGCATACGGATCAGTCACCGTACGCCATACATGAGCCACGAATGGAGCTTCCGGATCCGGATTGACCGGTTTGTTTTGAGCATCCTTCACAGGGTCATCCGCAGGACTCGGGAAAAGCCGGACTATTTTCTGCAGCAGCTCCGTCACGCCTTCGCCCTTAAGCGCCATGACAGGAAACACCGGCACCAGGCTTCCCTTCAAGACGGCCTTGCGCAAGCCTTTGGAAATTTCCTCCTCGCTGAGCTTTTCGCCGCCAAGGTATTTTTCGAGCATGGCGTCATCGCCCTCGGCCGCGCATTCGATGAGCGCGTTTTTGCTTTTCTCGACCAATTCCTTCGCCTGGGCGGGCGGATTGGCTTCGGACAAAACATCAATGAATTTTCCATCGGCAAAAACGAGCACCGGCACGCATTTGTTTCCCCAGGACTGCTGAATATCGGCAAGCGTTTTTCCGAAATTCGTATTTTCCTTGTCAAGGCCGGTCATGACGATGCCGCGCGGAAAATTCTGGGTCCGGCGCCACATCTTGGCGGTTCCAACCTGAATGCCGCTCGATGCGTCCACGGTGATCAACGCCGAATTCACGGCGCGGCAGGCGCAAATAACCTGGCCGACGAAGTCATCCACGCCCGGGGCGTCTATGACGATGATCTGGCTCTTCTTGCCGCCATCGTTGACCACGCCGGTAAAGGATTGCGCATAAACGCTGCTCTTGCGGGCGATCTCCTCATCGGTGAAATCGCTCATGCTCGATCCGGCGCTGACCGATCCGATGCGGTCGTTCAATCCCATCTTGAAAAGCATGGCGTCGCACAAGCCGGTCTTTCCGCTGCCCGTATGGCCGAGAAGCACAAATGATCTTACGTCGCTGATCGCTATATCTTTCAATGGTTACCTCCGTTGTGTCGTTTCCGCGTCCGCACCACGCTCTGCGCCGATTTTAGACTGGCTCAACAAAAACGGCTTATCATATGCATAATTATTGGACAATGCAATTCAAATTCAGACTGCCGGCTTGGCGGCAATGACATCGACCTCCACCAGGGCGCCGAAGGGCATCAGGGCCTGAACCGTGGTTCGAACCGGAGGCGGGTCAGTTTTGAAATATTCGCCGTAAACCGCGTTAAAGACCGGATAATCCGAGAGGTTTGACAAAAATGCCGTGACCTTGACCACGTCGGCCATGGTCATTCCGGCCTTTTCCACAATGCTCCTGATGCTCTCGAAAACGCGGCGCGCCTGAGCGTCAATCTGACCTTCAACCAGCCTGTTCGTTTTCGGGTCAAGGGCGATAACGCCCTGCACATAGAGCGTGTTATCAACCAAAATTCCCTGCGAATAGCGCGCCACCGGCTTGGGCGCATTGTCGGCGATAATGACTTTTTTCGTCATTTTGTCTCCTACCCGGCGCGGCCTGAGGCCGTCGCCCTGCCAAATTTTATGCGGTAGGGCGGACGCGTCCTCGCGTCGCCGTTTCCTGTCATTTTATATTTTCTTCCAAATATTCCTTCAAGGCCTCAATTTTCAACCTGATCTGCTTCATGGAGTCGCGGTCGCGCATAGTGACCGTGTCATCTTCCAAAGTCTGGAAATCAACGGTAATGCCGAAGGGCGTGCCGATTTCATCCTGCCGGCGATAGCGCCTGCCGATCGCTCCGGTCTGATCCCAGAACACAGGCCACTTGTGCTGCAACATGGAAAATACGCTGCGCGCCTTGGCGACCAGTTCAGGCTTGTTTTTCAGCAAGGGGAAGACGGCCGCCTTGATGGGCGCGATCAGCGGCGAAAAACGCATGACGGTCCGCAATTCATGGCCCTGCGGAACGGGCTGCCCCGGCTCGGCCTCGCGCAATTCCCCGCCGGTATCCCCGGCCGGCACCCACTCCTCGCGGTAAGCCTCGCACAACAGGGCCAGGGTAATGCGGTCGACTCCGGCCGAGGGCTCGATCACGTGCGGAACGAATCTTTCCTTGGTTTCCTGGTCGAAATATTCCATTGATTTTCCGCTGAAGGTTTGGTGTTGCGTCAGGTCAAAATCTCCGCGCGCGGCAATGCCCTCCAATTCCTGCATGCCGAACGGAAAATCATACTGCACGTCGACGCAGGCGCTGGCGTAATGCGCCAGTTCCTGCTTGTCGTAAACGTATTTTTGCAGGCTTTCTTCCGGCAGCCCTATCCTGGCATACCACTTCATGCGCTCCTTGACCCAGTATTCATGCCATTGCTGGTCGGCGCCGGGCTTGACGAAATATTCAAGCTCCATCTGTTCGAACTCGCGCGAACGGAACGTGAAATTGCGCGGGTTGATCTCGTTGCGGAACGCCTTGCCGATCTGGGCAATGCCGAACGGAACCTTGCGGCGCGACACCTCCAGCACGTTTTGGAACTGGACGAAAATCCCCTGGGCGGTTTCCGGCCGGAGATAGGCCGCGGCCGAATCCTCTTCGACCGGCCCAACAAACGTTTTGAACATCAGGTTGAAAGAACGCGGAACCGTAAGATCCTTTGATCCGCAAGACGTACATTTAACGCCATCGGGCAGCGCAAGCCCTTTTTCGGTCTTGATCAGTTTGAGCCCCTGGTCCTCGCAAAGCATGTCCGCGCGAAAACGTTTGCGGCAGGCGCGGCAGTCCACCATGGGGTCCACGAAACTGGTGGCGTGCCCTGAGGCTTCCCAGATTTTCGGATGCATGATGATGGAAGTGTCCAACCCAACCACGTCCTCGCGCAAGTGAACCATGTCCTTCCACCAGGCGTCGCGAACATTGCGTTTCAGTTCGCAGCCCAGGGGCCCGTAATCCCAGAAGCCGTTTATGCCGGAATATATTTCCGAGCTTTGAAAGATAAAACCGCGCCGCTTGCAGAGCGACACCAGTTGATCCATGCCGACCTTGTGTTTGTTTCTCATGACCCGTAATCCTGCAGAAGCCTTTCCTGGCGGTCAAGCAGAAAACTATTTGTTTTTTTCATCCGATTCGTTTATTATTCCAAACGAATTGAGTTTGCACGTAAACGTATTGCATCATGAAAAAAAGCCAAATACGTCATGGAGGGCGAGGCTGCCTGCCCCGCCGTAGCTTCCGAGCGAAGGGGGGTGCCGAGCCGCGACTTGCCCATGGCTCACCGCAGGTTCGCCCTCCAATTTCCGCTAGACCTCCCACCAGTTTCCAGAAGATTGTATATCAGGCTTTGCTCAAAATTCCGCGCGGACGGGTGACAACCTACAAACTACTGGCGAAGCACATAAAATGCCGCTCCTGCCGGGCGGTGGGCCAGGCCTTGCGCCACAATCCTTTTGCCCCAAAAGTTCCCTGCCACAGGGTGATTGCCTCGAACCTGGCCATCGGCGGGTTCAATGGACATAAAACCGGCAGGCCCGTCGGGCGCAAGTTGAAATTGCTCGAAAGCGAAGGTGTTTCGTTCCGTAAAGGCAGACTGGCAGATCCGGGGTTGATTTACAGCTTTCCCTGCACACCTGCCACTGAAAATCCCAGGCTTTTTGCGGCAAGAGCAAGACGACGGTCGTGAGTGAGAAACCGGTCAAGGCCGGTTGCGGCGCGGACCATCAATGCCGAAGCCAAATGAACGGCATCAAGAGTGCCCAGTGTCGTCGGGAAGGCTTCCCCCGCCCGCCCCAGGATTTCCTCGTTGACCGGAATCAAATAAAGCGCGTCATTGATAATGCCAAGTTCCGCATGAAGCTGAGCCACATCTCCATCCGCAATGCGCCCCTCCAGACGTATCCGGTCCACAGTGCGCCGAGCTTCGGTCAACCAAATCCGGCTCGCATACGCCCTTTGCCATTTTCCCCAGCCGGAAATCATATCAGGCTCATTGAATAATTTGCGCAAGACCACGGATGTGTCCAGATATACCTTCATCGCAGGGAACGATCTTCGGTCAAAACTTCAACGGCGCTCCGGCCGATTGACAAACGGACGCCTTTCAATCTCCCCAGGACGACCGGACTGCGGGAAGGCGATTTTATCCGCACAGGAGAAGCGTTGTGCGCCACCATCCGCGCCACGGGACGACTATGCGAAGTGACAACAACGTCCTCGCCATTTTCAACGCTATGCAAATAAGAACTTAATTGTTGTTTGAGCACGGCAACGCTTACGGTTTTCATGTCTATAATATAGACAGAATATGTCCTGATCGTCAAGATTTTTTCTTACGCTTTTTTAAGCGTCTTTTCGCAACCAGCCGCGCAGACTTTAAGTTCAATCCAAAGCCACGTCGTGCAGCCCCTGATCGGCGGCCTGCTGCGCCAGCAAAGTGTTGCGCGAAGATTTTATGACTTCGGCTGTCGTAAGATCGTCCGGCCGGCTCTGGCCCGTTATTTCGCGCAGGAAGCAATCGAGGTAAAACATTTCGGCCGGCGGCTGCGGCTCTATCTTGCGCGGCTCTTTTTCGCCGTTGCGATACAAAACGCCCTCGTTATAGTTTGCCTCGACCATTCCGCCGCCGCCCCAGATCGTAAAGCGCCAGTATTGCGGGAGCGCATATCCGAAACTGTCCGGAGCAAAATACGACACATCCCCCAAAACTCCGCCGCCGTTTTCCATGGTCAGCATCATCAGCGCGGCATTTTGGAAATGCTTTGCCGGCGGAAAGCCCGCGTTCCAATTGCGCGCCGCTTCCACTCTCGCGAGCCTGTTTCCCGTCATCCAGGGAATGGCGTCAATGGCGTGGATGGCGATATCGTTGATCGTTCCGCCGTGTTTTCCCTTTTCAAAATACCAGGCCGGCCTTGCGCCGTAATTAAGCGGATGTTGCCCGTTAAAGGAAATGGCATGCACCTCGCCGATCACGCCTTCCCGGATCAATTTGCGGACCGCGCGGAACATCCCCGAGGAACGCATGTCGAACTGGGCGCCGACCGACAAATTTTCCTTTTGCGACAGTTTTTCAATCTTCTCAATTTCCTTCAATTGGGTGCAGATCGGCTTGTCGCTGACCACGTGCTTGCCGTGTTTCAAGGCCTCGATAATGATCCCGCCGCGGCGGGCATAATAATCTCCCACGGCAAGTATTTCGAACTCCAACTCGCTCAACATTTTTTTGAAGTCATCATGAGTGATTTTTACCTTGCCGTCCCGCGCAAGCGCGGCGCGAGTTTGCTCGTGTTCCTCGCAAGCGCCCGCAATTTCAAGATTGCCGCGCTTTGCGTTGTAAATGCCCATGATATGTCCGTGGCGAAAGCCCATGAAAGCCGCGCGTAATTTCATAACATTTTCTCCTTAATAAATGTCAGGCTCTTGCATCCGGTTTGCGGTAAATTATAACCAGCAGCAGTCCGACCACCAGCATGGCGGCGGCAACATAAATGGCTGAATCCTTCATGCGCGCAAAAACAAGAGGCCCCACCACTCCGGCCGCGCTCCAGGCCGTCAATATGGCTCCATATATCCTGCCCACATGAACCGGACCGAAGGAATCGGCCACGAACGCCGGCATGACCGAAAATCCGCCGCCGTAGCAACTCAGCAAATAACAGGCGATCAACGTGAACACGGCTATGCTTTTCACCTGCGGCAGAAAAAGAAAAAGCGCTATCTCGCCCGCGAACATGATTATAAACACGGCTTTCCGTCCGGCGGCGTCGGAAAGCCACGCCCAGAAAAGACGCCCCAGGCCGTTAAAAAGCGACGCTATCGAAAGCACCACGCCTCCGGCCACCGCCAGCCTGGCATGGTCGGAAATCATTGCCTTCTGGATCTCCTGCGCCAACGGGGAAAGCTGGGACAGCAACCCTATGCCTGCGGAAATATTCATGAAAAAAATCGTCCAGAGCATCCACCACTGCCTGGTTTTAAACGCCTGAGGGAAGGTCCAGGAACCATCGGTTGCGGTTGTCTTGTTGACGTTTGGTGTAAAGCCATGCGGCAGCCAGCCGGCCGGCGGATTTTTGAAAAAGCGGGCCATACCGGTTGTCAACACCAGAAACACGACTCCGAAAAAAAACCAGGTCTTGGCGACGCTCAATTCATTGATCATGTGCGGAGCTGTTTGCGCCATGAAAAAAGCGCCTATGCCGAATCCCATAACGGCCAGGCCGGTCACCAGGCCGCGCTTATCCGGAAACCAGCGAATCAGGGTCGCGATCGGCGTCACATAAGCCAGTCCATTGCCGCCGCCGGCGATAAAGCCGTATCCGAGGTAAAGCAGAAAAATATTGCCGGAATAATCCGCATAGGCTGCCAGCAGAGTGCCAAGTCCGAAAAGAATTCCGCCGGTCGTGGCCACCAGGCGCGGGCCTTTTTTATCCAGCCATGCGCCGCCCAATGCCGCGCAAATGCCGATCATGCCGATGCAAATCATAAAGGCGGCCTGCGTGGAGGTTTCGGTCCAGCCGTGCGCGACCATGAGTGGTTTTTTAAAAACCGACCAGGCGTAAACCGTGCCCAGGCAAAGCTGCATAACCACCGCTGCGGCGGCAATCAGCCAGCGGCTTTTTTGAAGGGACATTTTGTTCATAAATCAGTTCGATGAAAATATTACAGCCTTCAAGCGCAGTCAATCAATTTCCGGCTGAATATGCTTGCCTGGCGGCGGGAGCGGCATTATTTTTATGGCGAGCTGATGCTTTGGCGTATGACAAACGATCAAACCATAAAATTCATCATCAAGCGCGAAGGCAACCTGGTACCGTATGATCGCGACCGGATTGCCACGGCGATTTTCAGGGCCATGGCTTCGGTCAGGAAGGCGGACCGCAGGCAGGCCGACGCCATCGGTCTCGACGTCGAAAAGGCGCTCCTGGACAGCTACGGTCCGGGCGCCACGCCGAGCGTCGAGGAAATTCAGGACATTGTTGAAAAGGCCCTGCTGGAAAAAAGTTTGGAAGACACGGCCCGCGCCTATACCGCTTACCGGAAAGAACGCGCCAAGGCCCGTTCAGCCAGGGAGAGTTCCTTTGAGGTCACCGACAATATTCCATACAAAAAAATCTATGAAGTATTGCGCTGGAACATAAACCACGGCTGCGATTCCATCGCCGGCTTGAACAAAATCATCGCCGACGGCAATTTCCCCGCCCTGATCAAGGACTCGGACCGGCGTTACGACGACGAGCTGAAGCGCTGCGGCCAGTTGATCATCAGAAAACGCGACAAAATCCGGGTGATCATCGTCGCCGGGCCCTCCTCATCCGGCAAAACCACCACCACCATGAAACTTGCCGAACTGCTCGGGAAAGAGGACATAAACATCAAGCCGCTGGTGGTGGATAATTATTTCTTCGACCTGGAAAAACATCCCCGCGATGAGTTCGGCGACTACGACTACGAATCTCCCCAGGCCCTGGACCTGGAATTGATGAACGATCATTTGAACGCGCTCCTTAAAGGCAGAGCCGTTCAAACGCCGGTTTACAACTTCAAGACCGGCAAGCGCACGCTCAACGCGCAAAATCTTACTCTGGATAAAAACCAGATACTTTTGCTGGACAGTCTGCACGGGCTTTACGACAAAATGACCGACCGGGTTCCATCCGAGGCTGTTTTCAAGTTGTACATCGAAACTCTGGGCCAGATGCGCTCGGCCGACGGAACGTTCATGCGCTGGGCGGACAACCGGATGATGCGGCGCATGATCCGCGACAAGCTGCACCGCAATTCGCAACCAGAGGCGACGATCGCCCACTGGCATTATGTCCGGCGCAGCGAGCTCAAATACATCATTCCCTTCATTTCCACCGCAGACGTTCTGGTCAACAGCGCCCTGCCCTACGAGCTTCCCGTTTTGAAGCACAAGGTCTGCGGCTATTTCCCGAAGGTGTTCAAACAATACCGCGAGGACGCGCATCATCAGGATGCCTACATCCGCGCCAAAAGAATTTTTGAATTTCTCGCCCCCCTGGAGGAAATGGCCGATACCGGGCAAATTCCCGACGGCTCGCTCCTGCGCGAATTCATCGGCGGCAGCCGCTATGAATGCTGAAATATTTTTTTACCCCGGGGAGCATTATTGCTTGACAGTCGCTTTGAATACCGCTTGAATGCCGCGCATCAACCGCAAATCGGAGAGTTAATTCATGACCAAAAACAAAAAACTTAACGCATGGATTGAAGAAATAAAAAAACTTTGCTCCCCGCAGTCCGTACACATTTGCGACGGGTCGGACGCCGAAAATGACCGGCTTTGCGGCGAAATGGTGAAGAGCGGCACATTCGTCAAACTTGACGCAAAACTGCGGCCCAACAGCTATCTTTGCCGGTCTAATCCGGCAGACGTGGCGCGAACCGAGGACCGCACCTTCATCTGTTCCCGGTCCCAGGGCGAGGCCGGCCCCACCAACAATTGGAAGGCGCCTGACGAAATGAAGGCGACCTTGAAGAACGTTTTTCGCAATTGCATGCAGGGACGGACCATGTACGTGATTCCTTTCAGCATGGGGCCGATCGGCTCGCCCATTTCGCACATCGGCATTGAAATTACCGATTCCCCCTACGTCGTTGTCAACATGCGCATCATGACCCGCATGGGCAAGCAGGTGCTTGACGCGCTCGGTGACGGCGATTTTGTGCCTTGCCTTCATTCAGTCGGCGCTCCGCTCGCAGAAGGACAGAAAGACGTTCCCTGGCCATGCAACGATAAAAGCAAATACATTGTCCATTTCCCCGAAGAAAGGGCAATCTGGTCCTATGGCAGCGGATACGGCGGCAATGCCCTGCTGGGCAAGAAATGTTTTGCATTGCGCATAGCGTCCGCCATGGCGCGCGACCAGGGCTGGCTGGCAGAACACATGCTTATTCTGGGCCTCACCCCGCCCAACGGGAAAACAATTTATATAGCTGCGGCCTTCCCCAGCGCCTGCGGCAAGACCAATCTGGCCATGATGAACCCCACCCTGCCCGGCTGGAAAATCAGCTGTGTCGGCGATGATATCGCCTGGATGAAATTTGGACCGGACGGAAAGCTTTATGCCATCAACCCGGAATCCGGTTTTTTCGGCGTGGCGCCCGGCACTTCAATGCAGTCAAACCCGAATGCCGTCAGAACGCTCTCAAAAAATTCCATTTTCACGAACGTGGCCATGACCAGGGATGGCGACATTTGGTGGGAAGATTTGACCAAAGAAGTTCCCGCAGGGCTGACCGATTGGCAGGGCAAACCTTATGACGTTTCATCGGGAAAGAAGGCTGCCCATCCCAATGCAAGATTCACGGCGCCGATCGCCCAGTGTCCGGTCGTTGATCCCAACTTCAACAATCCGGCCGGCGTGCCCATCTCGGCCATTCTTTTCGGGGGCCGCAGACCTTCGGTCGTGCCCTTGGTCTTTGAAGCCTTTAACTGGACGCACGGAACTTTCCTGGGCTCGATTCAATCTTCGGAAACCACCGCGGCCCAGGCCGGCGCGGTCGGCATTGTGCGCCGCGATCCCATGGCCATGCTGCCCTTCTGCGGATACAACATGGGCGATTATCTGGCCCACTGGCTGAAAATCGGCAAGAAGACAAGTCCGGAGAATCTGCCGAAAATATTTTACGTTAACTGGTTCAGGAAATCAGCCGGAGGAAAATGGCTCTGGCCGGGTTACGGCGAAAACAGCCGCGTGCTCAAATGGATTTACGAGCGCGTCACCGGCGTTGCCCGGGCGGTTGAAACGCCGATCGGGAATCTGCCGACGCCGGCGGCAATTGACACAAAAGGCCTGGCGATTCCCTCCGAAGATTTGCAGGAACTCCTGCGCGTTGACCGTGATGGCTGGCGCAATGAAATTCCCGATATACGCAACCATTACGCCAAACTCGGCGAACGCTTGCCGAAGGAATTGCAGGCCGAGCTTTCCACGCTTGAACGCCGGCTGCAATGATTATTGACGCACACGTTCACATATTTCCAGACTCGGTCGCGCCCAAAGCCATTGCCAACCTGCAACGCCACGCGCCCCACCCGCTTGCCACCGATGGCACGCTTACCGGCCTGCAGGCTTCCATGGCAAAGGCCGGAATCGACAAAAGCATCATTCTGCCTGTCAGCACAAATCCCGACCAGGTGCCGAGCATAAACCGCTATGCGGTCAAGCTGAATCAAATTCAGAAGGATGCGCCTTTATACGATTGTGGTGACCCGGCCGCTCCGCGGACGGGCATATCAAAGAGCAAATCCATCGCGACGGAACGCGATGGCCACCTTATAATCACCCCATTGCGCCCAATTATTGCTTTTGGAAGTCTGCATCCGGATTTTTCAAACTTCCGTGATGAAATCAAACGGCTCAAGGATTTTGGCGTCAAGGGCGTAAAAATGCATCCGGATTACCAGAACTTTGACGCCGACGAAAAAAAACTTTTTCCATTATACGAAGCCTTGGCCGAGGCAGGCCTGGTTCTATATCTGCATGCCGGGGAAAACATCAATATAAAGGAAAAGCCGCGCTGTACGCCGGAAAAGTTGGCAAACATTTTAAAAAATTTTCCGCAATTAAAGCTGATTGCCGCCCATCTGGGAGGGTGGAATCTATGGGACGAAACCGAACGGTTTCTGGTCGGCAGTTCGATCTACCTGGACACTTCCTTCACGCTCGGTTACATCAAAACTGAGCAATTCCTCCGGATTGTCCGCTCTCACGGAATAGAAAAAATAATTTTTGGCAGCGACTCGCCGTGGAACGATCAGAAAAAATCGACGAACGATATTCTTGATCTTCCGCTGTCGAGAGAAGAGAAAAATTCCATCCTCGGGAAAAACTCCGCATCTTTGTTTTTCCTCCCGTTCACAATGTAAATTCGTTCAGGCTCTGTCCATCAATACCGCATGGCTGCCGGTCAGGATCGGGCGTTCCAAAGGTTTCAGTCCCTGCTCCTTGGCGCTGGCGACGGTCTGCTCAAATTTTTGCGCAGAGACGTGCAGCCTGGGCTCTGCAATAAGGCACTTTGCCCCGGGCTTTAGCGCCCGAACGATCTCGGCGAACAAGCGCGACATGTCAGGAACTTCATGAACCACGGCAAAGGCAAGGGCAAAATCTATTTTGCCGTCAAAGTCTCCGATACTGAGTGAAGTCGGCCCACACACCCGCGTGATGATTCTCTCAACGAGCCCGGACTTGAGCGCCCGCCTCTGAAAAGACCTGAGCATCTTCTCCTGCACGTCCACGCACAATATTTTCCCATTCGGGCCGACCATTTTGGCCATGGGTAGGGTGAAAAAGCCCATGCCCGGCCCGACTTCCAGTACCGTCATTCCGGCTGCAACATAGGGAGATAAAATTCTTTCAGGATTCTGGATCAGGCGCCGCAACGGGCTGATCAACAGATACCCCATCCAATAAGGACACACGAAGTTGGACATATTTTTACCTAAATTGAGCGATTCTTGGCGTGTCATTCTGAGGAATCCCGCGAATAGCGGGATGAACGACCTTCCTTCGCCCGCCGTAGCGGGCTACGTGAAGGCGGGAGAATCTTGTTCATACTCATTACGATTCCTCGCTTCCGCCGTCGCCCAAGGAGCCCATTATTTAACCTTTGCCAGCAGCTTGTCAAAGCTCTGGTTTGCGCCTTTTATGTACATTTTATCCGAAATGATCGGGACATTCAATGCGGCGATGGTTTCGTCGGAAAGTTTCATATTCTCGACCACCTCGCGCCCAGCTTTTCTCAGGAGCCTCTTATATTTATAAACCAGCGGCTTGAGAATTAACGGCGGATCCTTAAGAATTGCCCCGCCTCCCCGGTATATTTCCGCAACAAGGTTCGTTCCCATGTTTCTGGCAACCCTTTTGAACAGCAATCTCAAAACCTGAAAATGGCTTTGCTCCGGAAATCCGCAGTTTGAGATCACGACTATGCCAGGCGTTTTTTCGCCTCGTATCAGGTGCCGGCATTCGCCGCCTTTATCCTTGTCAAAATGCGGATCTGCCA
>Ga0209749_1001034_pt1 | contig 28749 bp, 18 predicted proteins | sample EPASupsiteSAE347_FD_187267 | JGI IMG/M metagenome (GOLD analysis project Ga0209749, IMG submission 187267) | Bioremediated contaminated groundwater from EPA Superfund site, New Mexico - Sample SAE3-47 (SPAdes) (version 2) | ecosystem: Environmental > Aquatic > Deep subsurface > Groundwater >...
GTGGCCGCCGATCCAGTTGATCATATAACCGCCATAGGAGGGTCCCAGGGCGGCCATCCGTTTTTCGTCCAGAAAGGGATATTCCTTCAGGGCAAAATCGAGGCCCGTCATGAGATCTTCATAGGGCGCCCCGCCCCAGTCTCCCCGGATGGCATCGGTGAACGCCTGTCCATAGCCCGTTGAACCGTGAAAATCGATCTGCACGACGGCATAGTCGGCCCCGGCGTATATCTGGGGATTCCAGCGGTAGTGAAACTCATTCAAATTGGATGTTTCCGGCCCGCCATGAATAATAAAGGCGACGGGATATTTCCGGGCGGGATCGAAATCAACGGGATAAACGATCCGTCCATGTACGGTATCCCCGTGGGCGCCCGGGAAGCTAAAGGCCCCGATCTTTCCAAAGCGGATTTTTTCCACCCCGGCATCGTTCCATTTGGTGATCCGCCGGGATTCTCCATTCTTGATCCCGAGCAGATAAAGCTCCGTCGGCTGATTTAGGGAATTCCAGGCAAAAAGGATGCGCCCGTCCGGCAGGGGCTGGGGGGCAAAGGTATTCCCCGCCTTCATGATTATCGGACTCTTGCCCGTAGCCGCGTCTACGGCAAAGAGGGCATGTTGCCCCAGGTGATCGGCGGTGCAATAAAGGGTCTTGCCATCCTGGGACCAGGCTATAAAGTCGGGGGAGCGATCGCCGTTTGGACCGTCGTCACCCCGCAGATCGAGGGAGCGTTCCTCTCCCGAAGCCATGTCCCGCAACCGGATCCGGTAGCGGTCCGCCTCGTGACCGGGCCGGCTCATGGCGAGATAGGCGAGGGTGCGGCCGTCGGGGGAAAAACGGGGCTGGGTGTCCATGGCGGGATTTTTTGTAATCCGCACCGGCTTTGTTTCTGTTCCGAGGGAAACCATAAAGAGGTCGCTGTTTGTCGACCATGCCTCCTGACGGCCTTCATCCTTGGCCGCGAAGACCAGGGTCCCGCCGTCGGGAGAGAGGGAGAATTCCTCCGCCCCCCCGGCCGGTTTTGATGGACAATCGGCGTCCATGGCAGTCATGAGGTCCCGGGGCGGACCGCCGGGAAGGGGATAAAAAAACAGGTGGTTACGGGTGCCATCGTTCCAGGTGCTCCAATTGCGGACCATCAGGCGGTCGAAGACCATGCCCGATCCGGTCTGGTTTGTCTTTTCCGTAAGAGTCGTCCTGGTCTGTTCCGGCGTCCTGCCGGGATAGACGGCCAGGGACAGGATCAGAGACCGGCCGTCGGGGGTAATTTCAAAGACCCCCACGTCAAGGGGTAAGTCGGTGACGGGGATCGGTTTTTTATAGGGCGGAGAGGTCTTCCAGACCTGCTGGGAACCGGAACGGGAGGAAAGGAAATATAGGGTTTTACCGTCGGGAGACCAGCGAGGATTCGTATCGTCGGCCTCAGCCAAGGTGTGGACGAAAAGAAAGGTCTTCTTCTGAATATCCGCTATTTGAATAGAGGTGTGGCCGCGATTGGCGGCGAGATCGGTCCGCCAGACCGTGAAGGCGACCCGGCGACCGTCCGGGGAAACCTGGGGATCGGCGATCCGTTCCATGGCCAGCAAGTCCCGAACGGAAAAAGAATGATTTGCGGCTGAGACGACGGTTGGATTCAGGAGGCTCGCGGTCATGGCATAGATGAAAAAGCAGGCAATAATATAAGAAACTGGTCTGAACATATTCGATAATCCCTTGAATTGGTCCTTGAGCTGTTCCTTGCGTTCGGCCCTTCCATTAAGCAACTATATAGCACGACGGCTTTAATTTCACAATAATGACGGCGAGAAGAAAACTTTGATATTTACTTGAAAGTTTAATATATTCAAATCGTTTATTAGTTATTATACACCTGTGGTTTTTTAATGCAGTGTAACGCAGCATCCGAAATCGTCGGACAGAGTGTCAGCATGCTCATGCCTGATACCCACTTGAACAAGCCCGTAAAGAAGGCAGAACCCCTCGAAACTATAACTGCTTTCATAGGTAGCACTTAATCATCCATTCAACATTATCTTGACAAATCTTCTTTATCTTCATATACGTCATCGGTAAAAAAGCAAGGCCTATCAAAGTGTTGCAGGTGTCAAAAAGCTAAAAGCGACGTTGCCTTCTTATGGCAATCCCCAAACAGCATCGGCACCAATGATCTTCCTCTTTCATTTCTGATAAGTCAAAGACGATGAACCGATCGTCAAAAATGCAATAAAGATCTTTTTATTTACTTCATAAAATGCCTGCATGTACCGATATGAGACACTGGGCCGAACGGATTATGCTTCGCCATAACCTTGAGAGATTTCCTTGATGAAGAGCAGCGCAGCCACCGTAATGAGTTCAAGCAATGAAATGGAAGCGTTACGCCGGGAAGTTGAAAATTTAAGGAAAGATGAAGCCGCGTATAAACAAACCATCATTGCCCTGCAGAAAAGCGAAGCCTATTTCCGGGCCATTACGCAAAACTCGTCCGACCTGATTATTATTACCGATCGGGAAGGAACGATTTCTTATGTAAATCCCGCGACGGAACGTCTTTTGGGTTATTGCTCGGAAGAGTTGATCGGCAAAAACGGTTTTGATTTTGTTTTACCGAACGATCTGGCGAGGGCCCTTGATGATTATTGCGAGGCGATACAAACAACGGATGTTCTTATTCCGAATGCCTTTGCCGTCAAGCATAAAGACGGTTCGGTGCGGATTCTGGAAGGGATTGGACGCAATCTTTTGGAGCATCCCGATGTGGCGGGCTTTGTCATGAATGTCCGTGACATTACCGAACGCCGGAAGATGGCGGAAGAATTGGCTGCCTACCGGGAGCGCCTGGAATATCTCGTTGCCGAACGTACCGAGGAGTTGTCCCAGATCAATTACCAACTGCGCCGGGAGCTTGCCAAGCGTCGACAGGTCGAAGAGGCCCTTCGGGAGAGCGAGGAGAAATACCGGAATTTCATGGAAGACGCCCCTATAGGGATTTGCATTGTCGATACGGCGGGTAAAATTCTGTTTGTCAATCGGACGATCGAGGAACATTCCGGGTGGCGGCGGGAAGAGCTGCTCGGCAAGGACGGCTTCACGAACGGGTTCTTTAATGACGAGACGCGGCGGCTACTGGCGGATAGACTGGCCGCCCGCTTGCGAGGTGATCCTCCTCAGCAGTTGGAGATTTCTCTTTCCTGTAAAGACGGCAAACCATTATGGGTGGTGTTGAAAACGACGCTGCTGCAAAAAGACGGCTTGATAGTGGGTGCACAAATTGCGATAACCGATATCAGCGACCGCCGGCGCGCGGAAGAGGCCTTGCGGGAATCGGAAGGCAAGTTCAGGGATATGGCGGAAAAAGCGGTGGTCGGCATTTACCTTATTCAGGATGGCAGATTTAAGTACGTCAATGCGAAGTTTGCCGAGATTATGGGATACTCTATAGATGCCCTGATCGACAAAATAAGGCCGAAAGACGTCATTGTTCCGGAAGACCGACCCCTGGTGGAGGAGAATATCCGGAAGCGGATATCCGGGGAAGTGGAATCCTGCAACTATGGATTCAAGATATGCACAGGCGACCGTCATATCAGGCATGCCGAGGTCTACAGCTCCCGCACTATTTATCAGGGGAGACCGGCCGTTATCGGCACCCTGCTGGACATCACCGGGCGAAAAAAATGGGAAAAGGAACTGGCGCTCAAAAATCGGCGCCTTGAGGATCTCAATACGACCCTGAAGGTTCTTCTGGAGCAACGGACGGAAGATAAAAAAGAAATGGAGGAGACGCTCCTGACCAATATCAGGGGGCTGATCATGCCGCCGCTGGAAATGCTCAAGGCCTGTATGACGGACCCGCGGAGCATTGGTTGTCTCGATCTCCTGGAGGCCAATTTACAGGATGTCCTGTCCCCGTTTCTCGCCAATATGAAAGAGCGATGCCTCAACTTGACATCCAAGGAAATCCAGATCGCCCAAATGATCAAGCAGGGCAAAACAACTAAAGAAATCGCTCAGATGCTTTCCCTTTCGCCAAAAACCATCGATTATCACCGGGCCAATATCCGGAAAAAAATGAACATCAAGAATAAAGACCTCAGCCTGAGTTCCTGCCTTTCCTCCTACCTGTAGTACTAAAAATCCCTGGTATGCAATTAGAAATGAACCAGTATTGTCATTAAGCGTCCTGTCCTTTAGAAGATGCGACATGTAAAGCGTCTCCATTCTTTTATCGACGACGCCCATTTTGATGAACCAGAATCCATAAGCCCGATGCGGCGGCTATATTCCTTGGGAGCATAGCGATTTATGATCACAATGTGAGGCAATCTTTAATTGCGTATGGTTATCTTCTGCCTTTTCGTCAACCATTCCATGCCCCGGCGTCATCTCGTGCCGCCGGTCTTCCCCCTTACCTCCAATTGTTCAAAGTTCCGCGATTGCCGTTATATAAAAAATCAGGGAGATCTTGGTTCCCCCGAAAGGTTAAAAGATGATGCCTAATGCCCTTGAAGCATGGGACGAGCAATGTCCTGCCTTGTTTGAAAATGCCGTTTTGGGGATGTTTCTGGCGGCCCCCGGCGGCAAGTTTACGGCCGTTAATCTGTCGCTGGCGCGGATCTGCGGGTATGCCTCCCCGGAGGAGATGATGGCGGCCATCAGGGACGTGACGCTCCATTATTATGCCGATCCTGAAACGGCTGACGAACTGATGAAGCTGCTGAGCGAAAATGGCTCCGTAGAAGGATTCGAGGCCCAGATCCGCCGTAAGGACGGGGCGACGCCCTGGGTCTCCATCCATGCTTGGGTGGTCCGGAACCGGGAAGGGCATGTCGCTTACCAGGTAGGGATCTGCGAAGACATCACCCGACGCCGACAGCACGACGATGAGCTCACCCAAAGGGAAAATCGTTTGCGAACCATCGTAGAGGCGTCCAACGCCGGAATATTCGTCGTCGATCTGCAGGGTATCGTCACGTATGCCAACGCTTATATGTCCGAACGGCTCGGCTATGAACCCGATGAACTCATGGGCAAACAATATGAAGCCATTATTCAGGGGTCGGAAAGAGACGCCGCGCGCAAGAGAATTAAGAGCATGATTCGGGGAGAGCAGGGGGGGGCCATCGCGACGGAAAGATGCTTCCTGCGGCAAGACGGTGGTGTCTTTTGCGGATATCTAACGGGAAAGCCGCTGAAGGGTCCCGATGGGCGCATCCAGTCGGTCGTCGGCGTTGTCTACGATCTGACGGAGATAAAAAAGGCACGCTATGACCTCCGGGAGCAGGAGGAGATGTTCCGTTCCCTTGTGGAACACGCTCCGATCGGGATCTCCGTAATGCGAGGCGATGCGTCCTTTGAATATGTGAATCCGAGATTTATGGAAATCTTCGGTTACACCCTTGCCGATCTTCCGGACAAAACGGCCTGGTTTGATCTGGCCTATAATACCTCTTCCTACCGTCGGGAGGTTGTCGACTGCTGGACGCGCAATCAGCTCACGGATCAAGGAACAGGAAGAATCAGTGCCCAGACTTCAATGATCCACTGTAAAGACGGAACGGATAGGGTTATAGATTTATATGCCGTCGTTACGGAGAACGGAAAATTCGTGACAACCTACCAGGATGTGACGGAGCATAAAAAAATGGAGGCCCATCTCCTCCATGCCGAGAAGATGGAGGCCGTCGGGACCCTCGCCGAAGGCATCGTTCATGACTTTAATAACATTCTGTGCGTCATGCAGGGGAATCTGTCGCTCCTTCTCCAGGGCGCCTTGAACGATCAACTCCGGGATGACCGCTTGGCGGCCATTCAGAAACAGCTCATCACCGGTGCCAGATTGACGTCCCAACTGCTCAGTTTTTCCAGGGGCGGACAAAGTGAGATCGCTGAAGTTGATATCAAAGACCTCATTATCAAAAACATGGTCATCTTTGAGCTGTCGAGAAAGGACGTCATCGTCCGTCAGCGTCATCAGGAGGATCTCCGGCCCGTGATGGCCGATCGTGGACAGCTCGAGCGGGTTCTCCTCAACCTGTGCATCAACGCCTGCCAGGCGATGCCTTACGGCGGCGTTCTCTCCATTGAAAGCGCCAACGCCGATATCAGCGATTCCCATGCCAGCGCCTTTCATGTCCAATCGGGCCGGTTCGTAAAGATCTCCGTGGCCGACACCGGGGCGGGGATGGATGAAAAGACCAGGGCCAGGATTTTCGAACCCTTCTTTACGACCAAGAACAGGAATCAGGGTACGGGCCTGGGGCTCTCCACGGTATACGGCATCATCAAGAGTCACGGAGGGTTCATCAGCGTTTCCAGCGAACCCGGCAAGGGCAGCACCTTTGAGATCTACCTGCCGGCTTCCGGTCGCGGCGGCGAAGAGGAGGGGAACGAACGATGTCAGGGCGGCGATGAAGAGCAGGGTGATCTGGAGGAGACGTTCAGGGGAGGCAAGGAAACGATCTTCATGGTCGATGACGAGGAAGGCATTGTCCATACCAATCAGGAACTCCTGGAAATGATGGGATACACGGTGATTCCTCTTTGCGACGGCACTCAGGCAAGAGAGATGTTTATCAAGAACAGGGACCGGATCGATCTGGTGATTCTGGACATGGTGTTGCCGGGAACCAGCGGAAGGACGCTGGTGAAGGAATTCAGGGCCATCGACCCTGCCGTCAGGATCATCCTGAGCAGCGGATACAGTCCCAACCATGATGTGGTCCGGGAAATCCTCCCCGCCGTTCAGGGATTCCTCCAGAAGCCCTTCAACCACGATCAGTTGGCGCGGGCCATAAGAAGCGCCCTGGATCAGGAGCGCCCGCTTGCGAAACAAGAGTGTTGCTAAACCACGGATGCTAAGGGAGACAAACAATGAAAAAGACGACTTTAGGTTTTAAGCTGATTGCCGCGGGTGTGTTGGCGGTCGCGATTCCCCTGCTGATAATCGGCGCCAACGCGGTTTATAAATCGACGGCTGCCCTTTCCGCCACGGCCCTTGAACATACCGGGCAAGCGGCAAAGTCTCTGTCTGAAATTGTCCGGGGCGCCACGCAGGAGCAGATCAACCTGGCCAAAAGTCTGGCTGTCGAAGTGGCCGCGACGGGTCCTGCCGACACGGCTGCCGTGGCGAAGCTGTTGGAGCGGATGCATAAAACGGGCGGCCGGCTTTACGAGCAGCTCATCTTTACCGACGCCGGCGGTACCGTGCAGGCCGACAGTATCGGGGGAAAAGTGAAAGGCATCTCCGTTGCCGACCGTCCTTACTTTCAACAGGCCAAAAACGGGAATATCGATGTGGGCGTTGTGAAATCGAAATCAACGGGGCAGCACTCCGTAGTGGTATGCAGCCCCGTGCAAGGGACGGACGGCGCCTTCCTGGGAACGGTGGCCCTGGTGATCCGGGGAGATTTCCTGACCAGCCGCGTGGCGGTCATCAAGTTCGGTCAGACCGGCTATGCCTTCATCCTGGACAGCAAGGGTGTGGCTATCGCCCATCCGAACAAGGACATGATCCTGAATGTCAACCTGACGGAACAGGAAGGGGTCCGCGACTTTGCTACGAAAATGGTGTCGCAGCAGAGCGGCGCCGAATATTATGCCTTTAAAGGGATAGAAAAAATTGCCGGCTATGCCCCCGTCGCCTTGTCCGGGTGGAGCGTCGGCGTCACCCAGAATAAAGAGGAGGTGCTGGCGGCGGCCGTCGGGCTCCGAAATTTTATCGTCCTGATCGGCGTCATCTGTCTGACGGGGACGATTGGCGTCTTCTTTTTCTTTTCCCGCAGCATCGCCCATGCCATCGGTAAGGCCGTTCATGTCGTTCACGATTCGGCGGAACAGGTGGCGGTGGCGGCGGCCCAGGTCTCCTCGACAAGCGAGTCGCTGGCCCAGGGCGCCTCGGAGCAAGCTGCCGCTATTTCAGAAACCTCGTCATCCCTGGCGGAGATGTCGGCTATGACCAACCAGACCCTGGGGAATTGCGCCGAGTTATTCAAGTCCGCCGAGACAACCTATCATCTGCAGAAATCCTGTCACAAGTTCCTGCGGGAAGCCGATACCTGCATGAACCGTATCGGGACAGCGGGCGAGAAGGCCTCGAAACTGGTCCGGACAACGGATGAAATCGCCTTTCAGATTAACCTCCTGGCCTTAAATGCCGCCGTGGAAGCGGCCAGGGCGGGAGATGCCGGCTCCGGTTTCGCCGTTGTGGCGGAAGAAGTCCGCAACCTGGCATTGCGCTCAGCCGAAGCGGCAAAAGATACGGATGCCACGATAAACGAAACCTTGACCCATATTCATGAGGGTGTTGATATTGTTGCCAGATCTTTGCAGGAATTTTACGAGATGGGCAATGTAGGGAAACGAACCTTTGATCTGATCAAACAAGTGAATGGCACCTCCCAGGAGCAGGTCCGGGGTGTCGCCGGAATCGGCAGCGCCGTGACGGCGATGGAACAGGTTACCCAGCAGACGGCGGCCAACGCCGAAGAATCGGCAAGCGCTGCCGAGGAACTTCATGCCCAAGCCCAGAGCATGAAATCCGCCGTCGATGAGCTTGAGGATCTTATCGGCGGCGACAGGTCGAATCCGTCGTCACCGGCACCAGGCTCCCGGCCGCAGCTTGTCATGACTGCCGGCGCTTTATCCTTAAATTACAAACGCTTCTCCGCACCAAAGGGACTTCCCTATCCGGACAAGAAGGATTTGCATTAGTGAAAAATATGCAAATAAAAGTGATAAGATTCGTGATCTTTGGGTTTTTGGCAAGGAGAATAAGGCAATGAAAAAAAAGACTTTGGGTTTCAGTCTGGTCATGGGGGGAGTCGTGGCGGTCATCGTGCCCCTGCTGGTGGTTGGCATCTTTTCCGTCATCAAGAGTTCCAATGCCCTGGAGGCGTTGGCGCGGGAGCAAGCCCAGAGTATGGCGAAAAACCTGGCCGGCATGGTCCAGATGGTCCTTTTGGAAGAGATGAAAATGGCCTCCGAGATGTCCGGAGACGGGAACATCATTGCGGCGGTCTCCGCCCTTGCCAGAGACAGGAGCGCCACCGCCGAGGTTGGAAAGCTGGGGACCCGCCTTGGCGCGGCCATGAGAAATATGGGTAGAGACTATGAAGCGCTGTTTATTACCAATGCGGGGGGAGTGGTTGTCGCCGACAGCATCGGAGGAAAAAGCCATGGGATTTCCCTGACGGAACGGGATTATTTTCAGAAGGCGAAGGCGGGGAAGGTGAATGTGGGGTCCGTCGTGAAATCTAAGAATTCGGGATTGCCCGTGACGGCCGTTTGCGCTCCTATCGTCACGGCGGGCGGGGAATTTGTCGGGACGATGAACCTCCTGATGAAGATCGATTATCTGGTGGAGAAGGTGGCCGCCGCCAAAGTGGGAAAGACCGGCTACGGCTACATGGTCGATGGAAACGGGCTTGTCATTGCCCATCCCGAAAAATCCATCATTCTCTCTCTGAATATGAACAGTATGAAAGGGATGGAGGCAATTGCCGGGAAAATCAGCGCCAGACAGGCGGGCGTGGAAACGTACGTTTACAAAGGCGTCAAGAAAATAGCCGGTTTTTGCCCGGTTGAGATCACCGGCTGGAGTGTAGTCGTGACGCAGGACTTCAGCGAGTTTCTCGCCTCCGCCCATGACATCCGGAACTTCATCCTTGTCATTGGCGCCGCCCTCTTGGGAATCACCATCCTTGGGGTCATGTTCTTTACCCGGGGAATTATCCGTCCGATCCGGACGGCCACTTCCCAAATGAACGATGCGGCGGACCAGGTGGCGTCGGCATCGGCTCAGGTGTCCGCAGCGAGTCAGTCCCTGGCGGAAGGGGCCTCAGAACAGGCCTCATCTCTTGAGGAGACGTCATCGTCTCTTGAGGAAATGTCGTCCATGACCAAGCAGAACGCCGCCAATGCCTCCCAGGCGGACGGGCTGATGAAACAGGCCAACGAAGTCGTCGGCAAGGCCAATACGGCGATGGGACATCTGACCCGGTCTATGGAAGAAATCACGACGGCCAGTGAGGAAACATCAAAAATTATCAAGACCATTGATGAAATCGCCTTTCAAACGAATCTCCTGGCCCTCAATGCCGCCGTCGAAGCGGCCAGGGCGGGAGAGGCGGGGGCGGGATTTGCCGTGGTCGCGGAGGAAGTGCGGAACCTGGCCTTACGAGCCGCCGAAGCGGCCAGGAATACCTCCGGTCTCATCGAAGGAACGGTCAAGCGCATTCGCGAGGGGTCGGAGATGGTGTTAAGCACCAATGACGCCTTCAAGGAGGTGGCGGGAAGCGCGTCCCGGGTGGGAGAACTGGTAAGCGAGATTGCCGCGGCGTCACAGGAGCAGGCCCAGGGAATCGCTCAGATCAACCGGGCCGCGGCGGAGATGGACAAGGTGACGCAGCAGACGGCCGCCAACGCCGAGGAGTCGGCCGCCGCCGCCGAAGAGATGAACGCCCAAGCTCAGCAGATGAAGTATATTGTCACGGTGCTCGTCGGCATCATCGGCGGGGCGAAGGGAGGAGAGCAGGCTGTGGCTTGGGAAACGTTGTAAAATATCCATTGACAAGCAAAATCGACCCCCCTATACTTCGACTCATATAAAGCAATGTCTTAACAGATAATTATCAAACCTTTTCGCTTTTTTGCCCGGCACTGTTTACTGTTAAAGGAGAAGGAATGGATAAACCGCTGGATAATACCAAGACCGGTTTGACGGCCGCTATCTTGAGGCATCTCAAATATTCCCTGGGCAAGGATATCGTAAAGGCAACGAAACGGGACTATTTTGAGCCTCTCTGCATGGCGGTGCGGGACCGTCTCATTGCGGGCATGATCGAGACGGAGAGACGCAACGTTCAGGAAGACCGGAAACGGGTATATTATCTTTCCATGGAATTCCTCATCGGCCGGTCCCTGGGCAATAATCTGCTGAATTTGCAGCTCTATGACGCCTTTCAGGGCGCCCTTGCCGAACAGGGACTCGATCTTGAGGAACTCCGGGAAGAAGAGCGGGACGCCCCGCTGGGAAACGGCGGTCTGGGGCGACTGGCGGCCTGCTTCCTCGATTCCATGGCCACCCTGGGGATTGCGGGCTTTGGTTACGGCCTCCACTATGAATACGGTCTTTTCAAGCAGGAGATCGAAAACGGCTATCAGAAGGAGAAGCCGGATTTCTGGCCGTCCCGGCAGGACCCCTGGGAGATCGAACGGGCCGACGAGGCCTGTCTGGTCCCTCTCTATGGGCGCATCGAACACGGGATCGACCGGCAGGGTTTGTATAATCCCATGTGGCTGGATTGGCAGGTGATCGTCGGGGTGCCCTATGATATGCCCATCGTTGGTTACGGCGGGACAACGGTCAATTATCTGCGTCTCTATGCCGCCCGGGCCTCCTCCGAATTCAACACGGAGATCTTCAATGACGGGGATTACTTCCGGGCCGTGGAGGAGAAGATCGCCGCCGAGACGGTCTCCAAGGTCCTCTACCCCGCCGATACCTTTGCCGCCGGCCGGGAGTTGCGCCTTATCCAGGAATACTTTCTTGTCGCCTGTGCGGTCCGGGATATCGTCCGCCGTTATCTTCGCGATCACGCGACCTTTGACGCCTTTCCCGAAAAAACGGCCATCCAACTGAACGACACTCATCCCGCCCTGACCGTCGCCGAACTGATGCGCCTGTTCGTCGATGAATATGAACTTCCCTGGGAGCGGGCCTGGAAAATCACCGTCGCGACCCTTGGCTATACGAACCATACCCTCCTGTCCGAGGCCCTGGAAAGGTGGTCTGTAACCCTCTTGGAAAAGGTGCTTCCCCGGCATCTCCAGATTGTCTATGAAATCAACCGCCGTCTCCTTGAAGAGGTAAATTGCCGTTGGCCCGGCGATTTGGACCGGATGCGGCGGATGTCCCTCATCGAGGAAGGGCCGGAAAAGAAGGTAAGGATGGCCCATCTGGCCATTACCGGTTCCCATGCCGTCAACGGTGTCTCCGCCCTCCATTCGGAACTGATAAAAAAGGATCTGGTTCCCGATTTTTATGAGTTCTGGCCGGAACGATTCAGCAACAAGACCAACGGCGTCACCCCGCGGCGCTGGCTTCTCAAGGCCAACCCCCTCCTGGCCGGGCTCATTACCCGGGCGATCGGGGCGGACTGGATAACCGATCTCGATCGCCTCCGGGACCTGGAACCATACGCGGGCGATCCGGTGTTTCAACGGGAATTCATGGCCGTCAAAAAGAAAAACAAGGAAGCCCTGCGAGCGGTTGTCTTTTCAACGACGGGCATTGCCGTTGCTACGGACAGCCTCTTTGACGTTCAGGCGAAGCGGATCCATGAATATAAGCGCCAACTCCTGAAAATTTTCTACATCATTCATGAATATCTCCTCATAACCGAGGATGGATTAACGCCGTTGACCCCCCGTACCCATATCTTTGCCGGGAAGGCGGCCCCCGGTTACTGGCAGGCCAAACAGATCATCAAACTTATCAACAGCCTGGCGGAAGTAATCAACGACGACCGGCGGGTAGGGAACATGATGAAGATCGTGTTCATACCCGATTATCGCGTCTCCCTGGCGGAGAAGATAATCCCGGCGGCGGATTTGAGCGAACAGCTCTCCACGGCGGGGACCGAGGCATCGGGAACGGGAAACATGAAATTCTCCCTCAACGGCGCCCTCACCATCGGCACCCTCGATGGGGCCAATATTGAAATCCGGGAGGAAGTCGGGGAGGAAAACATCCATATTTTCGGCCTGAAAATCGCCGAAGTGGAAAAGTATAAACAATCAGGGTCATACAATCCCTCGGAATGGTATCGGCACCATGGCCTCATCAGGCGCGTGATGGATACCTTCCGGGACGACCGGTTCTGTCCCCGGGAACCGGGTTTGTTCCGCTGGGTCTTTGACCGGATTATCAACGAAGGGGATCTCTATTTTCACCTTCCCGATTTTCTTCATTATATCGAGGCTCAGGGACAGGTTGGCCGGGATTATCAGGATCAATCGCTCTGGGCCGGGAAAGCCATCCTGAACGTCGCCCGGATGGGAAAATTTTCCAGTGACCGGACGATCAGGGAATACGGGCGCGATATCTGGGGGGTTATATAGATCATGGCCGAGCGGATCCTCGTTATCGATGACAGTGACGACAGCCGGGAACTGATCCGCCGCTTTCTCGAACGGGCGGGCTACGAGGTTACGGCGGCCGTGAATGGACAAGAGGGCCTGACCAAAGCCTGCACTGCCGATCCGGATCTCATCCTGCTGGACATCATGATGCCCGGTATGGATGGTTACGAGGTCTGTGAAACCCTGAAAAAAGAAGGACGGACCCGGGACATTCCCGTCATTTTTCTTTCGGGCCTGGGTGAAACCCGGGACAAGATCCGGGGGCTGGAGATCGGCGGAGCGGATTACATCACCAAGCCCTTCGACCGGGGAGAGGCCCTCGCCCGGGTCCGCAGCCATCTGAAAATCCGCCGTCTGACCAAGGAAGCGCTGGCCGCCAACCGGGAACTGGTGGAGAAACAGCAGCGCCTCGACGAGGACCTCCGGGCGGCGGCGGGGATTCAGCAGAGCCTCCTGCCAAAGCTGTTGCCGGCGACGCCGGCTTTTGACATGGCCTGGAAATACATCCCCAGTGAAGCCATCGGCGGCGACATCTTCAATTATTTTACCCTTGACGGTAAAGGCAAGCGACTCGCCTTTTACATGCTTGACGTTAGCGGTCACGGCGTCCCTTCGGCCCTCGTGACGGTTTCCGTTTCGCAGTTCCTTCAGCCCCATAGCGGGCGGATCATTAAAAACAAGAATGATTTCGCGTCCCCGGGAGAGGTGCTGAGCGCCCTGGACCGGGAATATCCCCTCGAGCGGTTTGATAAATATTTTACCATGTTCTACGGGATCCTCGATGGGGGCGAGGGTGTTCTCACGTACAGCAGCGCCGGCCATCCCCCGCCGGTGCTGCTCCATGAAAGAGCTTCTTATGACCTTTTGGATAAGGGCGGAGCTATTATCGGTCTGGGCGGGAGGGTTCCCTTCGAGGAAGATACCGTTTCTTTGGTTGCCGGGGACAAGGTCATCCTTTATACCGACGGTGTCAGTGAATGTCAGGATGCCCGGGGGGCGGTCTATGGTGAACAAAGGTTTTATCAACTGCTGGAAAACCTGAAAAAAAAGCCCATAGCGGTGATGATGGAGGATATTGTCAAAGATATCGGGTCTTTTCTCTCCGGATTACATCCCCAGGATGATATTACCCTCCTGGGGATAGAATATAGAGGAGGTTGACATGAGAATCGATGAAGTCAAGAAAGGGGCGGTATTGGTGGTTAAGCCGATGGATAAAAGGATTGACGCCTCTTCCGCCACTGCCTTTAAGGCCAAGATAGCCGGTTGGATCCAGGAGGGAGAAAAGCGGATCGTCCTCAATCTGTCGGAGGTTGATTTTATCGACAGCTCCGGTTTGGGGGCCATTGTTTCATCTCTGAAGGCGATGGGCGGGGAAGGGGATCTGGTGATCTGCAATCCCCGGGAAACGGTGATGAGCCTGTTTCGGCTGACGAGGATGAACCGTGTTTTTCAGATTTTGCCCTCCGAGGAGGAGGCCGTGGCGAATCTGTCCGAAACGTGAGAGAATATGGAAACATTTTCCCAACAGGACGCCCGCATCAGCATAAGTATCGACAGCCGCCTCAATCAGGTCCATCTGGTCGGCTACGCCGTCCATGGGATCTGCTCCCAGTTGGGGCTCGGCGACATCGTTGTTTACCAGATAGAGCTGGCCGTTGTCGAGGCGGTTAATAATGCGATTAAGCATGCCTATGGGTCGGTGGGCGGTCATCCCGTCGAGGTGGTCATTTCCGTGAATGAGAAACGGCTGCAATTCGAGATTTGTGACGAGGGGAAAAACTTGCATTTCCTTCGGAAAGGAACGGCCCTGGATTTTGATCCCCGGAATAAAACAGACCTCCCCGAAGGAGGCATGGGCCTGCATATCATGGAGCAGGTGATGGATGATGTGAGCTATTTCGTCCGGAACGGGCGCAATTGTCTGGTTCTTTGCAAGCGCCTGGCATGATGACAAGCAAAAAATATCCCCCTTGTTAACGTTTCAACCCGGGTTTTTCCCCTGACTTTCCGATTTCAACCACCGGTACAAGGTAGCGGTCCCGATATCCAATATCCGGGCGGCTTCGGTACGGTCCTGGTCCGTGTGATCGAGGACCAGTTTCAGATACCGATGCTGAAGCTCCGCGAAAGTCGGCAGATCCGAAGCCAGGGAATTGAGCGATGCGGGAGACGGCGTCGAGATGGAAGAAGGCAGGTGCTCAGGTTTGATGATGTCGTTGCCGGCCAGGATAACGGCATATTCAACGCCATTCTCAAGTTCCCGGATGTTGCCGGGCCAGGCGTAGTTTTCCAGTAAGCGGACGGTTTTAGGGGCGAAACCGGGATGATCGACGGCCAGACGGTTGAGAAAATGACGGGCGAGAATCAGAATGTCTTGTCTTCGTTCTTTAAGTGCCGTTATGGATAAGGGAAAGACGGCCAAGCGGTAATACAGGTCTTCGCGGAAGCGGCCATCCGCAACCATGGAACGCAGATCCCGATTCGTTGCTGCGATGATGCGCGCCTGGACGGGAAAGTTTTTCAGCCCTCCCACGGGGCGGACTTCCCTTTCCTGGAGGACGCGGAGCAATTTTGCCTGGATATCCGATGATAGTTCACCCACTTCATCCAAAAAAAGCGTTCCCTCTCCGGCTTCCGTAAAAAGGCCCGCCTTATCCCGGTCCGCACCTGTAAAAGCTCCTTTCACATGTCCAAATAGCTCCGATTCGAGAAGGTTGGGGGGAAGGGCGGCGCAATTGATGGCCAAAAAGGGGTGATCCGTCTTCCCGGAACGGCGGTGTATGAAGCGGGCCATCAGTTCTTTGCCGGTGCCGCTTTCGCCCTGAATCAGGACCGTTGTGCGTGTAGGGGCCGCCTTTTCCGCCAGCAATAGCAGTTTACTCATGGATTCACTGCGGAAAATGATCTCCGAATCGGTTGTGGACCTGGCAAGGCTCTCTCGCAGGACGGTGATCTCCTGTCGCTGGCTCTCCAGTCTTTCACTCGACTGCGCCATGACTTCCCGCAGATGTTTTATTTCATCCGCAAATCTGCCGACATTCATGGTCTGTTGGAGGATTGCCGCCTCCGTTCCCCATTTGCGCACAGTCCTTCCCTCAAATGTACAGGCCGGATGCCCTTGCGCTTGACAGGCCGTCTCCCGCACAATGACCTCTTCGCCAAGGACCGTGCTGGCATATCCACTTAGAAAGCCGGCAATTATTCGGCATACAGGGCTTTCACAAGGAGCGGAATCACCGTTATGTAAATTGATCTCAATGGAATTTCGCCACTGTCCGGCGAAGGATAACGATTTCGACGTCTGGTCTATTACCAGCTCCGATATCTCGCAATTGGCCAAACCCGCCATGGTCTGCAAATGTATGCCGGCGCGAAACCACTCTTCGGGCGTGTCGAATTCATAAATTTCCGCTATGGTCAGAGCCAACTCGATGCCCGATTGATAGCCATAACGGGTCATAATGACGGATGTTTGTTCCCGGCCCATTGACATGATAAGATCGTCTCTCAGGCGAGCAAGAGCAGCCGTGCCAATCGCGAGAAAACGGTTCTTACCTAACATCGGAAACCCCGTCACCTCATCATAATTAATCAGTTCACTCCTCTGTATGAATTCTGCCAACATAAACGGACTCCTCCTTTCAAAACCTCTATCATAACGAGAATTGTTTATCAAAATGAAACGGTTGTCTGCCTTCCCTTAACGGCTTCATGAGTGTAACAAGTTGATAATATGAATATTATAATTTGTACTTTCCTTGGCATAGGCCGTGCAATCACCAGGCCAAAACATACTTTCTCCGGAAAGTTGAAAACAGAAAAGAAAGGGAGGTTCATCATGAATGCAAAAAGTAGAAAAGTAAGGAATGCAGTGGCCGTTTTTTGCGGCTCGATCATGTTTCTGGCCACGAGTGGCGCCGCTTGTTTTGGAGACGAGTTCATGCCCAATGCCCTTGATCAGGTATGGGGAAAACCGGTTGCCGTTACAAAGACGGCCACCGGGGCAGAGAAAAGATACTACGATATGCCGAATTCTCTTAAGGCTGTGGGTGTGAACTACCGTTACTTCGTTCTTCAAAACGAGGCCGTAATTGCAGACGGCATGGCAGGCGATCTGGACAAAAATATGGAAGTTAAACGTGCGGTGTCGGCCATTCCCGACAGTATGTTGGGACTTTCCAAAGCCTACTATGAAAAGAATCCCACCTCGATCGCCGAACTCGACAAAGTCTGGGGAACACCGGTCGATGTGAGAAAGCTGGATAATGGTATGGAAGAGCGTTATTATCCTAGTCCTATGAAAGCAGGGCAATACCAAAATTTCATTTGCCAGGATGGCCGCGTCATCGCCGGTGGAATGACCTTCTTGAGCAACGGCAAAGCAGATATCCCTCGTTTGACGCCGGTTGTTTTAAAAGGAATTCCTGTTAATAAACTTGATCAGGGATATGTGGGTGCCTCCGTTCAGGACATCGAAAAGGTGTGGGGCAAGCCGGTTGCCAAGAAGACTCTGAACAACGGCATGGAAGAGCGATTCTATAAAAGTCCGGATGGTATCGCTTCTGCGGGGAGCGGCCATCGCTTCTTTTTAGTAAGCGATGGTAAAATTATCGGTTCAGGAATTGGTGGATATTAATTGGTTTAGGAATTGGCGGATAAGTTATCCTGCAGTTTCACAATACACTCCCCTCATCATAACTCAGCACGGCTTATGGATGAGGGGAGTTTTTATGCCCGTAATAGGAATTTTCAATAACTTTGACAATGACTGCGGACGCCTGAAGGGAAATGCAGACAAAGAACAAGCCGAAAAATGGTGCGAATCATGCGCTGTATGAGAATTGTTTGTTTAAACTTAATATTTCTTATTCTTTTACCGGTCATGGGTTACGCCCAGGCGGATGGTAAGCTCTCTCTGAAGGAGAGCATCGACATAGCCCTGCACCAGAGCATGGTCATCCAGGCGGCCAAAGAAGGGGTCAAGGGGGCGGAGGCTCAGAAAAAAGAGGCTTTCACAGGATTTCTTCCCAAATTGAGCACTTCCTACAGCTACACGCGGCTCAATGACACACCCTGTGTAAATATGCCGCCGTCGACAATAAACTCTCCCTTGGGTACTTTGTCGACTACGGGCGGCCAGATTACCACGGGTACCCAGAACAACTACAATTGGGCACTGGAGGTCCGGCAGCCGATCTTCGCCGGCGGGTCCATTGCGGCCAATTACCAGGCCAACAAGAAAGGCGAGGACATCGCCAGGGTTGATGAATCCGCGACGACCCAGAATATCGTCGAAGAGGTCAAGGCGGCTTACTTCCATATTCTCAAGGCCCAGAAAATCATGGAAGTCGCCCGGCAGGCGGTGGAACAGTTGAGATCCCATCGTAACGAGGCGCAGAACTTCTTTGACGTCGGCCTGATCCCGAAAAACGACCTCCTCCAGTCGGAGGTCCAGTTGGCCAACGGCGAACACAACCTGGTCAAAGCGGAAAACAACCTGGAAATAGCAAAATCACGCTTCAACACCCTCCTGCGACGCGACATCAACGCCCCCGTCGAAGTGGAGGATATCCTGACCTACCGTCCTTTTGAGAAAACCGTCGAGTCCTGTTTTCAGACCGCTTTAGATAAGCGTCCGGAAATCAAGGCGTACTCCCTCAAGGTGGAACAGGCCAAAGAATACGTCAAGGCGGCCAGGGGCGATTTCTTTCCCACCGTCAGCGCCGTGGGACATTATGAGCGCTTCGGCGATTCGGGAAATCTCCAGGGCAGCCCTTACAAGAGCATGGAAAACTGGTATCTCATGGCCAGGGCCGATTGGGCCTTCTGGGAATGGGGAAAGACGAAAAATCAGGTGGATTCCCGACAGGCCAGGCAAAATCAGGCCGTAAGCCTCTTAGCCCACGAAAAGGACCGGGTCGCCTTTGAAGTGAAAGCGGCCTATGTCCTCGTCCGGGAATCGGAAAAACAGGTCTTTGTCGCCCTTAAATCCATCGATCAGGCGGAGGAAAATTTCCGTATCAACAGCGAACGCTACAAGGAACAGGTTGCCACCTCGACGGATGTGCTGGACGCCCAGACCCTGCTCACCAAGGCAAAATCGGATTATTTCACGGCCCTGGGGGATTATTACATCAACCAGGCCCATCTTGAGAGGGCGATGGGAGAAATCAAATAGGGTAAAGTAAGGGGGGAGCCACCATTAAGTCCCCCTTTGACAGACTCGCAAAACCCCTTAATTCCTTCCCCTTGCGGGAGGACATGCCCAGTTTCTGCAATTACCTCAAAAGGAGTAATCGCGTGCTGAATATCGACATTAATAAAAAAACGGTCTGTTATATAATTATCGCAATAGTTGTATTCGGCTTCTTGCTTGGGGCCTTCCATTTCAAAGACCGTTTTTTCAAGGTCACGCCACTGGCGGAAGATGCCCCCCTGGTGCGCACCATGATGGTCAACAGCGCCGATTCCGCCCAAAACTATTCGTATCCCGGAGAGGTTCGCGGCCGCCATGAAAGTCAATTGGCCTTCCAGGTGGGCGGCAAAGTCGTCAAGCGCCACGTGGAACTGGGGAGTATGGTCAAACGGGGACAGATCCTGATGCAGATCGATCCCCAGGATATTCTACAAACCGTCAACAGCCACTTGGCTCAGGTGGCTTCCGCCAAATCCCAGGTGCGCCTGGCCGAGAGCAACCTCAAGCGCTATCAGCAATTATACGAGAAGGATGCCATCAGCCGCGCCCAGTTAGATCGGCATCAAAGCGCCTACGAGGTTGCCGTGGCCACGCAGCAGCAAGTGACGGCCCAATATGCCCAAGGGGCCAACCAATTGGGATACAGCTTATTGCGCGCCGATCAAGCGGGGGTTGTTTCCGGAATCAGTGTCGAGGTGGGGCAGGTCGTGGGCCCCGGACAGGTCGTGATCACGCTGGTGAAGGAAGGGGAGCGGGAGGTTGAAGTCAGCGTTCCGGAAAACCGTATTCAGGAACTTAGCACAGCTTCTCAAATCAAAATCACCTTCTGGGCACTGCCTAATATCGTGGTGGCAGGCAAAATACGCGAAACAGCCCCTATGGCCGATGCCATATCCCGTACCTACAAAGTCCGTGTCAGTCTTTTACAGCCACCACAGGATATCAAACTGGGGATGACGGCCTCCGTAGACATTGCAGGAACCGGTGGTCAATCTATTGAGGCATCTATCCCCCTGTCGGCCCTGTATCAGACGAAAGATACGCCCTGTGTGTGGATCGTCCAGAACGGGGCAGTGAAACTGCGGGCAATCAAGGTTGGGACGTTCGTTGATGGGCAGGTTCAGGTCCTATCCGGGTTTAAGTCCGGCGAAACCATTGTCACCGCCGGGGTCCACAAGTTGCGCGAAGGTCAGAAGGTGAAGGCCATAAGCGGTGACAAACCATGAAACCCTTCAATCTAACCGAATGGGCACTGGACCATAAACAGTTCATCTACTATTTCATCTTTATCATCTTCATTGGCGGTGCCTTTTCCTATCAAAACTTGGGACGCATGGAAGATCCCGATTTCACAATCCGCCAGATGATCGTCAGCGTCGCCTGGCCCGGCGCCAGTGCCAGAGAGGTAGAAGAGCAGGTTACGGACAAGATTGAGAAAAAGCTCCAGGAAACGCCGGGCCTGGATTATCTCAAGAGTTATTCTACCCCGGGGCAATCCATCATTTATGTGGTCTTGAAGGACGATGTGGTACCTGATGCCAAGATCCGCCCAACCTGGCTGGAAGTGCGCAATATGGTGGGCGATATCAAGCCTACGCTCCCCCAGGGCGTCATCGGCCCTTTCTTCAATGACCGCTTCGATGACGTCTTCGGCTGCATCTATGCCCTGACGGGCGACGGCTTTACTTATGAGGATATGCGGGCCAAAGCGGAAACAATCCGCCGCACCATCCTGGGGGTACAAAATGTCAAAAAAGTCGAACTCCTGGGGATCCAGCCGGAAAAAATCACGATCGAAGCGGAAATCAGCAAACTCGCCCGATTAGGCATTGACCCGGCTCTTGTGGCCCGGTCCGTCGAGGCACAGAATGCAATGACGCCGGCAGGTATGTTGGAGACGACATCCGACCGGGTATTTCTCCGCGTGACGGGGATGTTTGAAAATCTTAAGGACCTGCGGAATCTGCCGATCCGCGCCGGGGGGAACACTTTTCGCCTCGGTGACATTGCCGGCATCAAACGCGGTTACGCGGACCCGCCGGAACCCAAGATGTTTTATAACGGCCAGCCGGCCATCGGCCTGGCCGTATCCATGGAAAAAGGCGGTAATATTCTGCACATGGGGGAAAACCTCGATCAGGCATTAAAGCACATTAAAAAAGACCTGCCCCTGGGCCTGGAACTCAACGCGGTGTCCAGTCAGCCACAGGTCGTGAAGGCCGCGATCAACGAATTTGTCAAGGTCCTGGCGGAAGCAGTGGTGATTGTCCTTATTGTCTGTTTCCTGAGCCTTGGGTTGCGCTCCGGGATTGTTGTCGCCCTTTGCATTCCCCTGGTGATTGCAGGGGTGTTTGTCGTCATGAATATTTTGGGGATCGACCTCCATAAGATTTCTCTGGGGGCGCTGATCATTGCTTTGGGGCTTCTGGTAGATGACGCCATCATCGCCATCGAAATGATGACCGTCAAGCTCGACCAGGGGTGGAAGCGTTTCGACGCGGCCTCGTTCGCCTATACGGCAACGGCCTATCCCCGCCTGACAGGGGCCTTGATTACGTGCGCCGGTTTCATTCCCGTGGGATTCTCCAAGGGAGCCGCTTCAGAATTTGTCGGCAGCATTTTTTCAGTGGTGACGATTGCCTTGCTGATTTCCTGGGTCGTGGCCGGTACGGCCACGCCGCTTATAGGCTCCGCCCTGGTGAAAACGCAACCGGGCCACGCTGGCCATGATCATGATATTTATGACACCCGGTTTTACCGGTGGTTCAAGCAGGTACTGACATGGTGCCTCGCCCATCGTTGGCTGGTGATTGCTACTACCATGGCGTGCTTTATCGGCACAATATTTTTGATGGGACTGGTGAAGCAGGATTTCTTTCCCCCAGCGACGAGACCGGAGGTCATTGTCGAACTGCGCTTGCCTGAAGGGGCATCTGTACAGGCCACCGAACAGGAGGCGCGAAAATTCGCCCAGAACCTTGCTAAAGATCGTGATATTATTCATTATTCATACTATGTTGGCCAAGGAGCGCCTCGTTTCGTCCTGTCCGCTGACCCGACGCTTCCCAACACGAATTTTGCCCAATTCGTCATCCTCGCCAAAGACTTCGAAGCCCGCAACAAGCTCTTGACCAAGGCGCAAAAAACCTTTGCCACCGATTTTCCCAATGTGCGTGGCAACGCCAAGATCATCCAAACCGGTCCGCCTGATGCCTACCCGGTCATGCTGCGCGTCACCGGGAGCGACCATGGGAAGGTCCGTGACATTGCTGGGCGGGTGCGCGATGTCATGGTGGCCGACGGGAATCTACGAGACGTCCATTTGGACTGGAATGAAAAGAACAAGGTCATGCATGTGGCCGTCGATCAGGACAAGGCCAGGATGCTGGGGATCGACAGCCGGACATTGTCGCTTAGCCTCCAGACCCTTCTGTCGGGTGCCCCTATTGCCGAGTTTCGGGAAAAGGACAAGACCGTCAACATCGTGTTTCGCGTCGATGCAAAAAACCGGGTCGATTTGTCCAAGATAAAGAACCTGAATATCCACGTCGGCGGAGGCCGATTCATCCCCCTCGATCAGGTCGCCAAGATCAGCTATGAGGCCGAAGAAGGTCTCATCTGGCGGCGAAACCTGAAACCGACCATTACGGTCCAGGCCAACACCATCCCCGGCGTCCTGGGCAATGATGCGACGGCAAAGGTTTACCGGCAGTTGGAAAGGCTTCGGACCTCTCTGCCGCAGGGCTACAGCATCGATATCGGCGGCCCCATGGAGACGAGCATCAAGGCCACAGGCTGGCTACTGCAACCTGTGCCGGTCATGATCCTCATCATTATGACCCTGCTCATGTTCCAATTGCAGAGCATCTCCAAGATGGTCCTGACCCTGCTGACGGCCCCCATGGGCATGATCGGGGCCAGTCTGGGGCTCCTGCTTACCGGGCGGCCCATGGGATTTGTCGTCCAGTTAGGGATATTAGCCTTGGCGGGGATTATTATGCGTAATTCCGTCATCCTCATCGATCAGATCGATCAACAGCTCAAGGCTGGACAATCCGGTTGGAATTCGATTATCAACGCAACGGTTCTGCGGTTTCGCCCCATCATGCTGACTGCCGCAGCGGCCATTTTGGCCATGATCCCCATCTCGTTCAGCGTCTTTTGGGGGCCCATGGCCGTGGCGATCGGCGGAGGCCTGTTCGGGGCGACGGTGCTGACGCTTTTGGTCCTGCCGGCCATGTACGCTGCTTGGTACAAGGTAAGGCAGGAAGATCCGGGTGGGGCAGGTGAAGCAATATATATAAAAGAGGCTTCATGGGATTGAGAAAAACTGTAATTGACGGGCAATATGGCGTCAGATTCCTTTCAATCTGATCAATCCGCGCGCCTGGCTACCCTGCCTGGTTAAGGATATGATTACCCCCCGCGCCTCCGGTTATGCCTTTGAAGCCTCCTATGAGCATCTAGTCCTGATTGTCGCCACGGCGATCATTTTTGTGGCCTTGATTCCCGATGTGAAAAGTATAATCATAATGCCCATACATTGAGAATGTGTCCCGCCTCCTGCCGCTTATTTAACCTCACTTCTATGCATAGAAGTGACTCACATATTTAATATAATTATCTAACTGGCGACGTTTCCGATCATTTTCATTCCCTAATAATTTCTGTACGTTTTCCACACCAATAAACGGTACGATCGTCCCCATAGTTTAATCGCTGTGGTTTTCGCTGGTGCCTCACAAAGTAATTTTTGTATTCATACTATAGTCTGTAGATTTATAGTATTCATTGCTTTACTCGTAAAATCATATTGGTGGTAAAATGGATTCGGACGTAAGAAAAATTGATGGTATAGAATTGCGTTTTGGCAAAGTATTGCGCCAACTTCGCTTGGAACGCGGCCTTTCCCAGGAAGGACTTGGGTTTCAAAGCGGTTACCACCGGACATACATAAGCCTTTTAGAACGAGGGCAGAAAAGCCCATCCCTGCAAACAATATTTCGCCTTGCCGAGGCTCTGAGCGTAGAGCCGGATGAGATATCAGATCTATGCAGCCCAAGGGAACAGCAAATATCCAACCGTCAGATAAGGATTAAGGCCTTCATGAAGATCGTCACCATCAAACGCATTATTGACAGAGGGAAGTTTTCTCAATCGGCTGCATGGCGGCAAATTGAGCAGCAACTTGTTGATGCCATACATGCGGTCGATTGGCCGGTTGGTTCGGGGTTATTCACATTGTATGACGAGCCGGGGAAAAAGCGGGGGATGGGAAACGGTGTGAAGCCCATCAAGCTGATGTTCATGGAAAAATTGAGGGCTTGGGGATGGCGTTTGGAAACGCCTGTCTCGATTTCCGCTCAACGTCGTCCCGGACCTATGGATGCAACCTTTCCTGTGGATGAAAAGTTATTCTGCGTAGAATGGGAAACAGGAAACATATCCTCAAGTCACCGGGCATTGAACAAAATGGCCCTGGGCATCTTGAAGAAGATTCTCATCGGCGGAGTGCTGATCCTGCCGACGGGGAAAATGTGCCAATATCTGACGGATCGTGTTGGTAACTACCCTGAAATAGAGCCTTATTTTCACTTATGGCAAGCCCTTAACATTGAGGAAGGGCTGCTGGTGGCGATTGCCGTTGAACATGACGCCGTGAGCACAGCAGTGCCCAGAATCAGCAAAGGAACGGACGGGCGCGCCCTGTGGTGAATCACCCGCCGCGTTGAAAGACGAGGATATATTCCCGCTGCATCGTATTGGCGATCCCCGTGATGGGCCTGCTCATGGATTTCACGATTCTCAATCCATAATTAGCGCCTTTATCCTGCAATCTTTCGTGCAGTCCCGCTACTTCATCAGGGGGCACACCGAGGACCTTGCTGATTTGGTTATTGTTGGTACCAATGATAACGGTGCAAAACTTCCCCGGTTTGAGCACCCGGCCGCACTCGGACAGGACCGATCCCATATCTTCATCATAATAGCCGAATTTGTCCGCTAAGGTGCGCCCTCTCAGGCCGATCATCTTGTCACGCAGCTTTTCTTCTTCAATCCCCATGAAATGCAGATGGAAAGCGTCGTTGGCAAGATAATCGATGGCAAAGCTGTAGGGGGGCGAGAAGATGATGCCGTCGATACTCGCATTTTCCAGAGGGAGTCTCCTGGCGTCGCCTTCGAGGGCTTTTGCCGCGCCCAAGGGCCAGGGAGATTCACGGAGAACTTTTTGAAATTTTTCGGCTACAAACAGGTAACGTTCCAGGACGACCCGAAACTGATCAAGAGGAGTTTTACGCTGACTTCGTTCCGCATAGCCGGCGCTGTCTAAATAGGCCAGTAACAGGAAGTGATAAGTGTCAATGGTATCGTGCCTTTGCACTGATGAACCCTGCTGAGGAGTATTATAGTCAGCAGGCGGTTCCATCAACCTGTCAAGATCTTTAGATATCCTCTTGTTTCTACCCTGTGACCCCACAATTGGCGCACCAACCTTGCTCTGGAAATAGGAAAATACCTCCTGGTAATTGGCCAACGCCCCGTGGGCGCGTTTCAGCGACATGGTTAAGGCATCGATCTTCGTTTGGGTCATGAAACGGCAGAAAGGGCTGGCGTCAATACCGACAGAATTGATTCCCATAATCGACGCCTCGATAATCGTCGTCCCGGAGCCCATCATCGGGTCCAGCACTGTCTGGCCGGGTTTAAGCCCCATAATGTTCAAAAGCGCTTTAATCATCTGGGGATGAAATTTTCCTCGGTAGGGAAATAACCCGTGGGTTGCATAACCGGTGCGGAAGATGTTCTTTACGAAAAAGGATTTTAATCGTGATGAATCATCCGGGAGCTTTAGTGCGTCGCCCGTGCAAATCCGATAATGACGGGTCCAATCAGTGCCGACTTGGGCAAAGAAAGCCCCATTGTCTAAGAGTTCTCCGTCCGTCAGGAGGCGATGCTCATAAAAGGCCAATTCCAACTCATAAGTATCGTCCAGATCCGGAAAGGGACGGCGATGAACAGGGAAAAGCAGGTTTCTGAAGTCTTCAGCTAAGATGTCTTGTGATGTTTGGCGTTTCACGTTGCGGTATCAGTCTTCCTCGACAAAGTCGTCTGATTTATGGGGATGCAGGCGGGAGTTTTGTAGTCTTTCGATAATCGTCTCACAACTGATCACCTCGAAGCCAAGCCAATGACGATCCAAACGCTCGCAGACATCAAAGGTGGTGCCGCTGCCCCCGAAGGGATCTAAGACCAGATCGCATTTATTGGTTGATAGTTGAATCACTCTCGCGACCAACTTTGTGGAGAGTTGATTCACCCGGCGATTTTTATCTTTGAATTTCCAGTGTCGGACCGGCGTAATATCATTCCACACATCCGTCAGATTCACTCCGTTGGGATTCATGGCCTGACGGTGTCCGCCATAATCTTTGATTTCCTTGCCGCAGTGCCGACATTGTTCAATGGGGGTTCTGATCTTTCTGAATATTTTGGGTTTCCCTTTGGTGTAATAGAGAAGGCTATAATGAGAAGGATATAGCCGCCCCGGTATGGGCAGGGAAAGCTTGATATTAACGGCGATCCAGTGCCTGAAAATCATCCCTTTTTGAGACAAATGGCAGCCGATGAGAATATTCCATTTGGGAAGATTATAGATAAAAAGGGCGCCGCCGGGTTTGAGGACCCGGATGCATTCGTCCAACCACTGTTGGCACCAGGTCAGGTATTCGTCGTCCGTTCGGCTGTCATTGACGGCTTTCCCGTACTTCTTGGCCAAGTTGAAGGGTGGATCGGCAAAAATTGTATCCACGGTCTCCGCAGGCAGAAAAGGGAATAAATCGAGACAGTCTCCCGCATAAAGCTCGCCAAGAGGGGTTGAATATACAAGAGATTGTTCGACGCCCGGCTTCATAAGCTTAACGGGTATTTGCCTGTTGTTGTCAAAAAGGGCTAACGCCATGCTTCTCCCTTCGATAGAATGTCAATGCCACTGTGACTGGGTTATACGATACACTTGTCTGATTCCATCACTTCCTGAATAGTTTCTCCAGGGTTCCATCGACCAGGCGATAATTCCTGGTCACCACGACGCCGTCTTTAATCACGATCATGGCGGGAACGCCCCTGATCCCGTAGGCCGAAGCAACATCCCCCTTTTCGTCAAGGAGGACCCGATAGGGCAGTTGATATTTGGCGGCAAAACGGGCGACCTTGTCCCGGGATTCCTGGATGTCGATGTTGGCCATCTCCAGCCCCCGGTGGCTGTATGTTTGATGGATTTGCTTGAAATGGGGGATTTCCGTCCGGCAGGAGGGGCACCAGGTAGTGCTGAAAATGAGAAGGACGGTCTTCTTCCCGTAGTCGTTCATACTGAAGATCCGGCCGTTGGTATCCCGGATGCTGAATCGCGGCGCCTGCTCCTGGGCGAAACATCCGAAGGGGGCCAGAAGAAATACAACCAGGATTGTTGTTATCCAATAAACGTGCAAATGACGGTTCGACATAGAACCTCCTCAATTTTTTTTGTTATCCCCAGAGCATACCCGCCTGGATCAGCAGATATTCCCCCACCCCGATCATGATCCAGCCGGAAATGTGGTTCACCCGGGTCATCCACATCCCGGACCGGGGGAGATTCGCCAACAATCCTGCCGAGGTTCCGAGGATGATCAGCAGGGTCCCCATGCCGAAGGCGAAGACAAACAGGAGGCTCATGGCATAGGGGATGCTCTCCCTGGTAGCGGCGAAGCTGAGGAGGACGGCCAGGACTGGGGCCGTACAGGGTCCCATGACCAGTCCCGACGCGGCGCCGACAAAAAATGCTCCGATGGCCCCTTTCGTTTTTCCCCGGGGTTGAAGCCGGACAATAAAATCGGGCGTCCGGATCGGCAGATTAATGACTTCCAGCATGGATAAGCCCATGATCACACACACATTTGCCATGAAAAAATATACCCAGGGGTTGCTCTGCATCTGGCCGAAGAGTTTGCCCGTCAGGGCGGCCGCGGCGCCGATGGCCGTATAGGTCAGGGCCATTCCCAAGACGTAAATTATGGAAAGAACAAATCCTTTCATCTTTGAGCCGCTGCTGTGGGCGCCTATGAAGGCCACCGTAATGGGGGCGACGGGATAGGTGCAGGGGGTGAAGCTCACCAGGACCCCGCCCAGATACACGGCAATATATGCCAGTAGGGCAGAGCTTTGCATGTATGCGGCTGTGTTCTCAACAAAATTTTCTAACATGGCGTGATCATATGTTCTTTTTTATCAGGCGTCAATCGCGAAAACCCCAAATGTGAGATGCCGGTTGCGAGACCTTTGAAAAATTCCCCATCTCTGTCATTCCCGCGCAGGCGGTAATGACAACTTAAACCCTATAAGTAGAAATGCAAACCAGGTCTAGTTG
>Ga0209749_1001035_pt1 | contig 28710 bp, 26 predicted proteins | sample EPASupsiteSAE347_FD_187267 | JGI IMG/M metagenome (GOLD analysis project Ga0209749, IMG submission 187267) | Bioremediated contaminated groundwater from EPA Superfund site, New Mexico - Sample SAE3-47 (SPAdes) (version 2) | ecosystem: Environmental > Aquatic > Deep subsurface > Groundwater >...
ACATATATGAAGAGGCCGGCGTGCGCTCCCTCAGGTGTCATCTGGACGAAAATCCGGACAGCCTGGTCTGCGCCTGCCGGGACTCGCGGCTGCGTTATTTACGATGGCTGCGCAGACAATACGGCACGATTGAAAAATTCAACGCATTTTTGGGAAAAAGCTACGGAAAATGGGGCGAGGTTGAAGTGCCGCTTTCCTGGAACGACTACGGAAGCATGCTGCTCTGGAGAAAATGGGCTGCGGAAAACCTTGCGAAACAGATTGCATGTTTGCGAAATGCCGTGCGGGAAGAGGACGCCAGGCATCCAGTTACGGCGCACGCTTCGCCCGGCGTGTTTTTGAGGAATTCTCTTCTGGACACGGGCGATGACGCGCTCAATGCCGCGAAAGTTGATTTTTACGGTTCGTCCTTTCCCCCGGCCTCCCTTTGGCAGACGGCGTTGAGAAGCGACTGGATGCGGGCGATTTCGAAATATTACTGGATGGCAGAGGTGTATCCGGCTCTGGGGCTTTGGAAGTCTCTGGATGCTGATGACATCAAACAATCGGTCTGGACCGGCATTGCCCACGGCGCGCGCGGGGTTGTATATTGGCAATTTAAACCCGAACGGCTAGGGCAGGAAAGCAATGGGCATGGACTGGTGGCGCTGGACGGCGGATCGACTCCCCAGGCTGAGGAAGCAAAAAAAATCGGACGGATACTTCATAAGTTTGGAAACGAATTGGCAAAATTCAGCCCGCCGGCCGGCGTGCTGGCAATGGTGTATAGCCAGGATGCCTGTGTGCTGTCTCATCTGGAACGAAAATTCATGGCGAAACGCGACAAAAATTTCGGCGGTTATCCGGAGGCTTTCGGGGGAAGCTATCGGCTTTTTTGGAGTTCCGGGATGCCGGTTGATATTTTGCCGGCAGAGAGCATGAAGGATATGTTCCGATACCCGATGGTGTATCTGCCGATGCCCGTGATGCTTTCGGCGGACGCGGCGCGCAGGATAAAGGATTATGTGGCGGACGGTGGAATACTGGTGTCCGAGGCGTCGCCGGGGTTGCGCGAAGCAAACACCTGGGTTAGTCCCGCAGTTCCCGGTAACGGCTTGGATTCTTTGTTCGGTTGCCTGGAAAAGAACCGGCATGTCATTGGCGCGGATGAAATGATAAAATTTTGTCGCGGTGGAAAACAAATCATTGCCCGGCATATGATTGCGGAATTGGAGCCGACCACGGCCAAAGCCGTGGCGGTGTGGAAGAACGGAAAAACCGCGATCACAATAAATCCATGCGGAAAAGGTCAGGCCATACTGATCGGATGCTATCCCGGATTTTGTGAAAAAAACACCATCTGGACTGAATATCTCTCAAGGCTCATTAATTTCAGCCCCTGCGTGAAATTCAATAGAAAACCGGATGAGGTTTCTTATCGCGCACTGAAGAACAAAGAAAGAGATCTGGTGTTTGTTTTTAACGAGAGCGATAAGGTTGAAAACATTTCAATTCTGTGCCCGAAATATGAAAACGTGAAATTTATAATTCCCGAAGATATGAAAAATATCGGCCAAAACAACAAGCAAATTAGGTTGCGTCTGGCAGGAAAATCTGTCGTGGCTTTCATTGGTAAAAGATAAAACAATTTTGTCAAGAAACGGCAATGCAACCATAAAAGCCGGAGAAACTCAATAACATGCAAAAAAAAGGCAATTACATGGACATTGCGTTGGCGCAATCTCCGGAACCGGCGATGCGGTACACCTCGGCGCTGACGGTTTACGATGAACAATTTAATGAAGGAAGACTGGTCGGACGTTACTGGTCGGCAACCGGGCGGATAAAACCGGAAAGGGAAAGACAATCGTTTGACAAACCGTTTGCGTTTAATGTTCCCGTGCAATCGTTTTCTCTGAATATTGACGGACAAGATTGCAATTACGGATGGAAGTTGGTGACAACGAAAGAGAAAAAAGAAAATGAAATACACCGCGGAACAGTGGAACTTACCCATGATCTCAAGCCAATCCGCTTGAAGGTCCATACGCTTCTCGACGGAACGCCGTTCGTTCAACGCTATCTTGAAATTACCAATAAGGGCGCAATCCCCATGGCGCTTTCATCTGTTGCGCCGTGGCGCGGAGTGCTGGCGGGAGGAGATGAATGTTTTACAAAGAGTGATTTCCAGAGAACGTCTTTCCGACTCGGACGATACGTCGGCAATAATTGGGCGCAGGAAGGCCGGTTTGTCTGGGAGCCATTGACCAACGGAGTGACGACGCATCTCCAAGCTTCCGGCCCCTACGGCACCTGCGGATACCAATGTCCGTTTTTTCTTTTAAAGAATGAGGAAACAAGTGAATATTTCATCTTTTATCTCGGATGGTCGGGAACATGGAGCGCCGATATTCTTTGCGATACAACGCTTTATCAGATTCTTCACGTGAGCATCGGGCCGGCGGCGCCGTCTCCGATGCGGATGATTGAACCTGAAGAAACCATTCAAACACCCGCTGTTCATATCGGATATATGCAGGGTGATTTTGACGCGTGCGTTCAAGCCGCCCATGACCATATCAGGACTTCCGTAATCCCCGTGAACCCGCGTTTGCAACAGCCCGTTGTAGGGTATAATCACTGGGGATATTTGCAACACAGAATGGACGAAGCGGGCCTGCTTGAAGAAATCGATATTGCGGCGGAGATTGGCTGCGACTTATTCATGGTTGACGCCGGTTGGTATGGAAGGGGCTCTACCGCCTTAAGGGATTCAGGTCCTTATTCTCGGTTTCTGGGCGATTGGGTCGCGGGTGAATGGTTGCCCAATGATCTTGATCCTATAATCAGGAAAGTGCATGAAAAGAAGATGCTTTTCGGCCTCTGGATAGAACCGGAAGGCATTGCGGAAAAGAGCGAAATTTACAAACAACATCCTGATTGGGTCGTCAAAGTCCGGGGAGAAAACGTGCCTGCCGCTTGTGAACGACTTAATCTTGATTACACCAATCCGGAAGCGCGGGCATGGGTGGAATCGGAACTTGTCCGTATCATAGAACGGTACAAACTGGATATCCTGAGAATAGACGGCGCGCCGATGCACGTGCAGGCGGGAGAGAGGATTATTCATGGACATGCGGAGAGCACCATTTGGCGTCATTATGAAATATTTTATGCTATTTTGGAAAAACTCCGGGGAAAATTCCCGAAACTCATCATTGAGAATTGTGCCGGCGGAGGATCCCGGCTGGATTTGGGTATTCTGGGAAGGACCCATTGGACGGAAATTACCGACGAGGGCCGGGTTCCACGGTTAATCCAAATCCTGAATGGGATGACCATAATGCTTCCTCCTGAAATTCATAAATATTCTTCCGGTGTTGTCCATGCAGAAAGAGGAAGCCTTGACACCATGATCAGGGTAATTCTTTTTAGCGGCATGCCGGTCTTCAGCGGGGTCAGTCCAAAATTGAAAGAGGCCAACCCTTTGGTCGTCGCCCGAACAAAACATTATGTTTCATTGTTCAAAACTTTTATTGCACCCATCCTGAAGACCTCCAAGGTCTATCATCATACACCGGTAGTTGATATTGATCATCAGCCGTTGACGGATTATTGCGTCCTGGAATATGCCGCGGAAGACAGGAACCGCGGATTTGCGGGTGTGTTTAAACTGACGAATGACACGGAACCGTATCGCTTTTATCCAAGGGGACTGGATCCAGGAAAACAATACCGGATTAACTTTGATAACAGCGGGTTTTCAAGTAAACGAGACGGGTTTGAGCTCATGCGGAGTGGAATCCGTATGGAAATCAGCGGGGCATTATCGTCGGAACTGATTCTTTTTGAGACGGAATAATATTACGTGTAATGGATGAGGCAATAATCATTTGAGGAAAGAATGAACACACAAACGAAAAAAAATAAAAGCAGAATATTGGAAATTGGCAACGGTCATATCTGCCGGGTGATATCGGTGGAAGACGGCGTCCTGCAAACGGTATGCATCCGGAACGGCTTCACCGGCCAGGAATTCCGGCTTCAGTCCGAGGAATTCCGTTTGACGCTGGATGGCGGAAAAAAAATGTTGACGGGAAAAGATTTTAAAGTGGAAGATATTCAGGATCAAAGCGACGGAAAACTCCGGAAAGTGATTTTTGCGCTGAAGGAAACCAAAGGTGCCATTCGAGCTCGTGTGATTTACGAAATTAGCGGGGACGATTTTTATGTCAGGAAACATCTTGTGGTTGACGTCGGTCGGCGCCTGGTCAACAGCGTGGATGTCGAGAGTTTCAAGTCCCGGAACCAGTTTGTCGCCGGGGGAGGATTCGGCCAGCCGGTGTTTTTCGGCCGGGAGTTTTTTGCCGGTCTTGAATATCCCGCCGGCTACAACGAGACTGGGGAACAACGGCAGGTCTGCCTGACGCATTATCCCGGAAAACGCGGAGAAGTGGAAAGCAAGCGGTCGGTATTCGGAGTATGCCCCGACCGCGAGAACGAACGGCTGCGAAAATGGTTTTTGAAATATATCGAACAAAATCGCGCCAGAACGGTTAAAAGATTCTCGATCCTGTATAACTGTCCGGGCGGAAACGCTTTTATGCAGGAAAAGGACTATAAGTATTACAAAGACTGTTATTTAAGGCGGGGGCTTGCCATAGATACCGTTTATATTGAAACCGGGGATAGCTGGGTTAGTCCGAAAAGTTTGATGGGAGAAAAGCCGGAAAATAAACAAAAACCTTCCATTACGCTGCGCAAGAAATGGGCGGCGGAGCATCTCGGGGCAGGCGTCATGCTGCACCTAAACACGGCGGGAGGCAGATGGAACGCGGACCATAAATGGTTCGCGAAGCATTTCGACATGATAAGCGAAAAATATTATTGCCTGGCCGACCCCAGAGTGCGCCAGGGCTTGCTGAACAACCTGTTGCGTTTGATAGATCGCTACGACGTAAAGGGATTTTCGTTTGACTGGCTATGGTGGCGAACGGCTTGGGAGTGCGGCGCGGCAAATCATCGGGGTCATATTGAGGGCGTTAAATATGGCAGAGAGGCGATCACCGACAGTTTTATAGAAATCGCCGACGCGTTGCGTCAAAGAAAGCCCGACATTTACCTGATAGACCTGGAGGTGGAATTGTCGCCCTGGTGGCTGATGCACGTGGATGCCTTGTGGTGGTATGGCGCCGAAACGCGTGATTTCAAGGCTGAACATATCGACGGTTTGCTTTATTGGTGGCTGAAGGATGCGATCTATCCGATGTCGAGCATGTGGTATACGGACTGCGATTGGCCGTATCCGGAAAGAAAGGGGCAATATCCGGCGCACGCCTTGACCGATTTATACATGATGCGCTATTTGCGCGGCACGCTGGCCGAGGAGCTGTGGCATCATCCCAAAACCTTGACGGAGGATGAAAAAGACGCCATTGCAAAAGTCATCCAATGGGGAAGAAGTCATGATGATATCTTGGTGAACGGAAGTTCACGATTTATTCTGGGCGACCCGCTGGCCGGCGAGGTCTATGGATACAGTCATTTTACGGAGGATAATCGTGGAATCGTGGGGATCGTAAACCCAAGGGGACATTGTGACGAAAAAACAAGAATCATCCTGGATGAGAAGATCGGATTTAATCGCCTGGAGGGCGGAAAATATCTGGCAAGAATTGTTTATCCATATGAAGAGGTGCTTGCGGAATATTTCAAATACGGCCAAACACTGGAATGCGAGGTTCCCGCCGGTGGAATCCTGGTGGTTGAATTGATTCCAGCCGCGGAGGCGCGTCACCCGATCGTTTCCGGAATCCGTTACATCGCGCGAAAAACGCCCGGCGGAGTCTCGTATGACCTGCTCGGCGCCTGCAGGGGAAAGAAAAGGGTCAAAATTCTTTCGGACAACGATGACCTGGCCGATATAACGGCCAATATTTATTGGAGAGGGAAGAAACTTGTCGGAAAAGACTTTTACGCGGGAACGGATGCCGCAAGCTCCGAGCGGGTAAAAGTCAGCGCCGTATCGATTCGTACGCCGGCTGCTTGCGGCGGCATTGCGTTGGCGGGGGAAATGAAGATTGCCATACCGGATGGCCGGGCAAGGCTGGCGGTGTCCGTGGAAATCGACCTGCCCGGAATATATGAATCCTGGGAAAAGGATAAAAAAATATTTTCCGAAAAATGCGACCAAGCGCTGACCCTTGAAATCAAGAACTGTCGCAAATCAGTACGGCCCGCAACGGAACGCAATACCTGGCTATTGCCGGTCCATATCGGCAAGCATCCCAGAAAAGAGGCGTCATTCCGCTATCATAAAAAATTTTTCATCCCCCTTTGTCGCGCCAACGATCTGGCGTTCAGTCTGCGGATCAAGGAGTTTAAGAAGGCTAAAATCGGCATATGGGTTGAGCGGAAAACGGCGTTGGAATGCCTGGGAACGCTGGAAGTCAATGGAAAAAACGCCGGTTTTATGGAGGACGCGCCATATTTGCCTTCCATCGCAAAGGAGAGCAGGGAAGTAATACCAGTTCTTGAAACGAGGGAGTTTGAGTGAAGCCACAGGCAAAATAACGTGCTGGACATGCCGATGAAGCATAAAAACAAAATCAGATAGATTAAAATGGACAAGGAAACGCCATGATATATACTGATTTAAAAGGTTTATGACGTTTTTGACGACAGCATGGAGTAAAGAGCCCATTTTTATGTTAATTGCAAAATCTAAAGGAATTCGGATCATATTACTCGCGTGTCTTTTGCCTGTGCTGGATACCATTGCCGTCAACCATTACGTTTCTTCGGTGGGAACAAACAATCCGCCGTACACAAACTGAGCCGACGCGGCAACCAACATCCAATGGGCGGTGAACTATGCCACAAACGGCGAGACGGTGCTGGTGACGAACGGAACGTATCACCTGACAAATCAGATCACGGTCACCCAAAGCATTACGCTCTGCAGTGTAAACGGCTATTCCAACACAATGGTTGTCGGCAACGGGGCAAACCGCTGTTTTTACATCTCATGCCAAAGCGGCCGCCCGACCATTGACGGCTTTACGATCACAAACGGTTACGCAAACTCCAATGACTTCAGCGGGAAAGGCGGCGGCATTTTTATATCCACCGGCAACGTGTACAACTGTCTCATTACCGGAAACACCGTTGAGCGGGGAACAAATGCGGATTGGTATACGACCGGGGGCGGAGGGGTGTATCTGGACAGCATGTGCACGGTCTTGACTTGCATAGTGCGGGGTAATTATTCTGGATACGCCGGCGGCGGAATGGTGCTCGGCAGATATGACGGCAGAAATTTTATCTCCAACTGTGTTATTGAATCAAATATTTGCGATTATATCGGCGGCGGAATTTTCGGAGATGGGACCCTTCTAAATTCAACTATTGTCAACAACATATCCAAATCAGAGGCTGGGGGAATATATGGCCCACGCATTTGGATCACCAATTGCGTGATAGCCGGGAATTCGGCGACAAATGGCCCGGGCGGCGGGGCGGAACTGTTTTACTATTCCACGATAGCCGACTCCGTAATCAGCAATAATTCGGCGGGCGGGACCAGCGGCGGGCGAGGCGGTGGAGTTTATTTCTATCCGACCGCCCCTTCGCCCCAGATAATCAATTCGGTGATAGTGAATAATTCCGCGCGGCTTTACGGCGGCGGAGTATATTTCAATCAATGCGGAATATTGAAACAGTGCCTTATTAAAAACAACTCGATCAGCGCCACGGGAGGCTCCGGCTGCGACGGCGCCGGAATTTATCTGCGTAACGTTAAAAATTATAGCGGCTATTGCGAATCCTGCACAATTGTCAGCAACATGACTCCGCATCGGGGCGGCGGTATCGCCGTGGAAGGCACAAATAACAATTATTCCGTGTCAAATTGCGTTGTATGGGGAAACATTGGCACAGTCGCCGGGAATGACGTGTTTGACGAAAGCGGGACGAATAACAGCCCGTCCTTCCGCTTTACCTGCGCAAATTATACCAACTTTCCGGCTGGGGAGGGAAACATAACCAACGACCCGCAGTTCGTTAACTTTAGCGGCGGAAATTTTCACTTAAAAGCTGCTTCGCCCTGCATGAACGCAGGGTCCAATCAGGATTGGATGACGAACGCTGTTGACTTTGACGGCCGCCAGCGCATCCGCTACGGCATTGTGGACTTGGGCTGCTACGAGACGATTTACGAAGGCACGATTTACCGATTCGGGTTTTAAGCGCGGCTATCCATCGTCGTATCGGCACCTTACTGCCAAATCTTTTCAGCGGCAGAACGCGTAAGGCGTCGTCTTTGATCTCGATTTTTTCAGTATATCCCTTTTTCAACACAAATGTCCGGTTTTCGATAATGATATTTGTTTATTTCTATGGAATGCCGTTTTAATCTGGGGCTGGAAACATATGGGAATCATTTGGAGAACAGGAAAGTGAAAAACATACTGATCACCACGGAAGAATTTATGATAACAAATTTTCCGGAAGATTTTGTTATTCGGAAAAATCCCTATGGCCGGAAACTTACCGAAGCGGAGGCGGACGACCTGATCCAGCGGCACAAACCCTTGGGCATGATTGCCGGAATAGAGCCGCTGACGCGTAAGATCATGGAAAAGGCGCCTTTTCTCAAGGTGATATCAAGGTGCGGGATCGGGCTCGATTCCGTGGATTTAAAGGCCGCCGCGGAACTGGGGATCAAGGTCACGAACACCCCCGATGCGCCGACCTCGGCCGTGGCCGAGCTTGCTGTTGCCTTGATGCTTTCAGTCCTGAGAAAAATCTGTCTTGTGGACAAAAAAATAAAGGTTGGGGAATGGGTGCGACCGATGGGGTCCCTCCTTGCAGGGAAGGCGGTCGGTATAATCGGATGCGGACGGATAGGATCTTATGTCGCAAGGCTCACGACTGCATTCGGATGCAAAGTGTTGGGATACGATCCTTATATTAAAAATAGTTCATTTTTTGCAGTATGCGGGCTGGGCACACTGCTGCGTGAGGCGGACATCGTCTCCCTGCACATTCCCCATACCGGGGAAAATCATCATCTTATCAACCGCGAAAAAATCTTTGCCATGAAAAGCGGCTCTGTCCTTATAAATACCGCCCGGGGAGGACTTATTGATGAAGGAGCGCTTTATGAGGCTTTGCTAAAAGGGCATATTTCCGGCGCTGCCCTTGACTGCTTTGAGAACGAACCATATTCAGGGCAGTTGGCAAATCTTGATAATGTTGTATTGACATCCCATGTGGGCTCAAACGCGAAAGAAGCGCGCATTATAATGGAACGCCAAGCCTTGGATAATCTTATCAAAGACTTGGTGCAGAAATAATGATAACAGTCAATCCAGTTAAAAAAGCCTTGCTTGAAAGAAAATTGACCTTCGGCTCCTGGATACAGATCGGACATCCGGCGGTTGCCGAAGTGCTTTCCCGGTCCGGATTCGAATGGCTTGCCGTTGACATGGAACACACGGATATTGATATAAAATCATTCTGCGACACGATCCGAGGCATGCAAGGACGAGGCGTCATTCCTCTGGCGCGGGTAAGGGAAAACGACTTTCTTGCAATCCGTCAAGTCCTTGACGCTGGAGCGCAAGGCGTGATTGTGCCCTTGGTAAATTCGGCCGAGGAAGCGGAAAATGCGGTCAAGGCCGTAAAATACCCGCCGATAGGAAAAAGGGGGTTTGCCTTCTGCCGGGCCAACGAATGGGGCATTGATTTCGATGAATATGCACGCCGGGCAAATCAGGATGTGGCCGTAATCGTCATGATCGAATCCAGGCTGGCAGTTGAAAATATAAATGAGATTCTGGCCGTCGAAGGGGTGGACGGCGTATTAATAGGTCCTTATGACATGAGCGGCTCATATGGTTTGACCGGACAGGTCTCGCATCCCGATATTATGAAGGCCTGCCGAACCGTTTCCGCCGCATGTAAAAAACACGGCAAAGCCGCCGGCATTCACATCGTCAAACCTGATGGTAAAAATATTAAAGAGGCGATTGCCGACGGGTTCATTTTTATAGCGCTGGGAATGGATACGATCTTTCTGGGGCAGACATCAAGCGAACTGATCAAAATAGCCGGAAGTTGTTCCGACTAATTCATGAAAGAGATTTGGCCAGGACATGTTGCAGAGCTTTTAAGCAGAGTTTGTTTTCCAGGCGTTTGCCGACGCTGATGCGGACATATTCCGGCAAACCATAGCCGTCCATGGGGCGGACGATCACACGCTCTTTCTGCATTTCCTCAAAAACTTTCCGGCCGTTGCCGACTTTTACGAGCATAAAATTCGTCACCGACGGCACGAATTCAATGCCAAGCTTTGTCAATTTTTCTCCGAAATAATGAAGGCCTTCGTTTACCATTCGTCGCGTTTTTTCAACAAAAGCATCATCTCCAAGCGCAGCCAAGGCCGCCTCCAGGGCCATGGCATTCACATTGAACGGCTGACGAATCTGCGCCATCAATTCTATTCCTTCCCTGGGCGCGACCGCATAACCGATGCGCAAGCCGGCCAAACCGTAGGTTTTCGAAAAAGTGCGCAAAACGATTATTTTTTTGCCTTCGCGCACATGCCGCAGTGTATCGGGCTGTTTTGCCGGGGGCAGCAGTTCAATGTAGGCTTCATCAAGAACCACAACCACATGCGGCGGAATTTTATTTATAAAATCATGCAGTTCGCCCGCGTCCACCATGGTCCCGGTTGGATTGTTCGGATTGGCGACAAAAACCACCCTGGTGCGGGGCGTTACTGCGGAAAGCATGGCTTTCAGGTCGTGCGTAAAATTGCGCATGGGAACAATCACCGGCCTGGCCTCGAACATTTCGGCGATCAACCTGAATATGGCGAATGCGCGGTCCGCAATGACGGCCTCGGAACCCGGGGCAAGGAAAACATGGCCGATAAATTCGATGATTTCATTGCTGCCGTTTGCGATCATTATTTGTTCCGGCTGAACCTGCAGCTTGCTTGCCAGCGCTTTCCTCAAATAAAAGGCGCCGCTGTCCGGATAACGATGCATGTCGCGCGCCGACTTTTTCATGGCCTTGATCGCGAGCGGCGAAGGGCCAAGAGAATTTTCGTTGGAAGCCAGCTTGATGATTTCATCAGCGCTTGCGAATCCAAGCTCGCGCGCCACTTCCCCGATTGGCTTGCCGGTTTCGTATCTTTTGAGACTGGCCATCCATTTTTTTGCGATTGTTTTCATTTCAGAAAAACGCTCAACACTCAACGTTGAACATTCAATGCTTCCCTGTTTTTGTTGGACGTTGGAAGTTCGATGTTGAAAGTTTCTTCTTGCTTTTCATTCCGTTGCCTTGGGATACGACCCGAGGATCGTCAGCAGCAGACAATGCTTGTCCAATTCCAGTAACGCCTTGCTGACTTTGGGGTCCTCGACGTGTCCTTCGAGGTCGACAAAAAACAAATATTCCCATGCTTTTAGCCGGTTTGGGCGCGATTCGATCTTGGTCATGTTCAGATTGTATTTCCGCAATGAGCCGAGCGCGTCATGGAGTGATCCTGAGCGATGCTTGACCGAGAATACAACGGACGTTTTGTCGTCCCCGGTTCTCGCTGTTGATAATTTTCCCATCACGAGAAAACGGGTCGCATTGCCGCTTATGTCCTGAATATCCGCGGCCAGGACCTTAAGCTTATAGACTTCCGCAGCCAGCCTCCCGGCGATTGCGCCCGCCTGTTTGTCCCTGGCGGCCAATTCGGCGGCGCGCGCCGTGCTGGCCGCCGGCACCAGTTCGGCCGCCGGGAATTCATTGCGCAGCCATTTGCGGCATTGTCCGAACACGATGGGAATGCTCAGGATTTTTTTAATCGAATTCCACGCCCCCCGGGAAAGCAGGCAGTTGGAGATGGGCTGATAAATTTCAGCGCAGATTTTAAGGGTGGTATCGGTCAGGCGGTCGAAAGTGCTGGTTACGGCGCCTTCGGTCGAGTTTTCAACCGGAACAACCCCGTAATCGGCGTCCGCCTTTTGGACCCGGTCGAAAACATCGTCGATTGTTTCGCAGGCAATATAATTCACGCTGGCCCCGAATTTTTTTATGGCAGCCTGGTGGGAGAAGGAGGCTTGCGGCCCCAAATAGGCCACGGTGATGTTTCTTTCAAGCGCCAGCGAAGCGGACATGATTTCACGGTAAATTGCGGCCAGCGAGGAATGGGAGAGCGGGCCGCGGTTGATGCCGGCAATATTTTTTATAATGGTCTTTTCGCGGGCCGGATCATAGGGCTCGGTTTTTGAGCGTGACTTTATTTTGCCGATCGCCGCGGCAATGGCGGCACGCTGGTTTAAAAGCCGGACAATTTGCCTGTCGAAAACATCTATTTTATTGCGTAAACCGGGCAGGGTGGCTGTTTTAATTCTCTTTTTCATCTTCGTCATCCTCATCTTCGTCGTCTTCCTCGTCATATTCGTCCTCAGCTTCAATCGGGCTTTGCTCCGGCTCGGCTTTTGAATTTTCTTCCGGCTGCGCGCTTTCCTGGCGGGCGGCCCTGGCCCTTTCCTCCTCCTTGCGCCGCAATTGTTCTATGCCGGGCAAATGGTCGATGCTTTGCAGCCCAAAATGTTCCAGGAAAAGCTGGGTCGTGCCATAGAGCAGCGGATGCCCCGGCAGGTTGCTGCGGCCGGTTATCTTGATCAAACCGCATTCCATGAGGTTGCGGACAATGGCGTCAACACTGACCCCGCGCACGCTTTCGATTTCGGACCTGGCTATCGGCTGGCGGTAGGCGATGATGGCCAGGGTTTCCAGGGTTGGTTTGGAAAGTTTGCTGGGCCGGCCCGTATTTAGAAGCCGGCGCAACCAGGGCGAGCATGAGGGGGCCGTCTGCAGCCTGAAACCGCCGGCCACCTCGATGACCTGAACGCCGTTGGCGGCCTGGATATATCCCACCTTGATCTGCTCGACTGCGGCGGCAATCTCGTTTTCATTAACTTTTGCGAACTGGCGGCAGATGCTCTCATCCTCGGTTTCGGCCGTCTCAGACAGGAGTTTCCTGATTTCGCCGGGTTTGAGCGGTTTTTTTGCGGAAAACAACAGGGCGCCGATTATTTTTGTCAGGGTCAATTGTTCGTTTGCTTCAGACATATTGTATGTTCCTTTAGCGCTTAAGCCTGTAAAAAATACAGTCTTTCTTGCGAATTTCAAATTTTCAGTTTCAAATCGTAGTTTTATTCTCCGGTCCGCACGATCATGATGTCGCCGAAGGTTCTATCCTGTCTGGCAACGAGTTGGTGCAGGCGCACCAGCTCCAACAGGGCCAGAAACGTGCAGATTATCTCATGCCGGCTCGCCATGTGGTCGAAAAGGGTGAAAAACCTTATGGATTTTTCCTCCTTGATTTTCGCAAGCAGCATCTCGATCTTATCCGCCACGGTCACATTTTCAGCCGTGATTTCGCCGATCACCTGGGGCTGAATTCTTTTCAAGGCCTCGTTGAACACGGAGATCAAATCAAATATGGTGACTTCGTCAAGATCGACTTCGGGCGACTGCTGAACAATGACTTCGTCGGCCCCGCGCAGGAAGGAGTTGCCCTGGAGCGTTTCCATTTCATGCAGCGCGCCGGCCGCATCCTTGAACTTCTTGTATTCCACCAGCTTGCGCACCAGGTCCCAGCGCGGGTCTTCCTCCTCCGGCTCGAGTTCCGGACGCTCCTCAGGCGGCAGAAGCAGGCGGCTTTTAATCATCATAAGCGTGGCGGCCATGACCAGGAAATCCCCCGCGATATCGAGATCGAGCATCTGCATCAGCCCCAGGTATTCCATGTATTGCCGGGTGATCAGCTCAATGGGAATATCGTAGATGTCAACCTCGTCCTTTTTGATCAAGTAAAGGAGCAGGTCGAGCGGGCCCTCGAAGACCTCCAGCTTTATTTTAAGTTCGTCCTGTGTTATGGGCATGATTTTTAACTCGTAAAGTTTAGCGCATAGCGTTTAGCGGATATGGGTAAGGATTGCGTCAAAATATTTTTGTTTTTACTAAACGCTATCCGCTCTACGCTGTTTTTTGCTACTCCAATCCAACTGCGATTCTTGCCTTCTTCAGCGTTTCCCTGATCAATTTCCCGGCCCTTTCGGCGCCCTGGCGCAAAATTTGCTCAATCTTTCCTGGTTCGGCCAGGAATTGTTCGCGCCGCAAACGCGCCTTTTCAAAATATTGCCAGATCAGCTCGGCCAGTTCCTGCTTTACCGCTCCGTAACCGATGCCGCCGGCCCGGTATTTTTCAGCCATTTGGGCGCATTGTTCGGCGGAGGCAAACAGCTTGTACAAGGCGAACACATTGCATTTTTCAGGGTCTTTTTTGTCGGCCACGGTTTTGCTGTCGGTTACGATTCGCATCACCGTTTTGCGCAATTCGTTCTGGGTCGAAAACACTTTGATGGTGTTGTTGTACGATTTCGACATTTTCTGTCCGTCAATGCCGGGCACAACGGCCACGTCGTCTTTAATCAGCGGTTCCGGTATTTTGAAAGTTTCGCCGAACTGATTGTTGAACTTTATGGCAATGTCGCGCGTTACCTCGACGTGTTGCTTTTGGTCCTGCCCAACGGGCACGACGTCGGCTTGGACCGCGAGAATATCAGCGGCCATGAGGACGGGATATGCGAAGAGCCCGTGATTCGGCGCTATCCCTTTTGCGATTTTATCCTTGTAGGAATGGCATCGTTCCAGCAATCCCATCGGCGTGACGATGGAAAGCAACCAGGTCAGTTCCTGAACTTCCGGCACGTCGCTTTGGCGGTAGAAAGCGGTCCTGGCAGGATCAAGCCCGCATGACAGGGCGTCCAGCGCAATCTCGGATATGGCCTCGCGCAGAACTTTTGCGTTCTGGACGCTGGTCAAGGCATGGTAATCCGCTACAAATAAATAAGTTTCGGCATTGTTGTCCTGCAATGCCAGCGCCGGTTTTAACATGCCGAAATAGTTGCCGAGATGTAGTTTGCCCGAAGCCTGAATTCCTGAAACTGCGCGCATTTATTCCGTCTCCTTTTGGGCCAAAATATAGCGTGTTTGCGCGGGCAAGCAATGAAAAAATATTCCCTTGACGCTTGAAATCGCGGTTTAAATGAATATGATTAAGTTTGCAATTCATGAACAGACATTCATATACTTCCACCGTTGAAGACGAGTGGCTGGAGTATTGATTATAATGAGCGATGACAATCCAGATAATCCGATTGAAAAAATGCGCAAACATTTCGAGGAAATGATGCGCGACGGAAAAATTCATCCGGCCATGAACTTTCCGCCAGGCGGTCAGGTTCAGGAAGCAGGCAATGATGAAAAAGGAGAAAACGCGGAAAAAATAAAATTAATCCGTGAATTCAAACTTAAGCCGCGCGAAATACGCGACTTTCTCGACCGCTTTGTGATCAAGCAGCAGGAGGCAAAAAAAGTCCTGGCCGTGGCCATCTGCGACCATTACAACCATGCCCGGCAGTGCATCGAAACTCCGTCCTTGCAGGAACGAGAATATTCCAAGCAGAACGTGATGCTCCTGGGGCCGACCGGCGTCGGCAAGACCTATTTGGTGCGTTGTATCGCGCGCCTGATCGGCGTGCCGTTCGTAAAATCCGACGCCACAAAGTTTTCCGAGACCGGCTACGTCGGGCACGACGTTGAAGACCTGGTGCGCGACCTGGTAAGGATCGCCAACGGCGACATCAATCTGGCGCAATACGGCATCATTTACATTGATGAAATAGATAAAATCGCCTCTGCCTCAAACCTGTCAGGCCGGGATGTGTCCGGCCGCGGAGTCCAGGTCAATTTGCTGAAATTGATGGAGGAGACCGAGGTCAACATTCAAAGCCAGACAGATTTGCTTGGGCAGATGGAAGCCATCATGCAGTTTCAAAAAACCGGCAAATCGCCGCAGCGGACCATAAACACCCGGCATATCCTGTTCATCGTCAGCGGAGCGTTTGAGGCGATCGCCGAGCGCGTGCGCCAGAGGATCAGCACTTCCGCCATCGGGTTTACAGGCGGGGAGACAAAAGAACAACAGTCCGGCGAATATCTGAAGCAGGCCCAGACCAGGGATTTCATTGCAGGCGGCTTCGAACCGGAATTCATCGGGCGGCTGCCGGTGCGCGTGGTCTGCGAACATCTGATTGCCGAGGATTTAAGGCAAATCATGGTTTCCTCGGAGGACAGCATCCTGACCCAATACAAGCGCGATTTTTCGGGATACGGCATTGATTTTTCGGTTACCAGCGAGGCGATCGCCGAGATCGCCAGGCGCGCCATGGAGGAACAAACCGGCGCGCGCGGTTTGATGACCGTGATGGAAAAGGTCTTCCGGAATTACAAGTTCCAGTTGCCGTCCACCGCAATCAAATCGTTTGAGGCCACGCGCGAAACCATCCTTGCCCCTGAGACGGCGCTGAAGGAACTTGTCCATGCCAACCGCGACTCGGAACGGATTTTGTTGCGCGAAGAGATTTCCGCCTTCACTAAACGTTTCAAAAATATGCACGCCTTGGAGTTGGTCTTCAGCGACGAGGCCATTGACCTGCTGGTGGAAATGAGCGTTACCCAGGACAAGTCAATCAGGGCGTTGTGCGACACGAAATTCAAGGACTTCCAGCACGGCCTGAAAATAATCGCAAACAATATCGGCCAGACCTCGTTTGAGATCACTCCGAAAATCGTCGAAAATCCGGATGAAGAATTGTCCAAACTAATCGTGGAAAGTTTCCAAAAGTCAGGAGCAGCCGACAAGAAAGAGCAGAATTAAGATGCCGCAGGCAATTTTATGATTTCCTTCGCATTCCGCCTTCTGCCTTTTCGTAAACCAGAAGATCGGCTGCGTTGTTTAACTTAAAGGCATTCAGGCGCTCCACGCACGATGGACATTTGCCGCAGGCTTTTTTATGGCCACGGTAGCAGCTCCAGGTGTGCGCGTAGTTCACGCCCAGACCCAACCCCACTTTCAAAACGTTGCTTTTTTTAAATCCCGCGAACGGCGCCTGTAGAATGACCGGCCGGCGATGGTTCAATTTCAGGACGCGATTCATGCCGGACACAAACGCTTTTGTGCAATCCCAATAGCCGTAAAAATCCTGCGCCTGGGCCGCGTAATAAACCTTTGCGATGCCGAGCGCCTCGGCATGGGCGCAAGCCAGGGAAATCAGGATCATGTTGCGGTTCGGCACATAGGTGGGCGGTTGCGAAAGTTTTTCCGGCTTGATTGCGTCATAATCGGGAACCGGATTAAATCGCGAGGTCAACGCCGAGGACTTGCCGATAAATTTGCCGAAGAATGAAATATCGACCACGAGGTGTTCCCTGACGCCAAGATGATTTATCTGCCAGCGCGCACAGGCAAGTTCGCGGTCAAAATGCTTTTGACCGTAGTTGAAGGTGAGCGCGTAAATGGCATGACAGCCCAGTTGCTTTTTCAGATAATGCAGCAGCGTCGTGGAGTCTAGCCCGCCGCTCAAAAGGATGACAGTTTTTTCTTTCATAATTTGCCTGGAAATAAGACGGCGCGGCAGGGACGCCGCCGCCCTACCATTATTCGGTCGGCAATAGGTAGGGCATGGGCCTCCGGCCCAGCCATGCTTGATATTTGGCATGGTTTTAAATCCTGAAGGAAACAATGTGCTTTCATTTTCCACGACCGACTTTTGGCCAGATTTGTTTGTGAAGCTGGATATTCAGCCGCACGGGCAGTTTGTCTTTGAGGATCCAGCGGGCAAGGGTAGGGGCTGCGATAAATCCTGCGGCAGGGCTGAGATTAACGGCATGGCAACGTTTAACTAAAGCATGCTTATCCATTATGTGTTTCGCCCAGTCATAGTCTTTGCGACTGCAAACAACAAATTTTACCTCGTCATATGGCCTCAACAACTTCATGTTTTGCCGGCGATTTTTATCGGCAAAACCGCTGCCGGGGCATTTTATATCACAGATGGTGACAATTTTATCCGGAACATTCGATAAGTCATGACTGCCGTTTGTTTCCAGCAGTGTTTTGCCATGTTTGACAAGTTCTTTGAGCAAGTCAGGAGTGCCGGCCTGCGACAGGGGTTCGCCGCCGGTGACTTCAACCAAGGGCAGGCCGCTTGCTTTATACTCCGCAACCAGACTGGCAATTGAGCGCGAACTGCCGTTGCGCCATGCATATTTTGTGTCGCAATAGCGGCAACGCAGGTTGCAGCCGCTCAAACGGATGAAGAAACACGGTCGGCCGGCGAACGTGGTTTCGCCCTGAATCGAAGAAAATGTTTCAGAAACGAGGAGATTATTTTGCATCGCGCTATTTATTTTTATTCATCATACCATGCCGCGGTCCCCGGCGACTCGCTGACTCGCACCCGGTGAAGAAGGCAATTAGCCCGGCTGGTTTTAGGCGAAAGCCGGTTGAAAATGAATTTCGCGATGTTTTCCGCGGTGGGATTCTGTTTTTTGAACCAGGACAACCGGTTCAGGTTCTGATGGTCAAGCCCGGCAAGGATCTCCTGCAAGAACTTTTTGAGAAGCCTGAAATCGACCAGCATGCCCAGTTGATTCAACTTGTTCCCGCGTATAAAAACCTCAACCTCCCAGTTATGACCGTGCAATCTGGCGCAGACTCCCTTATATCCCCTTAGCTTGTGCGCACCGCAAAAATGCGATTTTATGCTGATTTCAAACATGCTTATAAAATAACGAAATCCCGGCGTAAAATAAAGCGCAAATATCTTTGCCTTTGTCCGGTCAACGCTTATAATTCTTGAAAAGGTCGCAAGTGCACATACTGCCATTACTAATAGCTGTTATTCTGATGACGCCATTTACTCAGACAGGTAATGCCGGAGAAGCGGCGAAAAGACCGGCTGGCGAAGATTGGCCCGTCGAAAGGGCCGAAATGGTCAGAGGGCTGCGGCGTTACGGGGTCCATGACGAACACGTGCTCGCGGCCATGGGCAAGGTGCGCCGCCACATATTTATACCTGAAAATTACCGCGACCGCCGCGACGCCTACGGTGATTACCCGTCTCCGATCGGGCATGGCCAAACCATTTCACAACCGTACATCGTCGCTTATATGACCGAAAAGCTCAAGGTTAAGCGTGGCGACAGGATTCTTGAAATCGGCACGGGGTCGGGGTATCAGGCCGCCATTCTGGCCGAATGCGGCGCCGAGGTTTACAGCATTGAAATCGTTCCGGAGTTGGCTCAACACGCCAGGGATGTCCTGGACAAAGAAGGCTATAAAAATGTCCACGTTTTGACAGGCGATGGCTACAAGGGCTGGCCGGAAAAAAGTCCTTTTGACGCAATCATTGCGACTTGCGCCCCGGAAGAAGTTCCGCAGGCGCTTGTCGACCAATTAAAGGACGGCGGACGCATGATTTTGCCGGTGGGAGATTTCGGATATCAGCGACTGGTCATTTTAAGGAAAAAGAGCGGCAAAATATCCGAGGAAGACGATTTGCCGGTCCGGTTCGTACCGATGGTAAGGCAAAAGTAAATCAGCGGTCTGAGATCCCAGAGAATTGCCACGTCAGTTCATTTTGTCATGCACGGCGTTTGCGCAAAACAGCAAGGAATTCTTCTGGCGTCGAAATCGCAATGCTCGTTTCCACTACCTTGAAATGCCCGGGATTACGGGTTATCAAGCATTCGGCTCCTGCGTGTATGGCAGAATGGAATTGGATGGCGTCCTCAAAATCATCCATGGTCGAGTCAATGGCTTGATTCAGAATCTGGGTGTCGGGGGCGACCGGCACAAAAATATCACGCAGGATACGAAGTGCTTTGTCAGCCTTGTATTTGCCGACCATCTTGCGAGCCACATAATAGATATTGTTGAAACTGATGGCAGAAATATAGCCTTGGACCGCCCCACTTTCGGCCAGAGACCAGACCTCGGCGGAAGCGGCATAAAATTGCTCGCGTCTGGCAAGGACATCCAGCAAAACGTTGGTGTCGAGAAAAATCTTCATCGGAGCCCATATTTCTCAGACAACGCTGTAGCCAGGATTTCTTTTGGAGTGCGCCCCGAAGGCAATCGAAGCAGTCCGATGGCTTTGCGCGTAATAGGCGCCATTGCCGGAGGTTTCTCATGTTCTGTCCGCCCCATGGTCGCCACAAGACGGGAGAAGAGTGCCGAAACGCTGGTGTTTCTTTCGGCGGCAAGTTTTTTGGCTTCGCTGATCAAAGATGAATCTGCGCTGAGGGTAAGTTTGGTCATACTCATAAAGAACCTCTTTCTACGTATAAAATCAAAAATATACTACGTGCTACCAAAAATCCCGTCAAGAACATTATTCGACCTCTGTGGCACTGATTTTTCTTATCTTCTCCTGATCACCACGGCGTAGCCGCCGTCCGTGCCTGATTCGGGCGGAAAAAAACGTCTTTCTTCAATCAGGCAAAAGGATGGATTCTTTTCAAGCCATGAGGCAATAAGCATCTGATTTTCCTCCGGCTCCAGACTGCAGGTGCTGTAGACCAATGTCCCTCCGGTTTTAAGCAATCCGGAAAGCTGATCGAGCATTTTGTTTTGCGCTTCAACGAGCATTCCCAGGCTTTTTAGATTAAAACGCCAGCGCACGTCTGGTTTGCGGCGGATAACACCGGTGTTGGAGCAGGGCACGTCGGCAAGGATGCGGTCGAATTTTTGATCAGCAAATATGGCCGGATTGAGAATGTCCGATTTTTTTACTTCGACAAAATTTTCAATTTGCAACCGGCTTAAATTCTGTCTGAGAACTTTCAAGCGCTCTTCATTGACATCCATGGCCGTCAGACGTCCCTGACAGCGCATTTTTTCCGCGATCAAAAAGGTTTTGCCGCCCGGCGCAGCGCAGGCATCGAGGACGTTTTCACCCGGATTGGGAGCGAGAAGTTCAACCGAATTTTGAACAAAAGGATCGACCACCAGAAATAATCCTTCCCGATATCCCGGCAAATCCTCGATTTTGAGGCCGCGCGGTGCCTTTAAGAAATGCTTATGCGCCGGGATATCTTTAAAAAGGCAGGGCGAGGAGTCCCGCCATGTCGTCATCATGGTGTTTAATCTGATGATTATATCGGGCCGGCTATTGTTCCAGACGCAGAGGCGTTCGGTTTCCTTTTCACCAAAATGTTTTGTCCAGCGGCCGATCAGGAGATCGGGATGAGAATATTTTATTCCGGGCGGCAAGTTTTCAATTTTTTCGTGAATCTGTTTTTTTTCGGAAACAACCCGGCGCAGCACCGCATTGACAAAATCGCCCTGTTTCGAAGAGAAAGAAAATTTGGCGGCCTCGACAGTTTCGTTGACGACGGCATATTCCTCCACGTTTTCCATCATCAGAATCTGGTACAGCCCCGTCAGGAGCAAGGCATTCAGCAGGGTGGGGGAAGGCTTCTGTTTTACCAGTTGCCTGAGGCACCACTCCAGAAGTCGTTTCCAGCGGACGACACCATAAACCAATTCGGTCGCAAATGCGCGATCCTTGCCGATTTTGTTCAACAACCGGCTTGGGAATTCGCCGGAAGCCAGCCAGCGGGAAACGATTTGCGCGGATAAATAACGGGGGGTGGTATTTACCCTTCTTCGCCAGAAAGCCCTGTGGCCCCGCCTGCGCTGGGCGTAGCACTGCGGGCAGGTTGCCACAGGGATGAATGGTCCCCTTGGCTTCGCAGGGTTCCGCAAAGATGCCCCGCGGCTTGCCGCAGGGTGCTTCACTTCTGCATTATGCATTTTAGCTTTTGCATTTCTTCCCATCAGATTCGTTCAGGGGTTTCAATTCCCAAAAGATAGAGTCCTTTTTTCAGCACACCGGCAATAACACCGCCCAGACGAATACGGCTCTCGCGAACGCCGTCCGGCGCTTTAAGAAAAGGCACATTCTGATAGAAAAGGTTGTAGACGGAAGCCAGTTGGTAAAGGTATTCGGCCAATATGCTCGGCTTGAACAATTGTGCTGCCAGCGGAACAATTTCGGCGAAACGGATCAGGTGAAGAGCAAGCAGGCGTTCCTGAGGTTCTTTTAAGATGATGTTACAGGCGGCAAACTCCGTATTCGGAAATTGTTGCCGGTATTTCGATTCGACGCTGCGGATGCGAGCGTAAGTGTATTGCAGATATGGGGCCGAATTGCCGTTCAAGGCCAGGGCCTTTTCCCAACTGAATGTGACCACGCTTTGCGGATTCTGGCTTAAATCGGCGTATTTTACCGCGCCGATTCCGACCGCCCGGGCGACTTCCCTTTTTTCTGTGTCCGGCATTTCCGGGTTGATTTCCTGCACGAGCGTAAAGGCGCGTGATTCGGCTTCGTCCAGAAGCTTAATCAGTTTAATGACATTTCCCTCCCGGGTCGAAAACGTTCCCTGCGGGAGACGCATCAGGCCGAACCAAACATGGTTCAGGCGCGTGGCGATACCCATGCGGCGGCAGATGGCAAAAAGCTGGTTGAAATGAAGCTGCTGTCTTTCATCGGTCACGTAAATTATTGCCTCGGGGTTGAATTCCCCAACCCTGCTGAGTACCGTTGCCAGGTCTGTGGTCAGATAATTATAGGCGCCGTCGCTTTTGCGGACAATGGCCGGAGGCAGTTTTTCGTCCTCAAGGAAAGCGGCCAGCGCGCCTTCGCTTTCGCGGATGATGCCTTTTTCCCTGAGATTCGCAACCAGTTCCGGGAGGCGCTCATGGTAATAACTTTCGCCGCGGACCAGGTCGAATTTAACGTCGAGCCGGCGGTAAATATTCTCGAAATCAGCAATGGAAAGCTTTACGAATTTTTCCCAGAGCGCGATGTTTTCAGCATCGCCGGACTGCAATTTGACCAGTTCCTGCCGGCATTTTTCCATCCAAGCCTCGTCCTGGGACGCCTTTTCATAACTTTTGACATACAATCGCTCCAATTCTTCGATTGGCGATTCGGCCAGCGCTTTTTCATCGGCAAAGTTGCGGAACCCCATAATAAGAATGCCGAATTGTGTGCCCCAGTCGCCGAGATGATTGTCGGCAATCACGTTGTAGCCGAGAAAACGCAGGATGCGGTAGAGCGCATTGCCGATCACCGTGGAACGGATATGGCCGATATGCATTGGTTTGGCAATGTTCGGACTGGAATAATCGATAATTACCGTGCGGTTTTCGCCGATGTTCGGAACACCCGATTGACCGTCCTGGCCGAGTTTCTCAATGCGTTGAGCGAGCCATTCGTTGGAAAGAAAAATATTGATAAATCCCGGCCCGGCCAAATCCAACCGGGCGACACATTCCGGTTTTTCAGCTTTTTCGATTATTCTTGATGCGACCGCTCTGGGCGGTAATTTCAGCTTTTTGGCCAGCGCCATGGCCGCATTGCATTGGTAATCGCCGAATTCAGGCGAGGTGGCTGGAGCTACGCGAATCTGAAAATCGTTCAGAGCAATTTCGGGAAATGCCGACTCAAAATTCCGGCGCATCCAACTAGTCAGCATTATATCCATCGGTTCTTTCATTTGAGGCCACTACTTAAGCGATAAATCCAGTTGGCGGCAAGCAATAAAAAAGAAATTATAGCAATTATCGCAATTTTTCTGGAGGGAAATTGAAAAAAACTGCCACGTACGAGGCGGAATCCGGATAAAGCGGCTATGACGGCGATTGCATTATAAATAAACACAAACAACGTCGTCGCAAACAACAGGAACGCAAACGGACAGTCGCCAAGGCCCTGCAGGTAATTTCCGTTGGCAAAAGCGCAAAATGCCCGCGTAAAACCGCATGTGGGGCAGGGGTAACCGGTTAAATGACTGAAAACGCAATAACCCAGCGGATATTTTTTGATGGGGAACAGATAGGCGATTAAAAGGATTGCGCCGGTCGCGGCAAGCAATACAACATTTGTGACAATCGGTTCCGGCGCTAATTGGGGGGAGGCCTCCTCTTTTATCCTTTCTACTTTGAAAAACAGCGGCATCCGAGATCAGGTAGTTTTTCCGAAAAGGTCCCGGTAGGCCACGGCTATTATGCAGACCGTCAGCGGCAGAGTGACGAGAATGCCTATGCCGCAGGCAATGACGCCGATATATCCCAAAACTCCGGCCACGATCATCAAACCGGCAAAGGGGAAGAAATTGCTTTTAACCAGGTTTATGCTAGCCAGGGAGGCCGGCCAGAAACTCATTTTGCGGTCGACAATCAAATAGAGACCGAACATGACAAGCGTACTTATCACGATTGAAACAAAAAGCGAAAGTATCTGGCCGGCGCAAGGAATAAGGTTCAGAAACAAAGTTAAAGCGACCGAAATTGCCCCCCAGACAATGACGAACAAAAAAGCATCGAGGAAATATTGAAAACCGTCAAATAAGTTTCCTATTTCCGGTTTTTTTTCGTTTTTGTCCAGCAATCCCAGGACGATCAAAATAAGGCCGCCGAGCATGGGGCCGGCCAATATGCCAAGGGTGACCGAGGCAAGGATAACCGCGATAAGATTGGCCAGCACCAGCACAACAAAGTTTTCCTTGTACAGATTAAAGCCGGCCTCTATCCATTCTCCGAATTTTACGACAGGTTTTTGGTTTTCCATTTCATTTCTCCTTATGATTTTTATAAAAAAGGCAGAATTATGCTTGGAGCAGAATTCGCTGCATTCGGACACATTTTGAGAATTGAAGGTATGGCGATGGCCGCAAGTATGGCGATCATAAAGAACAAAATCGTCGCAACAATCGAAAAATAACCCATAATCAACCCGGCCAGGGCCATGCCGTCACCGGTCCATTTATCCGGTTCTTCCTTAATTTTGGCCCTTGCCATGTGTCCGCATATCACGGCGGGAATGGCGGTCAGAGGTCCGCACATGACGATAGAGACGATTCCGAGGACCAGCGCCCATATAGCCAAAGGGGAGTTGATTTTCATAGGGAACTTCCTTTCGGATTCTTATTTACCAGATTAATGCCAGAAACGCCAGCATATTAGACGCCCACTTAACGTCGCATAATATATCTTATTATGTCGAAAAGATATATCATGGACACAAGAGGTAGTAGATTTTGAGGCTTTCCTCGAAAAAACCTACAAGAGGAACTTCCCTTGAATCGCATGAAAACACATGCCACTCAATATGACGCGTTTATATAAAAAAAACGATTCCGTGTCAACACCTTTTTCAACTTTTTTCAACTCTTTTAGGTTTGCCGTCGTCAATATCGTTTATAAGTTGCAAAAAATCCTGCAATTCCTTACCTTTAAAATGGCGATAGGCGTAATCAGTTGCCTCTTTCCATTCCATGTCCTTGCGTCGCGCCATCCAACATAAAAGATGATTTATTGGATTCATGTCGATTGATTATATTCGCTGAAACAGGAACGTCAATAACATTTTTTCCGGCTAAAACCATATGCGGCTTGCGATCAAAACCGGCAATTAAAACCTTGTCGTCATAACAAAATAAAACTTTCCCGAGGCGGCAAAATTCACCCTGAACATATCTGTCCTCAGGCGTTATCACGGTACGCCCTTTTTCATCCTCAATAATTCCTAGAAACCGCTCAGATAAAACAACATCATTTTTTTTCTCAATAGGCTTCACGACGGTCGACTGTACCGCAGAAGGGACAACAACGGCCTGGGACATAGGTTTTTCTTTGCGCAGACCAATCCTGGAACCAATCTTCTGATAACCGACCCACAACATGACAACAAGAAAAGCAACGATCAAAACCAGTTTCATAATTTTCTTTCTCCTTCCACCTTTAATTTTTCCGTCAAATTTTATCTGAACGCCTTCAAGACGCGGAAATTTCCGCAAAAGCTCATGCGTATTATACAGCGGATAAATCTGTTTATCTTTAAGTTCAAACTTTTTATCCAAAAGAGTCTTGCCGTCATAATCGTACTGAGCGACCAAAAATTGATTCAGCGGCCAACCGATTCCAAGTTCAGCGATCTTCAGCTTTTTCAAGTCACGGAAACGCCAGACGTATTGCACGAGACGCATAATCTGCTTGTCTATATTCAACGCCGACTGGCTAATAAAAATTATATCCGTGAAACACTTCCGGGACTGCGTAAGAAAAATCAACATTTCACGAAGCACGTTTGCCCAATCCCGGGCATTCAGCCAGATATGAGCCTCATCGATCACGACCAGAGATGGACACTCAGGAGTCCCTGAAGGCGTATGTCGATAAAACTGATTTATCTTTTCATCCTCCAAAAAAATATATTGCCCCTCCTGATACTCCCAAGAATAACGCATACGCAAATAATCTTTAACAGCATCCATTTTCAACGCAATATTACTGCATACCACGCCGCCAGAAGCAAAGTATTTGACCATACGTTTGACAGCATGATAGGTCTTTCCACCACCGAGGCGACCTTCAAAGACTTCGATCATATTGAACCTTATCGCGCAACACGAAAAAGCATTCCAATCAAAGATTTAATCATCCCTATAAGAGAGCAGATAAAGGCAAGTGAAGCATAAGCCATGCAAAGAATAAAAAGAGTATCGAGCGGAAAAAATGTATTAATAAGTTTAAACGTGTCCCAAAATAAAGTATACCCGGCAAGGCCACCGGAAATGGAATCAGGCATTTTCAACTGATCAATGTAATAACACAAATAACGAAACAACTTAATGACCCAATGAATGACGGATGTAGCACCTGCCATAAACGCAACAGCAACGGCAATGCCGGATGAAATAAAATAGGAAAGCATGTTGCCGGAAACCTGCATATAGCGGATGATTTTGTCAAACCACTTTGCAAAAAACATATATAATACGCTAAACATAAGACGCCTCCTTTAATCTGTTCCCGCAATAGTGCGACGGATCAAGCGGAAAAAGAGCCAGAAAAAAACGAAGTACAGAACCCATTTTATGAAACTACGCCAAATCCCAATTATCGGCCAATCAGAAATATTAATAACAAAAGCCTTCTCAAAAACAGGCATAGTGCCAAAATCAATTTCAGTTACTTGACCAATTTCGGTCGGCAAATCTAAAACATCTACGGCAGATTTAAGAACATCGTGCCCTTTAACAAGAACAGCGTCCGCATTCGTTTGTAACTCATCAGCAGCCGCCAAATATTTGTCCGTATAATCAGCCACCTTTTGAACAACATCATTACTATACGTCCAACCATATTCACCCGGCAAAGAAGGGACGGCGGCCTGACCTTCGTCACGTAAAGCAGCCCGAAACATTTTATAAAAATCATCAAGCGACCAATTAAAACCGTAATTTGTCCCGCCGCCACCGCCGCCATCCCCAGTTCCCGGAGGATAATTTGTAGGAATAGTCGGCCACTGATAAGGCCAATTTGGAGGCGGTGTAGACGGCCAATTCGTCAAGGGTGGGGGAGGTGGATAATTCGGAGGCCATGGACTATAATAAGGAGGACAAGGACCATATGTATTTGTACTCCAAGGCCCCGGATAATCAGGATAAGGTTCAGACGAAACGGTATTGGTCGGATCAACAGGAGGATCAGAAGGCACATAAGGAGAATTTGTATTCCAATCCTGCCAATCAAGTTTACTAACGTAATGATAACAATCCGGATTTGTTCCAGACATGGCCGGGCCATCAATTCGCATTTCAAGATATCCGGGAGCATTAATAAGCCAATAATGCGAATACATGCTTGCCATCTCTTCGGTCAAAACATAAGGGCCATAACTTTTGGTGTAAGCCCCGGAAGTATTAATAACATAAGTCTGTGCATGAACCAAAGACGCCCCTTCAGGGAGTAAAATATACAAATCAGCAGTAAAATACTTATTCGTTTGTCCGTCGAAAAAGGCCACGCCTTCAAGATCGAAATAGCAGTGATAATATTGAGGCGGAGTTAAATCAAAAGTAACAGTTGTATCTAATAAATAAACCTCGGTGTGATATGGATCAGAACCACCATACCCACCGTCTTGAACAGAACCAACATAACCACCCCATTCGCCGGACTGCATTGTCGAACCATATATCAGGCCAGGAGTTACAAGCTCACCACCAGAGCTTGACCAATTACGATGAGTATGAGAAAAATATTGTTGCGTGGAAGTTACATGCAAATCGCAGCCCCACGCATCAAGAATATGAAAATCAGGAGTATTTGAGGAACCAACAACATCGACCCATAATTGACAGATCGCTTGTTCATAATACATGCTGTTTGTGGATGGCCACCAGATCAAAGGATTAGGCGGATCAGCAGCCAAAACCCGACACGGCAAAAAGAAAATCACCGCCGAGCAAAAAAGCATAATGCACAGATAAGAGCGCATATTCCCCCCATTATCCAAAGTTCAGTTTTCAATCTCCAAAGCATGGTTACTTGCAAATTTTCAACAGCATCAACAACCGTATTAGTGCTAACCAAAGCATCATAATTTGTCGTATATTTGATGATGTAATTCACAACCTGATAGGGCGGCATGTTGGTGAAAGGCTGGCCGCCGCCGGTTGTAGACGTCCAATCAACATTCCCGTATATGCTTCCGTCACCACCGTTAGCCGGGTAACTCTGATTTCCACCAAGAGCAGTTCCGGCAAAATCATGATGATGGGCTGGCATCTGATTCAGCGTCAGCGTCACGGTTTCCACACCACCGGTTACCGCTAAACCACGGCCAGACGAAACCCCAAGAGGAAAGCGAGAGCGCAAATCAGGAACACGAAACCGATTTGATTGCCCTTCAATGTACTGAATTCCATACGTGTATCCGATAACAGCATATAACTCAGAAT
>Ga0209749_1001036_pt1 | contig 28644 bp, 22 predicted proteins | sample EPASupsiteSAE347_FD_187267 | JGI IMG/M metagenome (GOLD analysis project Ga0209749, IMG submission 187267) | Bioremediated contaminated groundwater from EPA Superfund site, New Mexico - Sample SAE3-47 (SPAdes) (version 2) | ecosystem: Environmental > Aquatic > Deep subsurface > Groundwater >...
GAAAATTCAGCCTCCAACTCAGCCAATGTTTTCGGATAGTCGTCCACGCAGAGACACTACCAATTGTATCAACGCCAGACAAGGAGATACCCCTTTAATGGAATGTCAAATATCAAGGGCTGACCCGAATGGCGCTAAGATAAACCCCGGCTCGCCACAGGCTCGCCCTCCACAAACCGTATTGCCCGGCAACATGGAGGGCGAAGCTGTGCTGAGCCGCCAACAGAATGGCACAAAAACGCTTAACTTAGCGCCATTCAGGGCTGACCCTGAACGAGGAGGAAAAGATGCAGACTGATGCGAGCAGGATAATGAAACGTTATGAAGGGAATCCGGTCATTGATCCGAAGGATTATCCCGGGGTTTTTCAGATATTCAATCCGGGCGTGGCGGAATACCAGGGAAAGATCATCCTGTTGGCGTCCATGGTGTATTTCAAAGGCGGCGGTTGCGCCAATGGCGTAACCAAGGTGGCGGAAAGCGAAGACGGCATTCATTTCAAGATCAGGGACGAGGTGTTCATTGATCTGCAAACGCGCGGTTTTCCCTACGACATCGTCAGCCGGCACGTGATTGACAACCGGGTCAGTCAAATCGGGGATACTTATTACATCCTGACGCCGGTTGGGCTGCATGGTTGGAGCGGCCCGGCCACAGTGCTGGGTAAAACAAAGGATTTCAAGACTTATGAGCCGATGGAGGTTGTGGCCGAGCCGCACAGCCGCGGCAACTCGTTGTTTCCGGAGAAAATCAAGGGCAAATATTATCGCCTTGACCGGCCGGCGTATGGGGCAGGCGGCGAGATATGGCTGAGCTCATCGCCGGACTTGATCCACTGGGGCTGTTTCCGCCCGGTGTTGCGTCCGTCGTATGCGTATTGGAACACATCAAAGATCGGCCCCACGCCTCCGATAAAAACGGATCAGGGCTGGCTGGAGATCGTTCACGGCGTGGTTTCGCCCTGCGGCGGCACGTATTATTCCATCGGCGCCGTCATGTTGGATTTGGAGGAACCGTGGAAAGTCATCGGTAAAACCATGGGTTATCTGCTCCGCCCGGAGGAGGATTACGAGACGCACGGCGTGGTGGATAATGTGGTTTTTCCGTGCGGCGCATTGGCGGATAAGAAAAAGGATTTGCTGACTTTGTATTACGGCGCGGCCGACACGCGGATCTGCCTGGCGACTGGCAAGTTGAGCGAGGTTATTGAAGCGTGTATGAAAGAATCTTAACATGGCTAAAATCGCATTCATGGGCGCGGGGAGCACGGTCTTTGCCAAAATCGTTTTTGGCGACTGCATGTGCGCGGAGCCGCTCAAGGGCGCGACCATCGCGCTTTACGACATAGACGCGAAACGTCTGCGCGAATCCGAGATGATGCTGGAGAACCTGAACGTCACCTTGAAGGCGGATATGAAGCTGGAGGCCTTCCTCGGGGTGGAACAGCGCAGGAAAGCGCTGCGTGGCGCCGATTACGTGGTCAATGCCATCCAGGTCGGCGGCTACAAGCCTTCCACGGTCATTGATTTCAAAATACCGCGGAAATACGGCCTGCGACAGACCATCGGCGACACGCTGGGCATTGGCGGAATATTTCGGGCTTTGCGAACCATGCCGGTCCTGCTGGATTTTGCGCATGACATGGAGAAAGTCTGTCCGCATGCGTTGTTGTTGAACTATTCAAACCCCATCTCCATGCACATGATGGGGATTTTACGCGGCTCCTCGATCCGGGCCGTTGGACTCTGTCACAGCGTCCAGCATTGCGCCCCGACGTTGCTCAATCATTTCGGAATGAAACCGAAAAAACTGCAATGGAAAGTGGCAGGGATCAATCACCAGGGCTGGCTTCTGGAAATAACCGATGACGGACGCGACCTGTATCCGGAGATCAGGGCGGCCTGTAAAAAGGCCAAGACCGCGGGAAAATTGCCAAAGAACGATCTGGTCAGACTGGAAATGCTGCTGCGGTTCGGATATTACGTCACGGAGTCAAGCATTCATTTCTCCGAATATGTTCCCTGGTTCATCAAATCGCGTTATCCGGAATTGCTTGAAGAATTCAATATACCGCTCGATGAATATCCGCGCCGGTGCGTCAAGCAGATCAAGGATTGGAAGAAAATGCGCAACGATCTTGTGCATAAGAAAGACCTGATCCACGCCAGGTCCGGCGAATACGCCTCGCATATCATTTCAGCCATGGAAACGGATGAGCCGTACAAATTCGGCGGCAACGTGATGAACACCGGACTGATCCCGAATCTGCCGGCCAGGGCCTGCGTGGAGGCGCCGTGCCTGGCCGACCGTTCCGGGGTTACGCCGCTTTATGTCGGAGAATTGCCGGAGCAATGCGCGGCCTTGAACCGCACGGCGATCAATCCGCAGATATTGACGACCGAGGCGGTCTTGACCGGCAGGAAGGATTATGTTTATCAGGCAGCCATGCTGGATCCGCATACGGCCGCGGAACTTTCCATTGATGACATTGTAAGCATGTGCGACGAACTGATCGCGGCCCACGGCAAGCTGATGCCGGAGTTTAAAAAATAGGATTTAACCGCGTAAGGACGCGAAAGATGAAAAATTGAACCACGGATGGCGCGGATAACACGGATTGTTTGGGAGGATGTTTTTGTAATTCAGCCACAGATAAACTCAGGTAATTTTCGTGCCTTTCGAGTGTTTCGTAGTTGAAGAGTTGTGAAGTCAGTGGTTAAAATCTCATGAAAAAAATAATCAACATTCACTCGCACATTCACGTCAAAACCGATGTCCCCGCCAGGATCAGGGAATGGGCGGCGTTGGGGTGCGAAAAATGGTGCGCCCTGGCGCTGAATTCATTCTGGCAGCCGCCGCATTCGGTCTATCTCGGCAATGAGGGCGTGTTGAAATGGATGCGGGAATATCCTGACATCATCGTCGGCATGGGGGCGATTGAGCTTGGCAAAGAAAAGATCGGAACGCCGGATGACGTCAGCCGTCTGCGGGATCAGGGATTTTCCGGCTTGAAATTCATAACGCCTTCGTTTCCATACGACCATGACCTCTACATGCCGCTTTACGAGCGCGCCCAGGAGCTGGGCATGCCGGTCATTTTCCATACCGGCTGGGTGGCGGCGCTGGAGTCGTCCGATGTCGTTGAGCGCATTAGCTCGGACAATATGCGCCCTTGGCGGCTTGACCGCATTGCAAGGTCGTTTCCAAAGTTGAAAATCGTCGGCGCGCATCTGGGATTGCCGCATGCGGACGAGGCGCTGACCCTGATTAATTTCTTCCCGAACGTCTATTTTGACATTTGCGGCGGCGGGGGCCAGAAACCGCACGTCGCCCTGCTGAAAAAGGCGCTCGCGCCGTTCCCCGGGGCGAACATGGCCGATAAGGACGAAAATCTGGCCTTGCGGTATTTTGAAAAGCTGGTTTTCGGCACGGATAATCCATCCGTTTCGGTCTGGTTCCCGGCGGCGGAAAGCCTGATGGATTATCTGCAAATCCCGGAGAAGACGCGGGAGCGTTTCTATTGGCGCAATGCCTGCGATATTTTCGGATGGAAAAGCGAAGATGTTTAACTACGAAAGGCGCGGAATGACGCGAAAGAGGAACCCGTGCCGTTCGTGGTTAAAATTTCGCGCAGTTCGCGTGTTTCGTAGTTGAAAAAGCGCAGTAAAAACAAGGGAGGACGAGATGCAAAAGATAAATTTTGGGAAGGAATACATTTTGTGATAATTCAATCAAAAACTTTTGCAATCAATTCATCTATGATGGCCATTTGTATCGCTTCGATCGGCGCCTGCGGCAAGGCGGAATACGACATTTCCATCCCCAGGCTTTCCGCCGTCCGGAATGTATCCGGAACGGCGGCCGAGATGTGCCGGCGTGAAGGGCGGAAGGTGGCGCTGGTGGATATCGACACGCGGCAACAAACCGGTGCGCCTACAACCGCATATGTTTGTTACGACGCGCTGGCTCTTTATCTGGTGTTCGAGTGTTGCGAGCCGCAGCTTGATAAATTGAAGTGCGACGTTACGGAGCGCAACGGCGAGGTGTGGAAGGATGATTGTGTCGAGATATTTGTAGATCCGGGGATTAGCCGCAGAAGTTATTGTCATTTCATGCTGAATGCCGGAAACGTTCAGTGCAGTGAGAAATTCATTGACGGCAAACGGATTGATGGGTGGAATGCGCAGTGGGAGAGTCGGGTTCTCGAGGGAAACGGCAAATGGACTGCGGGAATCGCCATTCCATTCAGCGCGCTTGGGTTGAATCCGGCGGCCGGCTTTTCCTGCGGCATGAACCTTTGCCGGGAACGTCGGACGGAGGCTGAGACAAGCGCCTGGGTGCCGCTGAATGATTTTCACACGCCGGAGCGGTTCGGCACAATCCGCGACGCCGACTTTGCCGCGCGGGCGGCGATATCCAGTCCGCTTGAGTTGAAATGGTGTTTTGAAAACGGCAAATCGATATTAGGGTGCGTTCAAACGATCGTCAATGATTCCGGACGGGACATGAAACTTGCGGTTAAAACGGAGCGAATAAGCTCCGGCCGGAGCCTTGTGACAAACGTCAACATTGCGTCGGAAGCAAGCGTGGAGGTTGTCTTTCCGGGGAACGACTGCGCGGACGGCAAAGAATGCAGGTTCGTCACGGAAATTACCGATGACGCAACCGGACGACTCATTAACAGAGACATACGGACAATCGTTACCCCCGCGTTTTTCCCGCGCATTGCGGGCGATACGATCGTGCCGTATAGGACCATTTCCTCTGCCGCGGAAAAAACGATCCGACCGTCCGGCGCGCCGGAATACGGAGACGTCTGCTTTTCCAGCCGCTGGCGCCACCCGCGCGACGCCGGCGACCATCATGACACGTTTCGCGACGCGCGAACCTTTCGCGCGACACGCTTGGATTGGGTCTACAGCGCCGATCCCGCTTGGATTCGCGAATGCAAGCGGCGCGGTTATAGGTTTGCCGGGGCGGTGTGCACTATTTTGCCTGATACGCCCGGGGGAAAATCATATGAGCAAGGACGCGTCATTGATAAGGATGGGCATCCGATTACCGCTCCCTGGATGAAGTCGTCGGGGGGAACATGGTGGGGCTGCATGAACAGTCCCCAGTACCGAGCGAGTTTTCTCTCGCATGCCAGGCTTTTGATTGATGGCGGCGCCGATGCCATTCAAATGGATGATCCCGACGGCAACATGTCGGCTGTAAACTGGGGGGGGTGTTATTGCAGATACTGCAGGGAAAAAGCCGCCGGACATGCCAAGGATCTGGAAAAGGAAATGTCTGCTTTACAGGCTGAATCCGTGAAGGAGTTCTATGCGTATGTGCGCGGCGAGATCGACTCTTATGCGGGCCGGCGCGTTCCCTGGTCTTGTAACAACATTCAGGGGCAAACCGGTTTTCCATACGATTTATTTGACTATGGCATGGCGGAACTGCGCGAAAAACAGAGTACGCCGCAAGCTCTCTATTGTAAATTTGCCGGGGCGGTCAGGTCGGGCAAACGACAGGTATTCACCTTTGTCAGCACGAATGTTTTTTTGACCCGGCAGGTTATAGCGACCGCTTATGCCTGCGGCGGACATATAATTGTCCCCTACGATGTCTGGAACGGCGAAGCGCCCCGGATTTTCGGCAAGCCGGAGGATTATGTCGGGATATATGCGTTTGTGCGCGCCATGCGGGCTTATTACGACGGGTACGAAGACGCTGCGGCTGTCGGATCCGGGATGGTGGAATTGCGCTACGGTGCCGTTCCGCCTGTCCAAGTCGACGCCGGCGATGTTTATGCCTTTATTCGTGCCAAACCGGCGGATGCCGAGACGGCGGTTGCCGTACATTTGGTCGATTGGCGTGGGGCGCCGCGTCCGTTTGTTATTAGCCTGCGAAACGACCTCTTTTTTGGGGCAACCGCCATGGATGTGAAGCTTTTTACGCCGGTTTCCATCGTTGGGAAGGAATTGCTGGAATCGTCGGATGACGACAAATTTGTGCGGGAGGAAAGCGTGCGGATAAGAGAGCAAAACGGGACGACGGAGGTTTGCATTCCCCGGCTTAATCCGTACGGCATTCTTGTCGTGAAGTCGAATAAAAAGGAGCCTTGCGCCTGGCGCCGCGCCCGGCTTCGTTATAAATAGGAGATTGGTCTGCCACGCCGTGCATTTAATATTGGCGGCCTCTTCATCCGTTACTGGATGTTAGAGAATCCGCAGGGGAGATTTAAACAAAATTCAGGGCGTGGCCCGTATGCAAGTCCATTGTTCAGGATTGGAAACGAAAAAACAGGAAAACAAGATAATGCGTCAAAGATTCGTCTTTGAACGCAGCTTCAGGGGAGAGAGAGGAAACATGACACCGAGACAACGAGTGGAAAAATCGTTAAGAGGCGGACACGGTGATCGCGTACCATTCACCATGTATGAGACCATGATTCCACAGTGCGCGGCTGAGCGCGAAATGCGTAATCGCGGGTTGTGCATCGTGAAACGGGTCGGATGCCTGAAGTCGCATAGTCCGAATGTGAAATTTTATAGTCAGACGTTCCATGAGGGCAGCCGTAAAATGGTCAGGAATTTTTGGGAAACGCCGCGCGGCACGCTCACCACCCTGCATGAGCCGGCCGGATTCACCACCTGGCACCACGAACGGATGTATAAAAAGCCGGAAGACTACAAAGCCATGCTTTTCCTGATCGATGATGAAGTTTGCGAGCCGGACTACGGGGCCGTTGCGTCCGTTGACCGGGCGTTCGGCGATGACGCCATCGTAAGAATGGGCATAGGCGGCGAACCCATGCAGTCGCTTATTTCCGGCATGTTTTTCGATACCGGTCAGTTCTGCATTGAGTGGATGGATAACCGCGATGAAATCATGAAACTGTATGACGCCCTTGTGGAGAAACGCCGTTCCATTTACAAAATTGTCGCAGACGCTCCCGTCCTGCACGCCAATTACGGCGGCAACGTTGTTCCGGAAATAATCGGCCTGGAGATGTTTGAGAAATACTACGTGCCGCACTATAACGAAGCCGCCGAGATCATGCACAAAAAAGGCAAGCTGATCGGATGTCATTTGGATGCCAATTGCAAACTGCTTGCCAAGGCCATTGCCGGGACGGGGCTGGATTTTATTGAGGCCTTTACGCCCGCCCCGGACACGGACATGACTCTTGGGGAGGCGCGCCAAGCCTGGCCGGACAAGGCGCTCTGGCTTAATTTTCCATCCTCGGTTCATCTAAGGCCGGATGCGGAGGTGGAGCAAACGACTGTGGATTTGCTCAATCAATCGGATTGCATGAACGGGGTAATCATGGGGATCACGGAGGACATGCCGCCTGAACGCTGGCAGAACAGCTGCCGGGCGATCATGGACGGCCTCGACCGCCATGCGCGCGAAAACCAGGATTTGTACCGGAATGTTTGACTGCGAAAGGACACGGAAAAGTGGTAAATAAATCTTTGCGGGAATGGATCAAGACGGCTTATATCGGCTTGCATTACGATCTGCACCTGGGTGCGAAGGACCGGAATGTCGGGGCCGGAGCGTCGTTCAAGGAAATTTTGCGTGAGATATCCAAGGTGAAACCGGATTTCATCCAGTATGACTGCAAGGGACATCCCGGCTATGCCGGATATTCCACCAAAGTCGGCGCGCCGGCGCCGGGGTTGGTCAGGGACGCCTTGAAAGTCTGGAAGCGCGTTTCGAAAACGTTGCATATTCCATTGTTCGTCCACTATTCAGGCTTGATGGACCGCGCGGCCATTGCCAAACATCCGGAGTGGGCGCAGGTAAATGCTTCCGGCAAAAAGGCCGAATTCACCATCTGCATGAACAGCGGATATCTCAACAAACTTCTCATTCCCCAGCTTCTTGAAATTATTGACCTGTATGATATTGACGGATTCTGGATGGACGGTGAAAACTGGGTGTGGCGGCCGGGGTGAAGGAAGAAATCAAGGTTTTGAAGGCTGCGGCGATCGCTCAGAAGGAAACCGGAGCGCCGGTATTTGTCCACCAGCCGCTGTTTGAGACCCATGCCTGTAAAATTCTGGATATTCTCGAGAAAGAGGGAGCCGGCCTTGACCGGGTGGTTATGTGCCATTGCGATCCGACGCTGGATATGGCTGAATATCACGATTCTATCGCCAAGATGGGCGCGCGCATCGGATATGATCAGTTTGGACTTGAAATTATGGCGTTGGAGGGACGGTTTCTTCCGAGAGACATCGAGAGAATCAGGGCGATAAAAAAACAGATTGAAAATCGCAATTTGACGAAAATCGTCGTTTCGCAGGACGTGTGCTTCAAGACCTGTCTGGTTAAGTACGGCGGTTGCGGAGTTGCATCGCCATTCGGTGGTTGTTGACAGTTATGGTTTTGGCCCCATGGGCGCTCCTGGGATGGGAGTGGAAATGCTGCTGAAACAGATTGACGCTGGCGCTTCCGAAACGGAACTGCGCGATTTGCGCGAGGATATAAGCATGACCGGTTGCCTTGACGATGCAATCCGCGCGATAGTCGATGGCGGCGGATTGGCTGGCATTTGCGCCGTTCCCGCTATTCTTGGGCAAACCGGCGATATAAACGCCATGCTTGATCATATCGATTATATGACAAAGACATTTGGCGTTGATTCTGTCGCCATCGGACGCTGAAAAGGTTACCATTCATGAAACAACTCAAAAACATAACATTGGAAATAAGCGCCAAGGCGTTCAAGGATAATTCCGTCAGGACGATGGAGGAAGTATGCGCAAGGATGTTCAGGCAGTGGAAAAACATGACGGACAGCGCTGAAAGAATATCCGTTCTTTTGTGGATTTCAGACGGCAGTGAAATTCTTGAATACAAGGGAAAACGGAACGAATCTTTTGAATGGGCCTATTGGCAGGGGGTCGCCAATGTTCGTGTTAAATCCGAAATGCAAAATGGGGCAAGGCCGACCATCCATCAGGTTCCATGGAAATATATTGAAAATCCACCGGTTTTGACATATGCGTGGCTGAAAAAGCTGGTAAAGACATTGAAGCGTATCGGCAGGGAAGAGAGCGGCAAAGTGGTCAGGGGTGGCGCCACTTTCGATCCCGGTCCGGAATTCGCAGTTTCCGAATTCAAATACAAAAAACATCCGGAGATATGCGGCGGAAACACAATGGGAAACAAGAGCTTTGTAACCTGCAACACCAGTCTGCATGCCGATCGGGGGAAATATGCTGGATTTCCGGATGGTATTCCCGGTGGCACGCCGTTCGGCGCTTTTCTTGGAAAACAGGTCAAACATTTCGTAAAAGACATGGGGTTCGATTATATCTGGTTTTCCAACGGTTTCGGTTTCGGGCTTGAAGCCTGGGGATACAAAGGGAGTCTCTTTGACGGTGAGAGGTTTATGCCCGAAAAAGCGAGGACTATATCCGAAGATATCCTGAATTTCTGGGAATGTTTTGCCCGCGAATGTCCGAACCTGCCGATTGAAACCAGAGGCAGTAATTTTTCAGCCGGACTGGAAATCTGCAAGGATGGTGTTCCAATCAGGGATATTTATGAAAAGTTCAAGCCGATTCCGCCGGTCAATTCCCCTTGGGCGGCGCTTAATGATGATTTTGGCACGGAGATTGCCGGTTGGATGTCGCACATTGCCGAACTGCCGTCGAATTATTACCAGTACCGGTTTTACACCCATGATCCGTGGTTTTTGAACAGCCCCTGGCTGGACCGTTATCAGCGGGAAGCGCATGATATTTACATGCTGCTTGGCGTGTCCAGAATAAACGGAGAAGGCGATGTGGAAAATCCGTCTTCCATCGCTTTTCTTACGGTTGACGATTCATGGGGTAATATGCCGGAGAAAGTGCCGAACGAGGTTATTCCCCATGTCCTATGCGCATATAACGATCGGCCGGACAGGCCCGGAATCATTACGCTGGTTTATCCGTTTGACGAATACAGTGAGGTTCTGAAGAATGAACGCGGGGAACCCGGCAAAATATTTGCGGAAGAATGGTTTTTAAAGGAAGCAATAAACGCCGGATTACCGCTTAATACGGTCATAAGCTCGGCCAATTTTATCAGGTTGGTGGAGAATGGGCATGAACATAAACTTGCCGGCGGGGCAGTGATCATGCCCACAAGCGCCGCCAAAGGCAGGCTGTTGAAGGCCGTGAAATCATACGCGCGAAAAGGCGGAAACGTTATATTTTACGGGACGTTGAACGGGGCCGATGAGGAACTTCTGGATTTGATCGGGGCGGAGGCTGTCGGCAATGAAATTGCAGGCGAACTGAAATGCGAGATAAAGGCCGGACTTGACATCGCCAGGACAGATGCCGGTGCGCGGAAAATATATCATTCGGCAAACATATCGGCCGGGGGAATACGCGAAGTTCTGGTCCCCGGCAAGAACAAACATTTCCGGACAAAAGCGTTGGCCTGCGTTGGAAGAGGGAATGAAAAAAGAGTCATTGGCCTTGTCAGGACGCGGAATACGTCTCGTTCCGGTAAAATCATCTGGCTGAGACCGGTGAACTCGGTAAAAGACGAATGGTTTAGCCCGTGTGACGCCGGAACCTTTTTTAACGCAGGGAATCTTACGCGGTATGCCCTGGAGGAAATCGGCATACGGATCGCGTTCGAGAAACATTTTTTTTCGCAAAAGAATCCAATGCTGGTCATAACGCGGCACAAAAACGGCTTTTTCTACTCGGGGTACTGTCCGGACACAACCGTGCGGCAGTCATTCCGCATGCCGTGGGGCGCGCCGGTTTTCACCGGCATGGAGGCTGAAGTCAGCGATGGATGCGGCGTGTATCAGTTTCCGAAAAGCTGGCACAAGGAATGCCGGATATTCATGGAGCAGAAAGAAAACGGAATAATTTCTGTCCGCGAGGGAACTGCCTTGTATCCGGCATTCAAGAGAAGAATAAAGCTGCAGGGACTTAAAAAGGCGGATGTGACGTTTTTTCCGGAAGCCGGTTTTGAGCAGAACACGGAAATATCGCTTGGTGCGGGATATCTTAAAGGAGAACGTTTGAAGACAAAACTTTCAAAGACAGTTGAAGGCGATTTGATAAAAATTAATAAAATATCGGGAAATCTTTTGATTTCATGGTGAGGATGCTTATGAAGATCGTGAGACGAAAACCGTTGGGGGCGAATATCGGCGTTCTGGGAGTGGGACACCACAATTACTGGAAACAGTTTGACGGTCTGCTGGCGAAAATGCAGGAGAAACTCGCGGTTTTCTGCGGCAAGGTGGAAAAGACCGGGGTGAAGGTTGAAAATTTCGGGATCATTGACGCCGCCGCCGGAGCTTATAGCGTGGTTCCCAAAATAAAGGCGGCGGACATTGATTTGTTGTTTATAGACATGCTGACCTACGCCACGTCTGCAACCTTCGGCATTGTGGCGCGGGAAATCAATGCGCCCGTGGTAATGGCGATATTACAGCCGATGGAAGCGATGGATTATGCGCGGGCATCAACGTTCATGCAGTTATGCAATGACGACTTTTGCGCTGCGCCGGAATTTGCGGGAGTGAGCGTTCGGATGGGCAAAAAAGCGCCGGAAGTGGTTATCGGCATGCTGGAGAATGATCCGTCGGCCGATAAAGAGATATTTGATTGGTGCAGGGTTGCGAATGTCCTGCATGACCTGAAAAGGGCGCGAATAGGCCAGATGGGGCATGTCCTGGAAGCCATGCTGGATATGCACACTGACCCGACCGCGGTTACCGCCGGGTTTGGATGTCATGTGGTGCAGACGGAACCTGACGGTTTGATGGCGCATTTTAGAAAGCTGAAACCGTCTGATAATGATATAAAAGATAAGAAACATGAGATAGTCAGCTTTTTCGATACGCCGGATCCGGTCTCTGACCCGATAACCTGCAAACTGCTTGATTCCGACCTTGAAATGTCGGCGATGGCGGCGGTGGCGCTTGAAAAATTCATTGACGAGAAAAAACTTGACGGGTTGGCATATTACCATGAAGGCGAGGAAAATTCCGACATGCGGAAACTGATGTCCGGTTTAATAGCGGGGAATTCGCTTCTTACTGCGGCGGGATTTCCGATGTGCGGAGAATTCGATATAAAGACCTGCATTGCCATGATGATGATGGATAGGCTAAATATAGGGGGCAGTTTCGCCGAATTTCATCCGATTGATTTTAAAAGAGACACGATTCTCGTCGGTCATGACGGCCCTCATCACCTTAATATATCCGACGGGAAACCGGTCATTCGAAGTCTTAAAAAGTATCATGGCAAGCCCGGTTCCGGCGCAAGTGTTGAGTTCAAAATAAAGGAAGGTCCGATAACCATGCTTGGCATAAGCGTGAAGGCGGACGGGAAATTCAAGATGATAATTGCCGAGGGAGAATCCGTCAGCGGGCCGGTTCCGCCGACGGGAAACACCAACACGCATGGCCGTTTTCGACCGGATGTGAAAACGTTTTTGAGACGATGGCTTGCGGAGGGGCCTACGCATCATTTCGCCCTTGGTATCGGTCATGAGGCGGAGACGATAAAAAAAATTGCCTATGCGTTGGATGTTGAGGCAAAAAACATTGCGCAAAACGAATAAGTAAAGGGGAGATGGATAATTCCTCGACAGTCAACTCCGGTGCCGATACGTTCGCTGTAGCGCGTCACGCTTGCCTGTCCTGAGCGCAGTCGAAGGAGCGTGATGCGGATCCCGGAAAAACACATAAGCTCAGGTAAAATTTTGCGTATTTCGTAGTTGAAAAAGTGCAGTTAAAACAAACAGGAGGAGGTTGTGATGCATAGATTAAAATCATTCGTATTGGCGATGGCGGCGATGACGTGTGTCGGTTTCGGAATTCACGTATGGGCGCATACCAACCAGCCGCTGGAATTCCGTGAGGCTAAAAATCTCATTCCCGGCGACAGCAGTTTTGAGACCGGATCCGGGATTTTGCTGGGTGGCGAAGAGTCCCGTGGCCGGACCGAAATCGTTGCGAATGAATGTTGGGATGGGAAACAAAGTTTAAAGGTGGACGGCATGGTCAATTCAGCGATAATTTCCCTTGACGACAACAAAAACTATGCATTTTCCCTCTATGCCAGGGGGGAGAGCAATAACGTCAAGGCATTGCTAGGTTTGGTTTCCGGCGTCGATTGGAGATATTCCGCCCATAAAAACATAGTTCTTGGCGACAAATGGGCGCGTTACGAAATTATCCTCAAGGCGAAAAAATCGCCTTATCGGCTGTCGTTTGCCTTGAGCGCCAATTCCGGGGCTGTCTGGCTTGACGCCTTTCAACTTGAGGAGGGGGAACGACCGACTGCATATAGAAACAGCAGTCCGGTAAACGTCGGGAGTCATATTCCCTCAAACGATTTTAACTATGTTTTTTATCCGGACGAAAATATCCGGATTGATTTTACGGTTCATAAGGCCTGGCAAGAGGTGACTGCGCGTGGGGGCAGGTTTTCATACCGGATCAGTGATTTTCTTGGAAAAACCGTCAAGGAGGTTGAAAAGGAAATAGCTTTTGACAATGGAGGAAGCTTCAGGGAAACACTTTTGTTCAAGCCGGAAAAATTGGGGCTGTTCATTGTCCGGAGTCAGTTTAAAAGCGGGGAATTAAGCGCTAGTAATCTCATTTCATTTGCCGTGGTCAAGCCGCCGGTCGAAATCGCGGATGGTCTGGAACATTTCTGCGGGCTTAATTGGCTTAATCCCGGATTTCTCGGTCCGAAGCGTATCGGAGCGGATTGGATAGAATGTGTTGAGACTTGGAGCAATATGAATCCTGAAAAAGGAAAAATTAACTTTGACGATAAAATATTGACACGTAAAAAACAGGGTTACAAAAAAGCAACTATCACATTATGGCTGGGCGGAATTCCAAAATGGACGTGTGATGCCGATGAAATTTCGGAGGTCGGGAAGTCTGGGCTGTCCTGTGCAATTTTGCCCGCGACCGAGCATCTTGGCGACTGGCGAAACTTTGTCCATGAAATGGCGGTCCACTATAAAGACGTGGTGGATATCTGGGAGATTGGCGGAGAAGACGACCTGATCTGGGGACAAAACTCATATTACCGGACGAAATATCCCGAGTTCGTCACAAATTCCTTTGTGCTCGGTCCCGTGGCCGACCGGATGGCTGAGATGGTGACGATTGCCGCGCAAGAGATAAGCAACGTCAATCCAAAGGCGCGGATCGGCGCCATAAGGCCAAGCGGAAGCGACTGCGCCGGTTTCGGCCCCGATGGATGGTCGAAATGCTATACTTTTTCGCGGGAAATATTCAAACGGGCTGGAAAGGAATTCAACGTTTTCCCCCTGGATTGTTACTGTTTCCCGCCGCGCTATCTGGGCCCTGAAAAAGACCAGCCGGAAAAGGCGCTGCCGCTGGAATATATGCTGACTAATACACTGGCGCGGGCGAATGCTCTGGCCAGGGAATATGGGACAGGCCAGCCGATGATTTATATTTCCGAATTCGGTTATTGGTTGGACATTAATGAGCCGCCTGACAGTAAATACGCCCTGGAAATAGTCAAACGATTATCCAGGACTTTTTTGATCGCGCGGGCAACCCCCAATCTTCTTTTCTGTCGCTGGTTTATGATTCAAGGCTCCAGGGACATACCGGAATACGAGGCTGGTATCTGGCGGGACGGTTTTCCGTTCCCAACCGTTCCCGCTTTCAGCGCCGTGGCGCGGATCGTGGAAAATGTCGTTGAATCAAAAATGATGGATTTGGGGCTTTTGACAAAGGCCGTTGTGTTTAGAAAGTCATGGCAAACGGATGGAGTAAGGGAATATATCCGGCGGATTTTCAACAATACGGACAAGGCGGTTGGAGCGGTCTGGATGATCAAAGGCGCGGGCAAAATCACGATCGCATCTTCGGAAGCTGTTTCCGTCTCCGATGTGATGGGGAATCCTGTTCAGCCGGAATTGAGCGGGAATGAAATGACCTTTGCGATCGGGGAATTTCCGGTGTACCTGGGTATGAGCGGAAGGAATAGTTTTGAAAAGCTTGACCGGGCAATTGCAACGGCAAAGCTTCATATTGCTCCGTTGGAAATGATCTTTACCACGCCCCGGATAGACAAGGGCGTCTTGTATTTGCGCAATCTGGTTAATCAGGATTTGAAGGCCAATGTTTCTTTGGAAATACGCGATAAAACTCTGACGAAGGAAGCGGTGGTCCCCGTGAAAAAGACTGTTTCCGTGGATATTTCCCTGGCGGGGGACATGAAGAAGGATACGGTCAAGGTGGATGCGGATTGCGGCTCTGGTTTTGAAAAAGTCGTTTCTATCTTTCCCGTGGAATTCGAGAAATGCCCGAAAACAGCTTTGCCGGTAAAAATAGACGGCGATCTTTCGGAATGGAACGGTATGCCGTGCATTCTGATGAATGAAAGCGGGCAGTTGCGTCCGCCTGACTGGATTCAGACAAAATGGAGCGGCACGAACGACTTAAGCGCGAATGTGTATGTGGGCTGGGATGCGACCAACTTTTATCTGGCGGCGGAAGTGACTGATGACAAACATTTCAACAAAAAGACCGACCCGGACATCTGGAATGGCGACGCAATCCGATTCGCCTTTGATCCGCAGGCTGACGGGTCGCTGGCGAACGACGGATACGGAGCGGACGATTATGAATTTGCCATGGCATTGACAAAGAACGGGAAAGAGGTTTATGAATATGCCGGACCGGTTAAGGATGCCTGGAAAAAGATTGAAGCAATCGTGGTCCGGGACGAGGCCGGCAAGAAGACGGTGTATGAAGCAAAAATTCCCTGGAATGTCTTGAAAATCAAACCGGCCAAAGGTATAGTGTTCGGATTCAATTTCGTGATCCCCGACGATGACGAAGGCGCCGGCCAAACATATTGGTATCAACTGTCGGACGGGATTGCCAATGGGAAAAGACCGGGCATGTTCAAGAAGTTTGCGTTGACGGAGTAGAAAGAGGGAGGAAGCATGAGCAAAATCAGAATGTTTTCGTTGGCGGCTTTTGCGTTTTATTCGATGTTCGCAAACGCCGCCGTGCATTATGTTTCGCTGTCCGGCACGAATAACTCGCCATATCTGAATTGGGCGGATGCTGCCACAAATATCCAATGGGCTGTGAATGCGGCGACTGCAGGCGATACGGTGCTGGTCAGCAACGGAACGTATTATCTGACCAACCAGATAAATATTACCGCCGCGATTACCACGACCAGCGTGAACGGGCGTGAGGTAACGATTGTGGATGGGAATTATCCGAATGTTACCAATAGATGTTTCTATATCACCGCCACCGCGACATTGGATGGGTTCACCGTCAGGAACGGATTCAACGCTTCCAATGGCGGCGGTATCTATTGTAGCGGTGGCGGAAAGATTAAAAACTGCCGGATAACAGATAATATATGCTCAAATTCAGCCGCATTATACGTGTATGGCGGAGGGATTTATCAATCAGGCGGGGTTGTGTCCAACTGTGAAGTGGTCAGAAATGGTTGCTGGCCTGGTTTGAATAAAGTTTGCTTCGGTGGGGGAATTTACGCGGAGTCAGGCGCGTTGATTATCAATAGCATTATTGTGAGTAATATTGTAAATCGCAATGGAACGGAAGCGCAGGGGGGAGGGATTGCAGCGTATGGCTCCACTGTTATAATTGATACATGTAAAATTTATAGGAATAACTATCACGGTGCGGGTAATATAGGCGGAGGGGTGGTGTTGCAGGATGGCGCAACTTTGCGTAATTCGGCTATCTATGCCAACTATGCGACAATAGGTAGTGGTGTTATGATCTATTATTCTTATGCAACAATTCAAAACTGCACGATAGTGAGTAATTATGGCGCCACAGCGGGATGGGCGTCCGGGCTTGTTTTGGCTACATCCTACCCGAACACCACTTGTGTTGAGAATGTTGCTTGTTATCTTAATACGCCGGGGAGCGGGGGAACGAGCAATTTCTATGCTTTAATTGCAACTTACACCGGATATTATTCCATCGTAAATAGTTGCATCGCGCCGACAAGATCATTCCCGACCAACGTGGCCGGATATTATTATGCCAACAACATTGAGTCTAACCCGCAGTTTGTAAGCAAGGACACCGGCGATTGGCATCTGCGCAATGATTCCCCCTGCATTAACACCGGTACGAATGAGTGCTGGATGACGAACTCTGTTGATCTGGATGGACGCACGCGTATCCGTTACGGAACCGTTGACATAGGCTGCTATGAAATGATTTACGAGGGCACGATTTACAGATTTGGTTTTTAAAGCGGTTGATTTTGGGCGATCATTTCATGATTGACCGGTTTTCGGGCGTCGTGGATATGGGTTGTTACGAATATCGTATGCATTTAGCCATTTGCAGAAACAGATATTTTGCGATCTGTATGCCTTCAAGCTCATTCTCTGCGCGTCTCCCCAGACGCGCCTGCGAGGGATTGAGAACGGTTTTCGTGGCGTCCCCGCCAAAACCGTCCTCAATAATCCGCTTGAAGGCACACAGTTCACCTGAGTATTGTTTTTCTGCAAATGGCTAAATGGTCACCGAATATCTTCCCGCCGGAACCATGTATTCCGTGCCGTGATTATCGTCATTTTTGTCTTTTTAAATATTTCAAGGCTTGACATTCCTATGTTTTTTTGCCTCCATATATTCAGCTAAAAAAAATATAAGGAAATAGATGCCGACAGTTGCAGTTATCGGACAGTATCGTTTCTTTTTTTATTCAAGTGATCAGGCTGAGCCATGTCATATTCATGTGGTGCGGGAACAGTCTACCGCCAAATTCTGGCTTGATCCAGTACGATTGGAACGATCGCGTGGATTTGCCGATCATGAGTTAAGCCGGCTTGAGAAAACGATTGAGCAAAATGAACGACGTTTTATGGAGAAATGGCATGAGTACTTTGACGCTTGAATACGAAACTTTAGCCCGTGCGGTTACCTTTCTGAAAGACTCGTTAACCATTCATCTAAGTGACGGCAGAATAGTGTCTGTCCCTCTGGCGTGGTATCCTCGCCTTCTGCACGGCACTCGTCAGGAGCGGGAACAGTATGAGTTAATTGGGGATGGCGAGGGAATCCATTGGCCGGCGCTGGACGAAGACATCAACGTTGAAGGTGTCCTCGCCGGCAGACGGTCCCAGGAAAGTCGGCAGTCTCTTCAGAGCTGGAGGGACGCCCGACTTTAGGGCCTGTAAGAAAATAAATTGATCAAATGACACGTTCTGTTTTGCCGTATAAGCGGACTGATTAGAACCGGATATCCGGAGCGGTGGATATTGATGGACATTCGAGGATTGGTCGGTTTTCCGGCATAGTGGACATGGGGTGTTATGAATATCTCACCGCCGGAACCATGTATTCCGTGCCGTAGAACGTTCATCCAAACTCCGCCACCATGACCGTATGGTCGGAAGCTTTCGGTTCCAGACGCGGCTTTAAATCAATATGGCAATCCTTTGATTTTTTAGCCAGCGGCACGGTTGCCAAAATATGGTCAACGCGCCAGCCCATTTTCCTTTGCACTGAATTCGGCACACGATAGTCAAAAAAACTGTATTGCCCCGCCTCCGGATGATATTTCCTGAAAACGTCCACAAATCCCCAGGACTTTGTTCCGGCAAATGCTTCCCGCACGGACTTATGGTAACAGACGTGGTTTTCCTGCTCAGGGGCGTTGTAAATGTCGATCGCTTCCGGCGCGACGTTGAGATCGCCGACCCAGACTATTTTATCGGCGGGCTTGAATTTTTTTTCAAACAGGCCTAAAAGGCGCTTGAACCATTCCAGTTTGTATTTAAACATCGGGTTGCCGATTTCACGGCCCTGCGGCACATAAGTGTTGAGCACGTATACACTGTCGAATTTGGCGAGGATCAATCGGCTTTCATCAGGTGAAAGCCCATCATCAAAGCCAAAAGATATTTCGGCCGGTTTCGCGATGCTGGCCATGGCAACGCCATTATATGACTTTTCGCCCCGGAACGTAATCTGATAGCCTGCCTCGGCAAAAGCCGTGGCGGGAAATTCATGGTCCTGCACCTTGGTTTCCTGCATGCAAAGAAAATCGGGCTTGTTTTTTTTCAGCCAGTCAATAACGACCGGCAGGCGGGAACGGATTGAATTGACGTTGAATGTCGCGATTTTCATGATATCGAAATCCGTTTTGGCCACAAAGAGGCACAAAATTCACAAGCAGGATAATTGTTTGTGTTTCTTGTGATTTTTTGTGGCTAATGATTTCCTAATTAACAAACGGTTGGTGGCTGATGTTTTTTTTACAGCATAGGCAGGTTCGTGCCGGAACACGCCGTGAGAATATTCATGCTGGTCAATATCATTGCTCGCCTGGGCCTGTTCCAGCCACAGGTTCCACCAGGCAATCAATTCATCCCAATCCATGTCCCTGAGGGAAATATCTTCCTCGCTCAGAAAATGATCGGTTTTAATTTTTTTCACGATGCGGCCTTGGGTAAATATTTGGCGGCTTCCTTTACGATAACGGCGTGCGCCTTAAGCAGCGGCAGAACCGCCGTCTGCTGCGCAAGTTTTGGCCAATATCTTTGCCAGGTTTCGACAGTCTCTTCGAATTTGGCCAGTCGGTTTTCATTGCGGTGGATCAGGGCGCGCCGTTCCGCGTCCAGCGCCGTTTCAATGCGTTCTCTGTCGTTGCCTGAGATTGCGGCCAGGAGCGGGCGTTCTTTCGCCAGTTTTTTCGCAAGCGCCGGATGATTTTTCGTCAGACGCATCAAGTCCAGCGCGCTGCGGGAAAACAGCAACTGGTCCGTCGCGCGTTTCATTTGCCGCGCCAGCTCGCCGATGACCGCGTAATCTTTTTCCCGGTCGGTTTGTTTTTGCCGCGCCAGCGTTACCATGTCCACGAAGGGAGGATGTCTGCCTGACTGTCTTCCCCAAAGGGCCGCCAATTCGCGATTTGTAATTCGCGGCGGCCTGGTGAAAAAATCGGCGCGGACTCGCGCTGCGCCGAAAGAAAATTCGAAATGCGAACTCCAGCCGTGCTTCAGCCAACGAACATCGAGCGGCGCGCCGAAACGATAATGGGCGCCATGGTCTTGCAGAACGGACAATATGTGCCGGCAGGTTTCCGGGTCCTCGCGTAAAATCCAGTCGCCGTCCTTGCTCATTATGGCGATGCGATGCAAAACCGCCGCCTGCCCCGAGCAGATGATTGCGCGCAATCTTCCGGAATTGAATTCATCGGTAAGCTGAAGGTATATGTTTGTATGCATGCTTTACTTGTTGAAAACAGCCGACAATTACAATATCATGGACGCTTTCATAAAAAAATGAAAAAATGCAACATAGTTCTGGCGTTTATCAGCCGCCGCACGCTCGACGACAATTCAACCCTGCCGCCCATGGGCCTGATGTTTCTTGCCTCGTGGCTCAGGAGCAGAATGGAAGATCTTGACATCAAAATCATAAATCAGCGGGAGGACAACTGCTCCGTCGAAGAATTGGCCGGGCGCATCATTAAATTAAAGCCGGATATTGTCGGGCTGGGTTCCCTGACGAATTATGCCCTGGCCATGGGCAGGGCGGTGGAGATGGTAAATACTGCCTGCCCGGGAGTTTTAACCGTTATCGGCGGACCGCACGTTGCGGCGGTTGGCGGCAAGGCGGCGCTGGAGAATATTTCCGTCCATGCGGCCGTGGAAGGGGAGGGGGAAATAAGCTTTGAGATGATCGTGCGGGCGCATCTCGATGGCGGTGATTTCAGCCATGTCCCGGCGCTGGCCTGGCGGCGCAAAAGCGGTGAAATTGTCAAAAACGCCGGCGCGACTCCCGTGGTGGAAAACATGGACGACATTCCGTTCCCGGCCTATGACCTTATTGATCTGCCAAAATACTGGAAACTGGAATCCATGGGAGTGGCCGCGCCGGGAAAATATGCCGTGCTTTCCACCAGCCGCGGTTGTCCCTATGCCTGCAACTGGTGCCACAACATCAGCGGACAAAAATACCGCGCCCAGAGCGCTCGGCGCGTGGTGGAGGATATGTCCCGTCTGGTCGGGGAATACGGCGTGAATTGTTTCGAGTTTGTGGATGACGTGTTCAATTTAAACAACAAACGTGTGACTGAGTTTTCCTCCCTTGTGCACGGCCGCAATCTGAAGGTTAATTTCGGGTTTCCAAACGGCATCCGTACGGACATTCTCACTGATGAAACCGTTGACGCTCTTGTTTCCGCCGGCATGAATTCAGCCTCGTATGCCCTGGAATCCGGCTCCCCCCGCATTCAGGCTCTTTGCGGCAAGCGCCTGGACATCGATGGTTTCGTGCGCGGCGTCGAATTGTGCGCGAAACGTCGGGTTTATGGCCGCGCCTTTGCCATGATGGGGCATCCGTCCGAAACGGAACGCGAGCTTGAGATGACGACCGAAATTCTATGCAGCTCGCCGCTGCATCTTTGCCTTGCGTTCACTGTCACGCCTTTTCCGGGCACGGAACTGTACCGGATTGCCATGGAAAAATTTCCTGAAAAAATGAAAAAACTGTCGTACGAGGGCGCGAATTACCACACCATCGACATAAACCTTTCCGACGTGCCGGATAGGGTTTTGAAGGCGCATATCAACAATACCTACCGCAAATTCTATCTTTCACCGCGCCGCTTAATGCGTATTATCCGCGATATCCCGAACAAGAAAAGGTTGGCGGGCGGATTTTATCATGTCGGCGCGCGCATGTTGAAAGGATTGGCTCGTGTTGGATAACAAAACGGAAAGGAAGCCATGAGACAAGCAAAAAAGGAACAAATCTACCAGTGTCATTACACCGGCGAAAAAATTAAAATTGATGGAAATCTGACGGAAACGGCCTGGCAAAAGGCCCAGGTCCTTGATTTCTTCGTGCCGGTCACCAATAAGCCTGTTATCAGCAAAACCGAGGGGCGAATCCTCTGGGACAAGAAATATCTTTACGTCGGTTTCAAGGCCTATGACAAGGATATTTGGGGGTATTTGACCAAACATGATTCCCAAACCTGCCAGGAGGACGTGCTGGAGATATTTTTCAAACCCGATCCCAAGGCGGAACCATACTATAATTTTGAAATCAACGCCCTGGGCACGGTCTATGACGCGTTCAGCATGAACCGGCGCGCCGGAGGCGGAGACCATCATCGCTGGCGGAGCTGGAACTGCAAGGGGCTGAAAGTGGGCATAAAGATCAAGGGCACGCTCAACGACTACACGGACCTGGATGAATACTGGCAGATGGAAGTGGCCATTCCCTTTGCCTCCCTGCCGACTTTAAACGGCCGGCCGCCGTCCGCAGGCGATGTCTGGAAATTTCATCTGTCGCGTTATGATTATTCGGTTTATCTCAAGGACGGCGTCGAGCTTTCATCCTGCGCCCCGTTGAAACATGCCGATTTCCACAATGCGGACGAATGGATTCGGATGAAGTTCGTGGAATAAGCGTCGGGTTATAGCGGCCAGCACCGGCCTCAACGCGGCCGGCTACAACATTTCTTAATCCTTTCTAGCGGTTCAACAATTGCTTGAAATAGTGAACCGTTTTTGCCAGGCCTTCGTCAAGACTCACCATGGGCTTCCAGTTGCCGAGTTCCTTTTTTGCCAGGGAAATATCCGGACGGCGCTGAACGGGATCGTCCTCCGGCAGGGGGCGGTAAACAATTCTGGATTTCGATCCGGTCATCTTGATTATTTTTTCGGCAAGTTCCAGGATCGTGAATTCGCCGGGATTGCCGATGTTGACCGGGCCGGTGAAGGCGTCGCGGGAATTCATCATGCGCACCATGCCTTCGATGAGGTCGTCAATATGCTGGAAGCTGCGCGTTTGTTTTCCCTTGCCGAATACGGTCAGATTTTCACCCTTCAAGGCTTGCACGATGAAAGTCGAAACAACCCGGCCGTCGTTCGGGTGCATTTTGGGGCCGTAGGTGTTGAATATCCGCACTATCTTTATTTTAACCTTGTTTTGAATGTGGTAATTCACGAACAGTGATTCGGCGCAGCGTTTGCCCTCGTCGTAACATGAGCGCGCCCCGATGGGGTTGACATGCCCCCAGTAATTTTCGGGCTGCGGATGAACAGCCGGGTCGCCGTAGACCTCGCTGGTCGAAGCCTGCAGGATTTTTGCCTTTACCCTTTTCGCCAAGCCGAGAGTATTGATTGCGCCCAATACGGAAGTCTTGATGGTCTTGATCGCATTGTGCTGGTAATGGACCGGCGAGGCCGGGCAGGCCAGATTGTAGACTTCGTCAACTTCGGCATAGTAGGGCATGGTGACGTCATGCCGCACGAGCTCGAAGTACGGATTTTTAATGAGGTGGACGATGTTCGCCCTTGATCCGGTAAGGAAATTGTCGAGGCAGATGATTTCATGGCCATCTTTGAGCAGGCGCTCGCACAGGTGCGAGCCCACAAATCCGGCGCCGCCGGTTATCAGTATTTTTTTCATGAACTATTTCTCGCCCGTTCGTAAAACTCACTGGAGCGCACAGGGGGCACTGAGAGAATGCTGTCCCTTTCGGCCTTCGCACTATCTCAGCGGGCTCTGTGTTCTCTGTGAGAGACGTCTTGTTTTTCTTGCTTTCCGCGTCCTATTCCGTAATACGCAAACCCCAAATCCCGCGCTTCGGCGGGCTCGTAGATGTTCCGGCCGTCGAAAATGACCTTGCCTTTCATTCGTTCCCGCATGAGGCCGAAGTTCGGCGAGCGGAACTCGCTCCATTCGGTCACAACCGCGAGCGCGTCGGCGTCTGCCAGGGCCTCATATTGATCTTTTGCGTAGACTATTCTATCGCCCAGGTGTTTCCGGCATTCTTTCATGGCCACCGGATCGTAAACCTTGATTTTCGCGTTTGCCTTCAACAACGATTCGATTAACGCCAGCGATGGCGCTTCGCGCATGTCGTCCGTGTTGGGCTTGAACGACAATCCCCACACGGCGAACGTTTTTCCATGCAACTTGCCCTTGAAGTGATGCGATATCTTTTTGAACATGATCTTTTTCTGGCGTTCGTTGACCGACTCGACCGCCTTGAGGATTTCCAGTTCGTGGCCGTGGGCATGGGCGGTTTTGATCAGGGCTTTCACGTCCTTTGGGAAACATGAGCCGCCATAGCCGGCGCCCGGATAAAGAAAGGCGTTGCCGATGCGCGGATCGCTGCCTATGCCCCTGCGCACCGCGCTCACGTCCGCGCCCACGGTTTCGCATAAATTGGCGATATCGTTTATGAAACTTATCTTTGTGGCCAGCATGGCGTTCGCGGCATACTTGGTCATTTCCGCCGAGGCGATGTCCATGAAAAGGATGGGATGGTTGTTCAGCAGGAAAGGCTTGTACAGCCGCCGCATTATTGTTTCGGCCTGCTCGGATTCCACGCCGATGACGATCCGGTCCGGCTTCAGGAAATCCTCGATGGCGTTGCCTTCCTTCAGAAATTCCGGATTGGAGGCCACGTCGAACGGAATCTCAAGGCCGCGTTTGGACAGTTCTTTTTGGATGGAGCCCCTGACTTTGCCGGCCGTGCCGACCGGCACGGTGCTCTTGGTGACCACCACCAGATATTTTTCCATGCAGGCGCCGATTTCCCCGGCCACGTTGATTACGTGGGTCAGGTCGGCATGGCCGTCCTCGTCCGGCGGAGTGCCGACCGCGATGAAGACCACTTCGCTGCCGACGATGCTTTCCTTGAGGCTGGTAGAAAAAGAAAGGCGTCCCTTGTAGGCGTTGCGTCGGATCATGTCATCCAGGCCGGGTTCGTAGATTGGGGCGAGGCCCTTTTTCAGTTTTTCGATCTTGTGCCGGTCGACGTCGACGCAGTTGACGGTGATGCCCGTTTCCGCGAAACAGGTCCCCGTGACCAGTCCCACATAGCCGGTTCCGACGATGGTGATTTTCATTCCGGTTGCCTTTCTGGAGACAGATAGTATCGAAGAGGGTTTTTAAGTCAATATCACAGCTCACGGCAGGAATACGCCCTTTTTGATCTTTTTGGGCAGGTATTCCTCCAGGACGTAATTCAGTCCGTGCTTGGCAAAGGCCTGTTGCTCTATGCGCACTCCCATGGAAAGCATTTGTTCGAGCGCCTTCTGCCATTCCTTGTGGTGCTTGATAAAGGGATCGTTTTTCAAGGCGTCCCTGGCGCGTTTAATATCGATTTCCTCGAGCGGATGGGTGGCGTCCTTGAGGTCATAATCGATGATGTCCTGGGGGGTAACGCCGAGATAATGGACCTGCGGCACGCAGAAATACTGGTTGATGTGCGCGGCCTGGCCGGAACCGACCTTGAGGGTGCGGTAAATGTTGCAGTAGCCGTAAGGGTCGCCGTCGGTAAATGCCAATACCGGCAGTTTCCGGTCATCGCACAGACGCCGGATGAACCTGCGGCAGGCGCGGGTGGGGACGCCGCTCATGGAAATAAGAATGCAGTCGGCCTTTTCATAATAGCGATGATGGACAAGGCGCTGAAAAAGTGAAGAAGTTTCGATGGCCAGCACGAATTTGGCTTTTGTTTCAAACCGCAAATGTTCGACCTGGGATGGAATGCTCCAGGCGCCGGTGCCGAGTTTTTCGCAGTTAATCCTGATTTCCTCTCCGGTTCCAGGGTCAAGATCGATCACCGTCAAGGGGCCCGTCACTTCGCCGCCGCGCTCCTCCGGGATATACCCCAGTTGTTCGCGGTTGATGCTGAGCATGGCCTCGATATCATCCAGCAGAGAATCGCTTTCCGGCTGTTCGTTGAACCGGCATTCGCCCCAGCTTTTGCTGTTGTAATAAACCTCGCGTTTCCCGGCAATGTCGTTCTTGTCCAGCAGATCGTTCTTGGTGGTGGCCAGCAGGCGCATGGACTGGGCAAAAGTCTTGACCGTGTTGTAGGAAAGGGTGCGGGTGGCAACCTTGTTCAGGATTTCAAAATGGCCCTTGCGCGGGTCGTATTTGACGTTGCTCAGGGCGCGGATCGGGAAACGCATCTGCGGCCGCCTGCTTTTTTTGATGATGTCGGCATGGATTTCAGCGGCCGATTCCACGATTTTTTTGGAGGCCTCGCGTTTCGAGACGGCATAAATTTCCGTTTTTTTTGCTTTCGTCATATAATTCAAAGAGAAAGAATAACCCGCGAATCACGCGAATAGACGCTAAAGAAACAAAAAGATTTCTTTTTAGCGTAAATTAGCGTATTTAGCGGAAAAATCTCTATGTCCCCTCATTCATTTTTGTGGCTATCCTCATGCTTCCAGATGCGTTCTTTCCAGCATCTTGTGCAATTTGCTTATGATGGTTTTCTCCTGCCGGTCATCCAGTTTCAGGATTTGCTTCAGTCCCAGCGCCAGGTGGGGCAGGTAAAGCTCGATGTAATTGCGTTTTCGCTCCATTTCCGCCTCGCGATGCCGGCGACTCAGGTAAACCGAGAGCTGCCGTCCGCATTCCTGCAGGGCAAAGGTGATTTCTCGGATGATTTCCGGATAATGCGCGATGGCTTCCTTGCTTTCGCTGGTGAAAGGCACCCAGACGCTGGCGATATGCACCAGAATAACCATTGGACCGACCGGGAGCGAATCGGAAGGCTGGGGCAGGCGATAGCTTTTCCAGTTGACGCCGGTAATGGCTTTGGTAATGGCGCAGGCGCCGGCCATGTAAAGCAGCGGCACTTTGTTGGCGAAACGCAGCACGCGCGCCGGTTCCTCGGCGTTGAGGTCGGCGTTCTCTCCGGGCCTGGCGTAGGCCAGGCCGGCTTCAATCTGAAAGGGATTGCCGCGGTAGACTTCCGGGCTGCGCGTAACGGACGTGTAGAAATCAGCTTTGATTTCCTTTTGAAGGCCGGCAATGATCTCTTTTTCTCCGATCGGCGAAAGGCAATCGGTCGGCGGGCGCATCAGTTTTGTTTCATTGATGGCCTTGAAAAGCGCTTCGCTTTCGCGGTGCGCGATTTGCGCCGGTTTCTCCTTTGGGTTCAGTCCGGCCCGCTGGCATATTTCTGCGGCAACACGGTCGCTGACTCGAGAAAAATCATGCTGCAGGGACGCTTTGACCGTTTTTGCCGCGGTGTCCTTGAGCATCTGGATCAGCATGCCGAGTTCCACGCCGTGGGGGTGCGGCTTGATTTCAAAGGGCTGGACCGGCATTGTTTTGCTGGCCCTTGAAAATGTTATCCAGGGCTGGTCCGCCGGTTTACTCTCTTCCTCTCCGCGCGAAGGAACGCGCCGGCCGCCCGGCGTGTCTTCAGGCTTTGCGTTTTTATCCTTCTCTTCCGCGTCGGCGTCCGCGGCGATAATTCGGTAGTGCAGTTCAAGATGGGGATTGACTATGGCGCACTGTTTCAGATATTCGTCCACGGAAAGCTTGCCGCGCGTATAGGCGGCCTCCATCTCGATTGTGACGCAAGTGCCGTGATGGGATTGCGTTAGTTGGAAATTTGAAGAGGTAGGGCCGCACGGCCCGTGCGGCCGGGCAGACGGCGGGACAGGCTGTGCCGCCCTACCTTCGGGAGCGATGAATTCAGGCATCCATCCGACTTCCTGGTCCTTTAAAATTACGGGCTTGTTCTGGCGCGTATCAAGGTGCACCTCGATGTGATGGCCGGTCTTCGCGTTTTTTACCCTCGATTGAATTATGGTGGGCTTGCCGGTGGTCAACTGGCCGTACATGCCCGCGGCGCTGATGCCGATGCCCTGTTGGCCGCGCGACATGCGGAGGCGATGAAATTTGGAGCCGTAGAGCAGTTTGGCGAATATCTTCGGGATCTGGTTGCGCACGATGCCGGGTCCGTTGTCGGTGACGGAAACAATGAAACGTTTTGCGGCCACCTGTTTGATTTCGACGCTTATTTCAGGCAGAATGCCGGCCTCGTCGCAGGCATCCAGGGAATTGTCGACCGCCTCCTTGACCGCGGTCAGGAGCGCCTTGCGCGGGTTGTCGAACCCCAGCAAATGGCGGTTTTTCAGGAAAAATTCGGAAACCGATATTTCCCTCTGGCTGGAGGCCATGGTTTCGGCCGTGGCGAAACTGTTTTTGCTCATGGAAGTCAAAGATATTCAAAACCCGCAGGCAACGCAACGAAATTTTGGCTTGCCATTTGTATTGAATTTTTTTTGCCGCGGATTACACTGATTCAATGAATAAAATACGATTGAAGACAAGAATCATGCCGTCGCTTCTGGCGGGCGATTTCGGCAACCTTGAGGCCTCGGCGAAAAAGGCGGAGGCCTCCGGCGGGGACGCGCTGCACCTTGACATTATGGACGGCTGTTTTGTGCCCAATCTCAGCATGGGGCCGGACGTGGTCAAAATGGCCGGGCGTGCCGTGCATATTCCCCTGAATGTCCACCTGATGCTGATACGGCCGGACCTGCATATAAGACGGTTTGTCGACGCCGGCGCGGACACGATTTTGATCCACATCGAATCGGCCTGCGATGTTTCCAAAACATTGAATGATATCCGCGAGGCCGGGGCCGCGCCCGGCCTTGTCCTGAACCCGGAAACGCCATGGGAGGCGCTCCGGACGCACCTGGACGAGGCGGATGAAATCCTGTGCATGACCGTTCATCCCGGCTTCGGCGGCCAGGGCTTCATGCCGGAGGTTTTGCCTAAAATAGAGGCGCTGCGCAGGGCGGCCGGGGCAAAAGATATAGTCG
>Ga0209749_1001037_pt1 | contig 28600 bp, 25 predicted proteins | sample EPASupsiteSAE347_FD_187267 | JGI IMG/M metagenome (GOLD analysis project Ga0209749, IMG submission 187267) | Bioremediated contaminated groundwater from EPA Superfund site, New Mexico - Sample SAE3-47 (SPAdes) (version 2) | ecosystem: Environmental > Aquatic > Deep subsurface > Groundwater >...
ACGGAAGTTAAGCCCCTCTGGGCCGATGATACTGCACGGGTAGCTGTGTGGGAAAGTAGGTCGCCGCCAGAATTAATTAACAAACGCCCCGCACTCACATGAGTCGCGGGGCGTTTGCGTTAATGAATGATTCGGCTTGGATAAGTTAAAGAAAACGAGTATAGTCACTCGAATTTATCCGTCTGTTTGTTTGAAAGGATCTCTGCCTGTATGAGTAGAAAAATGTTAATAAATGTACTCCATCCCGAGGAGGCCCGTGTAGCGATTGTGCAGGACGGCCGCTTGATGGAGCTGAATATCGAAATAAGTGGTAAAGAACAGACCAAAGGTAATATCTACAAAGGGGTCGTCGTGCGGGTTGAACCAGGCCTGCAGGCGGCCTTTGTTGATATTGGCCAGAAAAAACCAGGCTTTATCCAGATGGGGGATCTGCATCCTGACAGCTGGCAGTGGCGCGAGGATGTTCCTGAGGCTGAGCGCAAGCGTCGCCCGCGTATTCAGGATGTCCTGCGCAGAGGTCAGGAGCTTATCGTTCAGGTTGAAAAAGATGCCCGCGACATGAAGGGTGCTGCCCTGACCAGCTACCTCTCGTTACCGGGTCGGTACATGGTGTTGATGCCGGGTGATGATGCCGCAGGGATATCCCGTAAGATTGAGGATAATGCAACCCGTAAGGAGTTGAAAGCCTTGGTTGCTGAGTTGCAGGTTCCGACTGGTTATGGCTACATTGTTCGAACTGAGGCAGTTGGCAGGACAAGTGATGAACTGAAAAAAGATCTTGATTACCTGGTTGGCGTACACGAACGGATTTTATCCCAAGCTGCTGAAATCAAGGGCGCTGGCGAGATATATCAGGATGCCGGGGTGATTATCCGTACCATCCGCGATTATTTTTCTGACGATATCGATGAGGTATTGGTTGATGATAAGGCTGCCTGTCAACAGGCCATCGAATTTTTCAAAGAGATCATGCCCGGTTGTGAAAAACTGGTTAAGCTGCATAAGGAAAAACGACCGATATTTTCAAAGTACCAGCTGGAAGAACAGATTGATCAACTCTACGAAAAGCGAGTGTCTTTGCCCTCCGGCGGTTCATTGGTAATTGAGCCGACCGAGGCGCTGGTCTCCATTGACGTTAACTCCGGTAAGTCAAGTGGCGAAAAAGGTGTTGAGGATACTGCCTTCAAGACGAATCTTGAGGCTGCAGCCGAGGTTGCCCGTCAGCTGCGTTTGCGCGACCTGGGCGGCCTGGTGGTGATCGATTTTATTGACATGCGCGACAACAAGCATAACAAGGAGGTCGAGCGGACCTTGAAAGATGCCTTGAAGTGCGATAAGGCGCGAGTCAATCTGGGGCGGATATCCCAGTTCGGCATGATGGAGATGTCCCGTCAAAGGATCGCCAAAAATATTAACGATGCAATTCACCTGGAGTGCCCGCATTGCGAGGGCCGCGGTCGAGTTAAGTCAGTCGAGGCGATGGCGGTGTCGTTCTTGCGTAAGGTGCATGCAGCAGCGGCTAAGGGACAGATAGCTGAAGTCCGTGGCGGGCTGCCGCTTGAAGTCGCATACTTCCTCTTGAATCGTAAAAAGCGAGAGCTGGCGCAGATTGAGAATGACTATGAAATTGTTGTGACAATTAAGGGTAAGCCGTCATTTCTGCTGAACCAGCTGGAGCTTGAGACTATTCGCAGGGAAAAGCAGCGCGAAGAGCCGATGGAGCTTGAAACCCGGCAGCAATTGCAGGTCGTTGAGGTGGCAGAGCCCGAAGCTGTTGCTGCAGCTGAGGGGACAGTGCCGCCGGAAGGAGATCCTGGCCCCGAGTCCGCTCCCAAAAAACGTCGTAAACGCAAGCGTAAGAAAAAGAGTGGTGAGCGTACGGTTGAAGCGGTCGCTGCAGAGCAGGCCGACATTGTTCCTGATCACTCAGGTGTTGCGGACATGGTGCCAGCAAAGGCTGAAGAACTTGTCGCGGCCCAAGTAGCTGAACAACAGGAGCCGGTTGCAAAAAAACGCCGCCGTACCCGTTCCAAAAAGAAACCGGTGGTAGGTAACGATGGTGAACCACAGGATCTTAAACAGGAGATTTCCGCTGCTGACCATGCAGAAGCGCCGGTCTCTGTACCGATTCCTGAGCATGGGCAACCAGTGCGACCGGTAAAGCCGCCGCGTCCTAAGCGTGCTGCTGGTGTTAAGGCAACTGCCGCGACAATCGACGTCTCGGGAGATGTGGCTGCGCAATCTGTTGAGCCTGTTGCAGAGGTGAAGCCTGCTGCTGGGAAACGTAAAGCTTCGGCTCGTAAGAAGTCGGCCGTGGAGGCGGTTGTTGCTGACGCTGGTTCAGTAGAACCGGTCCCGGCTCCCAAACCCCGCAAACGCCCTGCCGTGCGTGCCAAAAAGAGCGCCGCCAGCGCCGCTGACGAGGCTAAAGAATAGCTTGACGCTGTTGGTTCTCTGAGCTACTTTCTTCCGTTACACCCGCTGTGCGGAATGAGTCTGAAAGGTGAGTTGAGGCGATGGAAGAATTAAGTGAATTGCTGTTGCAACGTAGAAGAAAAGTCAATGATTTGTGGGCCGCCGGGATCAATCCTTACCCCAATGATTTCAAGCCGCAACATACCTCTGCTGATGTAGTTGCCGCCTATGGCTCCGTCGAGCAGATTGACGCCCCGGATGCCGAGTTTGTGCTGGCCGGACGGATTATTGCCCGCCGTTCATTCGGTAAGGCTGCCTTCATGCAACTGCAGGACCGCAAAGGCAGGATTCAGGTCTATGTGCGCAAGGATGATCTGGGTGACGAGGTCTTTGCTCAGTTTGAGTCCTTTGATATCGGCGATATCATCGGTATTGCCGGCTTCCCGTTTCGCACTAAAACCGGTGAGCTGTCAGTGCATGCACGCTCAATCCGTCTGCTGGTTAAATCACTCCTGCCGTTGCCCGAGAAATTTCACGGGCTGACCGACGTAGAGACCCGCTACCGTCAACGTTATGTCGATCTGATCGTTAATCCGGAGGTGAGAGAGCTGTTTATCAAACGCTCCCGGATTGTGAACCTGATCCGCAGCTTCATGACCTCCCGTGATTTTCTTGAGGTTGAAACACCGATGATGCATCAGATCCCCGGTGGTGCCACGGCTCGCCCCTTTGTCACCCATCACAATGCACTGGATATGGAGCTGTATCTGCGGATCGCACCGGAGTTGTATCTGAAACGCCTGGTCGTGGGCGGTTTTGAGCGGGTTTTTGAGATCAATCGAAATTTCCGCAACGAAGGGATTTCTGTCCGGCATAATCCTGAGTTTACGATGATGGAGTTTTACCAGGCCTACGCCACCTTTGAAGACCTGATGGATTTCACCGAAGAACTGTTCTGTCACGTGGCTGAACAGGTGCTGGGATCACTTGATTTTAGCTACCAGGGTCTTGCCATCAACTTCCAACGCCCCTGGCGGCGTCTGACCGTTAAAGAGGCTATCCTGGAGTATGGCGACATCGACGCCAAAAAGCTTGATGATCGCGATCTGGCGCTGGCATATGCACGCAGTATCGGCCTTGATCTGCCGGATGATATCAGTTATGGCAAGCTGGTAATGGAGATATTTGAGGAGGTGGCAGAACATAAGCTGATCCAGCCTACCTTTGTAACCGCCTATCCCACCGAGGTGTCGCCGCTATCCCGTAAAAATGACCACGACCCTTATATTGTCGACCGCTTCGAACTGATGATTGGTGGACGAGAAATTGCCAACGCCTTCTCTGAGTTGAATGATCCGGTCGATCAGAAGGAGCGTTTTCTGGCTCAGGTTGCCGAAAAGGATAAGGGCGATGAAGAGGCGCACTACATGGACGAAGATTATGTCCGCGCCCTGGAGTATGGTCTGCCCCCCACTGCCGGTGAGGGGATAGGTATTGATCGCCTGGTTATGCTGCTGACGGACTCGGCCTCAATCCGTGACGTGATCCTCTTTCCACAGCTCCGTAAAGAGGCAAAATAACCGTTGGCGCTGCCGTTTGAACTGAAAATAGGATTGCGTTACCTGAAGGCCAAACGTAAATCCACCTTCATCTCGATCATCACCTTCATCTCTACAGCCGGTGTGACCTTGGGGGTTATGGCGCTGATTGTTGTACTTGCCGTCATGACCGGATTTGAGCGGGATCTGAAGGAAAAGATACTGGGGACCAACGCCCACCTGGTAGTAATCCGCAGTGGTGCGCCGATGGACGACTACCGCGCCATGATGGAGCGACTACAGCAGTTGCCCGGCGTGGAGGCGGCAACGCCGTTTATTTATAATCAGGTGATGTTGTCAACCGGGCGGCATGTGTCCGGTGTGGTCCTGCGCGGGATCGATTCCGTGTCAGACAAAAAAGTCACGAGGCTCTCCCGGGCGATTGTCCAGGGGTCGATGGACGCCCTTGACCCTCCGCGTGGTTCTGATGCCGATCCTGGCATTCTGATAGGCCGTGAACTGGCAAAACATCTGAACCTGTTTCTTGGTGACCGGGTCAATGTGGTCTCGCCGACCGGTACCATCACCCCGCTGGGGATGATGCCCAAGCTGAAGCCGTTTAAGGTAACTGGCATCTTTAATACCGGCATGTTTGAGTATGATTCAACCCTGGCCTATGTCAGCATCAATCAGGCCCAGAAGTTTTTTGATCTCGGGGACACCGTTACCGGCATTCAGCTGAAAGTTGCGGATGTGTACGCAACAACTGAACTTGCAAAAAACATCAACCGTACCTACGGTCCTGATCTGTATGCCCGTGACTGGATGCAGATGAACAGGAATATCCTTTTTGCTCTCAAGACGGAAAAAGTCGTTATGTTTATCATCCTGACCCTGATCGTATTGGTGGCCGCTTTCGGAATCGCCTCTACCCTGTTCATGGTGGTAATGGAAAAGACCCGTGATATCGCAATCCTGAAAACCATGGGGGCCCGTTCCGGCAGTATCATGAAAATCTTCGTGCTGGAGGGGCTGATCATCGGTGTGGTTGGAACGGTATTAGGGGTGCTGTCCGGTCTGCTGATCTCATTCAATCTTGAGCCGATCATAAACCTGGTGCAAAAAGTGACCGGCAAGAACTTCTTCAGTAAGGAGATCTACTACCTGGACCACTTTCCTTCCCATGTGGTGATGTCGGATGTCCTGATCATTTCAGTAACTGCAATCCTGATTTCCTTTTTAGCCACGCTCTATCCGGCTTGGCAGGCATCCCGGATGCTGCCGGCAGAGGCTCTGCGTTATGAGTAATCTGCTGGAGGTAGCAGGGCTCTGTAAGGATTACCGGATGGGCACTGACACGGTACAGGTTCTGAAAGGGATTGATCTTGTTATCTCTGCTGGAACCACCACCGCCCTGGTAGGGGCTTCCGGTGCCGGCAAGAGTACGTTGCTCCATATTCTGGGGGCGCTTGACCGCCCAAGCAGCGGTACGGTTGCCTATAAAGGTCAGGAACTGTTTATGCGGTCTGACCGGGAACTGGCGGACTTCAGAAGCCATACCATCGGTTTTGTGTTTCAGTTTCACCACCTGTTGCCGGAATTTACGGCACTGGAAAATGTTATGATGCCTGCCTTGATTGCACGCAAGGAAAGCACTCTGGCAGATCAGCAGGCCCGGGCTCTTTTGGCGGAAGTCGGCCTGGAACACCGTCTCAACCACAGACCCGGCGAACTCTCTGGCGGGGAACAACAGCGTGTTGCCATAGCCAGGGCGCTGGTGATGGAGCCTGAGTTGCTGTTAGCCGATGAACCGACCGGCAACCTTGATGCAAAGACCAGTGAGGCGATTTACGAATTGCTGGTGAAGATTCAGAAACAGACTGGCATCAGCATGGTAGTTGTTACCCACAATGAGAGAATTGCTGCAAGGATGGAGCGAGTAGTCCGGTTGCTGGATGGCCTGATTCTTCCCTGCACTACGGAGGACATGTGACTTTTTACCCCTACCTGACAACGGCACTGCTGGCTGCTCTGCTCCTCGCAGACCGCGCGGCGTATGCCGATGGTGAAAAAATTCTCGACGTGGTTGTGCGCGGTAACCGGCGGATGGAGGGGGCTGCTATTCTGGGAGCCACCAGGATCAAACCGGGTGATATACTTGACAGTGATCGCACCGATGCCGATGTCCGGTCAATCTATCGCTTGGGGCAGTTTCAGGAAGTGCAGGTCTCCAGTGAGCCGGGTAACGGCGGGGTGATACTGGTCTATGCGGTGATTGAAAAGCCGATTGTCAGGGATATCCGGTTTGAAGGGAACAAGGAACTCAAACAGGACAAGCTGCTGGAGGGATTGCCGCTTCGCCGGAATGCAATCTTTTCCCAGAAGGATCTTGACAGAGCGGTTGCCAAGCTGAAGAAACAGTACCAGGATGAAGGGTACTATCTGGTTGTGGTTGAGCCTTTGATTGAACAACGGTCACCAACTGAGTACCAGGTACTCTTCAAGGTAACGGAAGGCAAAAAGATCAGGATCAGTACCATCAATTTTGAGGGGAACACAGCCTTCAGCGCCGGCAAGCTGCGTGGTGTGATGGAGACCAAGCAGGAGTGGTTCATGTCATGGCTGACCGGTGCCGGCACCTATAAAGAAGAGGTGCTGAAGAACGATGCACTGCTGATTGCTGATCACTACATGAATAACGGGTATATCAACGTCAAGGTCGGCGAGCCGGTCATGAAGCTGGCAGATGACCAGGAATCGTTGCTGGTTGAGATCAGTATAACCGAAGGCGACCAATACCGGGTTGGTGAGGTCGCCTTTAAGGGTGATATCCTCTATCCAGAGCATGAAATCCGTAAGCAGCTGAAGACAGAGAGTGGAGAGGTCTTTAGCCGGGCCAATCTCCGTGCTGATATCGGTACCCTGACGGACATGACCGCAGACAAGGGGTATGCCTTCAACAACGTTAACCCCCAGACCAAGGCGGATACTGACAGAAAGGTGATGGATCTGACCTTTGACATTGAAAAAGGCGATCTGATCTATATTGAGCGGATATCCATCGCCGGCAACTCAAAGACGCGCGACAAGGTTGCACGACGTGAGTTGCGCTTGATGGAGGGCGATCTGTACAGCGCCACAGGGTTCAAGCGCAGCAAACAGAACCTGATGAATACCGGCTATTTTGAAGAAGCCAATGTGGCAACCTCAAAAGGGAGCAGTGGAAACAAGCTGAACGTCAATGTGGACCTGAAGGAAAAGGCCACCGGTGCGTTTACTATCGGCGGCGGTTACAGTTCGCTGGATGGCCTGATCTTCCAGGGGTCGGTTTCTCAGGCAAACTTCCTGGGACTGGGGCTCAAGGCCAATGCGTCAGCTGCTATCGGAGGCAAATCCAACACCTACTCGGTCGGTTTGACTGACCCCTACTTCCTGGACAGCAAGTGGACGCTTGGACTTGATATCTACCGTTCAGAACGTGACTATACCGACTACAGCCGCCGCCTGACCGGTGGTGACATCAAGGCCGGCTATCCGATTACCGATTTTATCGGTACCTTCTGGATGTACAAGTACGAGATCAAGGATATTTATGATCCTGATATCTACTATCTGGATGCTAACGCAAAGTACCCGGACAGCTATCCGCTGGGGCAGACCACGACCAGCTCCATCTATGCCAGCCTCACCAATAACACAACCGACTTCCGCTTTGACCCGTCCAGCGGCTGGGTCAACACCCTTTCGGTGGAATATGCCGGCCTGGGTGGTGACAATAAATATGTACGTGAAATTTTCGATAATACCTACTACCATCCGCTCTGGTGGAAGTTCGTTGTCTCCGGCAAGGTGGTGGTCGGTGCGGTACAGAAGGCCGGCGGCCCGATCCCGATTGATGAAAAATTCTACCTGGGTGGCATCGGGACACTGCGCGGTTATTCCGCAAGAACGGTAAGTCCTAAAAACAATGATGTCTATGTCGGTGGCGAAAAAGAACTGTTCGGCAATATTGAGATCAAGTTTCCGTTGCTGCCGGAATACGGCATTAAAGGGGTCGGCTTCTTTGATTATGGTAATGCCTGGTCAGGCGGCTTTAAGCCTCCGCAAATGCTGATGAGCTACGGGGGCGGCATCCGGTGGGCCTCACCGATGGGACCGCTGCGGCTTGAGTATGGTATTCCGATCAATCCGCGTCCTGAAGACAGCAAGTCTGGCCGTTTTGAGTTTGCAATCGGCAGTTTGTTTTAAACTATACGTAACTTAAGGAGAAATTCGATGAAGCGTTTGGTCATGATGGTACTGATGCTGGCACTTATGTCTGGTTCTGCCTGGGCTGCTGATACAAAGATCGGCTACCTTGATATGCAACGCGCTCTGAATACCTCAGAGACGGGTAAGGCCGCCAAGGCACAGCTGCAGGAAAAGCTGAAAAAGTATCAGGAACAGATCAACATCAAGCAGGAAGAACTCCAAAAACTGAAGGACGAACTTGAGAAACAGGGTCTTACCCTGACTGAGGCGGCCCGCGCCGCCAAGGAAAAGGATTACCAGCAAAAGCTGAAGGACTTCCAGCGTTTCACCAAAGATGCTGAAGAAGACCTGCAGGCCCGTGACGGCGAATTTACCAAGAAGATTCTTGAAGTTCTGGAGAAGATTGTTCAGGAGTACGGCAAGAAAAACGGCTACTCGGTGATATTTGACGCCCGCAGCGCCGGTATGCTCTATGCTGACACGTCAGTAGACCTGACCGACGAGATTCTTAAGGCCCTCAATGCCGCGCAGGCCAAGAAATAGGCGCAGGTGGCTATGATGCTGACCAAGACGCTTCAGGAGCTGGCAGATTACCTGGGTGGCACTGTCCGTGGCGACGGTACGATAAAAGTCAACGGACTTGCCCCGCTTGAAGGGGCGGCGCCGGACAAAGTCACCTTTCTTGCAAATCCCAAATATGCTGCAAAAGTAGCAGAAACCCGGGCTGGCGGCGTATTGATGGCGCCAGGCGGTGAGTCGTACGGTCGCAATGTGATCGAGCTGGCCAACCCGTATCTGGGCTTTGCCAAGCTGCTAACACTCTTCTACACCCAGCCGCATCCGGCGTTAGGGGTGTTGCCCGAGGCGGTGATCGGGACCAACGTTGTGTTCGGCGAGGGAATCAGTATCTATCCCGGTGCCGTGGTCGGCAACAATGTCAGTATCGGTGACCGGGTGGTGATCTATCCCGGTGCCGTGATCTATGACGGTGTCGTCATTGGTGATGAGTGTGTCATCCATGCCAATGCGGTGGTACGGGAACGTTGCCGCCTGGGCAAACGCTGCAAGCTGCAGCCCGGTGCCGTGGTCGGCAGCGACGGCTTCGGCTATGCGCCGGACGGCCCTTCCTATTATCCGATTCCACAGATCGGCATTGTGGTGCTGGAAGATGATGTGGAGATCGGTGCCAATGCCACCGTTGACCGGGCAGCCCTTGAAGTCACCCTGATCAGACGCGGCACCAAGCTGGATAATCTGGTACAGGTGGCTCACAACTGTCAGATCGGCGAAGATACCATGCTCTGCTCACAAGTGGGAATTTCCGGCAGCAGCAAGATCGGCAACCATGTCACCCTGACCGGTCAGGTGGGGGTGGCGGGACACTTGACTATCGGCGACAACGTGATTGTCGGTGCCCAGAGTGGTGTGCCCGGCTCCCTGGAGGGCAATGCCTACTACAGCGGTACTCCGACCATGCCGCACAAGGAATGGCTGCGCGTAATGGGTACGCTGCCCAGGCTACCGGATATGCGTAAAAAAATGTCTGAGCTTGAGAAGAAGATTGCCGCGCTTGAGGCCCGGCTGGCAAAGGAGTAAGCGATGGAACCGACTATGCCGATGGATGTGAATGCCATCATGAAGATTTTGCCCCACCGTTATCCGTTTTTGTTGGTGGACCGTATTGTGGAGCTTGAGCACGGCAAGCGTTGTGTCGGTATCAAGAATGTCAGCATCAATGAGCCGTTCTTCCCCGGCCATTTTCCCGGCCACCCGGTTATGCCCGGCGTACTGATTGTTGAGGCGATGGCCCAGGTTGCCGGTATTATGGCATATCTTGCGTCTGATGACGAAACCAGAAAAAAGGTCAGTTATTTTATGGCCATTGACAGCGCCAAGTTTCGCAAGCCGGTCATGCCCGGTGATCAGCTCCGGATCGAGATTACCACCACCATGAACCGTCGCGGCATCTGGGGGGTCGATGGCAAGGCTTTTGTTGACGGCAAGCTGGTGACCGAGGCCTCACTCAAGGCCACCTTTGCTCCTGCAGAATAGACAGGGAGAGACCATGAGCATACATGCAAGCGCAATAGTCCACCCTTCTGCACAGCTGGCTGAAGGGGTTGAGATCGGTCCTTACGCCATTATTGAAGAACATGCCATTATCGGTAAAGGTACCAGCATCGGTGCCCATGCGGTGATCGGCAAGTGGACCGAGCTGGGGGAGAACAACCAGATCTATCACCTGGCTTCGGTCGGTGCTGCTCCGCAAGATCTGAAGTACAAGGGTGAAGAGTGCTGGACCCGCCTGGGCAACGGAAACGTGATTCGTGAGTTTGCCACCATCCATCGCGGTACGGTAACCGGTCATGCCGAGACTGTGATGGGCAATAACAACCTGATGATGGCCTATTCCCATGTGGCCCACGATTGTACGGTCGGCAGCGGTAATGTCTTTGCCAATTCAGCCACTCTGGCCGGTCACGTGACGGTGCAGGATAACGTGATTCTGGGCGGACTGGTTGCCATTCACCAGTTTGTGACCATCGGCTCCTACTCCATGCTGGGAGGCGGGACCTTGGTGGGACTGGATATTCCCCCGTACATGATTGCAACATCGGGGAAGAGAGATGCCAAGCTGCGCGGGCTGAACCTGATCGGCCTGAAGCGCCGCGGTTTCAGTGATGAGGCGATCAGCAACCTGAAAAAGGCATACAAAACCCTGTTCATGTCGGAGCTTAAGCAGCCCGAAGCGATTGCCAAGATCAGGTCCGAAATTGTCGGCTGTGCCGAGGTTGATACGCTGCTGGCCTTTATAGAGGCCTCGCAACGCGGGATCTGCCGCGGATGAGCAGGCTTCGCACGGCGGTCATAGGGGTTGGCTACCTTGGTAACTTCCACGCCCAGAAATACGCTGCCCTGGAAGGGGTTGAGCTGGTTGGGGTCGTGGATGCCGATGCTGCCCGCGGGGCTGAGGTGGCTTCTGCCTGCGGATGTCAGGCCTTTACCGATTACCGTGAGCTGATCGGCCGGGTGGATGCGGTCAGCGTGGTTGTGCCCACCCAGTACCACCATCAGGTTGCAAAAGAGTTCCTGGCTGCCGGCGTGCACGTCCTGATTGAAAAGCCGATTACCGTCACCATTGAACAGGCCGATGAGCTGATCAGTCTGGCTGATGCGGGTGCGCTGGTTTTTCAGGTGGGCCACCTGGAACGGTTTAACCCGGTGCTGATGGCCGTTGAAGAGGTGCTGATCGAGCCGCTGTTTGTGGAATCAGTGCGGATTGCGCCGTTCAAGCCCCGTGGTACTGATGTGAACGTGGTGCTGGATCTGATGATCCATGACATCGAGATCATCCAGCATCTGGTCAAGTCGCCGGTGGCCAAAATTGACGCCATCGGTGCGCCGGTCTTTACCGGTGAAGAGGATATCGCCAATGCCCGGATTGCCTTTGAGAACGGCTGCGTTGCCAACGTCACGGCCAGCCGGATCAGTCTCAAGAGCGAACGCAAGATGCGGATCTTCCAGCGCGACGCCTACCTGACGCTCGACTTCCAGAACAAGAAGGTGCTGGTCGCCAAAAAAGGGGAAGGCGAGTTGATGCCGGGTATTCCCAATGTGCAGGTCAAGGAGCAGGAACTGGGACAATCTGATCCGTTGCTGTCCGAGATCAGCTCGTTCGTAGCGGCGATCACCGAAGGCAGGCAGCCCCAGGTCAGTGGCCGTGATGGCAGGATGGCGCTGGAGACAGCGTTGAAAATCAACGAAGCACTGAACAGGATACGCCCATGATACCAATGGTAGACCTCAAAACCCAGTACCACCAGTTGAAGAGCGAAATTGATGCAGCGGTGCTGGATGCCCTGGAAAGCACCCAGTTCATCCTGGGCCCCAACGTTACCAATCTTGAAAAAGAAACTGCCGGCTACCTCGGCACTGCCCAGGCCATTGGCTGCGCCTCCGGCACCGATGCCCTGCATCTGGCTGTGCTGGCGGCGGGAATCAAGCCGGGTGACGAGGTGATCACCACGCCGTTCACCTTCATCGCCACGGCTGAGGCGATCTGCTATGCCGGTGCCGTGCCGGTTTTTGTGGATGTTGACCCCCAAACCTTTAACATAGTACCGGAGCTGATTGAACAGGCCATTACCCCCCGCACCAAGGCGGTGATTCCGGTACATCTCTTTGGGCAGCCGGCTGACATGGCCGCCATCAGTGCCATCTGTGAGCGCCATAACCTGGTGCTGATCGAGGATTGCGCCCAGTCCTTCGGAGCTGCCATTGCCGGCCGTATGACCGGCTCGATTGGTGCTTTTGGTTGTTTCAGCTTCTTCCCCAGTAAGAACCTGGGCGGCTACGGTGATGGCGGTCTGGTGACTGCTGCCACGGCGGAAGGGGCAGAAACGCTCAAGATGCTGCGCAATCATGGCAGCAAGGTGCGTTATCACCATGACGTGATCGGTTTTAACAGCCGCCTTGACGACCTGCAGGCCGCAATTCTCAGGGTCAAGCTGCGCCATATTGATCGTTTCAATCAGGAACGCCGCCGGGTTGCCCACCGTTACTCCGAAGGGCTGAAGGATGTCGTTACCGTGCCGTTTGAGGATGGTAAAGGGCTGCATGTCTATCATCAATATACGCTGCTCACCGATCAGCGGGACACGATTATGGCGGCGTTGAGCGAGCAGCAGATTGCCAGCGCAGTCTATTACCCGATCCCGCTGCATCGTCAGAACGTCTTTGCTGAGCAATGCCGGGGGATTTCTCTGCCGGTAACGGAATCGATAGCGGCTCGTTGCATGTCCTTACCGATCTATCCGGAAATGACCGATCAGCAGGTAGATCAGGTAATCGCAGCAGTCCGCGGAGCTTTGCTTTAATGCAGGTGGGTGCAATGCCGTGTATTTTTGTTGAGAACAAGGCGGCGACAAGCCGGCGACGCAAGGCGTAGTAGATGCTACGTCGAGGAGACGGCGCAGACGCCAACGCAGTTGTCGGTAAAAATTCGCGGCAGCGGGCCATGATAGTTGCAGGTGAAGCGTCTGGTGATATCTACGGGGCAGGATTGGTGCGTGCAGTACAGGCGACTGATCCTGCCTTTTCCTTCTTTGGTATCGGCGGTCCCCGCATGCGTGAGGCCGGGTGCGAGACCCTGGTGGACTCTGCCGATATGGCGGTGGTCGGGCTGGTGGAGGTGCTGAAACACTTTGACGTGATCGCTGCTGCCTTTCTCAAACTGAAAAAGATCCTGCTGGAAGATCCTCCTGAACTGCTGATTCTGATTGACTATCCCGGATTTAACCTGCGTCTGGCCAAGGTGGCAAAAAAGGCCGGCGTCAAGGTGCTCTACTACATCTCTCCCCAGATCTGGGCCTGGCGCCAGGGGCGGGTAAAAAAGATCAAGCGCCTGGTTGACCATATGGCGGTGATCCTGCCCTTTGAAGTCCCTTTTTATGAGCAGGCCGGCGTACCGGTCTCCTTTGTCGGTCATCCCATGGCTGATCTGGTAACGGTCAGCCTGACCCGCGATCAGGCTGCTACCTCTTTGGGCCTTGATCCATCCAAACAGATAGTGGGGTTGTTTCCCGGCAGCCGCAGGAGTGAAGTCAGCCGTTTGCTGCCCACCATTCTGGAGGCTGCCCGTCTCTTGCAACAGCGCCTGCCCGGACTTCAATTTGCCCTGCCGCTGGCTTCAACCCTCTCCGATGACGACCTCGCCCCCTGGCTTGAGAGCTGTGAGCTGCCGATAACGGTTACCCGTGAGCGGATCCATGATCTGATGCGGGCCTGTGATGCCGTGATATCGGTCTCCGGTACGGTGACCCTGGAGATCGCCCTGGTGGGGACACCGCTGGTGATCATCTACAAACTTGCACCGCTCACCTTCCAGTTGGCCAAGCGACTGGTCAAGGTTGAGCATATCGGTCTGTGCAATATTGTGGCGGGAGAGACGGTGGCCAGGGAGCTGATTCAGCAAGAGGCCTCACCGGAGCAGATCGCTGGAGAGATTGAACGCTTGTTATCTGATGCAGATTATAATGCAGCGCTCAGGGAGCGGCTTGCCCGTGTCCGTGAGCGCCTGGGTGGTGGTGGAGCCGACCGGCGTATGGCCGGATTGGTGCTCGGGATGGTGGAACAGTCATGAAAAAGATCGTTTGGATGCTCCAGGTGGCGGTACTCTACGGTTTTACCTGGGTGGTGGCCCTGGTGCCGGAACGCCTGGCGGAACGCTTCGGGGTCTGGACCGGTCTGCTGCTGCGCCGGATATTGGCTAGCCGCCGTCGTATTGCAGAGGAGAACATCAGCCGTGTGCTTGAGCATATGCGCGCCCAGCCGGAGTGGACTTGTACTATCCCGACAGCCGAGGGGATTGCGCGGGAGGTGTTTTGCAATCTGGGGCGTTCACTGGTGGAAACCTGCCGTTTGTATCACGGCAAAGGGGGCGGGCTGATTGACCGGATTGAGGTGCGCGGCAGGGAACAGTATGATGCCGCCCGCGCCCAGGGAAAAGGAATTATCTTTCTGACCGGCCACTGTGGAAACTGGGAACTGGTTGCCCTGGCCTATGCCCGCTTGTTTAAGCAACCACTTGCTGTGGTGGCCCGCCGTCAGAACAATCCCTATCTGAATACCATGGTCGAGCGGATGCGCCAGCACTACGACAACAGCGTTATCTACAAGGATAATGCCCTCAGAAACATGATTACCGTCATCCGCAGGAATGGAACCGTTGGGCTGCTGGTGGATCAGACGGTGTTTCCTGAAGAGGGGTATCTGGTTGATTTTCTGGGCCGGCCGGCCTGGGCTTCCAAGGCGCCGGTGTTGCTTGCACGCAAGACCGGTGTACCGATTGTACCGGCCTTTATTCACCGGGAGGCCGGGCGCCATGTTATCGAGATCCATCCTCCGCTTCAGTTTGAAGGCAGTGCCGACGAACAGGGCTGGTGCGATGACGTCAAAACCTACTCCCGCATCATAGAGCGGTTTATTGTGGCCCATCCCACCGAGTGGTATTGGGTGCACAGGCGCTGGAAAAGAACCGAAGGTCTATGAACAGCGGGCGCTTCTGGGCAGAGCTCTGGATGGTGCTGGTGCTGTTGGTGATCGCCACCGGCCTGCTTGCCCACAGCGGTGCTGATCTGCAGCTCGCGACGTACTTTTATCAGGCTGGAGGCTGGCCGACCGGTGAACAGTTCCCCTGGAAGCTGCTCTACCGGATTGACCGGACCCCGGCGATTCTGCTGGCCCTGGGCTGGCTGGTGGTCGTGCTGAGAAGTTTTACACAACCGGATCTGCGCCGGTGGCGCCGGGCCGGTATTTTTATGGTGCTGCTGCTGATCCTGGGACCTGGCCTGCTGGTGAACAGTGTCTTTAAAGAACACTGGGGCCGCCCCCGGCCACGTGAGGTCATCGAGCTGGGGGGCGGCAAGGCCTTTCTGCAGCCCTGGCAGCCGGGAATCAGCGGCCAGGGACGCTCCTTTCCTTCAGGTCATTCTTCTGCAGCCTTTTATCTGCTGGCCCCCTGGTTTATCTATCGCCATCGTAAACCGTTTGCTGCGCGCTGCTGGCTTTTTGGCGGGATCAGTTTTGGTATTGCGATGAGTGTGGCCCGGATTACCCAGGGAGGGCATTTCCTGACAGATTGTCTCTGGGCCTTTGGCATGGTCTGGCTGACCGGGCAGCTGCTGGCGGCCGTGCTGTTGCCGGAACAGGAGAATGGCGAGGAGCTGCCGTCATGAACTGGTCGATCCTGTACCGTCTTCTGACACTGGCTGCGCTGCCGTTTGCCTTGGTGTACCACTGGTATCGCTCCATCAGCAGGGGGAGAAGGAGCGCCTTTGGTGAGCGGTTCGGGTTTCTGCCGGTGGCGGCTCAGAAGTCGCTGGCAGGACAGCCGGTTATCTGGTTGCATGCGGTCTCCGTGGGAGAGGTAATTGCCGGCCGGCCGTTACTGAAAGGGTTGCAGCAACGTTACCCCGAGTACCGGCTGCTGCTCTCGGTTACCACTGAAACCGGCCGCAGTGTGGCCGAACGGGACCAGCTGGCTGATGTCATCACCTACTTTCCGTTTGATATCCATTTTGCGGTCTGCCGTCTGCTTGATGCTGTGAGGCCGCGGGCGATTGTCATCATGGAAACCGAGATCTGGCCGGTCTTTACGTATGAGGCGCAGCGGCGCAGCATACCGCTCTTACTGGCCAATGGCCGGATATCGGCACGTTCCTTCCCGCGTTATCGGCGCTTTGCCTGGTTCTTCAGGCCGGTGCTGCAGCGTTTCAGTGGTCTGGGAATGCAAAGCATGGCTGATCTTGAGCGGATACTGGCCATCGGTGCACCGGGGACCCGCAGCCGGGTTCTGGGTAACCTCAAATACGACATACCGTTCAGTCCGGTTGCTGCTGGTGAGCGGGGGCAACTGCGTCAGCTCTACCGTATCCCGGCCGACCTGGCGGTGTTCTGTTGCGGCAGTACCCATCCCGGTGAGGAAGAACCGCTGCTGGCTGCCTACCAGGGGCTGCTCAGGCAGTTTCCCGGCCTGCTGCTGGTTTTGGTGCCACGTCACCCTGAGCGGGTTGTCGAGGTTGAAACACTGGCCTGTGCCCTGGGACTGACGGTGGTGCGACGTTCCCGTCTGGATCAGCAGCCTGAGGGCTGCAGTGCCGGCATGGTCCTGCTGGTTGATACGGTGGGCGAGCTGATGCAGCTGTATGCGCTGTCAGATCTGGCCTACGTGGGGGGAAGCCTGGTCCCCACCGGTGGCCATAACCTGCTGGAGCCTGCCTCGCGGGGGATTCCGATCCTGTTCGGCCCGCATATGGATAATTTCCAGGAGATTACGGCTCTGGCACATGCCTACGGGGCCGGGGTGCAGGTGGCTGGCCAGCAGGAACTGCAGGATGCAGCAGCGGACTTCCTGGCAACGCCTGAGCTGCGGCATGTGGTGGGTAACAATGGGCTCAAGCTGCTGCGTGACAGCGGCGGTGCGGTTGAACGCCATCTGGCCATGCTGCACGAGGTGCTGCAGCAATGACTGGGGCTGTCTGGTGGCGTGGCATGGCTGACGGGAGCAATCGGAGTGCAACTGCTTTTGTCCTGAAGCTGCTGCTGGCTCCCTTTGCCTTTTTGTACGCTACGATACTACGTATCAGGGCCCTGCTCTACCGGGCCGGTATCCTGGCCACCCGCCGCCTGCCTTGTCCGGTTATTTCCATCGGCAACCTCACGGTCGGCGGTACCGGCAAGACACCGCTCACCATTCTGCTTGCCCGGGAACTGCAGCAACGGGGGTATCGGGTCGCCGTCCTGTCCCGTGGTTATGGCGGTTCCCTTGAAGGGCAGGTTGCTGTTGTGAGTGACGGTGCGTCATTGCTGCTGGGACCTGGACAGGCCGGTGACGAACCCTGCCTGCTGGCCCGAAGCGTGGCAGGCCTGATCGTGGTTATCGGTTCAGATCGTTATCAGGCCGGTCTGGCGGCACTGGAACGCTTTAGGCCTGATGTGCTGCTGCTGGACGATGGTTTTCAACATATCCGCCTGCACCGGGATCTGAATATCCTGCTGCTGGATGCAGCCCGCCCGTTCGGTAATGGCTGGACGGTGCCGCTGGGTATGTTGCGTGAGCCCCGTACTGCGTTGCAACGGGCTGATCTGGCGCTGTTTACCCGCTGCCGCGGTGCAGAGACGTTACCGGTGCTTGCACTGCCAGCCAGCCGGTCTTACCACCGTCTGGCCAGCTTCCAACTCGTGGCAACCGGAGGGGCGGTGCCGCTTGAACAGCTGCAGCAAGGCCGGGTTGCCGCCTTTGCCGGTATCGCGGAGCCGTCGGCATTTTTTGAGTCGTTGCGGCAGCTCGGTATTAAGCCGGTTGCGACCCTCAGCCTGCCTGACCATGAACCCTATCATGCCGCAGGGCTGCAGCAACTGGAAACTTTGATTGCATCGGCAGGGCCGGACTGGTTGATCACCACAGAGAAGGACGGGATCAAGCTACAGGAGGGGGGATACGCCTGGAGTTCCCGCCTGGTAACCGCACGTCTCGAGGTCCAGCTTGAGGACTGGGAACTGCTTGCAAGAACCCTGGATAAACTGTTTCAAATCGGTCCTGAGTAAGGCATACTGTACCATTGCCATGAAGAGCTCCCACGATGCTGAAATAGCCTGGCAGGCTGCCGTACAGAGGGTGCTGGTCCGGGCGGTTAACTGGATTGGCGACGCGGTTATGACCACGCCGGCCCTGGCGGCCCTGCGTGCAACCTTTCCCCGGGCAGAGATCACGTTGCTGGCCAACCCGCTGGTGGGACAACTGCTGCAGAGGCATCCGGCCCTGGACCGGATCATGCTGTTTGATCGCAAGCTGCAGCACCGTGGTCTGTTGGGGCGGTTGCGTCTGGCCCGGCAGGTGGCTGCGGAACGGTTCGATCTGGCAGTCATACTGCCCAACTCTTTTGACTCGGCCCTGATTCCCTGGCTGGCACGGATTCCGGCACGGATCGGCAAGGCCTCGGATGGACGCAGTCTGCTGTTGACCCAGCGGTTCCACGAGGATTCGTCCGCTGCAGAGCGGCACGAGGTGCAGTATTACCTTGAGCTGCTGGGGGCATTCGGCATCGCTGCCGAGCAGTCGCTGCCAACGCTTGCCGTCACCGCTCAGGAGGAGCAGGAGGCGGCAACGCTGCTGGCAGGGCATGGCATCTCTGCTGAGCAGATGCTGCTTGGCATCAATGCCGGTGCCAGCTTTGGCTCGGCCAAACGCTGGTACCCGGAGCGGTTTGCCGGCGTTGCCCAACGCCTTGCCGCCTCATGGGGGGCGCGGGTAGTCCTGTTCGGCGGTCCGGATGAACAGGAACTTGTGGCGGTGATCGAGCGGGAGATGGCAGGCAACTGCCTGAATCTGGCAGGCAAGACCACAGTTCGTCAACTGATGGCGTTGATCAAACGCTGCAATTTTTTTGTGACCAATGATTCCGGTCCGATGCATATCGCTGCTGCCTTTGGCGTGCCGCTGGCGGCAGTTTTCGGTCCCACCGATCATAGCGGAACAGCCCCCTGTTCCGAGCGGGCTGTGATCATCCGTCAGGATCAGCCCTGTGCCCCGTGCAAGCTGCGGGTCTGTCCGACCGACCACCGTTGCATGACTGCTGTAACGGTTGATGATGTTGTGCATGGCGCGGAGCAGCTCTGGTATTCCTTGCGGGCGTAACCATGTTATTGAGGAGAATGTTATGATGATGAAAAAAGCCCTGATCACCGGCATCACCGGGCAGGATGGCGCCTATCTGGCCGAACTGCTACTTGAGAAGGGGTATGAGGTCCACGGCATCAAACGGCGGGCCTCCCTGTTCAACACCGACCGGATCGACCACCTCTACCAGGACCCCCATGAAAAGGGGCGCCGGCTGGTCCTGCACTACGGTGACATGACCGACTCCACCAACCTGATCCGTATCATTCAGGCCGTACAACCGGACGAGATTTACAACCTGGCAGCCCAGTCCCATGTTGCCGTCTCCTTTGAGACCCCTGAGTACACCGCCAATGCCGACGCCATCGGTCCCTTGCGGATTCTGGAGGCGATCCGGATCTTGGGACTTGAGAAAAAGACCCGTTTCTACCAAGCCTCCACCTCCGAACTCTACGGCCTGGTCCAGGAAATTCCCCAGAAGGAAACCACCCCCTTCTATCCCCGGTCCCCCTATGCCGTAGCCAAACTCTACGCCTACTGGATCACCGTCAATTACCGTGAAGCCTACGGCATCTACGGCTGCAACGGCATCCTCTTCAACCACGAATCACCACTGCGGGGAGAGACCTTTGTCACCCGCAAGATCACCCGTGCCCTTGCCCGGATCAAACTGGGATTGCAGGACTGCCTCTACCTGGGCAACCTTGACTCCCTGCGGGACTGGGGCCATGCCAAAGATTATGTCGAAATGCAGTGGCTGCTGATGCAACAGGAACACCCTGAAGACTGGGTCATTGCCACCGGCATCCAGCACAGCGTCAGAGAATTCGTCAATGCCGCCGCCGACGAACTGGGGCTGAAAATCAGCTGGCAGGGCAGCGGAGTCGATGAAACCGGTACCGACCAGAGCGGTAGAGTGATTGTCAGGGTTGATCCCCGTTACTTCCGTCCCACTGAAGTCGAAACCCTGCTGGGTGATCCGACCAAAGCCCGTGAGAAGCTGGGCTGGACGCCAAAGATCAGCTTTAAGGAACTGGTTGCCGAAATGGTCCGTGAAGACCTGAAAGCGGCTGAACGGGATGAGCTGGTCAAAAAGCACGGCTACCGGGCGTTTGACTATAATGAGTAGCACAGACTCGCAACGGCATGTCCTGCTGAGAACCCTCGACTACCTTAGGCCCTACTGGGGCCTGTTGGTGGTTTCAGCCCTGTGCTCTATGGTGGTGGGTGCCATGGATGGTGCCTTTGCCTATCTGGTGGAGCCGGTGCTCAAAAAAATATTTGCCGGCAAGGATACCGGTATCTTCCTGCTGGTGCCGATCGGTATCGTCGCCCTCTTTGTGCTGCGCGGTATCTGCCGCTTTACCTACGATACCACCATCAAGCTGGCCGGTCAGAAGGCGATTCAGGATATCCGCAATGACCTGTACGGCAGCACCATCAGGAAGGATATGGCCTTCTACAACCGGCAGGCCACCGGTGAACTGATGTCCCGCATGACCAACGACATCGGTATGATGCAGGATGGTATGGCCAACGTGGTCTGCGGCCTGTTCCGGGACCTGATCTCTTTCCTGTCGCTGCTGGTGGTGATCTTTTACCGTAACTGGCAGTTGGCAATCCTGTGCTTTATTGTACTGCCGGTGACGATCTATCCGGCCCAGCTGATCGGCAAAAAGATCAAGAACGCGGCCCGGCGCAGCCTGGATGTCATGGGGGGGATCGGCTCAATCCTGCAGGAGACCTTTTCCGGTATCAAGGTGATCAAGGCCTTTGGCCTTGAAACGCGGGTCATTGAGCGCTTTCGCACTGAAAACCTGGCCTTTCTGAACCAGTATAAACGGTTTATCAAATATGAATCGCTGGCCATGCCGGTCTCCGAGATGATCATTTCTCTGGGGATTGCCGCAGTCGTCTATCTGGGGGGAAGTCAGGTCCTGTCGGGGCGGATGTCTGCCTCAGAACTGTTTTCCTTTATCGCTGCCATGATCATGCTGTTCAACCCGGTCAAGAAGCTGCAGGGATCCTGGAATGTGGTGCAGCGCTCTTCCGGCGGTGCCGAGCGTGTCTTTCAGCTGATGGATGCACAACGCCTGATCGTTGACCGGGATACTGCCGTTGAACTTGGACGGGTCAGCGGCAGGGTCGAGTTGCGTGATGTCTCCTTCAGCTACGGTGATGAACCGGTGCTGCAGGATATCTCTCTGTCCGTTGAACCGGGCCGGATGGTGGCGCTGGTGGGGCCTTCCGGCGGGGGGAAATCGACATTGGCAGCCTTGCTGATGCGTTTTTACGATGTCAGCAGTGGTGCCATCCTGCTGGACGGCCATGACCTGCGCGGGATCAGCCTTGAATCGTTGAATCGTCAGTTTGCGCTGGTTGATCAGGAAACGACCCTGTTTAATGATACGATTGCCAATAATATCCGCTATGGCTGGACCGATGCATCCGATGCAGAGGTGGAGGCAGCTGCCCGGGCCGCCTTTGCCCATGATTTTATTCTGGACCTTCCGGAAGGGTATGCCACCAATATCGGTGATCGCGGGGTGCGGCTGTCCGGTGGCCAGCGTCAACGGATCTGTATCGCTCGGGCAATCCTGAAGAATGCACCGATCCTGATCTTGGATGAGGCAACCAGCGCGCTGGATACCGAGAGTGAGAAGATGGTGCAACAGGCGTTGGATAACCTGATGCTGAACCGGACCACCTTTGTGATCGCGCACCGGCTTTCAACGGTGCTGCATGCCGATACCATCGTGGTGTTGGAGAAAGGCCGGATTGTTGAGTGCGGCAGCCATGCCGACCTGGTTGAGGGGAGCGGGCTCTACAGCCGTTTGCATGCACTGCAGTTCAGCGATCAACCGATCAAGGGTGACGCTGTTTCAGCGTAACAGCCGATGTCGATATCAGCCACCATCATTACGCTGAATGAGGAAAAAAACATTGCTGACTGTCTGGCCAGCCTTGCTTTTGTTGATGAGATCATCGTGCTTGATTCCGGCAGCTCTGATCAAACTGAAGCACTGTGCCGGGCCTGTCCCAAGGTCCGTTTTTATCATCAGGAGTGGCTGGGGTATGGGAAGCAGAAGAACCGGGCTGCAGAATTGGCCCAACATGACCTGATTCTGAATGTTGACGCAGATGAGCGGGTCTCACCGCAGTTGCGGCGTTCAATTGAACAGTTTGACAGCAGTAGCTTCGCAGCGGCCCGCATGGCTCGGGAAAACTATTTTGGTCGTCGCTGGGTCCGGCACTGCGGTTGGTATCCTGACTATTCCACCCGCCTGTATGACCGTCGTCGCTGCTCCTTCAGTGAACGAGCGGTGCATGAAGCGCTGCAGACTACCGGAGCGGTTGCCACCCTTGCGGGGCATCTGCTCCACTATACCTATACCGGCGTGAGTGACTATCTGGCGCGTATGAACAGGTATTCGACGCTGGCGGCAGAAGAGTACCATTGCGCCGGCAAAACCGCCGGACTGTTCCGGATGCTGGTCAAGCCGGTTGCCACATTTATCAAGATGTATCTGCTGCGCAGGGGCTTTCTGGATGGCCGGACCGGGTTGGTGCTGTCGCTGCTCTATGCCGTCTACACCTTCTGTAAATACGCAAAACTGTCAGAGCTCAACGCCGAAGCAAACCGAAAGTAGCCGCGCTATGCCTAAACTCTATATTGAAGAATTTGTGGGAATAACCAACCGTCTGGAGACACTGCCGCTGGCCTTTGCCATCCAGCAGGAGTTTGGCCACGATATCGTGCTTGACTGGCGTGAACTGGACTCATTTGATGTCGAGGGTACCAGGCAGGGGCGTGTGACCTGGCTGACAAAGCTGGGAGCCGAGCGGGTCAGGAACTGCGATGAGGCTGTCTTTAACGGGCTGCGGGGAAAAAAGATTCTGCTGCGTTCACTGGACGGCCCTCCTCAGCGGCTGGACCCGATCTATATGCAGATCCCGCCGAAGCTGCATCTGAAGCAGCATCTGGTGGACGATATCCGCTCAACCTTTGCGCAGGTAGCAGGAAGACCAGTTGTTGGTCTGCATATCAGACACGGCGATTTCCAGGTCATCGATGCAGACAGCTATCGTATTGATGGCTACGAATGGCCTGCTGTGCCGGTCTGGTGGTATGAAAAGGCCATGGAGGCGCTGGTCCGTAAAAATCCGGAGATCTGCTTTTTTCTTTCCTGCACCGGGGATCCTGCCGCATACGACTCTTTGACCAGGAATTTCAATGTTATCACCCTTAAGCAGCGATCGCACTATGGGTACAAAAATGCCGGAAATGACCACCATTCCCTCATCAATCCGGTGGCCGACCTCTTTGCCCTGGCCTGCTGTCCGGTGGTATTGGCAACACCGATCTCCGGTTATTCCCACTGGGCTGCTAATGTGCTGGGGATACCGGCAACCTGTCTGGTCCCCCTGCCCGGGGCAACCAGAACAGCTCCGGCAATCGGGATGGTGAATATCCATGGCAGCCGTTTGCCGCGCTGGAGGGCTGCCGGCCGTACCGGCAGCGATACCGTTGCACTGGGTGACGACTTGGCAGGGCTTGAACTCGGACAAACAGCGGATACCGGGTGGCTGTAATGGGGCAGGCAGAGGGGCGCATAACGGCATCAGTCAGTATCGTGATTCCACTGTACAACCAGCTGGAGTATACCCGCGGTTGTCTGGAAAGCCTGCGCCGTACCACATCCGACGACGCTATTGAGCTGATTCTGGTGGATAATGCCTCAAGCGACGGAACCGTTGACTATCTGCAGACCGTGCCGGGCCTCGTGTTGATTGCCAATCAGGAAAACCGTGGTTTTGCCGGTGCCTGTAATCAGGGGATTCAGGCGGCATCGGGTGAGTGGATCGTGGTCATGAATAACGATGTCATCCTCAGTCAGGGCTGGTTGCAGGGGCTGCTGTCGGCTGTGGCTGAACACCGACTGGATATGGTCAGCCCGGCCATTCGTGAAGGTAGCCGGAATTACGATCTTGAAGCCTATGCAGAAGAGTTGACCAGCCGGATGAGGTCGGTTGTCAGGTCCGGTACGGTCAACGGCATCTGTTTTATGGCCCACCGCAGGGTGTTTGAAACCATCGGAGTTTTTGATGAAAACTTCCGTATCGGTCAATATGAAGATAAAGACCTTTTTCTGCGAGCCCGGCTGGCCGGTTTCCGGCTGGGCACTGTCGGGGCGGCCTTTATCCATCACTTCGGCTCCATCACCCAGAAGGCGGTGGGGGCACGCCGTGAGACGCGGGACTATGCCCTGGCGAACAAGGCCTACTTCAGCCGCAAGTGGCAGCTGCCCTGGTGGAAACGGCTCTCTGAACGTAGCTGGAACAAGCTGAAAAACCGCTTGCGCAGTCTCAGAGAAAAGCAGTGCTATGGCCATACCCTGATGGAAAAATGGATTGACGGACAGTTGCACTATGACTAGTACGAAATCTCTCAGCTATCTGATTGTCTGCTGCCGTTATATCGGCGATGTCCTGGTGACCACGCCGCTGGCGCTTTCCATTAAGACGGCGCAACCGGACGCAGTGGTGGATTATCTGGTGTTTGAGGGGACCGAGGGGATTCTTGCCAAGAATCCTCATGTCCGCACCGTTCACACCATTCCCAATAAAAAGGCTTCCATCGGAAAGCTGTTCTCACTGTACCGGCAGTATGATGTGGCAATCGCCGCCTACCCTTCTGACCGGACCGTTGTGGCAGCAGCCATTGCCGGCAGGTATGCCATTGGGCTGACCAACGGCTGGCGCAGGGAGTGGTGGAAGCATCTGCTGCTGGACATGCACTATGTCTGCTATGACCGCCTGCATGTTGTCCAGAACATGCTGATGCCTCTGCGGATGCTGGGGATAGAGCCGATCCCGCAGGTGGTGGTGGCAACTGATGCAACGGGAAGGCAGATTGTACAGGAGCTTATTCCTGATGGCCGCTCCTATCTGGTGCTACATCCTTACAGCAGAAACAGCTTTAAATGCTGGCCTGCCGAGGCCTGGGGCAGGCTGGCTACCCTGATCAGCAGACAGCTTAACGGTCTGCCCCTGTTTACCGTTACCAATGATGCAGCGGATAAGGCCTATCTGGATGCCATTCTTGCCCATGCACCATCCGGGACGGCTGTTCTGAACCGCTGCAACCTGAATCAGCTGGCTGCCGTCATAAGCGCTGCTGATGCGTATGTCGGCAGCGACACACTGGTGACCCATATGGCCGCTGCGCTCGGTACTCCCACGATTGCACTCTATGGTGCCAGCTGGACCCGCTACTGGGCGCCATGGCCTGATGGCTGCCATGAGTTTTCTCCCTTTGTTCAGAACAAGGGGGTGCAGCGGGTCGGGAATGTCACTGTTATTCAGGAGGCGTGGGACTGTGTCCCCTGCAATAAGGAGCAGTGCAGGATCAGTACGCGCAACCGGCCGGAATGCCTGGATGCCATTACTCCTGACCAGGTGTTGGGGGAGATACGGAAACATGCGTTACGAACTCATTCAAAATAACCAGTACAATATCGGTCATATCTGTACTGCGCAACAGTGCGCGGCAGGCCGCGGCAATAAGCTGGCAATGCGCTGGTTTTCTCCCCGTATGGAGCGGAGTGACTACACCTTCTTTGAGCTGGAGCGTTCTACAAACCGGTTTGCCAATCTGCTGCAGGGGTTGGGCATTACCAAGGGCGAGGTGTTGTTCACCTTTCTCCCCAAGTCAACGGAGCAGATGGTTGCCTTTCTCGGCTCGCTCAAGGCCGAATGTATTACCGGCACACTTTTTTCAAATTTCGGTGAGGATGCCCTGCTGGACCGGCTGGGCGACTCCGCTGCCCGTCTGGTGGTGACTCGCAAGAGCCTCTACCGCAAGATTGAACGTATCCGTGATCAGCTGCCGGCACTCAGGACGATTATCCTGACTGACGTAGCCGCTGACCTGTCTGCAGATGTACTGAGCTGGTCCCGTCTGATGGCCGAGGCCTCAGAGACCTTTACCGTACCGGTCACAACAGCCGATACTCCTTCGGTGCTGCACTATACCTCCGGTTCAACCGGCAAGCCCAAGGGGGTGCTACATCGTCACGGCAGTATTCTGCAGCAGAGCCGCACAGCCAATGAGGTGCTGGGGCTGGGTGACGACGATCTCTTCTGGTGCACCGCCGATCAGGGCTGGGTCACCGGTACCTCATACGGTATCATCGGCCCCTGGAGCCTGGGGGTTACCCAACTTCACTACGCTGGCGGCTATGATGCCGGGCACTGGTTTGACCTGCTGCAGCGTGAGCAGGTGACGGTCTGGTATACTGCCCCCACGGCCCTGCGGATGCTGATGCGGGAGGAACAGGAGCTGTACCGGGGGCTTGATCTCAGCCATCTGAAACAGATCTTCAGCGTTGGCGAACCCCTTAATCCGGAAGTGATCAGCTGGTCACGCTCCTGTCTGGACAAAGAGATCTACGATACCTGGTTTCAGACCGAGACCGGTGCTATCATGATTGCCAATCGCCCCGGTGTGCCGGTCCGTCCCGGTTCAATGGGGGTTGCGCTGCCCGGCATTGAGCCGGGGATTCTGGCGGATGACGGTTCGAAACTTCCGGCCGGGAGCCAGGGCAATCTCTGCCTGAAGGCCGGCTGGGACTCCATGTTCATCACCTATCTGAACAATGACTCGGCCTATCGCAGTAAGTTCAGGGACGGCTGGTACTACACCGGGGATATGGCCTGGCAGGACAGGGATGGGTACTACTGGTTTCTGGGACGCAGTGACGATGTGATCAACACCTCCGGGCACCTGGTCAGCCCCTTTGAGGTGGAAAGCGCCCTGCTGGAACTGCCTGAGATCGCGGAATCAGGCGTGATCGGTGTGCCGGATGAGCTGCTCTTTGAGAAGGTGATCGCCTTCGTACATATCCATGCCGGTATCGAGTTTACGGCAGAGCTGGAACTGAAGATCCGTCTGCATATTGCCAACCGTCTCTCGTCTGTCGCCATACCGCAGGAGGTGCTGCAGCTTGAGAACCTGCCGAAAAACAAGAGCGGCAAGATCATGCGGCGTGTGCTCAAGGCACGCTACCTTGGTCTGGATGCCGGGGATATTTCCACACTGGAGGAATAAATGATTAGCCTTGAAAACCTTGAACCTGTCTTTCAGCAGGTCTTTGATGACCAGAGTATCACCCTGCAGCGTGAAACCACGGCCGATGATATTGAGGAATGGGACTCCCTGACCCACATGAATCTGGTGATCGCCCTGGAACTGAAGTTTTCGATCAAATTTGCCCTGGGTGAGTTGCAAAAACTGAAGAACGTCGGTGATATGCTGGATCTGATCAATAAGAAGGCAGCGAAATAGGACGCGACTGAGGCATGCTTTTTAATTCGTTTGAATTTATGTTTCTCTTTCTGCCGGTCACCCTGGCGGTCTATTTTCTGCTGTTGCGCCAGCGTCTTACCATTGCTGCCAGATCGTGGCTGCTGTTTGCCTCGCTCTTTTTTTACAGCTGGTGGGACATACGCTACCTGCCGCTGATCCTGGGCTCCATCCTCTTCAATTATACGGTCGGAGGGGCGCTGGCAGAGTACGAGCAGGCCCGGAGCAGAACCGTTTCAAAACGGGCCATCTTTATCTGCGGCATACTGGTCAACATAGGGCTGCTCGGCTGGTTCAAGTACATGGATTTCTTCATTACGACCGTCAACAGTCTGAGCGGTGCCCAGTTGCCGCTGCTGAAGATCGTGCTGCCGTTGGGGATCAGCTTTTTTACCATCACCCAGATCGCCTTTCTGGTGGACGCCTATGAAGGGCTTGTCGAAGAGCGGAATCTGCTGAATTACGCCCTTTTCGTGACCTTCTTCCCGCACCTGCTGGCAGGCCCGATCCTGCATCACAAAGAGATGATGCCCCAGTTTGACCGGTTGCGGAACAAGGTGGTCAACTGGAAGAACCTCTACCTCGGGTTGACGCTCTTTTTTCTGGGACTCTTCAAAAAAGTGGTCCTGGCCGACGCCTTTTCGGTCTGGGCCTCAGCCGGTTTTGACACTTCACAGCCGCTGACCCTGATACCGGCCTGGCTGACCAGTCTCTCCTATACCTTTCAGCTCTATTTTGACTTCAGCGGTTACAGCGATATGGCGGTCGGTATCGGCTGGATGTTCAATATTCAGTTGCCGGTCAACTTCAACAGCCCCTACAAGGCTACCGGCATGATTGACTTCTGGAAAC
>Ga0209749_1001038_pt1 | contig 28595 bp, 6 predicted proteins | sample EPASupsiteSAE347_FD_187267 | JGI IMG/M metagenome (GOLD analysis project Ga0209749, IMG submission 187267) | Bioremediated contaminated groundwater from EPA Superfund site, New Mexico - Sample SAE3-47 (SPAdes) (version 2) | ecosystem: Environmental > Aquatic > Deep subsurface > Groundwater >...
TTTCGCCTTTTGCCTGATTAACAGACTCGCCCCAAAAAGAACGGCCGTCTTCCAGCATCAAAATAGCTTTCATAACTTACTCCTGCGTTAGAATGTTTTTAACCTTGGCTACTGCCTGATCCGCTGTTTTAGCCTTGATCACACCTTTTATATCCCAGGAATTAAAACTAATAACCGGTATGCCGAACTGAAGACAGTAAGCGATCTCAGAAAGAGTTCCGGCTTTTCCAGGCAAAGCTACGACCACGTCCGCGCTGGAAACAACCAGCACATTCCTGGCTAATCCCATACCAGTGGGGATAACCAAATCCACATATTCATTAGCGTCTTTTTTGTTGTAAGTTGGTATAATACCGATGGTTACACCTCCGCCAGCCTTGAAACCAGCACAAACCGCCTTCATTGTGCCACTTAAGCCGCCAGAAGTGATAAAACCAGCCACTTTTGCCAATTTATAGCCTAAAATGTGGGCGGAATGCTCCACTTTAGCAGAGCAATCGTGTCCTCCTATAACGCCAACTATTCTTTTACGCATTTTTTCAAGAACTGGTCTTATAACTGTTTTATTTTTAGCGAGTTACGGCACGGAGCCTTATATTATTTATGCGCCTGACAGGAGTTGAACCTGTACCACTAGCTCCGGAGGCTAGTGCCCTATCCATTGGGCCACAGGCGCATTAATGTAGTGCGTTGCGAGGAATATCACTATACCACAACTTACCCGGCTTTGAAAAGAACAAATTTCGATTATTTTGATCAGAACAAACTTAATTGTTGTTCGGTCCCGCCAGCCGCAGAGCTGGAAACGTTGCTTTTCTTAACCGAGATTATCCCATATTCGCCATCATACCCCGGTTGTGCGCTAACCTGGCCCTGGCGCATCTTTATTATATTCTCAGCCAAAGGCCGGAATACACCCTGGCGCAGTTCTTCATCTTTTAAGTGCAGAAGTATGTTGAACTCTGTGCCGAACTTGGCCAAAAGCCCCATATATTCTCTTTCTACTGCCACCGAACCCTTTTTAACCCCCTTAACATCGGCAATAATTTCATCCAGAGGGATCAGGTTCTTAAAAGGAATGGCATTATCAGGCGTAAACCCTTCCGGCCTGTCCGCCAGGTGATCTACACGGTTAAGCACGCCGACAGTCAGCGGCTTATTGCATTTAGGGCATATACCTTTATGCTCTTTGGTTTCTTTCGGGGAAAAACACACGCCACAGTTTCGATGGCCGTCAAAATGGTATTTCCCTTCTTCCGGGAAAAATTCAATAGTATACAAGAACCTTTTCTTATCTTTGGTTTTCAGGACTTCGCGGATGGTCGCGTAATTCAGTTCGCAGTCGAACACATTGGCTTCCCGGCCGATCTTCTGCGGGCTATGGCTGTCGGAATTGGAGATCAGCGTGAACCTGTCCAACGCCGACAATCTCCAGTTCATTGCCGGGTCGCTGGAAAGTCCGGTCTCCAAAGCGAATATCTTCGAGGTCTGTTCTTCAAAACAATCCTCGATCCGGTCAAACCCGGACATTGAACCGAACAAAGAAAACCAGGGCGTCCAGATATGCCCAGGCACGACCATGCAATTTTCGTCTGTATCAAAGACTATCCTGGCTAACTCGCTGGCGTCCACCCCTAATATCGGCCGGCCGTCTGAAGCCAGATTGCCCCGGCGGCCCAAGGCCTCATTGATCTTATCCACAGTCTTAAAAGACGGGGCAAAAATAAGGTTGTGTATCCTGTATACTCTGCCGTTCTTGGAATATATGCTGCTGATCTCGGCGGTCAGGATAAAATAAATGTCTTTATGCTTAAAAAGGCCGTTGCCCAGGTCTTCCAGATTTTGCTTCAATTCCTCCAGCCATAAATGATGGGTAAAATCGCCTGTGCCCATCAAGGTGATCCCCTTCAGTTTGGCCCATTCAGCCAAATGCCGGACATCCATGTTTTTGGAGGTAGCCCTGGAATATTTTGAATGAATATGGAAGTCCGCTATAAATTTCATGGCTTTGCCTTATACGCTATTTTACCGGCGCAAATAGTATATTCCACCAGCCCCTTAAGCTTCATCCCTATAAAAGGCGAATTCTTGGATTTAGAAACGAACCCTCCTTTTTCCACGGTCCATTCCTTATCCGGATCGATTATAGCGATATCCGCCGCCTTCCCGGGGGTCAATGAGCCTTTATCTATACCCAGGATGCGGCTGGGATTAACGCTCATCCTCGCCACCAGGCCAGACCAGTCTAATACGCCTTTGCCGATCAACTCAGTAACGCTGACTGCTAATTCAGTTTCCAGGCCGGTCACACCGAACTCCGCCCGGTCGAATTCGATCTCTTTTTCGCTTACCGTATGCGGCGCGTGGTCAGAAGAAATAACATCAATTACGCCTTTTTTCAACCCCTGGATTATAGCGTCCTTATCCTTCCTGCTTCTTAAAGGCGGATTCATCTTCATGTTGGTATCATAGCCCCGGACCGCTTCTTCGGTCAGAGTGAAATAATGCGGGCAGGTTTCCGCGCTGACCTTTACGCCCTTCTTCTTGGCCTTAGCGATAATCTCCACCGATTCAGCGCAACTGACATGCGCGATATGTATAGGGCATTTTGTCCTCTCGGCAAGCTGTATATCCCTTTGCACTCTTTTATATTCCGATTCGTTCGAAATCCCTCTTAACCCCAGCCGGGTAGAAACAGCTCCCAGGTTAATCACCCCTGAAGCGGAAATGGCCTTATCCTCGCTATGGCAGATAACCAACAACCTGGCCTCTTTGGCCTTTTTCATCGCCTTTAAAAACAGCTCGCGGGATTCCACGGAAGAACCGTCATCGGAAACGGCAACGGCACCTTCTTTTTTTAACTTCGCGGCATCCGTAATCTCTTCGCCCATCCTTGACCGGGTGATCGCTGCGCTTATCAAAACATTGGCGCAGGCGGTTTCTTTAATGATATCTTTCAACAGTTTAACGTTTTCTATGGAATCGATCGCCGGCTGGGTATTAGGCATAGCCAGTATCGTGGTAAATCCCCCTTTTAGCGCGGCCCTGGTCCCGGTCAAAACCGTCTCTTTGTCCTCCCTGCCGGGTTCGCGCAGATGCACGTGCATATCAATAAGCCCCGGGGTGACTATCTTACCCGAGGCGTCGATCGTCTCATCCGCGGCAACAGTTATATCCTTGGCCACCTTAGCGATCCTGGCGTCTTCCACCAGGATATCCCGGATATCATCCAGATCATTCGCCGGGTCAACAACCCGTCCATTTTTAATCAGTATTTTCATTTTTTATATCGTGTGCCTGAGAGACCAGGAAAAGCACAGCCATGCGCACGGCAATGCCGTTGGTTACCTGCTCCAGTATTACCGACTGCGGGCAGTCAGCCACTTCACTGGACATCTCGATCCCCCGGTTTATCGGTCCGGGGTGCATTACTATAATGTTTTTCTTGGCTTTAGCCAGCCGTTCCTCGGTGATCCCGAATTTCTTGAAATATTCCATCTGTTTAGGGAAGGCGTTCTGCTCGTCCCGCTCGAATTGCATCCTTAAGACATTTACGGCATCGGCGTTCTTTAAAGCCTCATCGATATTACTGGTCACTGCCGCGCCCATCTCTTCTATCCCCGGGGGTATAAGCATCCTGGGAGCGCAGACCGTAACTTTGGCGCCCAGCTTGGTCAATCCCCAGATATTCGAGCGGGCGACCCGCGAATGCGCGATATCCCCGACAATGCTCACGTTCAAACCCTCGATCCTGCCTAATTTTTCCCTCAAGGTGAATATATCCAACAGCGCCTGCGTAGGATGCTCGTGCCAGCCGTCACCGGCGTTGACCACGCTGATACCCAGGCTCTTGGCCAGCATCATCGCCGCGCCGGAATAACTGTGGCGGATGACGATTATATCGGCCTTCAGAGCCTCGATGTTTTTCCCTGTATCGATCAGGGTCTCGCCTTTTTTAACGCTGGAGGTCTCAGTGGATATATTGATCACGTCGGCGGAAAGCCTTTTAGCGGCCAACTCGAAAGAAATGCGGGTACGGGTAGAAGGTTCATAAAAGAGGTTGACCACCGTCTTTCCGCGCAAGGCCGGGACTTTTTTGATCTCGCGGGTAGTCACTTCTTTAAAAGAATCGGCGGTATTTAAAATAAACTCGATCTCTTCCCGGGTCAGATATTCCAGGCCGAGCAAATCTTTTTTATTCCAGATCACGGCTTCACTCATTTTTCTCCACTATCACCGCTTCATCCTGGCCGTCCATTTCCGTCAAGCGGACTTCAACTGTTTCATTTTTCGCCGTAGGGATATTTTTTCCGATATAATCCGGGCGTATCGGTAATTCCCGATGCCCTCTATCGATCAAAACCGCCAGTTGTATGCTTTTAGGCCTTCCCAGATCGATCAACGCGTCCAGGGCCGCCCGGATGGTCCTGCCGGAATAAAGGACATCGTCCACCAGAACAACATTCTTATCGGTTATATCGAATCCTATCTCGGTCTTATGCACTACCGGCTGGGAGGCGATCAGCGTCAGGTCGTCGCGGTAAAGAGTGATATCCAGGCTGCCTACAGCGGCTTCTTTGTCTTCTATCTTCTTTATGCTCTGAGCGATCCGGTTAGCCAGATAAACCCCCCGGGTCCTTATGCCCACCAGGCAAAGGCTTTCTGTGCCCTTATTTCTTTCCAGTATCTCGTGGGAGATGCGCACGATAGCCCGGGTGATCGCGTCCTTATCTAAAACCTTCGCTTTTTCTTTCATAAGTGAGAACATAAGTTGTGGAGCCCTCTCTTACTCCGGCTGCGACACAACTTACTTGTTCGAACTTACCCCGTTAGGCTATGAAGCGTATTTAGCGGAATGCATTTGCCTAACGGGGTTATTTCGGCCAGGCGGCTTATGTTCGTCCGCTTCGCTGCCTCCATAAGTCGCGGCCTCAATAAAAAAGCCAACTTCCTCATCTCGAGTCAGTTGGCATTCCCGTTATTATCGGTATTTATTTTCATATTTCCAGCCTTGCCGGCCTCTCAGGGCCAGACTTAAAGGTCCTTTCTAATTTCTAAAAATATACCACCCAAACACCTCCTTGTCAAGGCATAATTTAACAAGAAAGGGCGCCCAATTTTGGCTGGTTTAGTTTATGGCTGATAAACTTTTGACTGGGACGCCCCTTCTTTTATAGATATTATTCCGTAAAAACCCCGGACTCTAATTTAACCAGCATATTCTTTAATCGCGGGTCGGTGGTTTTAGCTTCTCCTTCCTCATTACGCATGATCTGGGCGATACACGCCACAATATTATCCGAATACTCCGCAACTCTGTCTTTATTCTTACAGGCGCCCAGGAACTCCGCGATCCTGTCGGTTGAAGGGACCATCCCCCCGGCAGACATTTTCTCGATCTGCTTCCATTCCTTGTCCAGATCAGCGATATTTATAGACGGTAACCGGGCCATAGCCGGATTAACCACACCGCTTGGTTGGATAGTGAGGGGCAAACCGCGAAAATCGATACCGCCCTTTGCCTCATTAACCCCGCCATCAGCTCCATTTTGATTCTCTATATCGCTGACATCATCCATAAAATCCTTTATTTTGATTTCCGGAATACTTCCTTTTACCTGGTATTTACTGTTTCTGACTTCTATCGGGGTATTGTCATTGGAGATAATCTCCAACCCTTCGGGCAAATCAAGATCCTCTATCTCGACCGCCGCTTCATTCCCGGCATTTTCTATAAAAGCCTTAATGTCCCCGGGGTTGCTCCCTAAGCGGGACATCCTCTTAGAAAAATCATCGCTATCAGAACGCGCGTAATACTTTAAGAACTTTATCGCCGGCTCCGGGTTATCGCCTTGAACCGCAAGACCGACAATAGTCTCTATATGCTCTTTCAGGAACGCTGTCGCTGCTTTAACCTCTTTGGGGTTAGTATTGGTAAAAACAAAATCAATAACCGCGTTTATCTTATTTTCTTCTATTTCTGCTCCGCCATCGTTTTGCGCCAATCCATCATTATCCCGGCCAAAAAGCCTGTCTTGTTCTCTGGCCCATTCTTCCATGAGCAATTTTTCTTCCGGCGTGAAATCCGTTTGGCCGTATTTACGCGGATCCATCTGCGGTTTATTATAGGCGCCTTCATCAATACTCCGGAAACCTTCGGACATCCTGTCCAGGATAGCGTAAACCTCAAAGGGCTTTAATAACACTCCTGTTTTCGCTCTGCTTTCCCCGCCGTCTTTTTGCGGCCGATCGCCATATTTATCGTTTAGAAGCGGTTCTTGGTTCTTTGTAAATTCCCGCACCTGGTTCATAAAATCCTCGATTTCGTTGCTTTGGGCGGACTGCCCATATTCCGATTTAAAACCTAAGAAAGATTGTATGGGAATCAACACATTTTTGACATCATGTCTTAATAACGCTTCGACATTCGTCCAAGCAGAAATAGACCCGCCTTCATCACCTATGTCCCTCTTAAATCTTACCGTTACCGTATTTATCTCTCCAAAATCATAAGATATCTCTCCGCCAAGTATCCCTTTAATTATCTCCCCTATAGCCAACAACCCGCGCTTACTGCTATTAAATTGGGTGAGGACCTCTTTTTGGGGACTTTTATTAATTACTTTTATTTCCACCTCTGCACCGTCTTTAATCACATTAATATCAACACCTATAGGGATTTGTTGATCCGAGTGTTTATAAGCGTTCCAGAGCAATTCCCTGAGCACCAGTTCTACCACTCCGGAATAAGTCTGCGCATCGGCATATCCTTCTTCAATCTCCGCCAGCCTCACTTCAACCCTGGTCCGGGTCAGGCTTTTCGCCACTTTCATCGATTGAGGCAGCAGCTCTATTTTCTTTTTAAGATCAACTATCCTGAATTCACCTTTCTGCTCAATCTTCCCGGAAAGACCCCCTAAATACTCAATATCCTGTTTGCCAGCCATGACAAAAGGCAATTCTTTTGCGGTGAACATTGATTCTAGCCCGGCGATCTTTTTATAATTACTCGCCAGATATCTGATCCTTTCAGATGAATCGGCTATACCGCCGTCAGCCTGAACTGATTTGCCGCCCCCAGACAGATCGGACACGATCGCCTGCCTTGAGAAATACCGCGGGGTTATCCCCTGCATCTGCTCTGAGGAAACATTGAAGCCGGATTCCTGATATAGCGCTTTAAAAGCGGTCTGGGCTCCTTTCATATCCTCCAAATAATAATAAAACAGGGCGATTTGCTCCTTCATCGGCTCTTCTTTAGGGAGACCGTTTGTTTTCACTATGGTTATTCCCGGCTTCCCTTCTTCCTCCTGTAAAGTCCGCTTGACTGTGGCGATAATCTCCGGGATCTTTTCTCCGTAAGCCGGGACTCTTTTCATTATGCTATACATATCCGCCAAAGAAATCATCTCGTCTCCCGCTGGGTGGAAATGACCTTCGGCGCAGATCTTCTCGAAATCGCCCAGTTTAGGCCTGGCCGTCTGCTTAATCCCGGCGTTGAATTCTCTTACTCTCCCGGACACATCGCAGTACATATCAAAGCTGTTTTCAATATTTTCGTCCACCAATAATTTATATTTATCTTCCCGTGAATTATAAACAATATAAAACCCTACTTCCACATCGAAATTCTTGAAAGGAGTGCTGTCTTTTAACCCTAACCTATCGGCCAGGACAGATTCTAAGCTCAAATCGCTCTGCGCGTCATCGTATGTCCTGATCTTCGCGGGGATATAAACATTATCCAGCCGGATATTCGCCCTTCCATGTTTATATTTCATAGGGTAAGATCTCTTGGCCGTCTCTGTTGTATTATCCTGGGCATATTCGGTGATCTTGATGGTATCCGCAGCGATATTGTCCGCTTCATTGCCCTCGAAATAAAAATCAAGCTTTACTTTCTTACTCTGGACGGCCCCTTCCGCGTCCGGCACTTCCACATTAAATACCAATCCGTTGTGCATATTACGGATATCCCCGGAATCGATATCCTTTATCAGCCTTTTCCAAGACTGCTTGTCTGCAGGCGGCAGTTTAGCCCAGATATCCTCCAGGTCATTCTTGCCGCCGTCCATATTTTCGCTGCCGGCAACATTTCCGCCGGTCGCCGCCAGACCCGCGAGTTCGTTAGAAAGACGCTGGCTGACCTCTTCAATGCGATTGGATAAAACCACTTGCCCGTGTTTACGCTCAAACCAAAGCTGGTCGAAATGCTTTGTATCGTCGAAATAAGCGGGGGTATATTCCCCTCCGATAAATTTATCTTTGATCCCTGCCGGCACATCTTCCGGATGCATAGCGGTTTGAACAAATACACAAACAGGCGAATCCCCTATATCAGCCATATCCACTTTGGGCACAGGGATAAATTTATCGAACCTGAAGGAAAGATCCCCCTCTTTTTGCCCGCTCTCTTCCCGGTCATAAAAAAACCGGAATTTATAAGAACTCGCCTGCGCTGGATTAATCCGCATAGCTCGAATGCGATTCACCATATCCCTGGCAGGCTTTGTTTGGAGCAAGCGCTCCACGAAACTCTGGTTGGCTAAAAACACGCCCGGATCCCAGTCCACGGTAAACTTCCCGGGATTTGACCAATCTCCGGTTGTCAAACAATGCCTGGCATAATCCAAGACTATAAAGAAATTGCGGTATCCTTTAAAAGAAGCCGGGAGGTGCGGAAAGCCTTTCTCTGGATTCGCTACCGACACGCTCGCGTCCGCGATCACGACGTTAGGAGACTTTTCCAAGAACAACTTTATCTGTTCATCGGTAAACTGCGTTCCGTCCAGAAGGATGTAATCATTGTACCTGGCTTCCGTTGAGCCTACCCGCGTGTACAATACCGGGATACCCGTCCCTTTTATATAAGGATCGTACTCCTTGTTTTTCTCGACCAACGGGGCCAGCGCGGGCCACCCGTAAGAGAGATTCCCTATCACCAACAGAGCCCGGGTTTTCTCCTGCAACTTTTTTATCACCCTTTCTTTCATAACCCACGCTTCCCAGGCCAGTCCGCGCAGCTGCCGGTCCATTTCCCTGGAGATATCTTTACGCACCGCTATAGCGGATAGCTCGCTCTCCAACCGCAGGAATGTTTCGTAATTATTTAAATACGCTTTGGCTTCGATAAACCTTTTTTCCCTCGCTAACGCGGCCCTCAGGGTTATATAATTGGCGACTGCCTTTACTCGCGGCTCCAGGCTGCCTGCCCGGTCAGCCGACAGTTCTTCTAAGGCTGACCGCAGTTCTTCCGGCAGGTCTTCCTTTACAAAAGAATGACAGAATATCTCCGCTATTATATCCGCGCTTAGGGCGGTTAATCGCGCGCTGCCGGCCTGCGCCTGCCTTTCCCAAAGACTCCGCATGAACATCTTAGGTCCTTCAGAGATCTTCCTGAGGCTGCCATTCATTTCCCCGGAGAGTATAGCTTTTATAAGACCGGCCTGTTCGCGCATATTCCCTAAAGCGAATTTTTCTATTGTTTCGCGGTCAGCCTCTATCCCTGAATTAAAAACGCGAAGTATCTCTCCCAGATTATAGAAGAATTTTTCTTTCTGTTGGATAAACACCGGTTCACAAGCCTTGAACAGTTCCGGTTCGTTCTTTATATCCCGCAATAATTCCTCCTGCCAATAATCTGTGGAGTTCAACAGGCCCAAGGCAAAACATTTTTTAGTCGCGGGCCCGACATTATAAGAAAAAGCGCTTTTTAATTTATCCACGACATCTGAATTGTGCCTCACAAGTATGTTCAAAAGCGCGGAGATATTATCATCGCCGGGATTCAGCATGTTCAAAACCCGCAGCGTTTTTTCGGTCTGTTCCGCGGTAAGGTTAAAAATAAATCCTTCCCGGAAATCCGCCTCTAATGAATCCCTCCTAAAGGCCTTTGCCAGGGAAACCATGAATTTGCTGAGCGCGTTATTTATCCGGTCTTCTTCCGGTATGCCTTTTTCTTCTCCCGCATGTTCCAGATAATAAGCCTCTACCCCTTCGGAAAAAGTATGCGCTATGCTCCGCGCGGGCGTGTTTTTCAGCTCTTCCACCGCATAATGCAAGTCAAGCAGGCCGCGGGCGGTCTTAATATCGGTAAATGCCTTCATCGCCTCGCCTTCTGGATCCTGGACCTGCAGCGTTTTTGTTAAGAGGTAATACAACTGATTAGGCCCTATCTTCTCGCCTGCGGCATCAAAGGATTCCGCGATCTTCACCAAATCGCTTATCCTCGGCGCGGGAACATTTTCTTTCCGTATCCGGGACATCAGCATCGCAAAACCCATATGGCCAAGGGCAGGCGCTAACCTGGCTAGCCGGGCTTTCATATCTGCCCCGTCAAGATCATCCGCCATCCCGCCGGCAGAATTATTATTCGTTTGTTCATCCGGGAACGTCTCAAGGATCGCCATCACAGCCGGGACATAAGCCATAGCCGTTAAACCGTGGATCTTCATATTGCGGGTTGCATCCCTTAAGATTGATCCCCGGGTTAACATCCCCGGTTTTAGTTTTGAATACAAGGCGTTCAAAACCGCCTCTTCCGCTCCGGGATATTGATCCAAGTCCCCGCGCAGATCAAGATACGCCCGCCCATCCTTAGTTTTTAGATCGATAAAACTGGCTAAAAGTTTCAACGCCCTGTAATACGTTTTCGGCTCGGAAGTCTTCAGTTTTTCAACTCTTGACAACAGCAGGCTTACCTCTCCCCGGATGATCCCCGATATCCATCGAGGATCTTTGAGTTGATCCCTGAGCAGCATTTCTTCCCGGATATCGCCGGCGGCAGAAATTCTGCGCACTTTGTATAACCGTCCGCCGCCCAAAACTTCTAAAACTTCCCTGCGGGTCCCGCTTTTACTGGTAACCGCATCCCCGGGATTCAGATCAAAGATCTGCCTGCCGCCGTCTTTTTGCGCAACACCAGCATCTTCGGCAAGCAATATCCCCAAATCTTCCTCAGTGATACGCCTGAGCTCTTCAGGTTCAAGTTTTACGCCAAAACCCTGTACATCCAGCCAGACATAATCCGAAATCGGCGGTTGGCGCAGCCCTTTCGCCGAATCGTCGTAGTACTTATTAAGCTTCTTAGCAAACTCGTATCCGTCATCGCCGGCCAGTCTTCGGGAATATAGCTGGCCAAGCCTAACAGGTAAACCAGCCCCTTTGGTTTCAAACTCTTTAAGAGTCTCAAATAATATCTTTCCGGTCGCTTTCCAATATTCTTCCTCGGAAACAAAACCAAACCACTTGACAGGTTTGTCCGCTGTTATAACAATATCAATGTCGCTTGATTCCGTAAGCGGATCCGTTAATTCTGCTTTTTTCATAAATTTATTGGCTCTGCGAGCCCGCCCGCCAACTATATAAACTTTTATTTCTCCTACGCCAAAACCGGCCAAGTCCCTATATTTCTTACTGATCGTCTGCGCCAACTCCGGCAGGTTTTTATAAAATACTTCGAAGTTTTTTATTCTCTGTTCGGAAATCTCTGTGCTGGGGGCAGGAAGAGTGGCAACTAAGGCATTTATCGCTTTTTCCAATGTAGCTTCTCGCTCAACTGTTCCGCCGTCTTTTTGCGCCGGGGATTCGGCGACATTCCCGTTGTCCGGCTCATTTTTATCTACCAACCGCTCCACAATTGAATATTGCTTTTTAAACTCGTCCGCAAATGTGTGCGAAGGATTAAGCCCCTGTTGATTAACTATAAACATTTTATTAATATTATCGTCTATGCTTGCGCTGCTATGCGGCCGGCCCTTATTCAACCCTTTCATATACCCTGGCATATCTGCGGCTCTGGTATTTACGGAGGTAACAAAAAGATATGACCGGCTTTCAAGATCAAGATTATTTATATCTTCCTTTTTGTAAGGGATTGGGGTGCCTCTTGCTTTCCTTGCCTCACCCCTGCCATCCATAGTTAAAACCGCCTTAAAATTGTTAGGATTATAATATTTGACGCCGTATATATTATCCTGTCTGGTTTCGATATTGTTTTCTCCGATAACCCCCTTTATCTCTTCCAGCAATTTCTTAGGATTCTCCCCTTTTAATAACTCATCCATGTGTTCATTGCCTTCTCTAAATGTGTCGGCGGCAGGGATGAATTTTTCTCCGGCAAAAGCATAATTGAGCAGCATTGTTGTATTCACAAACGCTTTGTGGGCGTCCGGATACCGCGGGTCAACATCCCTTTCCCCCGCAAAACTGTTGCTGCCGTCAACCATGACAATAACGGGATTTTCTCTGATGATGAATTCCAGCGTCTTTTTATCAAACATCCCGTCTTTGCCTTGAGCAGCAATCAAAAATTCATCGTTATGGGCTTCGGTCGACCCGACCCTTACATCTACTATATTCACGCCTGACCGCTCCATCGCCTCTCTTATTGGGGTCACAAGAAACCAACCATAGGTGAAATTCGGCACAACCAAAACCTTTCTTCCAGACTGTTTAGCTTTTTCGTTCAGGCTCTTAACAAACTCATAGAATTTTTTAATTTCGTAAGACGTGTAGGACAATTCCGCTTTTTTACTTTCCGAAACGCCATTCTCCGCAAGTTTATTAAAGGAATTTAACGCATTCTCGAACCAGGCAAGAGAAAAAACTTCCGAGGATTTAGCCTGGTAAGTGACATATTTTTTATTAAACCGCCGCCAGTCGCAGGATATCTTGACCGGGTCATCAGGATTGAAATCTTTGGCCTGCTGCGGATCATATGACTCCCACTCGCTTAAAAGTATTTCTTTGTCTTTTGACTCGGTCAATAACTGGATCAGGTTTTGGAAGGGAATAAATCCTTTTTGGGCCAACAAATCCCGGTTAGCCAGGAATTCCCGGCCCATCTGTTTTTTGGCGTCTTTTCCGATAGGGAAATACAGGTATAAGAAATTAACGCGTTCATTCTCAGTTTTTGCAGAATACCGCCTGTCATAGGATCCGGTTAGTCCATTCAAGAATTCTTCAGTTGCGCCCTGTTTTTCTTTCTCTGCGGAAAGAATGGCGATAAACAAATCATCTATGGCCAGATTATCCGCCAATAGATCGAACGGCTCATAGATAAATTTATCCTTGCCGTCTTCAATATCGTACTTGGTTTTAATATCATACTTAAACCCATGGATTATTTTTTGGATGGTTTTAATGTCGGAGATTACGCCTTCTTTATTCTTAACTGCTTCAGGCAAAACCGTTGCGTCACTTACTCTGAAATTATAACCGAATTCCCCCAGATCTTTGGCAAAAGATATGATTTCGCCTGGCTCAAATCGATCTGCCAGAACCATGTAATTACGCAGGTCATTATTGCTATAGAATATGTTTTTAAGATTTCCTTGAAGAAGTTTTATAAGTTTTATGGTTTTCTTTAACGCCGGCGCGGGAACAGCAAGGGCTTCGGCTAAAGTTTGTATTTGGGCCCCGTAGAGATTTAGATCATCTAAGCTCATCATTCCGGATATCATCTTACCGGCGAATTCTTTTCTCTCGGCTTCATTTACCAGGTCCTTTAAATGCCCGATAATAAACCCCGCGGCAAAAAAATCCTTATCTTCAGATTTCTGATACGTCTCGGCTATCGTGTTGGCATTTTTAAAAAAATATGCGAGTATGTTTTTCTGCCCTTCTGTATAGAATATTTTCGAATCATTAAGGACGCCATTCAACCGAATAAGTAATTCAGTGACGTTATAGACGCTTAGTTTTTCCGCATCTTCCTTTGTTTTTATATTTATTAAAAGGTCGCGGAGGTTCTTCTTTATTTCGTACGGCTCTTCCCATTGCTGCTGTTCTTTATCCCATTTTCTATACTTGTTTATTTCGCCCCTCAGGGTTCTGGAAATCATAGCTAGCGGCTCCAAAGCGCTTGCAGATATTAACCTGGCCGCATCCTGGCTGGGATCCGTATCCATTAACAGGGCATAGAGGATATAGTTTATTTCCTCAGAATACCCTTTTTGGATTAAACCCTCGGCTATTTCAGAAAAAGCATCTGCGCTTTCTTGAGGATTCTGCTTATGCGCATAATAATCTACCAAAGAATAAAGGATCGACCCGATAGTCCCGGTATCCGATTTAGCTTTTTGTAATGTGCGGGCAAGTTTAGCGAAAGACTTACCGATGGATATCTTATCAGGATAGGCGTATGTAATCCTGCCCAGTATCTCCGCGATATCACGGGTATTTAAACCTGTTTTCTTGAGTTCATCGGCAAGCACTACGGCTTCCTCAGTGATAAACTTCGGGTTGTCTTTATGGTATACTGCCATCCGCCATACCATACCGTCCGCATCTGCGCCGTCCAATAATTTATCGAGCCGCGCAAGCGATTCAAGCGCCCCGTTATCCTCAATAAGAACCTCGATCCTGCTTTTAATCTTTGCGCTGGCATATGTTGTTTCATGACCTAAGAGATGATATATGATCTCCTGTGTATACGCATTTAATCCCTTTTCCGCCAGCGTCTTAATAAGCCTGGAGATCAAAGCCGCATCCTCTTGGGCATTCGCGGACTTTGATAATCCGGAAAGAACTTCTTCAATACCCCGGGCATCAAAACCCGACTCCCGCAATGTCTGGGTTAGCGCAGATAAACCCCCGGCAGCCAATCCTGCTTCCTGAGCAGCTGTTGGGTTCTCTGCTGCTATCCCGCCGTCGTTTTGCGCCTGGCCATTACCCTGTTCAGCAGATGCGCCCTGGCTTCGTCCCCGCCGCCGGAGAAGATCAGACTCGATAATCGCTTTCAACGCCGGCTCGTCAATGTCGAGATCCGTTATTGCCTGTTTACAGATCTCTTCATACTCCTCGGGGTTAAAGTTTTTTTCGAACTTTTCATACTTCTCCAGAAGCCAGCTAAAACGATTTTCTTCTCCTCTTATATAGGCAAGCATAAATAAACGTTTAAGCAGTTTATTGGCATCACGGTCGCCCACATAAACCCTGGTCTGCTTATCTTTCCAGGTTGCAAAATCGCTCTTGATCTGATCAAGCGTTCCATTATAATAATACGCGGTCTGAGTTACCAGCGCATCTTTCCCAGCCGCCTGAGCCAGCCTATCAAGCTGATTTAGTGCTGCAAGATCTCCGAAATATAAATCCGACAGCCGGTATGACTTGAATGTCCCTTTACGGTTTTCGTCCAACGGGAATAATTCGTCAAAGGTATTATAGTAAATAGCCAGGCGGAATGACTTCTGGGTCCGCAAATTCTTGATCCCCCATTGCTGCTGTAACAAGCCGGCGCTATCGGAATATTCGGCATCCATAGCCTGGGCCTTGATTTCCAAATGGTATTCTCCGCGCAGCTTTTTAAAAACAGCAGCGGTGATTTCATGCTTTAATTCTGGCGAAACCTCTTTCTCCAGACATATCTTGATGTCCGCATCGCCGGCCATTTCCCAGCCCGCATATCCCAAAGAGCCGAAAATCCCAATAATAGAAGAACCGACAGCCGGCTCATATCCTTTAAGCGTTTCTTCAATAGCTTTAACTAAATTAACTTTTCGGGAAGGAATAACTGCCCTGAGCCAATTAGCCGTTCGGGAGAAAAACTCATTCGGGATATCGAATTTTTCAATCCCCGCCTTGTTCAAAAAGAACGATCCGACTCCAGAGCTGTCGAACTTACCGACAATCGGCAAAAACGGCGTTTCGTTTTTCAGTTCAATTTCTTGCGATATAAATGTCTTTTCTATTGTTATCCCGCCATCGGCGGAAAAGTCGGCCGCTATCACATGCCTGTTACCGCTAAACTCCCTCATCCGGCTGGCGGCGATCAACCCAGCTTCAATACACCTGGCTATGCCTCCGCCAGCGCTGTCCGAGCCAAAACTTATCCCGCCCGAGAAATAGCTTCTTATTGTCTGGCCATACACCGTATTCCGGTTATCTTTAATATTGTATTCCCCGTCTTTGAAGGATTTCTGGTAGGCTTTGAAATAGGTGTCTTTGTCCCAGCTGGTCTTGGAGGTAAGATCGGTCAGGTCCTTGGAGTCTATGCGGCTGATATATTGGTTATCTCTGCCTCCTCCTGCACCTTTACCTATGCCATTCCCGTACTTCTGTTTGAACCATTGCGCTAAGATAAGCGAGTAATATACCTGCCTTAAACCGGCGTATCTCTTGCTGGAATTGATCTCTTTGGTCAGTTTCGGGGTGATCGTTTCCCTTATGATCTGGCTGGAGTATTCGTTCAGCTCCTTCGCGCGCTCATCAGTGAAATTGTAGGCGCTGGAATTCTTAAGGTAATCCTGCTCCAGCATCACCTTTAACGTCGCTTTGTAGATATACGCGCTGCCTTGCGCCTCTCTTACAATAATCTCATCCGGCACGATCCACGGCCGGGTCAAGGTCGGGATAGTAATATTCTCTGATCCATACAGCGATTCCGCTTTCTGATACAGCTTATCCCAGTAAGCTTTGCCAGCCGGGGTCTTAGGCGAAGTCGCTGCGGCAGTGTCTTTCTTCAGTTGGACATCCGCTTCCAGCAGGATCCTGCCTACATCCGTCCTGGCCAGATCCGCGTTGATCATTTCATCCGGGGAATCCGGCCTTAAATTTACCCAGAAATCATCGTTCGGCAGGCTTAAACCCACGAAGAAGTATTTCATCAGTTCGCCGGCGGTATTTTCCAGAGCCTCCGGCTTGTTTTCCTTGCTATCCCCTTTATCCAGTAATAATTTAAAGTTATTGCTCAGATGGTCATACGACAGATACCTCAGGTGCAGCGGGCGGTATTTCTCCGGCAGCGCGCTCTTGGCCAGGCTGCCCACCATTCCGGACAGATCGATAGATGAAGCCACTTGCGCGAAGCAATTTTGTTCCATAACAAAGCTGATCGCGATCAGCATTGCCAGGAATTTCCTCAAAACCGGGTTAATTAATATATACCTGTTATTCATGGACGCTTTCTGTTTCCAACATAACCAAGACATTTCTTAACCCGGGCTCTGTGGCTTGAGCTTCCTCTTCTTCATTTCGCAGGATCTCGGCAATGCACGCCAGGACATTATCCATATACACATCCAATTTATCCTGATTCCTGCAGGCGCCTAAGAATTCATTGATTCTCTCTAGTGACGGGACCATTCCGCCCGCGGACATCTGCGCTAACTGTTTCCATTCCTTATCCAGGTCAGCGATATGGATCGAAGGCAAATAAGTACCCGACGGATTAAACGCCGCGCCAAGAGGTTGACTAGCGATCGGCAAGCCGCGAAAATCAATACCGCCTTTAGTCCCTCCATCAAACTTTATATCTTCCGCAGGAAAGCTTTTTTTATTTCTTGATATAAGTTTTGCATTAAGGCGGTCATAAAAAATTGCAATGTTTACAGCCGGCCAGTTCTTCACTTTTCTAGGGAATAATTGGTTTTTCATTAATTTATTCGCGGCTTCCTGATATACTCTATCAAGGACTATATAATTTAATCCCACATTCTCTCCCGGAACGGACAATACAGTCTTGTCGGCGGAATTAATAATCACGATATTATTTTCTTCCACATAATCCACCTGCCCCAGGCTAATAATATCTTTGATCTCCTCTGCTGTCGGTTGCCGTCCCTTGTCGCAAGCAATGCCTATTTTGATTAAATTGTGCACTAATGCGCGGTCCTGTTTTAAGGTCTCGAGTCCCAGAGGGCTTTCCAGATATATAATTTTTGCTTGCCGCTCAATCACAGGCCGTTTAAAGACCCGGGCTATTTCTTTATTTTGGGAGTCTTTAACCACTAATTCACCCCACTCAAAAGCTACGGTCCCGATCTTTATCTTATCATTTACTTGCAGTTGATCTTTGTTGCCGCCGTCTTTTCGGTTCATATCAGCCGCCTTATTATCTAAAACCATCCCTTGGATTTTTGTGAATTCCCGCACCTGGTTCATAAAATCCTCGATTTCATTGCTTTGGGCGGACTGTCCATATTCCGATTTAAAGCCTAAGAAAGACTGTATGGGAATCAACACATTTTTGACATCATGTCTTAATAACTCTTCGACATTCGCCCAGGCAGAAATAGACCCGCCTTCATCACCTATGTCTCTCTTAAATCTTACCGTTACCGTATTTATCTCTCCAAAATCATAAGCTATCTCCCCGCCAAGTATCCCTTTAATTATCTCCCCTATAGCCAACAACCCGCGTTTACTGCTATTAAATTGGGTGAAGACCTCTTTTTGGGGACTTTTATTAATTACTTTTATTTCTACCTCTGCCCCATCTTTAATCACATTAATATCAACACCTATAGGGACTTGTTGATCCGAGTGTTTATAAGCGTTCCAGAGCAATTCCCTGAGCACCAACTCCACCACTCCGGAATAAGTCTGCGCGTCAGCATATCCTTCTTCAATCTCCGCCAGCCTCACTTCAACCCTGGTCCGGGTCAGGCTTTTCGCCACTTTCATCGATTGAGGCAACAGCTCTATTTTCTTTTTAAGATCAACTATCTTGAATTCACCTTTCTGCTCAATCTTCTCGGAAAGACCCCCTAAGTACTCAATATCCTGTTTGCCAGCTATGACAAAAGGCAATTCTTTTGCGGTGAACATTGATTCTAGCCCGGCGATCTTTTTATAATTACTCGCCAGATATCTAATCCTTTCAGATGAATCGGCTATACCTCCGTCAGCCACCGTAATACCTTTTCTATCCCCGGGTTTTTGGCGGCTGGCTTTATATTCTTCGGCAAATTCCTCTCTATCCTGGATCTCGTAAACCCGGTTATCCACATAGGCTATCCGGTAAACTTCAAAATATTTTCCAAAGATGTCTTCCGGCACATTTTCATCCGTACAACGCCTTAGTTCTTTCCATAAAGCCGGCATGTTCTGAGGATCGAGCGTATACGCCGTCAAGAAATCCACATCCGTATCCAACCCTCTTATTTTAGCAGAGGTATAAATGATCTCGCTCTTATCGCTGACAACGCCGTTCTTGTTAATCTGGCTTTGGATCCTGAAAATCAAAGATTTAACGTCAGTCAATGACATATTTTCATCGCCTTCCGGATGGAAATGCAGGCCGGCAAATACATTTTCCGCATCGCGCAGCGATTTAGGCTCCAATGAAGATATGCCCGCCCCCCAGTCGCTATTATCAAAAATGGGGACATAATTAGCCTGGTCTTTTACCAAAAACTCATACGCCCCGGTTGCGGGATCTTTTATGATATTGAAACCGAATTCAAAAGCCAGATCGCCGGTATATTTTTCGGCTACTTTCCAATCTCTCGCCAGGATGGCGCTGAGAGAATCCTGCAATACCGCCGCATTGTCCCGGGCCAGCATGTATTTTCCCGGCAATTCCACCTGGGAGGTAACCTTAATATCTTTAAAAGGCACGGAAGCGAGCTTAACATATTCCCCTGAAGACAATTTTACCATTTCCTGATAAGAAAGCCCGCTGTAAGTCTTAGTAACCGGCCCGGTTTTATCCCCGCGCCCGGTGATTATAACCTGTTTTGTCGCCGGGTTAAATTCCACGGAAACAAGCCCATCTTCTTTGATGAAATTAACCAGCGAACGACGTTTAACATCATTAACCGCTTTTCTCTCCGCAACAAGTTTTCCAAAAGCAGACAAAGGCATGGTTTTTAAAATATCGCCCGCCGTGCCGCCATCGTTTTGCGTATCAGCATTGTATGCCGCTATTTTATCTGCCGAAACACCCTTTTTTACCGTTAAACATCCCAGCGGGATCACGATGCCGGCTTCCGTAGGCGACACTTCGAGGTTTAACCAGGTCCTGGCTACATCTTTACCGTATTTACCGTTTATATACCTGATCATATTCGCCACGACTGTCCCGGCCTCGCCCTGCTGGCCCAAATAAAGCTGTTTGTTTTTTTGCTTATCTTCGGTTTTAGCGGCCAGCTTTCCGGCGCCGTTATCTCGAACCGCGAATCTCAGTTTTTTTATGCCCTCTTCTTCAATAATACCGACGTTCACCATAACTCTTCCGGCATAGCCGGCGGGTTTTTCCATTTTCATCTTAGCCATATAAATATCATCATCATACGTAGCTATGGCATCATGCGCCCCTTCCAGAATTTCCACAAGAGCAAAAGCCAGATCGCCGTAGTTATACTCTTTGGCCTGAATAAGCGGATCCGGGTCCTTATACTCAAGGAATTCGGAAGCTATTTCTAACGGGACCATCTGAGCAAAAGTGCCGGATTTCGAATGAAAATCCCTGGTTCGGCTGATCAGATCCCCGGTGTTATCCCCGGGGGCAAAGATATAAAACATTTCTTCTTTTCCGGAGAAGAAAGCGGTTATCGCCTGTTCGACCTCCGAGCTAACCCCGCCGTCTTTTTGCTTGGAGCGGTCAACAGGGATAGCGACATTATTCATCAGGCTGATCGCCGATATATAACGCATAGCCTCGGCGAACGGGCCGACCGAATCGTGGGTGAAATTGCTCATGTGCGGGATATACGGGCTGTCCCAGAATGAAGCGGCGTTTTCCTGGCGGATGCGCGCCTCCAGGGAATGCGCCAGCTCATGCACGATAGTGTCGGTGACCTCGGCTGCTTTTCCAGGATGCTCAAGGTCCCGCGCCAGTCCGCGCTCCAGGAAGAACGTGTGCTTACCTTTATATATGGTGAAACATCCGGCGAACGAAACACCTTCCTTGAGCAGAACCACCTGTTCGATATCGAAATGGCTGGCGATCGAGCCGGCGAACGAAACCATCTCTTTTTCCGATTCTGAATATTCCGACGGATCGACCGCGTATTTCTCCGGATGCCGCATTTGCTTGTGGCCGGTTTCTATCGCGATCGCCTGGCTTATTTTCGCCTGCGCGTGAGGGATATCCGAGATATCCGGCGTAGCGCCGATCTTCGCGCCCATCTTTTCCAGCGATTGGCGCTGTGCCTCGGCGCGCGCTTTGTTCAGTTTTTCCTGGATCGCGAGCCTTCGCTGCATCAGGCTAGTGCGAGATTCCGGTTTTCCGGGGATAAGCTCGACATCAAGCAACAACATAAGTTTGAGCAGTTTTTTCTCATAATCGAGCTTGCCGGGCTGCGGCAGGATATCCTTGATCTCATCCCCAGTTACCCCGGAGAATATATTGCCGCCGATCCTTGCCGCAAGCGACACCAGATCGGCATCATTTCCATCGATCGAATGCCAGTACTGGTCATTCGTCTCCCAATCCAGCGGCATCCCGTCAAAAACGAACTGTGGACTGGTCTGTGTGAGCGTCTTATACACAAGCGCCTTATAGAAGGCGACGGCAACGTATTTCTGGATATCCGCCTGATGCCGAGATTCGTGTTCAAATGCGCTGCGGTTCCTGATCAATGGCAGGGGGATCTGAATAATAACACCTAAGTCCTTTATGTAATGACGCATGGACTGCGGGATAAGTTCCAGATACTCGTCCTTGATCTCCGAAACGCGCAGGCCTGCCCGGTCAATAATCTGCATCGGCATGTCTGTAGCGGATATGACGCGCAGGACCGGATGGTCATCCTCGCTCTTTTTAGCAGGCTGGAACTCGGTTTCATTAAGCACTTCTTTTTCAACCTTGAGCTCCTGCTTTTTCCCTTCGAAATCAAGGAAGAATATCCGGAAATTGTCATTCTGGCTTAAGCCGGCAAATGTCTTCCAGGAACGCTGGGATAGCATCTGGTCAAGTTCCGGTATGGTATTGTCCAGGCTCTTGATCCTGCGAACCGTGACTCCCCGGGCAAGATCCGAGGCGGTAAAACGGCGTATCTGCACGAGCTTCACCGCGGTCGGCTTGCCCAGGCTGTCGCGGATCACCTGAAAACCAAACTGATACGCGCGGTCGTTGTTCTTCGAAATGATCTCCAGCCGGTCAACGCCTTCGAATATCGTATATTTTCCCGTGCCGAAGAATCCGGTCAGGTCAGTCTGCCCGCCGCCGGCCTTGGTGGATTTCGGGATCAGGAGCGCGACTTCTTCAAGCGCGCCGGTGCCGTTATCAACTGCTTCTTCGACGTATTCCTTTCCCGCCGGGCCATCCTGTATATATGAACTGACGACCAGTTCGCCTTTCTTATCTCTGGTCGCGTCTTTGGCATTCTGACAGATCTCCGCGGTATAGGCGCCGGATTCGCGCTGGACACGCACGTTCTTAAGGATATCTTCTTCAAGTATGCCGGTGGCTTCCGGCAGACTGTTGCTGCGGATCGCATCGATCATATCCTGGAGCGCCATAACCACCCTGCCGCCGCCGTTTTTTACGCGCTGCTGTTCAAGATTCATGATCTGGGAAATTAGCACGCCGATATCCGGCATTTTTTCATCGACCCCGTCGATACCGGCGTACGCCTTCTCGCGCACCTGTTCCACCTCGTTGGTTAGGAAGACGACAAACGCCCGGCCCTGACCGCTTAAAGCCACGGCGAGCGGATCATTAACGGCTTTTTTAAGATCTTCGGGTTTATTCGTCTCAAAGACCCGGTATAATTCGGTAAACAGTTTTTTCTTTGCCTCAGGCCGTAATTGCGATATCTTTGCCAGCTGTTTCAGGACTATGGGAGTATTTTTTGCCGGATCGCGCGCGCAGAATTCCGACAGAAAACGGACAAAATCAGAAATAACTGTCAGATCAGTACGGTTATCCCTGGCAACAATAAGCTCCTGCAACGCCTGCTCGATACGTTCCACCGCCTCAACCTGAACGCCTGTCGTTGCCGACCAGCCCAGGCCGAATATTTCAAGCTCGCGCGGAGTCAGCCCTTTCACCGAGAGATCGCTGTTCATCGCCAAAAGGAACAGGTTCAGGAATAACTCAGAATAGAACTTTGCCTGCACCTCATTGCTCTCCTGGGTAAGACTGACCTTCCGAGACTCGAGATATCCGGGGAACACTGTCATGATCCGGCGCATATTGGCGGCAAATTGGCCGAACGGCAAAGATTCCGCCGGCAGATCGATCTCAGCCACACCATCTTTTGCTTTCTCTTCGAACAATTTAATAACCTCAGCTTCCTGTCTCACGTAGAGCAAATCGATAAGACCCCTCAGGTGATCTTCAATCAAAAGCCGACGATCTTCGGGTATAGCTGAAATCATAGGCCCATATGCCTCCCGGGCCTGATCGATTAGCTTTTTTCGCTGGGAACGGACAGACCGCCACAGTTTTTCACCGATATCAGGCGAAGATTCTGCCGTTGGAGCCTTGACTCCCGCCCAACGTATCCCGACGACACTTTTTAATTGCGCCATCGTATACGCGTAGGAACCCGCAAAATGGTCAAGGATGTACGTTGCCAGAGGGTTTCCCACTAAACTCACCGTATCGTTGGGACTCATTTTCTCGATGTGTTCTTGAACAAGAGCGGAAATATCCATATACACATCGAGTTCTTGCGGCGTGAAATTTTCCGCCATTATGCCGGCAGATCTTTCATAGGAATTGTATACTGCCTTGATTATATGCTGGTATTGTTCATCAGAAATATCTGATTTATACACAACCCGGGCTATCTCCGTTATTGTCTTTCCCCGTTCAGTGCCGAATAAAACATGGTCACGCAAGTACTGCTGCGTGTGCTGTAATTTAACCTCCATTTGATTTGCCGAAACCGCCATCTGGTTTGTAACAAACGCGATTTGCGCCTTCGCAACATCCTGCAAAAGAGCATACAAGCTGCCGCCGGAATGTCCCTGGTTGTCAATCACCTTTACGAGCTCGTCAAAAACGGCGGTTTCCTTGACATCCAAGAGTCTCACGGCCCGCATCCGCGCCAACTGCTCCATATCCCTGTAATATCCCTCCAGGGCCGCGACGAGTTTCGCGCAAGATTCTTCGGAAAGACCATGTCCGGCCATTACCTCAAAAACCTGCATGACTTCTTTCCCAGGCCTGTCTCCATGCACTACATGCGAGAATCGGCCAAGATCCCGCAGATATTTCTCAATAAACTGCAATTTATCACCTTTTGCTTCAGGCGTTTTCTTCGTCTGCTTGTTTACGAGCGAATCCGGATGCGCCGGATCAAGGTATACGGCTTCGCCGGTGCTGCTGTCTACGAAGACGAAATATTTGCCGTCGTATTTGACAACATCGTATTTCTGCGAATCTACCGCCTTCAAGCCTTCCCGCGTGTCAAGATCAATTCCTGATCCGTGAACTAAGTAATACGCTTGCCTTTGCAAGCCCATACCGGGGAGTGCGGACATGAGCGCGATGCCGTATTTACAAGGGGTTGCGTCATCCAGGGCCCATCTCTGCCCCTGGCGGATCACAGCAGTGCTCCCCGGAGCATTGCCACTCAGGGTCACTGTGTATATTTTCCCGGCGGAAGACTCAACCAGCAGTTGTCTCATCTTTGGATCAAAATTACGGATCGTGTCGGACGTCTCGAATGGATACTGCTCCCCGGTTGAAGGATCGATCGCCGCGCTCTTCCCATCGCCGTTCTCATCCTGGATGAACAGGTTAAAAACCGGATGCTTGTATAAGCTCGCCGTGGCATAATCGCTTTTATGCTCGACTACGGTCGTCTCTACTCCCCTGTCGAACCGCAATATCCGATCTATGAGATGGCTCCCTTCATACCCGATCTGCTGGCTGTAATCCTCCATGATCATATCGGGCTCAGCCCTGATTCCGTGCTGATCGAAATAGTGGACGGTAGGCGGCCGTGAATTATTACTGATCGTGACACGGTAAAAAACGTCGTTGCCGGACCACACCGTTTCCGCGTAACTGATCGTGCCCATGGAATTAAAATCCTGGGCGGTAAACGGCCGGTGCCATCCGCGGATCAAAACTTTCATCTCACCATCGTCCCTGAACACGGTAAACATCCCCGAGGCGTCGGTCACGAACGGGACGCGCGATAATTCGCCCTGCCCGTCAGCATCCAGATCGATGAAATAATTGATACCCGGGCTATTTTCCACCCAATTAAGATCTTCGACGAGCACCACATGAGGATTCGGATTATGCCGCAAGCAAACTCTAGGCAATCCTTTCACGAATAACCCGGGATCTGTTTTATCCCCATTCAATTTTTTCCATTCAGATATCGCGATATCGGACAAACCTTTTACCCTGAGATGCATCGTGTTTTGAGGATCCACGGCATAGATCGCCCGGTCTACCCTGCCTCTCTCTCGATCGAAAGAGTATGCCGTGTACACAAGATATTTCCCGTCTGCGGTGAAGTCCAAGCCTGCGACCCTCAACCGGCTGTCATTCAGGGGACACTTCCTCTTTTCCCGGGTTGCGCATTCAAGTATCACCGGCAAAGTCAAAGGATCATCCGGCCTGGATATCACAACAAAACGCCTGTCGGGTGAAACCGTAATTTCAGGGGGATTGTCATCGGCATCCGGAAGCGCGTACGAGGGTATCGAAAAAACGCCTTCACCGGGATTAAAAACTACCAGATAATCGGCGAAATCCGCCCTGACCCGGAAATACCCGTTAGCAATATCCTGAATTTCATCTGGCACTCCAATGCAATCGTCTACGAACGTGAGTTGTCTTCCGGTGCCGATCTCAGTGACAACGCCGTCTTTTAGAATGATTGCCGCGTTCCCGGCAGATGGCGCCACCGGAACAGGATGATCGCTGGTAGAAGCGGGAGGCGTCATCAGGAACCTGTTGATCGCGCGTCCGTCGATCCCGGCCGCATCGGCCTGAAGCCGGGCAGGGTTTTCAACGACCGCGTTCGGCTTTGGCTTCGTGACTTCGTATGAAGTTGCAACCTCCTTACTGCTCATAATATTTACCAACTGGACGAGCGACCGGAATTCCTTCTCTTCCTCCAGCGTCAGGCCCTTGGACCGTTTCCCGGCAAGCTGCACCAAGCGTCCGGACAGCTGGGTCGGGATAGCGACGAAACGGTCGGTTTTAATCAAAGGGAGTCGGGTTTCACTGTCCCACTGGTGCCAATCGCCGCGGAACCGCGATACCTTTTCCACCGAAACGCCGGTAAAGGGTACGGCAATGAGAGGCAGTCGGCTTTCACCCTCAAGCGTCACGCCAGGGATCTCCTGAGCGCCAATCGTTTTCAGAGAACCTGCCCCGTTCCAATCAAAAAGTTTTTCATGGAGGAAGATGGCCTTCTTGTTCCCCGGAATAGCAAGTTTTTCAAACTGTTTGTCCTGCGGCAGGATCACATAACCTTCCCGGCGCAGCTTGGCGATAAGCGGCACCAGATCCTGACAGGCCCTGCTTCGAATGGCTTTAATGGCCTGTTCATTATTCGCGTTACCCTTGATCAAGCCGTCAAGACCGATGATGATGGTGTTGACGCATCTGACTTTCTCCGCGGCGGAAAGCGTCGGATGTTCGACGACCTGACGGATCGCGTATTCAACCGCCTTTTGGAAACCCGATGGTTCGTTATTCGTATTAACCGGAATGATAACTGAATCTCTCGATTCCTGCACATCCAAAAGCAGGCCGAGTTCGATCATAAGGCCGCCCGCGAACGCTGCCCCCGCTGCGATCCCCGCCGGCACATCGACTGTCACGACCACCTCGCCGTTTCGGGCAAACGAGAGCCGGTTCGCCATTGTCGCGTCATGGACGATGCTGACCTTTGATATCTCTTCTTTGGCTTTTTCCGGGGTAAGCGTATCTGCGGTCTTAGTGCCGGCGCGCGGCACGAACATCCGGCCCAAAACTTCTTCTTCCATTCCGCTGCCGTCATCCACGATCGTGATACTGTGGTCAGTCGAACGGACGCGGATGCGTCCTTTTGTCCGCATATCCTTCTCCGCCACCCTGCCAGCGGCAGGGACGATGCGGATCTTGTTCTTGAAACCGTTGACTTCCTCTGGCGCGTTGTCGCCAATCTGCGTGGATATATCGACGGAATAGATGAACGGGAAACGTTTATGAATACCGTCCATGATCGCCCGCTGGGAATTCGGCCTGGCGCTGTCCATTTCCTCGTTTGTCCGCGGGATATTCTGGGCGGTGACGATCCTCAGCATCGTTCCGTGTTCCAGACCGGTTACCCCTTCGGTCTGGGCGGCCCGCTGGAATTCCGCGAAGGGGATTTTCCGGATCTTGATGAAAATACGGCCGTCCGGCGCTTTGACGAGCGTAAGATTAAGCGCATTCCCAGCTTCGGCCGCGGTGTAAACTTCTATCTTGTCCCGGCCGTTAGGCGCAAGCCAATCGATCACCTGCTTGACCCCTTTGCCGAACTGGCCGATATTAAAACCCATGGCATCGAGGCTATTGGCGACCGCTTCATAGACGCCCTGGCTGCGCGGGTCCCTGTTCTGATCGACAATATCAACTTCCAGCCTGACGCTGCCCTCGGAATAAGTATTGCCGACAATCCGTTCAACCGTCTGCTTGTTGAATTCTCCTGCGACAAACTGCGCGAGCTGAACGTGTTTACCTTCGGCAAGGAGGATATTGACGGCATGGATGTAGCGTTTCAGGTCCACGAAAGAATCGTCGTTTTCAACTTCAATCTTTCCGATATTTGTGTTTCCTTCGCTGGCACTATATTTTCGCGGGGCGCCTTTTCCCGGGCTGCTCCACCTCTCTCTAAAGCCGTTTAAAACCCTGCTAATCCCTGCCTGAAGACTGAGAATAAATTTTGTTAAAATAAACGGCTCTTTTTTTGTTATCCCACCTTCCGACTGCGCCACAGCCCCGCTCAGAATCAAAGCCCGGGTTATCCGCGGATTTTCTTTGTTTGAATAATCACCATTGTCCAGAATAACCTTGCCGCCATCTTCTTGAGGTTTCCGGACGGCCGCTTCTTCTATTGTTATCCCCCCGTCGGCGCCAACGTTTGCCGCTATCGCATGCTCCCCGCTAAACTCCCTCATCCGGCTGGCGGCGATCAACCCCGCCTCAATACATCTGGCTATACCTCCGCCGGCGCTGTCCGAACCAAAACTTATCCCTCCGGAGAAATAGCTTCTTATTGTCTGGCCATACACCGTATTCCGATTCTCTTTGATATTGTATTCCCCGTCCTTGAAGGATTTCTGGTAGGCTTTGAAATAAGTGTCTTTGTCCCAGTTGGTCTTGGAGGTAAGATCGGTCAGGTCTTTTGAGTCTATTCTTCTGGAATAAATCCCATTATTTCCCTGATACTTAGCTTTAAACCACTGCGCCAAGATAAGCGAGTAATATACCTGCCTTAAACCGGCGTATCTCTTGCTGGAATTGATCTCTTTGGTCAGCTTCGGGATGATCGTTTCCCTTATGATCTGGCTGGAGTATTCGTTAAGTTCCCGGGATTTCTCATCCGGAAAACTGTAGCTGGCGCTATTCTTCAGGTAATCCTGTTCCAGCATCACCTTTAAGGTCGCCTTGTAGATATACGCGCTGCCTTGCGCTTCGCGCACAATGATCTCATCCGGCACGATCCACGGACGGGTCAAGGTAGGGATAGTAATATTCTCTGATCCATACAGCGATTCCGCTTTCTGATACAGCTTATCCCAGTAAGCTTTGCCAGCCGGGGTCTTAGGCGAAGTCGCGGCGGCAGTGTCTTTCTTCAGCTGGACATCCGCTTCCAGCAGGATCCTGCCTACATCCGTCCTGGCCAGATCCGCGTTGATCATTTCATCCGGGGAATCCGGCCTTAAATTTACCCAGAAATCATCGTTCGGCAGGCTTAAACCCACGA
>Ga0209749_1001042_pt1 | contig 28494 bp, 24 predicted proteins | sample EPASupsiteSAE347_FD_187267 | JGI IMG/M metagenome (GOLD analysis project Ga0209749, IMG submission 187267) | Bioremediated contaminated groundwater from EPA Superfund site, New Mexico - Sample SAE3-47 (SPAdes) (version 2) | ecosystem: Environmental > Aquatic > Deep subsurface > Groundwater >...
GCCTACAAAAAATGCTGTAGGCCCGGTGCCCCTCCAGAGGCGGGCAAGCCTCACCGGGCGCATGAATGTTGCGGCGTCCGCCGCCTAATTTAAGGGGATTTTTTTATGTGGTGGCTAAGCGCAATCGAACAGAGACGCCGGCGGTGGGCTCGCGCGGGCCGGGAAGTCCGGCCGGAAGCTGTATTGCGATTCAGCGCCCGCGATAGCGCCCGGAGCAAGGAATGGGGGCGGCGGACGATCATGGTGGCGATCGTGCTGTCCAGCCTGACAGCGTGCGTCATTCTGATCTGGGTGGTAACCCAGTCCTTGGGGCGGTTGCTCTTCCGGCAAAACGATCTTTTCCGCATCCGGGACATCAAGATCGAATGTAAGGGCGATGTCATCACGCCCAAACACATCATGGAATATGCCCGCCTATCGGAGATGAAATACCTGTTTGCCGCGAACATCGAGGAGATTCGCTCTCAGTTGCTGATGCAAGTGCCGCGGCTCAAGGCCGTGGAAATCAAGCGCCGCCTGCCGGGTGAATTGACCATCCGCGTTCGGGAGCGCGTGTCCATGGCGCAATTGGAGTTGAATCGTAATTATCTGACGCTTGACCGCGAAGGCTACGTGCTGGGAAAGGCCGCCGGCTCGAAAGCCATGCCGATCCTGGTCGGCTATGACCTGCCGGGGATCCGGCCGGGCGTGCAGTTGAGCGCGGCGGGCGTCCGCAATGCCCTGGAAGTTATCGATGCCTGCCAGACAACGCCCATCGGCCAGCGCGTCCGGATCGCATCCATTGATGTGCGCAATACGCAGGTGCTGGAGCTCCGGTTGGCGGATGGCGAGCGGGTCATGTTGGCGTGGACTCACATGGGCGAGCCGTCGTCGCTGGCGCGTCAACACCTGGAGCAAAAACTGGTGCGGTTGGCCGAAAGCCTTAAATCGGCCGCCCATCGGAGCAAGCGCATCGCCTGGATCGATATGACGTTGGAAAACAATTTTCCGGCCCAGGAATACTGAGAATTGTGGATTGCTGATTTTTGATTTCGGATTTGAAAATCGGCATTCCGTTAATTTTTCGATTGAAAATCCGCAATCAACAATCCGAAATCATAAATTAAAAAAATCAAAATCCTTAATTGAACGAGGATAATCATGGCGTCCGAGCCGATTGTAGCGGTTGAAATTGGGACCTCAAAAGTATGTGCGCTGGTTGGGGAAGCGCGCGAAGACGGGCATATCATGGTCACCGGCATCGGGCATTGCGCGTCCTGCGGCGTTCGCAAGGGCGTTATCCTGGACCTGGAAAAGGCCGGCGCCTGCGTCCGCACGGCCATCCAGGGCGCCGAACAGAGCAGCCAGGTTGAAATCGGCAAAGTATTTCTGGTGGTTTCGGGCGAGCATATTCGCAGTATGACCAGCCAGGGCAGCACCCCGGTGATGGACGTGAAAACGGGGGTGACGCAGGACGATATGACGCAGGTCATGGATATTGCGCGGGCCGTCAACCTGCCGCACGATCGCGAACTCCTGCACTCCATTCCGCGGAAATACATGGTGGACGACCAATTGGTGGTGAGCAACCCGGAAGGTATGCGCGGCGCCAAGCTGTCGCTGGATATGTTGATTGTACATGGCGCGCGGAATGTGCTGACCAACGCTGTCCAAGCCGTGCACAACGTCGGCCTGGATGTCATGGATGTGGCCTTCAGCGGCCTGTGCGCGGCCATGGCGGTGCTGACGCCGGAACAAAAGGAATGCGGGGTGGCGCTCCTGGACTTGGGCGCCGGTACGACGAGTTACCTGGTGTATGCCGACGGTGCGATTGCCCTGGCGGGGGTATTGGCCGTGGGCGGCGATCATATTACCAACGACATTTCCATCGGTTTTTCCGTTTCCCTGAAGCGCGCGGAAATGCTTAAGCAGGAAGCGGGGTCAGTGATCCCGGATTCCAGCATGCATTTTCAGCGGCTCTCGATCCCGGCCGAGGTCGGCTTTCCCGCCTGTTCGGTGGCTGCTTCCGATTTGAGCGCTGTTGTTCAGGCGCGGATGGATGAGACGCTGGGGCTGATGGCGGAACTTTTTAAAAAGCAGGGGCTTACCCATCAACTGGGCGCCGGTGTGGTCTTGACCGGCGGCGGAGTCCACCTGAAGGGTGTCGTGCCGATGGCGGAGCAGGTGTTCGATCTGCCCTGTGTGATGGGCATGCCTGTGAATTACAGCGGGATGGCCATGGCCAGCGATGGCCCCGAATATGCCGTGCCGCTGGGCATGTTGCGCTATGCCGTGCGCAGTGGCGCCTATCGTCAAATGGAACGAATCGGTTGGGGCGGCTTATTCGGCAAGTTATGGGGCCGATCATGAACACCACAGATAAGCCAAAGGTTTATCAGGCCAAAGGTATGGCGACCAGGGAGGCGAGCGTGACGCGCTTGGCCTTGCCGCGAACGCTGGTAATGGGTCTTGGCAATGGCGGATGCAAAACCGTGATTGCCATGGAGCGGCAGTGGAAAGAAGGACCGCGCGTGGTGGCGGTCAACACGGACGGCCGCAGTTTGGCGGAAGCCGGGGATCTTGCCGGCCTGCACATCGGCGAGCGCGTCATCAAGGGGCTTGGCACGGGCGGAGAGCCCCGCATGGGCCGGCGCGCGGCGGAATCCGATATTGAAGCGATCCGCGGCTTGTTCCGGGATGTGGACGTGGTCTTCCTGGTGGTCTGTCTCGGGGGCGGCACGGGCACCGGCGCGGCCCCCTTGGTGGTCGAAGAAGCGCGCAAAGCCGGGGCGTTGACGCTGGTGTTTGCCTCCCTGCCGTTTGAGTTCGAGGGCCAACGCCGGATGGAACTTGCCCAGCGGGGCTTGATGGCTTTGCAGTCGTCTGCCGACGCCGTCATTTGCCTGCCCAACCAGCGGTTGTTGGAACTCGTGGAGGACAAGGCTAACATTGCCGCGGCGTTCCAGAAAACGGATGACATGCTGGCGCGTGGCCTGCAGGCGGTCTGGTGCGTAATCAACCGCCGCGGAGTCATCAACCTTGACTTCGAGGATGTGAGGGCGCTGGTACAGAAGGGGAATGGGCGCTGCGTGTTTGCCTGCGCCGAAGGAACAGGCCCGGACAAGGTCCAACAGGTGCTGGAGGCGGTGCGTCACCATGCCCTGTTAAATCATGGGGCGGTGCTGGCCGAAGCCGAGGCCTTCCTTGTGACCGTGATGGGCGGCAGTGATCTTGCGTTGAAAGAAGTTGACCAGCTCATGGCCGGTATTGCCAAGATTGGCCGCGCGGAAGCGCTGATGATGACGGGCGTCTGCTGTGAGAATGACTGGCAGGACCGGCTGTTTGTGGTCTTCCTGGTTGCGGAAAAGAAAGGAGCGGACGGCCTGGCGTTTATCGCTCCCCAACGCGACGATGAGCCGGCAGGCGTCCAAGTCAGTGCTGCGCCGGTCGAAGAGCCGACTCCGGAACCTGCCTCCCGGGGCAAAATCAAGCAGGTGGGGCTGTTCGATAAAGTCAGCCAGGGCCGGTTCAAAGATGTGGATGCCACGGTGGTGGACGGCAATAATCTGGACATTCCGACGTTCAAGCGGCGCGGCATCATGATTCAAAAGGTCCTGCGCAACCATAGCAGCTGACTTAACCATCAACCATCAACCATTTACCATTCTTCATTCTCCCCATGGAACTCTCCATCATCATCCCGGCCTATAACGAAGAAGCGCGCCTGGGGCGGATGCTGGATCAATACCTGCCGTTCTTTAATGCCCGGTATGCCGAAGGTTATGAAGTCCTGGTCATCGTCAACGGCTCGCGCGACCGCACGGAAGACGTTGTTCGTGAATTTGCCCGCAAGTATAGCCATGTCCGGTACGTCGTGGATCCGCGCCCGATCGGCAAGGGTGGCGCGGTTATGCTGGGGTTTGCCCAGGCACGGGGGCGCTTGGTGGGTTTTGTGGATGCCGATGGCGCCACGCCGCCGGAGGCCTTTCAGGAACTCATCGAACACATTGGCACGGCGGGCGCCATCATCGCCTCGCGCTGGTTGCCGGGGGCGCGGGTCAGTCCCCGCCAGCCTTTGAAACGCCGCCTGGCATCGCGACTGTTCAATACGCTGGTGCGCTTGATGTTCGGCCTGCGGATTACGGATACCCAGTGTGGCGCCAAGTTGCTGACACAGGAGGCGGTTCAAGCCATTCTGCCGCATATCGGCATTACCCACTGGGCCTTTGACGTGGATCTCCTGTTTCAGTTGCGGCGCGCCGGATTTGCCATCGTGGAAATTCCGACCACGTGGCGGGACGTGTCCGGGTCGCAGTTGGGCGTGTGCAAAGCCTCGGCGGACATGTTTGTGGCCATGGTGCGCCTGCGCCTGCTCTATTCCCCTTTCCGGTGGGTGGTGACCTGTTACGATCGGACGCTGTCCCGTTTTGTGCATGGATAGGAATTAATCCATAGCGGTTCTTTCGAACCGCAGCTACACCCTTGGTCGATCTCGGGCCGGCAGTTCGATGTAGGTGCCGTTCGATAGAACGGCAAAGATGCCGAATTTACGGGTGCTTATGAATCTTAAAGGCAAAACAGCGCTGGTGACTGGCGGCGCCCGGCGAATTGGGGCGGCGCTTTGCGAAGCGTTGGCGGAAGAAGGTTGCCGGGTTGTAATTCATTATAACCGCTCGGCCCGTCCGGCGGCTGCGCTGGCCGCGCGTCTGCGCCGCAATGGCGCGCAAGCCTGGACGGTGGCCGGCGATTTCCGGACCGGCGATTGCCGGACCGGTAATTACCGGATGCCGCGCTCTGCCGATCGCGTCGTGCGGCAGGCCGTGGCCGCCGCCGGCAAGCTGGATATCCTCATCAACAATGCCGCCGTGTTCGATAAACAGCGATTGTTGCGGGTCACCGAGGCGGCGCTTCGCACGGAATGGGAAGTCAACCTGCTGGCCCCGCTCCTGCTTATGCGGGCATTTGCCCGGCATGCCAAGCGCGGACGTATCGTCAATCTGCTGGATTGCCGCATTGCCTCCCATCAGTCGGATGCCGTGCCATACTGCCTGGCGAAAAAATCCCTGGCCGATTTGACGCGCCTGGCGGCGCTGGAACTGGCTCCGGGGATCACCGTGAACGGCGTGGCGCCCGGACCGGTGTTGACCGCGGATACAGCCGGTGCGACCCGCGAGAGCGCCGGGCCGTTGCCCTTGAAGATTCGGCCCACCGTACGGGAGGTGGTCAAGGCCGTGCTTTTCCTGCTGAAGTCGGACGTCATCACCGGCCAGATTGTCTTTGTTGACAGCGGCCGGCATCTGAGAGGATAGACTGTAGGCTGTAGACTGTAGGAAGACGGGGACGACAGACAGACCACGGATCGAATCCAAATCCAAAATCAGCAATCGGACAAACCATTACCCATCACCCATTGGCCATCAACCATTCTTACCTCTCCCATGGACCAGATTCACATTCGACAATTGAAGCTGAACGTCGTGATCGGCGTGTATCCGCGTGAGCGGAAATCACCGCAACCGGTGATCGTGGATCTTGTCCTGCACGTGGACCTGCAAGTGGCCGGACGGAGCGACCGGTTGAAAGACACAGTGGATTATGCGGCGCTGATTGAACGCGTCCGGAAGGCGGCGGCCAAAAGCCGTTACCAGCTCCTCGAGGCCCTGGCAGAGCACATTGCCGATCTTTGTCTGCGCGTGCCGCGCATTGCGGCCGTGGACGTTACGGTGACTAAACCCGGCGCCCTGCCGGGTGTTGGCGTGGCGGTGACGATGCACCGTTCCCGTTGATAGTGTTACCTGCGGGCCAAGGTCTTGGTTCTCGTTGGTGCCTTAATGGCCACGCTAATAAAATTCCAAAATCCAAATTCCAAGGAAATGCAATCAATTAAGGCAAAGGTGAAAAACGGGAAGAAAACCAGGATTTATTTTGTTTTTATTGGAATTTGACTATTTCTTGGAATTTGGATTTTGGAACTTGGAATTTATCAGGTTTAGAGTAACCCCGCGACGATTATCCCCGCCCATAATGAATGGTGAAGAACGAGAAATATTCGTCGGCATAGCAAGTGGAATCGCACAGGCATAGAAATTCGGGGGTGAGTGCCTGCTCGAACAGGGTGTGCCATTGCGTGCGGAGCATGTGATAATCGTTGCGCTCGCCCCGCCGCTGGGTGAGGAGCGACACTGCTTCCGTCATCAGGAACCGGTCCACGCAGGCTTGCGCGACCTCGATGGGGGCGTCATGCGAAAAGACAAAATCAATCAGCCGCCCATAGGATTGATAGACCGATACCGCCAACTCGGGGGTTTGCAGTTCCGGGAAATCGTTGTTGGCGTCCAGTTCGAAAAGCACCAGGTGATCGATCCACGGTTTAAGTTCTTTAAGATGAATGACCTTTTGTTCATGGGGCATGTGATGATACGAGAGCGAGCACATGGCCATATCGCAACGGGTGTTCAGTTTGCCCGCAACCTGTTCAATCCGGTGATTCAGGGTCTTGATCCGTGAAGGCGGGATGGCCTTGCCTACGGTTTCTTTGGCCAGTGCAAGCATGGCGGACGAGGGGTCCACCAGCATGACCTCGCCGATTTCATCGATTTTTCCGGCGGCCTTAAGGTGCTTTAACAGGGCGGCCGTCAGTCCGCCGTCACCGCAGCCGATATCCATGAGCCGGAACGGGTGCTTGATTTTCGGAAGCGTATGTCCGCATTGCGTCAGGAAGCGCGCGCGCGATTCCTGCATGATCGGCACGGTGGTAAAGTGCACGTAGGGGCGGGGATCGGCAAAGACCTGCTCAGGCATTTCCAAACGGTCATGATGCCGCTGGAGGAAGCCGGTGAGATACGCGTTGGAAAACAGCCCGTCTTCCTCGATCATCGTGCCGCCGTTGATCCAGGCTTTGCCCAGCTTGTCCTGCCCGGTGGCGGAGAGCAGGGCGCCGATATAGAAGTGGAACATCGGCATAAGATTGGCGCGAACGTCACCGCCGTGGCCGTCGCCACCGCCGTGGCCGTTGCCACCGCCGTGGCCGTTGCCACCGCGGAAATCGGCGGGCGCCAGGCGGCGCTTAATAATATCCCGGCTTAGTTCCGCCCACTGCGTTTTTTCCAGGCTGGATAGAAACAGCATCGTGGTGTCTCCTTGCAGTTTTCCTGTGCCGTGAATGTATGACGTGGCGGCGGGGGAGTCAAGCGGAACAGTCCTTTCCCATAATCCGCTTGAACTTATTGCCTGATGTGTTATGAAGGGCCTCCATGACTTCAATGAAAGATTTGAACGATACAATATGACAACATCAGGCAAACCAATTCTGCGCGTGGGTATCGCGGGACAAGGACGAAGCGGCTATAAAATCCACGCGATGTGGCTGAAACAGGCCGGGCGGCAATACCGGATCGCGGCCGTGGCCGATCAACTGCCGGAACGGCGTCGGGACGCGCAACGCGAATTCGGCGCCCGCGCGTATGCCGACTATTCCACAATGATACGGAAAGGCGGTTTTGATCTTTTTGTGAATGCCCTGCCCACGCCTCTGCATGCGCCGGCCTCATCATCACCGTTCCACAGGTCCGCAAGCAGATCGCTGTGATCGAGGCCTGCCAACGGCAGGCTTGGGACTAAAGCATGGAACATAGGTGCCGATGGATACACTTGTTCATGCCATATATTGGGGTCACAATGACGGCATGGCTTGGTGGATGCATCCCTGGTTCATTCTGGCATACTGGAGCCTGCTGCCGTTCATATGGCTGGGCATCATGCAGCACGCCGCCGACACAAAAAAAGCGCGTAATCCGTCTGCGCCTGGGCGCGAGCGATTTGGTCAGCGTACAAACCAGCGAATCGCGTGTCGGCTCTCCCGCTTTTTAAACCGGAGCGTATAGGGATCACAGAGCCAATAGGCAACGAAGCCATCGGTGCGCGGCATTACCCAGCCGAAATCCCAGCCCTGGTTCATGTACTTTAAGGGGATGGCCGGTTTCACGCGTACCAGGGGCTGTGTGCCTGCGGAGAAAAGCTTGCGGTGCGTGCAATAATACCCTGGTCCTGTCTGAATGAACGCTTCGTGGCGGAGGGCTTTTTTCGGATCATCCGCGAGATCCGTGCAAAGCCCCTGGATCCCGACTTTGATTTCGCATCCTTTACAAAAGGCGCTCTCGAGCGCCTCAATAGATCCGGACGTCACCATACCGTCGGCCGAATGCGCCAGAACTTCCCGCCATTCGTCGCGCACGAGATAACGATATACCTCAAAGTCATAGATAAAGTTACTGCTTGGAGCGTTTGTGCCGGCATCCCAGCTGTCCTGCTGATGATACTTGGGCATGCGGCTGTGATCGTCAAGCGGCGACGGTCCAAATTTTCCGGTGGGAGGCACGCCGTCGAGATACGGCCGGGCAATGGCCTGTTGTCCATTCTGGTTGTACATGAAGAAAGACATGGATGGCCTTGGGCCGAATCCGTCCGGAACAGTGATCGGCATTCGCAGGGTCATGATGCCGGCCACCCATTGATCGTCAATCAGGTACGTGGCACGGAAATCGCTCACCTCGCGCACAATCTCCGTGTGCGCGGAATCGACATCAATGTGTTCGTTAAAACGGAATTCCGTGTAAATACGGAGGTCTGCTCCGCGCCGAATGGCATCCCGTAAGGCGCATTCATTGCCTCGTGTTACCGACCGGTGCGAATCCAACTCAAGTATACAGTTCCACTCAGACATAACCGCGTTCTCCCTCCATGGTGTGTTGATTATTCGGTACTGGCCGAAATATCATTCCTTGGCGCCAGATTGTCCGTATCTAAAGGTTAGAACTGGTACGAGATACCGAAGGAAAGTACCGGGTAGATGCGGAAATAATCGGCTTTATCCTGGATATCGTTCTTTTGCTGTTCCAGATCGGATTGGAAGGTCGGGTCGCCGGCCTTGGTGCCGTCGGACGAAAGGTTGATGCTCGGTGTGCCCTGCCACATGATGCCGATATCGAATACAAAGCCCCAGGTTTTGTCGGCGTCCAGCACGGCATTGCCATAACCCAGACCAATATAGGGGGCAAAGAGATTGAAGCGGATGGAGCCGCTCAGTTCGCCGATTTCTTCGGGCGTGTAAGTATGGTCGCCGATTTTGGTGTTTTCGTTGGGCGTACCGTCAAGGTCGGCCATGTTGCGGTTATACACCGCGCCGCCTGTTATGCGGAACTCATTTTCGAAAGGATGCAAGTCCACCAACAGGGGAACGGATGCCAGCTTGACATCGAAATCGTATTCAACATCCTGCACGGTGCCGCCGTGCCTGACGCGGAAATAGTAACCACCCGCCCGCAGGTTGAGCCAATCTAAAATTCCGATGGTGGCCTCCAACCCCGGCCCCGTTGTGCCGACCTTGACCGCTAAGCCGATATAGGGCGGCTCATAATCTACGACGTATTCGCCGGACTTGTTGCGGTCCGCTGGCGCCGTTGCGCCCGCCGGCGCCGTTGCGCCCGCCGGCGCCGTTGTGCCCGTTGGCGCCGTTGTGCCCGTTGGCGCCGCAAGTTCCGGGTTGGCCGGAACAGCGGTTGAAGTTGTATTTAAAGTTTGCCCGGGTGCGGGCGCAGCGGCCGGCCGGGAGGTCCGTGATCGCGCCGGGGTTGTCGACTGCGTTGCGGCTAATGCCACGTTACAGGCCAGCAGAATGACAGTTGCGCTCAGTATCCATCGGTTCATGCTCGGTCCTTTCCTGGTTGAGTTGGCGTCACGGAATGCAATGACTTATAAAATCGCGATATTGTATAATCCCACCTCAATAAGCAAGGCCCAAGATGGAATGAATTTATGTATAGGAATTTCAATCCCGCCGGGTCAGGGGGCCCGGCCTACAAAAAATGCTGTAGGCCCGGTGCCCCTCCAGAGGCGGGCAAGCCTCACCGGGCGCATGAATGTTGCGGCGTCCGCCGCCTAATTTAAATTTTTATAGCGTGACAAATTGGTCACGGCTAATATAATAATGATTGCAGGTTAAATATATTAAGGCGTGAGAGATTGTTTATGATTGTCCGGGCATTTCTTATAATGGCGGTAATTATGATCGCATGGTTTGGCAAGGCAGGCGCCGAATCCCAAAAGGGTAGGGCGGACGAAGATGCCGGCTGGGTGGATCGGCGTCAGGCCATGGTCGAACAATTAAAGGCCTACCACATCACCAATACTTGTGTCCTGACGGCCATGGGCAAGGTTCGGCGGCAGGAGTTTATTCCTGCTTCCTTCCGCAAGAGGAACGATGCCTATGCCGACGGTCCCTGTCCCATCGGCTACCGGCAAACTATTTCCCAGCCGTATATCGTGGCCTACATGACCGAAAAACTGGCGCTTAAACCCGGCGACAAGGTGCTGGAAATCGGCACCGGCTCGGGTTACCAGGCGGCGGTGCTGGCCGAGTGCGGCGCCGATGTTTACACCATTGAGATCATCCCGGAGCTGGCGCGCCATGCCCGCGCGGCCCTCGATGCCGAAGGTTACCGGCGTGTCCATATCCTGACCAGCGACGGCTACAAAGGCTGGCCGGAATACCGTCCCTTCGATGCCATCATTGTAACGTGCGCTCCGGACGAGGTGCCCAGCACCCTGGTGGATCAGTTGAAGGAAGGTGGGCGCCTGATTGCGCCGGTGGGCCGCGGTTCCCAACGCCTGGTCATCCTGCGCAAACAGCACGGCCAGGTTGAACAGGAAGAGGACTTGCCTGTCCGTTTTGTGCCCATGGTGCGGGAATGACGTCAGAACAGAAGATAGAAGTCAGAGGTCAGAAGTCAGCGATCAGAGATCGGAACGAAGAACATCGACCATTAACCATCAACCATGCTTTTTTTCCCATGAACACATCCGATAATGCCCGGCTCCTCGAACAGTTGGATTCGTTTGATCTTGAGCAGCGCCGGCAGGCGTTACAAGCCTTGGGCGCATGTTGCGGTGCGTCTTTGCCGACGCCGATTGAGCGTGTCAATATGCACCTGCATTCCTTCTTTTCCTACAATACGAAGGGCTATTCGCCCAGCCACATTGCCTGGGAAGCCCGCCGGCAGGGTTTGTATGCCGCCGGTCTTTGCGATTTTGACGTGCTTGACGGGCTGGAGGAGTTCTTGGCGGCCGGACTGGCCCTGGGGTTGCGTGCCACGGTGAACCTGGAAACGCGGGCCTTTTTCCGCGACTATGCCCAGGTGGACATCAATTCGCCGGGCGAGCCGGGGGTTACCTATATCATGGGCGCCGGATTTGCCCGTAGTCCCAAGCCTGGCAGTCGGGCGGCCGCCACGCTCTTGCAGTACCGGCTCCAGGCGGGGGAGCGCAACCGCTCGCTGGTTAAGCGCATCAACGCGCATCTGCCGGAAATCGCCCTGGATTACAATGCCGACGTCCTGCCGCTCTCGCCGGGCGCATGTCCCACCGAACGTCACATTGTCTGCGCCTACCGGGGGAAAGCGAATGCCGCGTTTAAGACGTCTGCCGCCCTGTATGAGTTCTGGGCGAAGCTGATGAAGGTTCGGCCGGCCGACGTGGAAACATGGAATAAAAAAATACCGGTCATGGAAGATAAAATTCGCGCCGTGCTGGCCAAGAGCGGCGGCATTGGCTACGAGCGGCCGACCAAAAAAACATTTCCGCCGGTGGATGAGTTTGTGGCCTGGGTGCGCGATTGCCAGGCTCTGCCGATGGCGACGTGGCTGGACGGCACATCGCGGGGCGAAGCGGATGCAACCGCAATGATGGAGTGCCTGCGGGAGCGGGGCGTCTGTGCGCTCAATATCATTCCCGACCGCAATCACCGTATTGCCGATGCGGCGCTGCGGGCCGTGAAACTGCAAAAATTGGCCGAGGTTGTGGCCGTGGCGGATAAATTGCAGTTTCCCGTCAATATCGGCACCGAGATGAACAAGGATGGCCAGCCGTTCGTGGACGATACCGGCGGCGAGGCGCTCCGGCCTTATCATGCGGCATTTTTGCGCGGCGCCCGCATCATGGTGGGGCAGACTTTGCTCGCGCGTTATGCCGACTTTTCCTATGTCGGCGCCGCCGCCCAGTCCGAGTTCGGCAATAATGCCAGGCAAAAAAACGATTTCTTCGAGGACGTCGGCAAACTCCCGCCGCTTACGACGGCTCTGGCCGATAAGCTGAGCGCCCTGGGTCCTGACAAATGTCTGGCCTGCCTGCGCGATTCGGCGCGTCGAAGTTCCTGGGTGGTATGAGCCAATCATGTTCCAACAGCCAATTTTATCCCGTTAGGTTTCCACTTGGGCGGATCCGCATTGGCGGAAAAAGAAAAGGTGGTGCAAACTATTACGGCAATGAGGACTTGACGTCACACATGCGAATGTGTCAGTATATGTGTGGAGGTGATTAAAATGGCGACCAATCTACAACTTGATGACAAACTCATCCGCGATGCTGTGACGCTCAGCGGACACAAGACGAAAAAGGCGGCCGTTACCCAGGCATTGACGGACTACGTACGCCGCTTGCAGCAAGAGAGAATCCTCGACCTGTTTGGTAAGGTGGACTTCGATCCTGCCTATGATTACAAGCGGCAGAGGGCAAAAGCATGAGGATCCTCGTCGATACGAGTATCTGGTCCCTCGCCTTGCGTCGTGTCCACCCAGGCTCCGGCTCCGAGGCGGCGGAGCTGCGCCGTCTCATTGCCGAGCACTTGGTTGAGATTGTTGGACCGATTCGACAGGAAGTGCTGTCGGGCGTCCGTGAGCATCTTCAATTCGACCGCCTGGAGGTTCACCTTCGCGCTTTTCCAGACGCGCCGATTCTGACGGAAGACTACGTCACGGCGGCGAGATTCTACAATCTCTGCCGCTCCAGGGGCATCCAGGGGTCAAATACGGACTTCCTGATCTGTGCCGTCGCCGTGCGCAATAATTTCGCGGTGTTCACAACCGACAAGGACTTCTCTCTCTTTGCCAGGCGCTTGCCCATAGTCCTTCATGAGATTGGAAACGGAGTCGAATCGGCTCGCCGGGGACTGACCCAGTAGGTATGAATTTGCCAATTAGTCTTGCAGGATGCCTTCATAACCCGTTGGGTTTCCGCCTGGGCGGATCCGCATTGGCGGAAAAAGGGAAAGTGGTGCAAAAAATAATTTGCGCAATTGGTTGCCTGCGCTGCCGCCTGGGCATGCCCCTGGTTGCCTTAATTCTATCCTTCTTCTATTTTGTCGGACTATCTTGTGCCGCGACTGCCGCGCCGACCGTGTTGGTGCCGGATGGCGCCCTCAGGCGGCCGCATCCGTTTCTTGCCTGTTCGACCGGCGAACTGGCCCACCTTCAGATTGTGTTGCGTGATCGCTTGCCGGGTTGCGAGATTCTAACGAGTCGCATTAGGCAGGCGGACGGCATGCTGAATCAGCCTTTGCGCTTTCCACCCCGGGGTGCGCGGCATAATCAATGGTATCAATGCGATCGTTGTCAGACGGCCCTTGCGACCGTGGACGATACGCATCACCGTTGCCCGATCTGTAAAAAGATTTATAGCGGCTTGCCCTATGATGACGTTGTTTTTGGCAGGCAACATGGACAGAACTTCGGTCAAATGACGGCGTGTGCCTGGGCCTATGCACTGACAGGTAAACGGGTCTATGCCGAGCGCGTTGCGGCGTTATTGACCGGTTACGCCGAGCGCTATCGGAAATATCCTTATCGTGGCAATTCGCGCTGGAATTTTCCTTATAACTGGGTTACCGGCGGGCGACTTTATGACCAGACTCTGAGCGAAGCCTCAACCCTGGTGTATTCCCTGGCTCCGGCCTACGATTTAATTCATGATGCCGGGGTTCTGACGGAAGCGGACCATAAAAAAATAAGGAGCGACCTGTTCGAGCCGATGCTGGTCAATATCGAAAAGAACTTTGCCAATCCGGGTAACTGGCATACATGGCATAATGCCGCCATCCTGTGGGGTGGGGCCTTGATCGGCGATGCGCAACGGGTCTCCAAGTCCATCAACGATCCGCACGACGGGTTTTACTATCATCTGGATAACTACGTCAGCCCGGAAGGCATGTGGTATGAAAACAGCTGGGGCTATCATTTCTACGCCTTGCAAGCGCTGACTGCCCAAGCCGAAGGCGCCCGGCGCCTGGGCATGGACCTTTGGAGCGCACCCCGCTTCCGCGCCATGTTCATTCTGCCCGCCAATTTTACGATGGCGGATGGTTCCTTGCCGCGCTTTGGCGACGATACCCATACCTCGGCAACCCGCTTTCCCATGGTCATGGAACCGGCTTACCAGGCATATCGCGATCCGGCTATCCTGGCCTTGCCTAACATCCATTCGTGCGGCCGTCAAAACAGAAATATACAAAACTTATCACAATCCGGCCTCCTGGCCTTGTTGTCGAACAAGCCGTCCTGGGAATCATTGCTATACGGCCGCGATACCAGCATCACGGTCGAACCGGAGTCGTTGGTCAGTCGTGTGTTTCCGCTTTCGGGCTATGCGGTGCTGCGTTCGCGCGGGCCGGCGAACATGACCGTGGCCTTGAACTTTAGTCCTGACGGCGGATTTCACAGCCATATGGACAAGCTGAGCTTCGTCTGGTTTGCCTATGGGCGCGAACTGGCTTTGGACCCCGGCTGTGCCCTCAGCCAGGCTTACCGTTTGCCGATTCATCACGACTGGTATCGCTCCACGATCAGTCATAATACCGTGATGGTCAATGGCCGGCCGCAGGAGCCGGCTGAAGGCTCCCTGGATTTTTTCGATGCCCGCGAACGCTATTCCGCCGTGGCGGTGCGTTGTGAAAGAGCCTATGAGGGCGTCAGGCATCGGCGCTTGCTCCTGCTTACCGATCATTACCTGCTCGTAGCCGATGAGCTCCGGGGCTCCAAGCCGGCGCGTTTCGACTGGCTTTACCATCAGCGCGCCGGCAATGTGGTCTGCGAGGCGGCGGGGCAGTCGGCCGAATGGGATCGCGATGAGCCGGGCGGTATTTACGTCAAAAATATCCGGTGCGGTATGATTAACGGTCCCATCAAGGCGCAGTTTAATGACACGAATCTTGTAACCCACGTGACGCTTAATGCGGGCGAAGGCACGGAAGTGCTGACCGGGGATGGGCCGTTCCGCTCGGTGCAGGATCGCGTACCGCTTTTGAGAGTTTCACGCCGGGGTTCTTCAGCCCATTTTGCAGCCGTTCTCGAGCCAGTGCGCGATGGTCAAACTGCAAACGTCACGGGGGTGACCATGGCGAGTGGCGATGACGGTTATCGCATCGGCATCGTCCTTACCGATGGTCAATCCTTCAATATCACATGGTTGCCAAAGATGGTCTTGGTATCCACGCCCTTGCCGTCACGGCGGTGTCATTCTCAAATTTGCACCGTGTATTGCGGCTCAGCCGGAGGCTTCGCCCTACCCATTAGCGATGAATTCCGGGCAGGTAGGGCGAACCGTCCCTGGTGAGCCGCGAGAATGACGCAGCCCTGCCCTTGCCGTAACCAGCGGCTGATTTATACTTTGCGGCCTTGTGCTTTTACGTTATGCTGTGAAGTATCGAAAGGATTGTTATGGACTTGAATCAAACCACGCAGAAAGTGCAGGAAGCCATGCAGGCGGCCCAGGCCCTGGCCCTGCGCTACGGCCACCAGGAAGTGGATGGCGAGCACGCCATAGCCGCTTTGCTCGATCAGGCCGATGGCTTGGCGCCGCGCCTGCTGGAACGCCTGGGCGTGGCGGTGCCGGCGCTGAAGACGCGCATCGAGCAGGAGTTGGAGCGCCGTCCGCGCGTCAGCGGCGGCGGCACGGAACAGGGCAAGGTCTATGTCACCCAGCGCCTTAACCGGCTGATGCTGAAAGCGGCGGACGAAGCCAAGCGTCTGAAGGACGATTACGTGTCGGTCGAGCACCTTCTGCTGGCCTTGATTGACGAGGAGAACAATGCGCCCGCCGGGCGCATCTTGAAAGAGTTGGGCGTGACGCACGCCCGGTTCCTGGAGGCGCTGACCGCCGTGCGCGGCAACCAGCGCGTGACCAGCGCCAACCCGGAAGGCACCTACGAGGCCCTGCAAAAATACGGCATGGACCTCGTGGCCCTGGCGCGCCAGGGCAAGCTGGACCCGGTGATCGGGCGCGACCAGGAAATCCGCAGTGTCATCCGCATCCTCTCGCGCAAAACCAAAAACAATCCCGTCCTCATCGGCGAGCCGGGCGTGGGCAAGACCGCCATCGTGGAGGGCCTGGCCCACCGCATCGTGCGCGGCGACGTCCCGGAGGGGCTCAAGGGCCACACCATTTTTTCATTGGATATGAGCTCGCTCCTGGCGGGGGCAAAATTCCGCGGCGAGTTCGAAGAGCGGCTCAAAGCGGTGCTCAATGAAATCAAGTCGGCCGAGGGCCGGATCATCCTCTTTATTGACGAATTGCACACCATTGTCGGCGCGGGGCGCACGGAAGGCTCCACCGACGCCGGCAACATGCTCAAGCCCATGCTGGCCCGCGGCGAACTGCACTGCATCGGGGCCACGACATTGGACGAATACCGGGAACACGTCGAAAAGGATGCCGCCCTGGAGCGGCGTTTCCAGCCGGTGCTGGTCGAGGCGCCGTCGGTGGAAGACACCATTTCCATCCTGCGCGGCCTGCGCGAACGCTTCGAGATCCATCACGGCGTGCGCATCCAGGATGCCGCGCTGGTCGCCGCCGCGGTGCTCTCCAACCGCTATATCAGCGACCGGTTCCTGCCGGACAAGGCCATTGACCTTGTGGACGAAGCCTGCGCCTCGATCCGCACGGAAATTGATTCCATGCCGGCCGAGCTCGACGAAATTACGCGCAAGGTGATGCGCCTGGAAATCGAGGAAACGGCGCTCAGAAAGGAAAAGGACAAGGCCAGCCGTGAGCGGCTGGAGGTGTTGCGCAAGGAGCTGGCCGAGCTTAAATCACAGGCCGATGCCATGCGCGCGCGCTGGGACAACGAGAAAAATGCCCTTGGTAAAAAACAGGCCCTGCGCGAAAAAATCGAAAAAGCCCGCCGAGCTTGCGAGGAGGCCGAGCGTGCCTATAACCTTGAAAAAGTGGCCGAACTGCGCCACGGCGTGATCCCGGAATTGGAAAAGAAAATGAAGGCGCTGGACGCCGCCGCGGAAGCCGGGGCGGCGCCGCTCCTGCGCGAGGAAGTGACCGAGGAGGAAATTGCCGAGGTTGTTGCGCGTTGGACCAAGATCCCGCTGACCCGCCTGCTGGAAGGCGAGCGCGAAAAACTACTGCGCCTGGACCAGGTTCTGCACGAGCGGGTGATCGGCCAGGACGAGGCCGTGCAGGCCGTGGCCGACGCCGTTTTGCGGGCGCGCAGCGGCATCAAGAATCCCCAGCGGCCGATTGGCTCCTTCATTTTCATGGGGCCCACGGGTGTCGGCAAGACGGAACTCGCCAAAGCCCTGGCGGCCGCCCTGTTCGACACCGAGGAAAACATGGTGCGCATTGACATGAGCGAGTACATGGAAAAGCACTCGGTCTCGCGCATGGTCGGCTCGCCGCCGGGTTATATCGGCTACGAGGAGGGCGGGCAGTTGACCGAGGCCGTCCGCCGCAAGCCGTATTGCGTCATCCTGTTCGACGAAATCGAAAAGGCCCATGCCGATGTTTTCAATATCCTGCTCCAGCTCCTCGATGAGGGCCGCTTGACGGATTCCCACGGCCGCACGGTGAATTTTAAGAACACCGTGATCATCATGACCAGCAATATCGGTTCGAACTACCTGTTCGAGGGCATTGACCGCGCCGGCCATATTTCGGAAGAGGCCCGCAAGCAGGTCATGGCGGCGCTGCGCCAGCAGTTCCGTCCTGAATTCCTGAACCGGGTGGATGATATCGTGCTCTTCAAGCCTTTGACCGAGAAGGAACTGGAGCAGATCGTGGATCTCCAGGTGGTTGAGTTGTGCCAGCGTCTGCAAGAACGCCGGGTAAAACTGGAGCTGACCGAGGCCGCTAAGCGGTTTGCGGCCCGCAACGGCTACGATCCCGTCTACGGCGCGCGTCCGCTGAAGCGTTTTCTCCAGCAGGAATTGGAAACACCCATTGCCCGTCTTCTGCTTGCGGAAGGTTCGATGGATGGCGCCACGATCACCGTGGACGTCAAGGACGACCGCCTGACCGTTGCGCTGACGTCTCCGCCGGCGGGCGCCGCGCGCGGTAAAACAAAGCGGTAAAGCACTCCGTTCGGAGGTAACCTCAGCCATGAAGTCTGATTGTCATTCCCGACCTGATCGGGAATCCAGAAAAATCTCGTGCCAGAGGCAGATCCGCCTATGGCGGAAATGCTGGATTTCCGCCTGCGCGGGAATGACAGCATTAAAACCACACAACCTACCATCATAACGGAGTTCTTACGCAGGAAGCCGCACGTTACTTGACATGGTCCGTCTGCCGGCGGAAGGCTGCCGGGGCAATCCCCTGAATGCGCTTGAAAGTCCGCGAGAAGTGGAAGCGATCGTAAAAGCCCGTGGCCTCCGCAATCTGGTCAATCGAGGCATTCGAAAAATGCAACATGATGCAGGCTTTCTCGATCCGTTTGCGCTGGATTGCGGCATGCGGCGTCAGCCCGTATTGGGCTTTGAACAAACGTATAAACGCATTCTTGCTCATGCCGACCTGGCGCGCCAGGTTGCTGTTATCCAAAAGGGCGCCCACGTGCTGATCGAGGAACGTCAGTATGGCCGTCAGCCGCGCGTCGGATTGGCGCGCGGGCGCAGCCGAATCTGTCATTGTTGAAAATGTCCACTCGATCAAACTGCGGGCCAGAAATGACAATTCCCGTCTGTGTCCGTCTGCGTGAAGCAGTGCCGCCATGGTTTCGCGAATCAAGGCTTGCCCTGCCGGCCGCAGCGGCGTCAACATGATGCGTGATTGCATGGTGAGGGTCGGCTGTAGAAGCTGGAAGTGGATGTAAAAATGATGTCCCGGCCGGGAATTGCGTGTGGAGAATACGGCATGCGGCGGGATCAACGCCAAAACCTGCGGCTTCAAATAATGACGCTTGACGCCTTCGATCAATATGGCGCCCGGCTTGTCGTTCCAATATAAGCGCCAATAGGGTGCTGAAGTCTGGCCGAAATTCCATTTATTTGCCGTCGCCAACATATCGACACAGCCGCAAGCCAATAAACGAATGGTGTGTTCGTCGAATTTGGCTAAGATCTGCACGTTTTTTCGTCCTGCCCACACGCCGTGGCGTACTCGGGCGCCATGGCGGTGTCCCTTCGCAATCCCTGTTTTTTTTGGGTTACGGTTCAATGTGTCGTAATATCCGTGCCGAAGGTGCTTTTGTGCATAAATTAGTGCGATTATCCATTGCTGTCAATGGGGGGAGTGGCATAAAATAAACGGCAAAAGGGAAGGGGTGCATTATGAAAAATTGTTCCATACCGGATGTTGAATTTCAGGCGCGGATCGAGCGCACTCGCAAAGTAATGGCGGGCCACGGCATTGATACGCTATTGGCTTTTTCCACCGAATCGGAACCGTTCGCGGTACGCTATTATTCCGATTACTGGCCCAGTTTCGAGACGGCGGCGGTCTTGATTCCCGCGGCTGGCGAAGCCGCCTTGCTGATCGGTCCGGAAAGCATGACGTTTGCCTCCGCCCGATCCAAAATCAGCCGGATCGTTAAAATGAAGGATTTCCGGGAATCGTCGCAACCCGAATATCCCGGCAGCACCATGACGGCCTGGCCGGATATCTTTGCGGAATTCAAAACCAAGCGTCTTGGCATTGCCGGCTGGCACATGTTCCCCCACGCCATTTATGCCGGTATCGGCGCCGCCCTGCCGCAAGGCCAGATCGTGGAAGCCGATGGCGTTGTCCGGGATGTTACCCTCCGGAAATCACCCCCTGAGCTGGATTGCCTGCGTGAGGCCGCCCGCATATCCGAATTGGGTTTCAAGGCGATCTTGGAAAACATCAAGCCCGGCCTGACGGAGTGTCAACTGGCCGGCCTGGCCATTGGCGCCATGCTGGCCAACGGCGCCGAGGCAACGGGGTATCCCGTGTGGTGCTGCTCCGGGCCGAATTCCACCCAGGCTATCAGCCGCCCCACGCACCGGAAAGTCCGCGAAGGCGAAATCATTCATTTCAGCGTCGGGGCCAAGGTCGCGGGCTACAGCGCGAGCATCGGGCGCCCGGTGGTTCTCGGCAAATGCCCGGATGAGACCAGAAAATTCATGCAGGTCGGGCTTGATGCCGAAAACATGACCATTGACCTGATGCGCGCCGGGACCGTTGCCGGCGACGTTGCGCGTAAAGTTCACGGTTGGATCAAATCGCGCGGATATGGGGGTGCCATCCTTTATGGCCCGGCCCACGGTTGCGGCCAGATGGAATGCGAATATCCGTTTGTGGAAACATCATCCGCCTTCCTCCTCGAGGAGAACATGGCGTTCATGGTGGACGTTTTCCTGGCTGAAAAACAGCATGGTTTTCGCTGGGAGGACGGGGTTATTGTCCGCAAAGGCGCGCCTGAACAACTGTCGTCGTTCCGGCGTCAATTGAACCTACTGGAGGCATGATGATTATCGATGTCCATGGTCACCTGGGCAATATCAATCAGGCGCCCTTCTGGGCGGCCGATGCCGCAACGTTGGAGCGTTACTTGGATGAAGCCGGCGTGGATTTTCTTTGCGTTTCGTCCGCCAAGGCCATCATGTACGATGCACACGAGGGCAATGCCGACCTGGCGGCGGCCTTGAAAAAATCCACGAAACTGTTGGGCTATGTCACCGTCAATCCGATGTTCCCGGGTTCGCGCAAGGACTTGGATTTATTGACGCAGGACAAAAAATTTGTCGGGGTCAAAATCCATCCCGATTATCACGGTTACGATATCCAGTCCAGGACAGCCCGCGCGTTCCTTGACGACGTGGCGTCAAGGACGCCGTTGATGTTGTGCCATGTGTCCTGCATGCCCGGCGCCGGGTTTGCGGCCGCCGCGAAAGTCGCGGATTTGGCCGCCCGCCATCCCAAGACCAATTTCGTCCTCGCGCACATGGCAGGCATTTTTCAGAATGCGTTGTATCCGTATTTTCCAAATCTGGAAGGACTGGAGCAGGTCACGGCGCTTAAATTGCCGAATGTCTATGTGGATACCGCCCATTTCCTCATGTATGTGTATCCCGGCGTGATGGAGCGGATGCTTGAACTGGTTGGCGCCGGCCATATTGTTTTTGGCACGGACATGCCTTTGCAGGGCCCGGTCCAGGCCCGGTTTGCCATGGAGATCATTCGGGCGTTGAAAATTTCCGAGACCGAAAAGGAGGAAATATTATCAAAAAATGCCGTAAAACTGATTGGAAATGAAAAACTGGTATGAAATAAATGGAGGATAAATACAAGCAATGAAAGCCAGAGATCGTTTTTGGATTTGGGGACAAAACGTGGGGTCGCACCATGGCGTCGGCCAGGGCGAAATAAACACTTATAAACTGCCCGGGATCAACCGGATGGATTCGGCCGCCGGCGGGAAATATTTCGGAATACCGAACTGCTGCCGGGTGGCGATGGTCGCCGGCCCCGTGCCGCCCTTCGACGCCGAATCGGAGAAACTCAAGGACTTCAAGCAGGTCGTCTGGTCGGCTGTCGGCGCCGGAGGGGTTGTCCGGAACAGCGATGACCAGAGCGACATTGACGAGGTGTTGCGCCAGGCCGAAAAGTATCCGAATGTCACCGGGGCGGTGCTCGATGACTTTTTTGCCTCGGTACAGGGTTTCATGAAGGATGGCAAAATTGCCCGGCATTCGGTCGGAAGCATCCGATCCATGCGCGATAAATTGCACGGTTTCAGCAAGCGTCGGCTCGATTTATGGATGGTGTGGTATGCGGCCCAATTGGATTTAGATGTGGCTGAATACCTTGAGTTGTGCGATGTCATCACTTTGTGGACATGGAGCGGCAGCGAGCTGGCCGCGCTTGACAATAACATCCGTAAATTCGTGGCCAAGACACCCGGCAAACGGCATTTAGCCGGTTGCTATATGTGGAACTATGGCGAGCGCAAGCCTTTGACCATGGAACAAATGCAATTCCAGCTTGACCGTTATTATCGCTGGATCAAAGAAGGTTCTCTCGAGGGAATTGTTTTTTGCTCCAACTGTATTGCCGACATCGGTTTGGAGGCCGCGGAATTGACCCGCCAATGGATCGCGCAAGTCGGCAACGAGGAAATATAAATCATGTGTTAGGACAATTACGTTTGTCATCAGCGAAACCGGAGGTGGCGGCGATGAAACAAAAGTTAATGGCGGCGCTACTGTTGATCGCATCTTCCGGCGGGTTGTTTGCCGGGGATAAACCCGCGGCGGAAGCGATCAAAATCAATCAGATGCCGATTCTGGACGGCAAGCTGGATGAGCCGTTCTGGCGTGAGATCAAAGCGCCGCTGGCCACGTTGCATGTGTTTAAGGAAGCCGGTAAAACCACCGATGACACCAGGGTTAAAATAGCTTATGACGATAAATATCTCTACTTCGGCCTGGAATGCAAAAACAACGAACCGGGCTATGACCGCAACACGGAGAAAGTCCGTGACGGCGCGGTTTCCGCCGATGAATCCGTGGAAATATTGATCTCGTCCGCTCCGGACCGGAGCAATTATTACCACTTCATGCTCAATTGCGCCAATGTCAAGGCCGAGAGCAACGGCCCGGCGCGCAGCAGGGACCGGAACTGGAATACCACCTGGCTTTCGGCGGTCGCCAAAAACGACCAGGGCTGGACGGCGGAGATTGCCATTCCGCTTTATATCCTGGTGGAAAACGGCAGGGTCGGGCCGCTCAGCTTTAATGTTTTTCGTGTGAAAATCATTCCGGAATTCGATGCCCAGGGAGTAAGGCTGGGCGCTAAAAAACAGTGGAGCTCGCTTTGCGCGGTTGCCAATTCCTGTCATGAACCGGAAGCTTTTGCCGAACTGAAAGGACTGGAAGCGCTTAAAATCCCCGGTCCCAGCCAGCTTAACTGGCAGACCGAGGCCTGCCGGCTGAGATTGGATGATGGCGCGGTTGGCGAATATAATATCAAGGACGGAAAGACATTTTATGATGTTTTTGTAAAGGCATCCTATGGCGGCAGTAATTATAACTGGTCATTCATTACCGTGGCGGACAAAACCGAGCAGGGCAAGCTGGTCGAAGTTACGGAAAAGGTTTGTGTGGGCGCCGGCCGGCAGGCAAACGTCAAACTGGCGATGCCCGTGGAAAATATCGAAAACCGAACGGTGACGGTCATCCTGAAGGATTATATTACCCACGGTGTCGTTGATCAGCTAACGCTGACCAACCTGGAAAAGCTGACGCCGTTGGACGCATATTTCAGCCGGAACTACTACACGTTGGAAAAATATGCCGAATTGGCCTGCGCTGTTTCGCTGCCATCCGAGTCTCTTAAGGGCGCCCGAATAATACTTAAAGACAGTCAATCGCAGGAACTTTTCCAGACGGAAAAAATCGGCGCGGATAATCTGTTCCAAGTGAATTTAGGGCGGGTAGCGCTGGGGGCCAACAGCGTGGATCTGGAGTTGATGAATAAGGACGGCAAGCCCCTTTTTCGCAAGTCGCTGACATTGATCAAACGCAATCCCAAGCCGGGGCATGAATGGAAAATAGATCAATTGAACGGCGTGCTCTTGAATAATGGCAAGCCATTCTTTCCGTTTGGAACGACTTTGAACGGCTATACGGAAAACATGTTGAACGATCTGACCAATATGGGGTGCAATTTATTCGTAAAATGGGATGCAAAGTTCCCGGAAGACATATTTGCCAAGGCGTCCGCCAAAGGCCTTTATATCTGGGACAGCCTTGAAAGTTACAGCACACGCAGAAAAATTCCCAATCTGGCGAACTATCTTTCCGGCGATGAACTTAAGCAGGCCGATGGCCTGTACAGCGCCAATGGGTTGCAAAGCACCCTGAATTGCGGTAGTCCTGCTTTTAAGAAATTGACCCGCTTGCAGCGCAACGAAATATTCAAGAGTTTATTTGACGTGGAATTGCCGGAAATAATGGCCGGACTGCAGGAAACCACCAAGCATGCGAGTCTTATGGGGTACGCTTCGTTTGACGAGCCCGGCTTTGCCGGGTTTGACATGTTTGTCCAGGGCCGGGAGCTTTATAAAAGGACGAACGAAGCCGACGGATATCATCCTACTTGGGTTTTATATTCGTCGCATATCCCTCCCGGAGCGGAAGCGACCGATTGGTGCGACATTTTATGCACCGACCCATATTGGGTGCCGGATGGCACGATTGCGGGACGCAGCTCGATTAATTGGGTTTCGAAAATTGTCTGCATGACGAAGCAACGCGCGGATGCCGCCCGGAAAATGACCTGGATCGTTCCGATGGGAAGTTACTGGTGTGCGAGCCACAGACGGGTGATTTCACCGGCGGAACAGATTTGCCAGAGCTATTTGGCCGTCATTCACGGCGCCAAAGGGTTGACCTATTTCGTGTTGCCGCCCTATAAGCCATTACGGGACGCGCTGAAAACGTTTGGCGAACAGTTGGCCGTTTTCGCTCCCGCGCTTTTAGCGCCAGCCGTCAAACAGGCAATCGCCTACCGCCCGGTTGAATTCAAGCCGGAAAATAATAGTTATCCCGACGTTCAAACGGCCCTTTTTAAATATCCTGAGGGTGAAATGGTTTTGCTTGCCGCCAACAGCACTGCGCGTCAGGTTAAAACGTCTTTTACTTTATCCTGCCTGCCGGATTCGGGTGAAATCAAAAGATTATTCGCCCCGGATAACTACAAGATTATCAACAAGACTTTCGAAGACAGTCTGGAACCTTACGGTGTTCGGGCATATAGAATCGTGCCGAAGGATGAATTGCCTGCCCCGGTAAAAATAATCGTTAAATCGGAGCCGGACGGGAGGTTCCCTGCCCCCGCGGCCCGTTCCGCAACGGTTGATTATTCCGGTCGAAAAGGCAAAAAAAATGTATTGCCGAACCCGAGTTTTGAAGAAGCAACCCTGCCGGGCTGGCCGGATTATACCAGGCTTTTTTACAAAACGATTGTCGGCGACCATCTGAAGCTTGTCGAAACGCAGCCGTACGACGGTAAAGTCTGTGTTGAACTGACTAATCGGCCTGACGATCCATCGGGGCGACTTACCGAAAGAGTGGGGTTCCATACCTATTGCGCGCCGCAAAATCCGAAGTCTGAAAACTATACGCTGTCCGTTTATATGAAAGGCAGCAAAGACGGGCAGGAAGTCTATTTTGGCAGTTATGATTGGAAAACGTGGGACGGCAATAAATGGATCGAAACATGGAAGCCGGTGAAAATATCCAGGGAGTGGAAGCGCTATGCCATAACCGGTCCGGTTCCGGCCAATGCGGACAACTATCTCTGGGTTGGAGTGCAAATATATGAGTACGGGACCGTATGGCTGGATGCCATGCAGGTCGAAAAAGGGGTCAAGCCGACTGAATTTGAGCAATAACACAATAAGAGGTGCAAAATGCAGGCGAAACTAATTCTGATTGCTTTATCCGGAGTTATTGCCGGTGCGTGTTATGGGGCAGTCAAGGACGTGGATGCGCAAATGGAGCAACAATGGCTGAATTACACGCTGCCGCTGCCGCATGAAATAGCTATCAAGAAAGCGAACACTCTTGCGCCGAATGATATCGGGCTAAAGTTGGCTGAGGGGGCGGGCGATATCGAGAAAAATGCGGTTGCTCAATTAAGGCAGTATTTCAAGGAGCGAACCGGCACGGAACCGGCTGGCAATAAATTCGAAATTATCATCGGAATTCTGGGCCAGGACGGCAAAGTCTGCGGGATCAAGGTGGATAATGCCGCGAAACTTAAAAGTGCGCCCAACAATGACCAGGCCTACCTGATTCGACCGGTTGGGGACGACACGCTGGTATTGGCCGCTCTTAATCCTAAAGGTGTTTACTATGCGGTTCAAACCCTGCGGCAATTGCTGGGTCGGCAAATCAGCAAGGATGCGGTTGCCGTTCCCCTGGCAACTGTCACCGACTGGCCGGACATGGACCAGCGCGGGTTCTGGAATATCGGCTACCAAACCCCCGGCTTCATCCCATGGCTGGCATCATTGAAGATTAATTTCACCTCATACGGCACTGGAATTATTCTAAAAAAAGACGCCAAGGCCCAATGCCCGAAACTGCCGGTTGAGCTAATCAATCAAGCCCGCGATCACGCTTTCCTGCTCATGCCGCATGCTCCCCATCATGATTACTGGTGCAGCACCTATGGCGCAGACAAGCTTTACCCGGAACTGCCCGGCAAGGGCAACGGCGCGCGCAACCCGTGCTATAAGTGGGGCGGCTCCTTTGCGCTTGCCCGTTGCCCCTGCATGGCAACACCATTATTTACGCGCCTGTTAACCGAATGGGTTGAAAGCGCCGCCGAGCAGGGAGTACAGGAACTCAGCTTGTGGCTTTCGGAACATACCTGCCAATGCGAATGCGAGGTTTGCCTTAAGGACGGACGCAAACAGATGCAAAAAGAAACCCAGGCCTGTGTTGACGCCATCAAGGCTGCCCGACAAAAGCACCCGGACCTGCGGGGGCGTGTTTTCTTCACTTTAACCTCTCATTATGGAAGTACAACAAATGATTTTTACGAATGCCTGGCGATGCTGCCTCCGGAGATCAAGGCCGAAATAGTGTACGGCCGCAACGAGGCGTTTGATAAATATGCGGCAACCGGAAACTGGCTGGTAACATATGGCGGTCCGCCGCTTGGCCCAGGCTATTTTACGGTTCGCTATATGGCCGACGAGATCAAAAGCAGCGTCAATGAATATTATGACGCCAAATTCAGCGGCCTATTTTGCCGGGGACGCAGCAATACATCCAACCAGTGGGAAAAAGGATTCTGCAACTACCAGTTCAGCACGGTTGCCGAATGGTCCTGGAATACCAAGGGCCGCGACGTACGCCAATTCGCCGAGGCCTGGGCAACGCTCAACAACGTCAATCCCCCGGAAAAATTCGCCGAATGGATTGAAATTATCCGGTCGGTTGAAAGTTTTGCGCGCTATCAGGAAGACACGCCGGCATCGGGCTGGCTGAAGGTCACGGTTATATCCGACCACGGGCAATCCAACCGGGTTTGGACGACCAAGCTGCCGGAATCCGAAAAAATCCGACCAATGCTTGCCAAGTGCGAGCAAGCATTACCCATGGCGGAAAACATTGCCGATCAATCCGTCTTGCTTGAGAACCGTTATCTTAAAAGACTTCTGCAAACGATGGAACAAATACATGATTTGTGCCGTCACAGCGCTGATAAAAACATCAGCGTTCCTGAAAAGACCGGCAAAATTCAGGAAGACATCAACAATATTAAGGCTTCAATTCAGGAACTGGGTCAACTGCGCGACGGTCTGATGGGTATCCCCGTCGTTGCGACCGGCGGGCCCAAGCAGATTAAGGCGCGACATGACGCCTGGGCGCGTGAGTTGGGTGAAATAATCAAATAACCGAAGGAAAACAAACATGCGCAAGACATTATTGTCGCTTGCCTCATCTCTCGTCGCGATTATCGTCACTTCCGCCTTTGGCGCGCAAACGCCGGATGCCGAAGCCTTGAAAATCGACTGCCCGCTCACTTTGGACGGCAAACTGGATGAGCCGTTCTGGCAGACGGCGAAACCACTGGGCGAATTTCATGTCTGGGACAAAACCGATCGGGACCGGCGGGTCAACGATACGGAAGTGCGCCTGGCCTATGACGATACGTGGCTGTTTGTGGGGGTTAAATGCGCCAACCCGCTCCAGAAGCTTGTCCGTGAACCGAAGGTTAAGGAGCATGACGGCGCGGTGAACGAGGATGAGTCCGTTGAGCTATTTTTCGATCCTAACGGCGCCGGCAAGGTCTATTATCATTTTTTTCTGAGTTGCTTCAACGTCAAAGCCGAGCAACGCTATGTTAATGGTCAGCGGGAACGGACCACCTGGAATCTACCCTGGCGTTCGGCTACGGCCATTGATGCCAAGGGCTGGAGCGCCGAACTGGCGATTCCATTATACATGTTTCTTGAGTATGGGGACTTGGGACGCATACAGCTGAACGTGGCGCGCAACCGGCGTGAGCCATACATGGATGCCAGCCATGTAATAACGCACGAAGCCCGTGAAAGCAGCATATGGCAGCCGATGGAGTGGACGTTCCACGAATCGGAATCGTTCGGCGTGCTCGCGCCGTTAATGCCCGGCAAACTGCAAATGCCTTTCCTGGTTGGGTTGGAGCGCGTGGAGGTCAAGCCGTATTTCACGAAAGACGGCGGGAATTACTATGCGGTTGAAGTCGAGGTGCGGGGGGCGAACACGCAATCGGGTAAAGTCGAGCTGGTGGTGACGGATAAGCCGGTCAGCGGCGAGGCGCGTGTTGTCCGGCAGGCCTTTGCCCAGGCGGGGACAGCGGTCTCGAAAAGGACGATTGAGGTGCCCGCGCCTTCGCCCAGCGAAAGGACGATCAATATAGACCTGAAGGATGCCGCGCGCGGCGAGACAC